>Ga0209544_1002115_pt1 | contig 18798 bp, 12 predicted proteins | sample MesohylPK_FD_187297 | JGI IMG/M metagenome (GOLD analysis project Ga0209544, IMG submission 187297) | Host-associated microbial community of the marine sponge Aplysina aerophoba from Gulf of Piran - sponge mesohyl, lysed by proteinase K... | ecosystem: Host-associated > Porifera > Sponge >...
GTGGCGGGCACTACGAGTCGAGCAGGGCACTGAGCTGGCTCTACCGAGCTTCGACGTGCCATCGCTGGTCGAAGCCCTCGACCAGGCTGCCAGCGGTGCTGACCCAGCCGACGAGGACGATGATCTCTGGACGCGGATCTGCGAGGAGTGTGACCGGTACTGGACTGCGACGGGTCGGCCCAAGAAGTACCGCAACGCCCAGCAGGCCGCAGTGCAGACAGCACAGTCAAGAGTCACAGAACTGGAGCAGAAGATCAACAAAATCGAGAACGACGCTACCGCAGTGCGCCGCCTGGAGACGGAGGCGCGGCGCCTCGCCATTACCCGCGACGAGTACGAGCAGCGGGCGAGAGAGCTAAGCAAAGCGTGGGATGCAACCGAGCAATTGCGCGACGAGGTTGACCGTCTGGCTGCTGCCTGCGCCGCAGCGACTCTGAGACGAGACAGCATCGCGAAGGAACGGCAGCGCCGCCATGAACTAATTGGCGGACTCAATTCTCGCGTTGAAGATCTCGGGGAACTCGAAGCCCAGGCGGAGAAGTCGGCACCCGCTCTGGCCGCCGCCATCAAGCAGCGGTCGCAGACAGCGAATGCTCTGGAAGAGGTCCGAGCCGCCGTGAAAGCCGCCGAAGCCGAGCAGCGGCGCGCTCGGGAAGACCGCGACCATCACCGCAACCGCATCGAAGTGGAACAACTCTCGGAGCGCTACGACCGGGTCGTCGAAGCCGAGAAGAAGCTGCGACAGGCCGACGCCCTTCTCGCCTTAGCCAGGGTCGATGACGAACTGCTGGGCCGGATCGAACAGGCGCACTTAGCGGTGGTAGCTGCCGAAGCCGCGGTCGCCTCGGTCGAGACGACCGCTTCGCGTAAACTCTTGATAGCGATCGACGGTGAGGGCGTCACGCTCGGTCCGGGCGAGACCCAGCGCACAGTTGTGGACGAAGATGTGGTGCTCATCTTGCCCGACGTGGCCGAGATACGGGTGAGGGCCGGAACCGGCTCCGAGAGCCTCGCCGTCGAGCGGCGCCACGCTCAGGAAGAGCTGCGCCTCCTCTGCGCGGAAGCAGACGTTGCCGATCAGGCTGAAGCCCGGCGAGCCGCCGAACAGCGCAGAGAGGCAAAGCGGCAGCATCGCGATGCGCGCGAAACGATCAAACGGGATCTGCGGGATCTCACCGTCGATGTCCTGCGCGCAAAAGTCGAGGGACTCACCAAGCGGATCGACACATACGCCGCCGAGCGCCCCGAAGAACCGCCCCTCCCACCCGACTTCGAGATAGCCAAGCAGATCGCCGCGGCTAAGCGGCGCTCCGCCGGAGTGGTACGAGCAGATCTCGATACCTGCGACCAAGCGGCCGCGAGCGCGGCAAGCGCCCTCCAAGACGAGCGAATCAACGAATCGAAACTAGGCGGCATGATCGAAATAGCTCGTAACGCCAAGAAACAGGCGGCCGATTCTCTCCAGTCTGCCCGATCCCAACGAACCGACAGCCAGATCACGACCGATCTCGTAGAGGCCGAGGAGGGCGTAAACGCTGCGCGTGAGTTACTCGAAGATGCCGAGGCAAAACTTCGCGCAGCGGACCCCGAGTCGCTCACTACAAGGCTTGAGAACGCTCAACAGGTCGCCCAAGACACCCGCAATACCCTCAGCGCCAACGAGAAGGAACAGAGCGAGTTGCGCATCAGCCTGTCTCTGCGCGGGGAGCAAGGACTCCATACTCGGCACGAGGAAGCGGTCCGACAGTTACGGCACTACAAACGCGAACACCAACGCAGCGAGGCAAGAGCCGAAGCAGCGCGCCTGCTCCACAACACCTTCTCCCGTCGCCGCCAAGAGGCCCGACAGCGCTACAGCGGCCCGTTCAAGCAACGCATCGAGCAACTAAGCCGAATCGTGTTCAACCCATCGTTCGCGGTGGACATCGACGAGAGTCTCCGCATCGTGCGCCGCACACTCGACGGCGACACCCTACAAATCGACCAACTCAGCGCCGGCGCCCTAGAACAACTCGCCGTAATCAGCCGGCTCGCCTGCGCATCCCTCGTCAGCCCCGACAGCGGCGGAGCTCCCGTCATCATCGACGACGCCCTCGGCTGGAGCGATCCCGACCGCCTCGAGCGCATGGGCGCAGCCATCGCCGCCGCAGGCGAGCAATGCCAGGTGCTCATCCTCACATGCACACCCGGCCGCTACGCCCACATCGGCAACGCCACCACGATCCGACTACCGCCAGGAATCTGACCCCACAGGCAACAGAGCGATTACGGCGTGCTGGGCGCGCATGCGGCCGAGCTGCTCGACTGACAAGCGACCATGTCGGTATCCACCGCCCAGCGAATCAGCCAGGATGTGCTTCCGGGGCGGCCCGGTAGCCTATTCAGAGCGGAACCCGCGTTGCTGGAATCCCAGACCAGGGTCCTGGTGTCCTGTCTACGCTGGAGCAGCTACTTGTCGGGTAGCTACGGTCAAGGTGCTGCCTGGAATCTATGATTGAGGGGTTGGGCGGTCCTTCGGTCGACTGTGGGTCAGATTGAGGGAACAGAGCAGCGTGAATAGCCGCTTATACTGGGGCGTTACCCTTCCTGATAAGTGGGAGTAACGCCGCTGGTCGGTGCTGTACTAGTCCAGCTTTACTTTGAGAACTTCGGTGAACGGTGGATGCGGATAACGCGGCGCGGCCAATTCGGCTATAGATACTCCGCTGGCGACGTTTGGAGGGCTGCGCGCGCTGTCCGACCGCTGCTCAGGCAGCGCGGGGGAGCCGGGGGTTGGAGAGTGGCGCACCGTTCCCACATGCGATGCCGAACATCGCATGTGGTGGCGCAGCCTCTTGAGTGGCTCAGGCCGGCCCGGCAGACAGCCCGCGAGACTCTCGCAGGCGCCGCCCGGAACGGTGGGCGCTAAGCCGTGTAGCCAGCAAGTTCCCCAGCTTTTTCTTGTTTACGAGCCTCGCGGATGGTGGGAGGGTCCGGTGGCCCGTGATTTGTGGTGCCGCGGCGCTTGTTGCTCCGCGGCGGCGTTCCTCCTGTCAAGGCCGGTTGCCCTCGGGGGCCGGCGATCGTCGGTCTTCTGGACGCCAACACTATCCACCCACAGCCCACAGCCTACGATCCGGTGAATGACGAGACGACGCGTGATCGAGGCCGCCCTGGTTGTGGCCTTGGTGGTCGCGGCTGCGACGGCCACGAGCCCTTCCGCCCCTACGGGGGGACCGGACATGTCTGGTGGTGATGTGTGCGGAACTTCGGAACGGTTCGTGGTGGAGTCCAACTACATCGGATGTACCCGAGGTGGGACGATTCCACTTACGGGAGGCGGCTCCACTTACGGGATCGACCACAGGGGCCGTAGCGTGGTCTACTGGTCAACGAGGGATGACCCCTGGTGGCAGCAGTTGAAGTGCGCAGTAGGGGCCGGGGCGTGCTCTATCTGGGTTGGGGAGTTGACACCGGAGGAAGTCGCCGAAGCCAGAGTGTACTTCGGGCTGACCGACGACCGTGTCTGAGCACAGCCGCTCATCGCTTTCGTGGGGCCCTACGTAGTTATCTTGACAGGCTAGATGTCGAGCGTCCTGGACACCTGATGGGCGTGAAGGCTCGCATGGTTAGCGGCTTCTGCTGCTTGTTCGGCTTTGCGAACGGCAGCGAACAGGGCTGGGTGAACCGGCAGGCCGGAGAGTTCGTCTGTGAGGTCGGCTAGCTGGACCCAGCCTTTGGTGATGTGGTCGAGCGCTTTGCGGAGGCGTTTTGTCGTGTCCATGCCGGGCCTAACACTCGGGATCGTCTAGGCGGTCCTCTTCGATGATACTCTCATGCTCAGCGAAAATGCTTCGCCATCGTTCGACCTCTGCTTCGGCTTGGGCGAGGGTGTCTCCGAGGACTCTGTTGATGAGGGTCACGTCGGCTCGTGACAGGATTAGGCCGAGGTCGCATTTCCAGGCGTTGGGGTCTCGGAGGGTTGCGAACACGTTGGGGTTTTCTGGTTCTCGTCGTGGCGTCGGCTTCGCTCGCATAGATTCCGGGTTGTGGGTCGGTTTGTGGGACCGTGGTCCCTAAAACCCATATCTACCTGGGGTATTATACGGTCTCAAAACTCCGGTGCCCCTTGGGGCGTATGGGTTCGAGTCCCATTCCCGGTACCGGCCAGTCGCTAGTTGCCAAATACTCTATCAACTGCGGAGTTAACGACATCGGCCTATCAACTACAGACTAAGACTACGGCTACGATCATCGCATGCCCACCCTGGCCGTTGTGGATGGCCATAGCCTCGCCTACCGTGCCTTCTACGCCCTTCCGCCCGACCTCTCCACCAGCTCCGGCCAGGTGACCAACGCCGCGTTCGGGTTCACGTCGATGCTGATCAAGCTGCTCGGCGAGCACCGGCCCGACGGCTTGGCGGTGGCCTGGGATGTGGGGAGATCCACCTTCCGCACCGAGCGCTACGCCGAGTACAAGGCCCAGAGAGAATCGGCGCCGGACGTGTTCCGTAGCCAGCTCCCCTTGATCCGTGAAGTGCTGGAATCCATGGGGATCGTCCAGATGGAACGCCCCGGATTCGAAGCCGACGACGTGATCGCTACGCTGGCGAAGACGGTGACCGACCTCGGGTGGGAGGTACTGGTGGTCACGGGAGACCGCGACAGCTTCCAGCTGGTGTCTCCTACCGTGAGGGTGATCTACACCCGTCGCGGCATTTCCGATACGGTGGTGGTCGATCCCGAGTGGGTCAAGGGCAAGTACGGGGTGCGGCCGGGGCAGTATCTGGACTACGCGGCCCTGCGGGGCGACACATCCGACAACCTGCCCGGTGTTCCGGGGGTGGGGGAGAAGACCGCCGCCCGGCTCCTGTCGCAATTCGACGACCTGGAGGGGGTCTTCGCTCATCTCGAGAGCTTCCCCCCCAGGCTACGCAGCAACCTGACTACCCACCAGGACCAGGTCATGCTCAACCGCCAACTGATGGCGCTGGTTGACGACCTCGATCTCGAAGTCGACGAAAACAGTCTCCGCAGGGGAGATCTTGATTGGCCGTCGATACAAGCAGTCTTCGACCGCCTGGAGTTCGCCACCCTCTGGAAACGCTTGACGGAGCAAGAGGGAGGTTCCACTCCAGCCGCGGAGATGACTATCGAGGTGGAAGTCCGGGTGGTGGAGTCGGCGACCGAGGTCTCCACGCTCGCACGCGAGGAAGGTCTTGCGCTGGAGCCCGTTCACGAGTCGGGCGACCTGACGGGGTTGATGGTCGTCCCGCTTCTCAAGGAGCCGGCGTCTGACGGGTTGGCACCCATATCCGCGACGGGCTTCTACGTGCCGGTGTCGCTTCTCGATCACCTAGCACCCGTTCTGGCCGATCCCGGCGTGCCGCATTCGATCTACAAGTCGAAGGAACTGGTACAGGAGATGCACCGGATCGGCTACGAGTTGGAAGGGGTGGGGTTCGACCCTGAACTGGCGGGGTACATCGTCGGCCCGGCCGGTCGATCCGAGACGCTGGAGGACCTGGCATCCCGCTTCCTGGCAGTCGACCTGACTGCGACCGAGAGCAGAGAGACCGATGACGGCCAAGCCGCCTTCGACTTCGGCGGAGGACCGGACCTGGAGGCTGCCGGGGCCAGGGCCATAGCGGTCAGGGCCCTGCAGGCCGTCATGGAAGCGGAGTTGGAGGATCGAGGTCAGTTAACCCTGCTACAGGAGATGGAGTTGCCCCTGGTACGGGTGCTGGCCCGGATGGAGCAACACGGGATCGGGGTCGACCGGCACTACCTCGAGGGTATTGGCGAAACGCTGCGCGGGGAACTCGCCACGCTCGAGACCGAGATCCACGAGTTGGCAGAAACAACCTTCAACATAAACTCGACGCTACAGCTACGGGAGGTCTTGTTCGGCACGCTCGGTTTGCCGGTCCTGAAGAAGACCCCCGGGGGAGTTCCGAGTACCGACGCATCGGTACTGGCCAAGCTCGAGGACGCCCACCCTATAGTGGCAAAGCTTCTGCGATATCGTGAGATCGAGAAACTCCGCAGCGGCTACATCGACAGCTTCCTGCCGCTGGTGGAGCCGTCAGGGCGTATCCATGCCCACTTCAATCAGACAGGTGCAGCCACCGGACGCCTTTCGTCCGATCGGCCCAACCTGCAGACCATCCCGGTTCGTTCGGAAACCGGGCGGACGCTCCGCCGGGCGTTTGTAGCGTCTGACGGTTGCAAGTTTGTCGTCGCGGACTACTCCCAGATCGAGCTCCGGATCCTTGCCCACCTCTCCAAGGACGCCGGTCTGTTGGGAGCGTTCAAGGCGGGTGAGGACATCCACACCGCCACGGCGGCCCGTGTGTTCGGGCTCGCCACCGACGAGGTCACCGCGGACACCAGGCGCCGGGCCAAAGCTATCAACTTCGGGCTCCTCTACGGGATGGAGGCGTACGGCCTAGCAGACCGGCTGAAGATCGGCCGGGCGGAAGCCCGCGAGCACATGGATACCTACTTCCGCCAGTTCCCCGACGTGCGCCAATACCTCAAGGAGGTCGTGCAGGAGGCCCGTAGGGTTGGCTACACCACCACCCTCTTCGGGCGTCGCCGGTACCTTCCCGAGCTGTTGTCCGGCAACTGGCGTACCCGTCAGATGGGGGAGCGGATGGCTCTGAACGCTCCCGTTCAGGGTTCCGCCGCCGATGTGATCAAGATGGCGATGATCGAACTGGACAGCCGCCTGGCTCTCGATGAGGCCAGAATGCTGCTTCAGATCCACGACGAGCTAGTGTTCGAGGTCCGGGAGGACGCTGTCGAACCTACCGTCCGCCTCGTCCGCGAAGTGATGGAGGGGGTGGTGGAACTCGACGTCCCGCTCACCGTCGACATGGGAACAGGACCGGACCTGGCCTCTGTCAAGGGCTAGAGTGCAGGATGACGGGCTGATACCCTCCCAAATACGCCTGCGTGGCCGGGCGGCGAGGTGTTAATCTTCGGAGCCCTGTCACCGGTATCGCATAGCGGCGGCGGTTTCCTGCCTGGAGGTCCACAACCAACGACACCCAACCCGTTCAGCTTTGCCGGGCGTGATCCGTCCGGCTCCCAAACCCCAGTCCAGGTCCTCCCCGCAGAGAAATAGGAAAGATGGAAACTCCCACCGATAAGACAGAGAAGATACAGGACACCGGCCCTGCCATGCCGGAAGCATCCCCTGCCGCAGTGGCATCCCTGCCACCGGTCGTGGTACCGACCGAGGTTGTCGCCAACCCGGATGGGAACAACCCGGTTATGGGGCCGCCTGCCATCAAGGCTCGTAGCGTCAGCTCCCTGCCGGACGACCTAGGCCCCGAGGACTTCGAAGCCGCCATTGCCGAGACCGTTCTCGAATTCAAAGAGGGCGACATCCTCGAGGGTCACGTCGTCAGCATGAGCCAGGATGAGGTCCTCGTCGATATCGGTTACAAATCCGAGGGCGTCGTTCCGCTGAAGGAACTATCGATCCGCAAGAACGCCACCCCGGACCAGATCGTCTCGATCGGCCAGAAGATCGAGGTGCTGGTCATCGACAAGGAGGACGAGCAGGGCCGCCTGATCCTGTCCAAGAAACGGGCTCTGTACGAACGGGTCTGGGGTCAGATAGAAGCGGTCAAGGAGAACAAAGGCACTGTTCGGGGTACCGTGATTGAAGTAGTCAAGGGCGGATTGATCGTGGACATCGGACTCCGGGGCTTCCTGCCCGCCTCACTGGTCGATCTCCGCCGTGTTCGTGATCTCGATCCGTTCGTGGGCGAGGACATCGAGGCCAAGGTCATCGAGTTGGACCGTAACCGCAACAACGTGGTGCTGTCCCGGCGGGCCTACCTCGAAGAGGCCCAGGCCGAGCAAAGAGGCGCGTTCCTCAGCAACCTCACGGTGGGTGAGACCCGAACCGGCTCGGTCTCATCGGTGGTGAACTTCGGGGCTTTCGTAGACCTGGGCGGTATGGACGGCCTGGTGCACGTCTCCGAGCTGAGTTGGAAACACGTCAACCATCCATCGGAGGTGGTCAAGGTCGGCCAGAAGGTGACCGTCAAGGTTCTGGAGATCGACCGCAATCGGGAACGGATATCCCTATCCATCAAGCAGACTACCGACGATCCATGGCAGGCCTTCAGCCGCCAGCACGAGGTCGGGACCGTTCTTGAAGGAGAGGTGATCAAGACGGTGCCCTTCGGCGCCTTCGTTGCGGTTGGAGACGGCGTTGAAGGCTTGGTCCACGTCTCGGAGATCGCCATGCACCGGGTCGAGTCTCCCGAGTTGGAGCTTTCCATCGGCCAGCAGGTCAAGGTCAAGCTGACCGAGATGGACGAGGGCCGCCGCCGGGTGAGTTTCTCCATCAAGCAGGCCCTGCCCGAGTTCAGCGCTCGGCAGTCGGGCCATCGTCCCCCTCGTCGCCGGCGTCCCGCCGTATCCGAGTTCGAGCGGGCGGATACCCGCGAGGAGAAGCAACCCTCATTCGATGTAGATGCCTCTCTGGAAGCGATCCTCCAGGAGCTGAAGGAGCGGGGGATCGGCCGCAGGTAACCCCAATTATTCGTGGGTGGGGGTTCACATGAGCAGGGAGTGGGTGCCCCGGGTCGCCTGACCTGGGGTTATGGCCACATGACAGCTCTGTCAGCGACCTGGCCCGACATCCGTCGCCGAGTGGAAGACGGCCGCTTCGCAGTGATGACATTGAAGTCGCCTGATGCGCATCGGCGTGCCGGGAACATGAATAATCAGGGTTAGTGAGACGAGGCCGACCATGAAGCCGCTGCGGTTGGTCATCGGCGGAGGCATCGGTTCGGGTAAGTCACAGGCAGGGGAATTGCTGGTCGAGCGGGGCTTCGCGGTTCTGGACGCCGACCGGGTTGGTCATTCGATCCTCTCGGGAGACCATCCGGTAGCCCTCCAGGTTGCCGAGCGCTGGCCTGAGGCTGTGACGGCCGGGAGGATCGATCGGCGTACGCTGGGACGCATAGTCTTTCACGACCGCGACCAGCTTGCCGAACTCGAAGCCATGACGCACCCGGCCATTCGCGATGGCATCGCCGGATGGGTTCGGGAGGCAGGAAGGCGTCCGGTAGCCGTGGAGATTCCGATCCTGGCGGACCTGCTTGACGACGGCTGGGTGTGGGTGATAATCGACGCGCCTCTCGAGCTCAGAAGGAAGCGGCTAAGGCGGCGGGGCATGTCGGATGAGGAAATCGATGCTCGCCTGGCCGTCCAGCCCAGCCGGCGGGAGTGGTTGGAAGTGGCCGACTTCGTGATCGGTAACGCCGGAACACGGGAGCATCTCGGCAGGGCCCTCGACGACACCCTGGCACGAATCAATGTCTCGCCCCGCGCCCGATCCGCCGACGACCCTGTCGGCTAACCCTTCTCGGACTCCTGGTCCACCTTCAGCTGGCCGGGCCGGCAGCTCTCCGGATCCCGGTACCCGACTGCTTCTTGAGGGCGAGGGCCGACAAGGCCTCCATCACCACGCGGTTGGCCGCCATCGATGTCAGGTCGGCATGGTCGAAGGGTGGCGAGACCTCGACGACGTCCATGCCCGCCAGGTCGACTGCGCCCACTATCCGCCGGACCGCCCGCAAGAGCTCGCGGGTGCTCATCCCGCCGGGCTCGGCCGTTCCCGTCCCCGGGGCGTAGGCAGGGTCGAGAACGTCTATGTCCACGCTCAGGTATACGGCATCGGCGCCGTCCAATGCTTCGTCGATCGCCCTGTCGACCACCGCCTCGGCGCCATCTTCTTCGATCTCGGTGATGAAGTGCGACCGGAACCCCTTCTCCCTCATCCATTCCAGGGTCTCCCCGTCTGGCCAGTACCCCCTGAGCCCGACCTGGACGAAGTTCGGTCCCGCGATCGCTCCCGACTCCAAGAGCTTCCGCATCGGGGATCCGTGGTTCGCGATCGGCCCTGATACCTCACCAGTGTCGGCGTGCGCATCGAAATGGACCATCCCGATCCTGGCCGGATCGTTGACCTCCGCGATGGCTGTGGCCGACGGCCAGGTGATGCCGTGGTCACCTCCGAGAACGATCGGCACCGCACCCGTTCCGGCCAGGTCGCGAACCTTCCGGTAGATCATCGCGTAGCCCCTTTCCAGCCACACCGGTTCGATGTTGGCATCGCCGGCGTCGACGACGTCGAGGACCTCGAAGAGGTTCACACCCAGCTGGAGGGAGTGGAACACGCCGTAGTTGTTGTTCCCCATCCGTATGGCTCTGGGACCGAATCTCGCCCCTGGCCGGTAGGTGGTGCCGTCGTCGAGAGGCGCGCCCACGATGACCGCGTCAGGGGCCAGGTCGGCAACCTGGTCGACCTCCGTTACCAGGGGCAGCTTGGCGAACGTAGTGGCCCCCATGTACGCAGGCAGGGCGAAATCAGGACGTTCTACGAACTCCTCGCTGTGCCATCCGTGCATGTTCCCGTAGTCAGGCATCGCCCCTCGTCGTCGCCGGCGATGAACGATAGACCATCCCGGCGCCGGCGAAGGAGGATACCTGGGGCGTGGATTGGTTGGCCCGTGATGCCTCCACCGGTCGATGTCCCGCCCACGCTGTAGGATCGACGGCGTGGCGGATTTCGCGGTGGTTTCGGACTTCAACCCGGCCGGTGATCAACCTGCCGCCATCGCGGCGCTGGCAGAAGGCGTGGAGCGCGGCGATGCGTTCCAGACTCTGCTGGGCATAACCGGCTCCGGAAAGTCCGCCACCATCGCCTGGACGATCGAGCGGGCGCAACGTCCTGCTCTGGTGATCGCTCCGAACAAGGCCCTCGCCGCTCAACTGGCCTCCGAGTTCCGCCAGTTCTTCCCCGGCAATCGGGTGGAGTACTTCGTCTCCTACTACGACTACTACCAACCTGAGGCCTACATCCCCCAGACCGATACGTACATCGAGAAGGACGCCACCATCAACGACGAGATAGACCGGCTCCGCCACGCCGCCACATCGTCGCTGCTGTTCCGGGACGATGTGGTGATCGTGGCCAGCGTGTCCTGCATCTACGGTCTGGGCAGTCCCGACGAGTACGCCGGGCAGGTCCTGCGGCTGATCCGAGGCGTCGAGTTCCCGCTCCACCAGGCCATCCGCCGGCTGGTGGACATCCAGTACCAGCGCAACGAGGTGAACCTGGTTCGGGGGCGGTTCCGCGTCAGGGGCGACACCCTCGAGGTCTTTCCTGCCTACGAGGAGACCATCGCCCGGGTGGAGTATTTCGGTGATGAGGTGGAGCGCATCGTCCGTATCAACCCCGTGACCGGTGAGATCATCGACGAGATGAAGGAGCTGTGGGTCTACCCGGCCACCCACTACGCCGCCTCGGAGGAGCGCATGGAGCGGGCGATGGTGGGTATCCAGGCAGAGCTACGGGACAGGCTGGCGGAACTGGAGCAGCAGGGGAAACTACTTGAAGCGCAACGGCTTCGCATGCGCACGACATACGACTTGGAGATGATTCGCGAGGTGGGGTTCTGCTCCGGCATCGAGAACTACAGCCGCCATATCGACGGTAGGGAGCCGGGGGAGGCGCCCTACACGTTGCTGGACTACTTCCCGGACGACTTCCTGACCATCATCGACGAGAGCCATGTGGCCATCCCGCAGCTTCATGGCCAGTATGAGGGGGACCGGAGCCGCAAGGACGTGCTGGTGGAGCACGGCTTCCGCCTGCCTTCGGCGCTCGACAACCGGCCACTGCGATTCGATGAGTGGTTGGAGAAGACCGGCCAGGTGATCTTCATGTCAGCCACGCCCAGCCCCTTCGAGCGCAGGCATTCCGACAACATCGTGGAACAGATAGTCCGGCCCACCGGACTGATCGATCCCGAAGTGGTGGTCAGGCCCGCCAAGGGTCAGATTGACGACCTCATCGGGGAGATCCGGGACCAGGCTGTGCTGGGCAACCGGATACTGGTCACCACGCTGACCAAGAAGATGTCGGAGGATCTGACCGACTACCTCCTGGAGATGGGGGTCCGGGCTCGCTACCTCCACTCGGAGATCAACACCCTCGAACGGGTCCAGCTGCTACGCGAGCTGCGCTTGGGGGATTACGACGTGCTGGTCGGCATCAACCTGCTCCGGGAGGGATTGGACCTGCCCGAGGTGTCGTTGGTGGCGATCCTGGACGCCGACAAGGAAGGCTTCCTCCGCTCCGAGACCAGCCTGATCCAGATCATCGGTCGGGCGGCCCGGAATGTCTCGGGCCGGGTGATCATGTACGCGGACGATCTGACCGATTCCATGAGGGCCGCCATCGGGGAGACCAACCGTCGGCGCCACCTTCAGGTGCGCTACAACGAGGTGCACGGCATCGACCCCCAGACCATCCGCAAGAAGGTGTCCGACATCCTTGAGTTGGTGTCATCAGGACCGTCATCATCCCGCCGCCGGGACAGGAGCCTGGGCTCGATGGAGGTGAGTTCCCCGGTGGAGCTGGCCAGCGAGGACCTGGGTCGTCTGATCCAGAGCCTCGAGGACGAGATGAGAGAAGCCGCCCGGGAACTCCGCTTCGAATACGCCGCTCGCCTCAGGGACGAGGTAACCGAACTCAAGCGCGAGATGAAGGAACTGAGCGAGGTAACCCGGTAGTCACCGAGCCTGCCCGCCGTCGCGCCGGGGAGGTGGCTGGTGACAGCCAACCACTAGGATGGCCGGGCATCCCGCTTCCCCTGCGCCGAACCGCCCGGGCTTCATGACCAGAGACAAGCTCATCGTTCGCGGAGCACGCGAGCACAACCTCCAGGACATCTCCATCGAACTCCCCCGTGAGAGGTTCATCGTCTTTACCGGCCTGTCCGGGTCGGGAAAGTCCAGCCTTGCGTTCGACACCATCTACGCGGAGGGCCAGCGCCGCTACGTGGAGAGCCTGTCCGCCTATGCCCGCCAGTTCTTGGGGCAGATGGACAAGCCCGATGTGGACTTCATCGAGGGCCTGTCGCCGGCCATCTCGATCGACCAGAAGACCGCCAGCCGGAATCCCCGTTCCACGGTCGGCACCGTCACCGAGATACACGACTACCTCCGCCTCCTGTACGCCCGTATCGGGATACCCCACTGTCCCCAATGCGGGAAGGTGGTAGCGCGCCAGACCCCCCAGCAGATCGTCGACCAGATAGCCGAACTCGAGGGCGGGACCCGCTTCCAGGTGCTGGCGCCGATCGTCCGGGGACGGAAGGGGGAGTACGAGGAGCTGTTCCGAGATCTGTCCCGCCAGGGTTTCAGCCGAGCCCGGGTCGACGGTGACATCATGGACCTGGCAGAGTCCATCCGTCTCGACCGCTATTACACCCACACCATCGAGGTGGTGGTCGACCGGTTGGTAGCGGGCCGTGGAGATGTGCGCCGCCTCACCGACTCTCTGGAAACCGCTCTCGGACTGGCCGGCGGCATTGCGGTGATCGACATCATCGACGGACCCGAGCTGACCTTCAGCCAGCATCTCTCCTGCGACAGTTGCGGTATCTCTTTCGACCAGTTGGAGCCCCGGTCGTTCTCCTTCAACAGCCCCTACGGCGCCTGCGAGGCCTGCTCCGGCATCGGAACCAGGTTCGAGGTGGATCCCCGCCTGGTCGTGCCCGATGACGAGCGCTCCATAGCGGATGGTGCGCTCGCCCCATGGGCGAGGAACAGCAACCGCTACTACCAGCATCTCCTCAACGGTCTGGCCAGGACGCTGGGCTTCGATGTCGACACCCCGTTCTCCGACCTGGACCTCGAGCATCAGCAGGCTGTGCTGTACGGCACCGGCGACCTCCGGATCCAGGTGTCGTTCACCAACCGGTTCGGTCGGCGGCGGCGCTACCGGGCCAAGTACGAAGGGGTCATCCCGGTGCTCCGCAGGCGTCACGAACAGACCGAGTCGGACCGTGCCCGGTCGGTGTACGAGGAGTACATGCGCCAGGTACCCTGCCCGACCTGCTCCGGCGCCCGCCTCAACCCGGTGTCGTTGGCGGTCACCGTGGGAGGGCTGAACATCTTCGAGGTCTGCGACCGGTCGATCCGGGGCACGCTCGAGGCGCTCGACCGGCTCGAGTTCGGTGAACGGGATGCGACCATTGCCGCACCGGTACTGAAGGAGATATGCGAGCGCCTCAACTTCCTCCTCGATGTGGGCCTGGAGTACCTGACCCTCTACCGTGGCGCCGCCACCCTCTCCGGGGGCGAGGCGCAGCGCATCCGCCTCGCAACCCAGATCGGCTCGGGACTGGTCGGCGTTCTATACGTGCTCGACGAGCCTTCCATCGGTCTTCACCAGCGCGACAACCGGCGGCTTCTCGAGACGCTGCTCCGGCTCCGCGATCTCGGCAACACCCTGATCGTGGTCGAGCACGACGAAGAGACCATCCGGACCGCCGATCATGTGGTCGACCTCGGCCCGGGAGCGGGAGAGCGTGGCGGGCATGTCGTGGCTCAGGGGGGCCTCTCCGACCTCCTGGCCGAGCCGGAATCGCTGACCGGCGCTTATCTGGCAGGGCACCGGCACATCCCCATACCCGAGCGGCGTCGCAACGGAGACGGGCGGTCGCTCAAGGTGATCGGCGCTGCCGAGAACAACCTGCAGAACATCGATGTGGACCTCCCCTTGGGCAAGCTGATAGCCGTGACGGGCGTGTCCGGGAGCGGCAAGTCCTCCCTGGTCCAGGAGATACTGTCGAAAGGCCTCCACAGCCGGCTGTATCGCTCGCGGGCCGTTCCCGGACGGCATCGCCGCATCGAAGGGGCCGAGCACCTCGACAAGGTGATCAACATCGACCAGTCGCCCATCGGCCGCACGCCCCGCTCGAACGCCGCCACGTATACGAAGGTATTCGACCGGATCCGCAAGCTATTCTCCTCCACGCCGGAGGCCCGGGCCCGCGGCTACCTGCCGGGGCGCTTCTCCTTCAACGTCAAGGGCGGGCGTTGCGAGGCCTGCCGGGGCGACGGCAACATCAGGATCGAGATGCACTTCCTGCCGGACGTCTATGTGATGTGCGAGGTGTGCGAGGGCCGGCGCTACAACCGGGACACCCTGGAGGTGCTCTGGAAAGGCCGGTCGATCGCCGACATTCTGAACATGCCCGCCGAGGAAGCGCTCTCGTTCTTCGAGGCGCAGCCTCCGATCGCCCGGATCGTCCAGACCATCTGCGATGTCGGCCTCGGTTACATCCGTCTTGGCCAGCCCGCCCCGACCCTCTCGGGCGGGGAGGCCCAGCGGGTGAAGCTGGCATCCGAGCTGGGTAAGCGGGCCACCGGCAACACCTTCTACATCCTCGACGAGCCCACAACCGGACTCCACTTCGAGGACACTCGCAAGCTCCTCGAAGTACTCCATCGCCTCGTGGACACCGGCAACACGGTGGTGGTGATCGAGCACAACCTCGACGTGGTGCGCTCTGCCGACTGGATCATCGACCTCGGTCCGGAAGGGGGCGATGAGGGCGGTCGGATCGTGGCGTCGGGAACCCCCGAGCAGGTAGCCGCCGTGCCCGAGTCCTACACCGGCAAGTTCCTGCGGGATGTGCTCGTATGACCGTGACTGTGGACCTGCATCAGGCCAAGACACACCTGTCGAAGTTGTTGGATCGTGCCCATGCCGGGGAGGAGATCATCCTCGCCAAGAAAGGAGAGCCCTATGCCGTGCTGGGACCGCTTCCTCTCGCTGATGTGGGCCGCCGCCCCGGCCGGCTGGCCGACCAGACCGTGGGCCCGGAGATACTCCTCCCCCTGCCCCCGGGCGAACCTGATGCCCCGGACCGAGGATGATACGACTCCTTCTCGACAACATGCCCGGGTTGGGTGGTGGACCGACAACCCCGGATGGCCATGAGAACGCCAGGGAGACTTGAACAGACGGACGATTGGGACGAGCTAGCCGCGTGGTGGCTGGTGGAAGTAGATGATCCCGCTTATCGGGAGGAGGTGGTTCCATTCTTCCTCGAAGTGTTCCGGCCACGGAGTGGGCAGGTGTTGCTGGATCTGGGTTGCGGGGACGGGCGCATCGGCGAGAGGGTGGCGGCTCAGGGCGTCAGGGTGGTCGGCGTCGACATAAATGTCGAGCTGGCCCGTGTGGCCTCCGGGCGCCATCCGGTGTTCCTCAAGCGGCTGCCCGACCTGGCATGCGTACGCGACGCGGCGGTGGATGGCGCCTACGCCGTACTGGCGCTGGAGCATATCGACGACTCAGCATGCTTATTCGCCGAGACCGCCCGGGTCACCCGCGCCGGTGGCTCGCTGACGATCGTCATCAACCATCCTGTCTACACAGCTCCGCGGTCCGGGCCGGTGATCGATCAGACCGACGGCGAGTTGCTGTGGCGGTTCGGCCGCTACCTGAGCCCGGGGAAGAGCTTCGAACCCGCCGGTCATCAGACCATCGAGTTCCGGCACCGACCCATCGGAACGTTGCTCACCCAGGCCGCCTCGGCAGGGTGGTCGCTCGAGGCGGTGCTGGAGCAAGGGATGGGTTCACGGGCCGCTTCCAGGGATCCGATCCTCGCCAAGCACCGTGACATTCCCCACCTCATGGCGCTCCGATGGCGGCGAGAGTCGACCGAGAGCGGAAAACGCGTCCCGTGACGCGAAGACCCGGCTCCTCTCGAATAGGTGAGGAGCCGGGTCTTCTTGGCTGTTTGCTGTCTTGGTTCTGGACGTATCAGCCGGAGGCTCGCGCGGATGCCAGCCAACTGTCGACCTGGTCGCGGTTGGCGGCGATCCATGCTTCGGCGTCAGCCTGGACGTCAGCCTCGGAATAGTCGTCGGCCGCGGCCATCTTGGCGTTCTGAGCCGCTATATCGCCCAGCGGAATCGCCACCACCTCAAGGAGACGGTGGATGTCCGGGTTCCTATCCAAGAAGTTGGTGTTGGCCACCGCCCGGATGTCATTCACGGCGGAATGCACCCAGACCGCGTTCTGCCCATCCACCAGGACGGTGTTCGTCCAGTTCGGCGTCCAAGCGTAGAACAGGGCCGATTCACCGGCCGCTACCTTGTCCACCACGCCTTGAGCCAGCTCGTCGTAGTTGCCGGAGACCTGCTCGACCCTGGAACCCCAACTGCTGTCAGCAATCATCTCGTTGATGGCGACTTCGCATCCCCACCCGACGTTGCATCCGAACAGGTCGGCTTTGCCGTCGCCGTCGACGTCGAAGGCGCCGGCATTGGCGGCCACCCCGTCCATCGATGTGATTCCCATGCTGTCGGCCGAGGCCTTGTCGATCATCAGGCCGTCCGCAGCCCCTTGGGCCACCTCCCAGCCCACCGGTTCGATGGGCAGGTCGACAGCCTGGCCGGTGACGTTCTCTCCCTCCAGGTATATCTCGTGGAGGGGGAACCAGCCGTTGGCCCACATGTCGTACTGACCGGCGGCCAGCGCCGGATAGAAAGAGTAGGGGCTGAGGGTGGCGGCCGCCGGATCGGTGACCTCGTGCCCCAGCTCCTCGATCAGCTGTGCATAGATGGCAGCCTGCATGTATCCGGAGCTCCAGTTAGCCCGGGCTATGGCCACGGGCCCACCATCGTCCTCGGCGGCGCAGGCCGAGAGCACCAGCACGAAGGCCGCGACAGCGGCGATCAGTGTGCTCGATCTCTTGATCACTTTTCACCTCCTCTTCCCAGCCGTTCGATCAGGCCGCTGTGTTGGGCTTGGAAGATGGCCTCGTCGTAGTGGCTCTCCAGAAGGTCGAGTTCCTCGTCGAAGGCCTTCTTCAGGCTCCACAGCATGATCAGGAGCACGAACAGGAAGGGCAGTCCGGTAGCCACGGCAGCCGTCTGGAGGGCCGACAGGCCACCCCCGATCAGCAGCACTATCGCCACCAGGCCTTCCATCAACGCCCAGAAGACACGCTGTGGCTTGGGGGAGTCGAGCTTTCCGCCCGAAGTCAGGTGGTCCACCACCAGCGACCCCGAGTCCGACGACGTGACGAAGAACGAGATCAGCAACAGGATGCCGATAATCGAGACGAAGTAGGTCCATGGGAAGGACTCCAGCATCACGAACAGGGCGGTCGCCACGTTCTCGTTCACCGCGGTCGCAATGTCCGTACCGGTCATCTGCAGATTCATGGCCGCTCCGCCGAACACCGCGAACCAGAGGAAGCACAGTAGGCAGGGAAGGACGGTCACACCGATGATCATCTCCCGCACCGAGCGCCCCTTGGAGATCCGGGCGATGAACATGCCCACGAAGGGCGACCAGGAGATCCACCATCCCCAATAGAAGATGGTCCAGCCCGCCTGCCAACTGGTGGGAAGCCAGGCTTCGTTCCAGAAGGAGAACTCCGGCAGTATCTGGATGTAGACGCCGACGCTCTCCACGTACAGCGAGAGGACCAGCAGGGTGGGACCCACCGCCAGCACGAAGACCAGGAAGGCCGCGGCCAGCCACACGTTGAGCGCGCTGAGCCTCTTGACCCCGGCGTCCAGGCCCGCCACAACCGAGATGGTGGCCAGCCCCGTGATGCCTGCGATGAGCAGTATCTGTATCCCCAGATTATCCGGGACACCGAAGACCTTGTTCAAGCCCGCGGCAGCCTGCGAGGCGCCGAACCCCAGCGAGGTGGCGAGACCGAACAGGGTTGCCACCACGGTGAGCACATCGATCGCATTGCCCCATGGGCCGTAGATCCTAGGACCCAGGATCGGGTAGAACACCGATCGGAAGGTCAGGGGAAGGCCCCGGTTGTAGGCGAAGAACCCCAGGGCGAGGGCTACCAGGCCGTACAGCGCCCATCCATGGATCCCCCAGTGGAGGTAGGAGGTCGCCAGAGCAGCCCTGGCCGCTTCCGTAGACAAGGGTTCTGCGTCAAAGAGGGGAGGCGGCGC
>Ga0209544_1002118_pt1 | contig 18789 bp, 14 predicted proteins | sample MesohylPK_FD_187297 | JGI IMG/M metagenome (GOLD analysis project Ga0209544, IMG submission 187297) | Host-associated microbial community of the marine sponge Aplysina aerophoba from Gulf of Piran - sponge mesohyl, lysed by proteinase K... | ecosystem: Host-associated > Porifera > Sponge >...
GTTCACGCACAGCCTCCACGCGGAGATCATGGACGCGCTCGTCGCGGATTGGGCGGACGATGGCGAATTGCAGGCCGCCTGTTGGGCCGGCATAGGCTGGCAGGGTCCAACGAAGTACAACATCCGCCACGAAGACGCGCAATCGATGCTCATGCGGCTCCATCGGGAAGATGCCCGCGTGCCCAGCTGGGTACAGCGGAAAATAGAGACGCGCGGTGATTTTCCTTTCAGGCATCAGCTACTTGGCGAAGCGCTGCTGCAGCCCATCCTGTTAGAACATGCAGATGTGCGTGCGGCCACTGAGGCTTGGTTCGAGGAAGACAAATTCTCGAATTACGACTTCGAGGCGGCGCAGCTGGCGGCGATTCTCAGGAGCGACGCGGCGAAGCGGACGATGTTAAGCCGGTTGGCCGATACGGGGCATTATCGGTTCTGGCCAGTCTGGAGCCTCTTACACGGCTGGGGAATCGACGATCTCGAGGTTGCCGCCGCCTTGGAACCGCTTCCGCGGATGCCTCCCGAAGAAAGGCAGCACATTGCCCATCACGTTCCAGCGATCATCGGATCGGTCGACGAGAGCTTCCAGTTGCTACTGGAGATCTGCAACCTCCCGGAGGTTTCGCGCACAGACTTCGTGATAACCGGTTTCGCCGCACTCGGGAAAGAGATCGACGAGGCGGAGGCTGTGTCTGCGATCCTGCCTCATGTCAGAAAGCCTCCAGCCGTTTACCGGGGCGAAGGCAAGCTAATCGTCCACTTTCACGCAGAACCCAAGGTGAGGGCTTTCGCGTTGGAGCGATTACGGCAGCCATCGCCGCCTCTAGTGGCAATGGCACGCATGTACGCCTCCGACACCGAGATCGTACCGTTGATACTGCGGCGTGCGGCTCCGCTGCCGACGGTGTTTCGCCGATACATTGCAAGGAGAGCAAGCCAACGCTTCGATGACGAGGCGTTGCGGCAGGCGTTGCAACAGTGCGAACAGGAGACGGACGAACATGCAATGGTCCAGGCGACCATCGGGCTTTCCTATGCAGCGCTCGCAACACCCGGCGAGGTCGAGGAGAGGACTGAAGTCCTGCGCGCACAACTTCATGCGATCGGGCCCAACTATGGCGACCGGCGCGCGGCGGCTTTCGGTGGCCTGCTGGCCCTGGGGCGCATCGATGTCTTCGCAGTTGCGAAGGAGGAACGCGACGACGAGGCCCTTAGAATTGACCTCGTGGAGCGGTCCAAGGACTACGCACCCGTTCTTGAACTGGCAGCCGAACGATGGGAAGAGCTGGAAACTGCGATGGGGGGCTGTCCACTTAGTCGCCTTAGCCGATGGATGGACGACCCCGCTGGCTTCTGGTCGGCGTTTGCGCCCTACCTAGGCCGCTCATCCCGTTTGAAGACGAGATTCCTCGAATTCTGCGAAGACGAGTCCGTGGTGCTCGGGGCGCCCCTGCTGGTGGCGCTATCACGGCTGGCACCGGGTAGCTCGCTGCTGCTGGATTGTTGCAAACGGGCATTGGCCTCGGAAGTTGACGCACAGAAACAGAGTCCCTTCGATGCTGTCCAAACCATGGTCATCGCATCGAAATGCCTGGCTGCGCAATTCTCTGAAGATTCCTCCGCCGTCGCAGCGATTATGGCGTCCTGCGAGAGGCTGCGGTCGGAGGCAGGTGCACTGGTCGGATTGGTATCCCACTGGCCGGATCATGAGGTAGTAATAGGCGAATACCGAAAACTTGTGGAGAGACAGGGGAGTTCCGGACTGCTTGACTGCGCCCAACTCTGGCTCTTGAGTGCACAAGGAACACCTGAACAGGTTGCCAACGCTCTTGCTTGGTTCGTCACAAGGCCCGAGTCGAGTCCTTGGGATTTCCCCGAGGATGCGTTGGAAGCATTCCGTGCGCGACTAAAGCGAGATCCTGAGGTTGAAGAGACTCTTGCACAGCTCGCCAGGGACAATGATGAGCCAAGTATTCGGGCATCGACTGTCCGGCTATTGGCGTCGATGTCGACAAAGCAAAGCCGGGAATTGGCAGGAGAATTGCTGTCCGCCGAGTGCCGACGAACGGGACCACCACGGTTCGCGCTGGACATTCTTACCAATCGCATCCGACCGGCAAGAGAGCTCATGCGCGATGTGTTGAGGACTCCGAACGGTTAGGTCGCCACGGTTCAACGAATACTCGACGACCGACCCGCTGTTCTGGTCCGAACTCGTCGACCGCGCTTTCGAGGCGTATGCCGGCAAGACGGCAGGCCCGAGTTGCGGCCGGTCCTGGCAGGTGGTCCACAGCCTGTCGGCGATGCTCCGCTTCCGCATGTTCGCGATCGCCTGCGGCTACGAGGACGCCGACGACTGCGACGCGCTGCGTGCCGATCCGCTGTTCAAGCTGGCGGTCGGCCGGGCGCCGGAGAGCGGGCGCGATCTCTGTTCGCAGCCCACCATGAGCCGGCTGGAGAACGCGCCCTCGCGCAGCGAGGTGGCGCGCATGACGGCCGCCCTGGTCGACCTCTTCTGCCGCTCCTTCCCGGCCCCGCCGGCGACGATCAGCCACTACGGCCGGACCGAGGCCATTGCGTGGTGCGAGGCGAACGGCGTCGACTACATCTTCGGCCTGGCGGGCAATGCCGTGCTGCACCGCCTCGCCTACGAGATCGCCGACGACGTCCGGGTGCGCCGCGCCGAGGCCGGCGCGGAGCGGGTGCGCGGCTTCGCCAGCTTCGATTATGCCGCCGGCTCGTGGGACCGCGAACGCCGCGTCGTCGCCCGGCTCGAGGCGACGCCCGCTACATCGTCACCTCGCTCAAGTACGAGGATGGAATCATTTGCCGCCTCTCTGTATGAAGTGCGTTGGCGATGGTCATCAGAACGACGGGTGCATGGGTCGCCGACAGAAGAGTCACGTTGTAAGTGATGTTGACCTCGAAGCTATGCAATCCCTCTGGCGCAGATCATGCAGTACCGGCGCCCGGACCGGGTCAAGCGATTGACGGCGAGGGGGTACGGTTGTCGATGTCGGCGAAGGGCCCAATGCGTGGCCGTCTACCGAACCGACAGTATATCAGTTAGTGGTGCAGCTTCTCGTCCCTTGACATTGATCCTGGACTTGAGGTTGTGGTTCACGGCGTTGCCAACGATGTGGACGTTGTCCGTCGTGTTCAGATCGATAATGGCGCTGAGCCCGACCATGATCCCTTCATCGAGAATGACTCGTGCGGCCTTTCCGAGAGCGTGAGCATGCGAGACGTCAAACATTTGCCGCATTCCGACTTCGCCGACGTTTACTTCAAAATATCTCCACTGGCCGAAGGTGTGTCTGACCGCTTGCAGCGTTTCGGTGATTTCCGGATAGTCTGCTGCAATTCGCTGCCTGCTTGACGCCGGCAGACTGCCATGGAGTTCGATGAGATCGTGGGTCTTCGGCGCTTCATCGGTGCAAGTGAGAGAGATGGCCTTCATGGCGAGTTCGCAGGCGAAGGCAGCGGTCATCGCCTCGATCATCGTGGTGCCCATACGGTTCCATAGCCGGTTGTCCAAGTGCTTCGGATCGTCGTTGAATTTCTCCGGAGACGGAGGCATGGCCAAGAGTCCGTCATCCATGACGCGAACGTCAGGAATATTGGTGAGGGACATCTCGTCGGGGTTGGAGAGGGCGGCAATGCCCGCCAGCAGGATGCGCGCCTGGATGAAGAGAAGTCCGGGTGAGCCGGGCGGGAAACCGTGCCGGGTCAATTTGCTCCCCTCCTTCGGCCCTGCCAATTTCCGTTGAATGCGCTTGGCGAACTCTTTCTTCGAAAGGGTCTCGAACTGCGGGAAGATTTTCTCGACGAACTCCCCATTGTGGTACTGAGTTGCACGCCCAAACTCCAGATTCATGAGATTGAGTGCGGTCTGTTTCCGCATTTCAAGATATTCATCTCCGGCCTTCTCTCCTTCCACTTTGGAACCGCATACGCGGCACCAGATACGCGTGCACCGACCGGTCGTGTCGTGTCGTGCCAAGAGGCCGCCCCAACAGCGAGTGCAGCGGCCCTTGAGCAGGACCCTGATTTCCTTGCCTTGGATCGAGCCGGTTGTGGAGGCGCTGTCCATATCCATCACGGTCCATTCGATCGAAACGTGAGGAGAGGGATCGTCGTTTGGTGGCGACGCGGGTTGAGTCGGCGAAGCTACTTCGTCATCGGGCCCGGCGGTGCTCGTCAAGGATTGCTGTAACCGCTCACGGGAGCTCGGCACTGCGCCGGTGGGTGCCTGGGACGAGTGCATCGCTATAAGCTCGCGGAGCGTGACCGGATCGGAAGGTTCCAGCAGGCGACGGCCGTGACGGAATTCCAGAGCGGCGTTGTACATCGCCGTTGTTTCGTCGTCCGCGACCGCGGGCAACTCGCCACGATACTCCTTGAACCAGTGTGCGACTTCGGACCAACGCCACAACCGGTATCGGCTGCGGGGGTCCGTAACCGGTTTCGGGAAACCTCCGGGGCCGCGCGCACCGCTGACCAGGAGCCGAACGCTCTCGCGCGTCCGGCCGTGCCGGGCAGCGATGTCGGCGAGGGAAGCCAGCCCGGCATCGGCGATACGGACGACGTGGACGCCTTGCAGCTTTTCCAAATCGTCAACCGCCGAGAGTATGGCGTCATTGAACGCAGCGGCTTCACGGTCGAAGTCGACATACTGTACGCCGTCGCTGCTGCCGACCGTCGCGTCGTCGCAGCCCACCTCGAAAAGCAAGTCGATCAACGGCGCGTCCTGTAGGTCGGGACCGTCGACGATCAGCGTGAACTGGAAGTTTGACATGTCTGGTGCGCTCCTCTTCCTCAGATCTCGCGATGAGGACACCGGGCGATGAAACGCCTCAATTGCTTGGCATGGTTGCCGGAATTTTGAGGCGTGGACCAGATCGACGTTCGGCATTCGGAACTGCCAGCCATTCCGCATCGCATGACGCCCCAGCGGTGGCCGGACTGCGTCGGAGCCACGGTCCATCCGGTGGTCTCGGCTTCTTGCAAGGCACTCTCAACCTCCTTCTTCGGGTGCCTCGATCGGGTCATGTTGACACGATACAACACCGAAGCATGAATGTCGAGCACGACAGTCAGGTGATGCGCCGTGGCGGTTTCAAAGCAAGACAGGGTACTGGATGGGCGCCCAAACGCTCAGGCTCTACCTTTGTGGGTCCGGGCGCCGGCCCCGGCCGGGTGTTCCGCCGCGCGTGTCATTGCGGTCGTCGACGGTCCTGGCCGCCGGGCGGGCGGCGGGCGATGGCGTTTCGTCGGAGTGGGAATCGCCTGGAAAGAGGGAGAATCGAAACCCAGGCGCCTAGGGGCGGCGCTTCGACATTCCGGGACGGCGGTTGCCACTCGTCGCATCGCCTGTCCTGCACGAACATGACATCCGCAAGAGCAAGGGGCCGTTCGTGATCCTGCTGACCGACGGGGCATTGCGCGAAAGGTTCGATGGCGACGTCAACGGCCTGGTCGAGGCGGTGCCGATGACGATTTTCGCTGCCGTCATCGACAAGGCCGGCCTGCGAACGAGATATGCCGACACGCGGAATCCCTACCGGGTCGCGCTTCACTTCTGCATGGAGTGGCTGCACGTCATGTTACGCAAGGGGGCCAGCACGGCAGGACGGTCCATGTCATCCTCGAGAGCCGCGGCAGAAAGGAGGATCGGGAATTCAAATTGGATTTTCGTTGGATCGCCGCCAACGACAGCGGCTTGGGCCCGAGCCGGCAGGACTTCAACTCGTTAGACTGCCAGTCGGTATTCGTGCCGAAGGCGGCAAACTCCGTCGGGCTGCAACAGCTGCAACTTGTGAACTTAACGGCGCGGCCCCCCCATCGCGCTGTCGCGCCCGCGTCCCCAGCCAAGTGCGGCATGCAACGACTGGAATATGATCGAATCCGGTGACTATAAGATTTCGGAATTTGTATCAGAAAAATAATATCAATGATTACCGTGAGTTAGAAGGCTATTCTGCACAAGTATGACGCAAATCGTGGATACGAAGGTTCTCGATGCCGGAGCGCTTCAGGATGCGGTACCACGGGTCGTGCAGGAAGTCGAGATGGGCGCCCGGCTTCTGGCCGGGGAACACCCAGGTGCCGTTACCGGAATGCTCGTTGCATGGATCACATGGGCTTCGACTCCCTGGCCCCGCAGCCACCGTGCCAACCAGAAACCGTCGAGACCCGCTTCGTACGCGACGCAGATCCGTTCGATCGGACGGCCGCTGTTGCGCTCCGCTTCATCTCGCCACCGATACAGCAGCGATAGCAGCTCGTGCTCATCGATCCGGAGCTTCTTCAGCGGGTGGCGATCCACGCCAGGCAACAGCCCGGCAGCAAGCCAGCTCGCCTGGCTCAGCTCCACCACGGCGATGAGCGTGCCGTCTTCTTCGAGGGCAACAAGGCTGCGGCTCAGGTCGTTCGTACCAGGCATGGGGCGATCTCCTTCGTTCGGAAAATGGAAGGCGACCTCGATGCCACCACCTGGCCGCCCGCCCCATAGCATCTCGTCATTGTCGCGCGCGATCACGAGGCGCGTGATGCCGGGCGGCGGCGCGAAGGCTGCCGGCCGACAGCGCTGCCGCCGCGCGGATCACCGGCACGGCGGTCACGAGCGACAGAAGCGTCTCGATGCCCTCGCCGACGACGAGCGGCGCATCGCCGGCGGGGACGCCGAAGCGCACGGCGAGGCCGTGGATGCGGCCGAGTGCGTTGCGCGGGACGGCGACGCCCGCCTGTAGGTGACGGCCAGGAATTGCATTTATTTGCTGAAGTCCGCGGTTGAGCGGAGCAACCCGATAGCCATGCGGACGGCGTTTGGGAGCGTTCCTCGGCGGAGCGGTGGGTAAGTAGCCCGCCGCAGCGACCGGCGACGAGTCTGGCGGCGGCGGGCTACTTATCCACGGCGGGCGAACGCCGGCCCGCTGGCCTAATGCATCGAGCCGCCGGCGGTCTCCGGCATGTCCTCGGCGCCGGCCGTCCAGTCGAGCAGGCGGCGCAGGGCGGCAAGGTCTGCGCGTTGCAGGAATACCGCCGCCCGCGGCACGGAGCGGTCCTCGCCGGACACCCGGCGCGTCTCGGCGAACGTGATCCGGGCTCCGCCCGGCAGGGGCGAGACGTAGATCTTGTTCGCGAAGACCGCCGGGGTCTCGCCGATCCTCGCTTCGTCCTCCGGCGAGGCCTGCTCCGGCGCATCGCGCTTGTCCATGATGTCCTCCGTGATGGCCGGGTCCTGTCGGAGCCGGCCTGGTTCAGATCGGTTCTATCTCCGTCGCCTGGAGCCCGCGCGGCCCGTTTTCGGCGCGGACGAAGACGCGCTGCCCCGGCTCCAGGTCGGTCATGCCGGAGCGGAACAGCACGCTGGAATGCACGAACACCTCGCGGCCGCCGGCGTCCGGCACGACGAAACCGAACCCCCGCGCCGGGTCGAAGAACTTGACCGTCGCGGGCAGATCCACGACGGCGGACGTCGGAGCATCGGCTTGCGGATCCGGATAGCGGGCGTCGAAGGGCTGGCTGCGGTCCGCTGGCCCGTACCCGGTTGGCGGCGGACCGACCTCGACGATCCTTGACACCTGGGGTCCCCGGTCGCCCTGCACGATCTCGCAGGTCACGACGGCGCCCTGGGGCAGCGTGTCCCGGCCGGAGGCCTCGACGGCGCTGAGGTGGCAGAACACGTCGGGCGAGCCGTCCTCGGGCTCCAGGAAGCCGTAACCCTTCATCGGCATGAACCATTTCACCAGCGCCGCGATCCGGCGCACGGGGCCGGCTTCGGCAGTGCGGGGCTGGCCGATACCGGGTTCGGCGGCCATGCGCCCGTTACCGGGCCCGCGGGCGAAAGACGCCGTCCGGGGCGATGCCGAGGAAAAATCGACGGCAAGAATCCGCGAGACCTCGGGCCCGCGTTGACCCTGAACCCTCTCGCAGTCCACCGTCGCTCCGGCCAGAAGCGTATCGAGGCCGACCGCGGCCAGGTCCGAGTCCCGGCAGTAAATGTCCGGCGAGCCGTCTTCGGGAACGAGGAAACCGTATGCCTTCGCCGGATTGTACCATTTGACCGTCGCGGAAATCGGAGCGCCGGCGTCGGGACGTGAAAATGGATAGGTCATGTCGAATGGCTTTCCCCTTATGACGGAAATTCGTATCGATGGGCCTTTCTAGCGCTCACACTGAAGGCGGTGAAGGTCTTTGGGGCCGATCGGGAATGCGACCGGGCGAGCGGGAGGATGGGAGACGGGTCATGGCCCGAAGGACGGGAAACGAAAGCGCGTCGCGGCAGGCGCCGGACGCGCCCGCCCCCGGCCCCGATCTCGACAGGCAGCCTCATAAACCGGGGATCGCCCTGCCGGCCGACCTGGGCCGGTCCTTGCGCCGGCTGGACGATGCCCAGCTCGACCGGCTGACTAAGGCGGCGACCGACGAAGTCCGGCGGCGCGGACGCAATCCGCCGGACAGTCTTTCTGTGGCGGGCCGGTCGGCAAAGCGCACTCCGGCGCAAGCGGGGCGTGCAAAACCGGATGAGCCCGACAGGGCCGCTACCGTGACCCCGGGACAGGAACGGTTGATCCTCGCTGCATTCGAGGCCGGCCTCAGGCCCGCGGCGATCGCGAAAGAGGTCAGGGTCTCGCGGTCGACCGTCCAGCATGTTATCACCGCCGCGCAACGTGATCGCCGCAAGGCGGAGCGATAGATCGTCGAGGGACACAGGCGGACAGACATGCCCTGGAGTTTGAACGCGCCCGCTTTCGCTGCGAAGACCGTCGGCCCCACCCGATTTTTCGAGCAGAGGGAGGAATCGAGGCCTGGCCTGGGGTTGCGGAGGTCAGACGGCCCCCGATCAGCTCGTTATGACAGAACAAGCAGAAACATGAGCACAAGGCAACACCGCTCAGTCGCGTGGACGGACCGAGTAGGCTTCCACACAACGGTAATCGGGTTGGCGGGGCGACGTAGACAATTTAGCTTGTCGCACCGCACCGAGGAACCTCTCCGGCCTCCTGCGCTTCGCCACCATTGCTGGCCCTTCTCATTCCATAAGCTAAAGAAGAACCACTCCGAAAAGCGAACACCAATGTTTGCCTACAAACGATTTTGATCGCAAATAATGAAACAGACGTCTATGGGCACTAAGCGAACTAGAGCACGGCCTGTCAAGCAAAGTATGGCCTTTGGAACGGAACCAAATTCAAACACCCTCAAAGAGGAACGAAAGCCAATAGACATTTCACATGCCATTCGACTTAACGAACTAAACAAGGTAATCAAGTGTGAGAGTAAGTTGGTAAATCCAATGAATGGTTATCATCCATAGTACAAATAGGGACGAGTGGAGAAGTCTGGCTATGTCCAAACGAACTGACTTCGTTGTGTTGGTGATCGAAGATGACGAATTCAAAGGGAAGCGACTCGAGCAAGCGCTTCGTAAAATGTTGCCTGCCTCCACACTCGTTTTGGAGCGAGCAGTAAATTCTGGACTCCGAACCATCGTAGAACAACGTCCGGATTTGATTCTGCTAGACATGTCCCTCACCACATTCGATGTCGGACCACATGAACCTGGAGGGCGACCTCAGAACTTTGGCGGCATGGAAGTATTGAGACAAATGGACCGCCTGAGTATCGCGATCCCGACGATTGTCATAACGCAGCATGAACGCTTCGTTTCCGGGGACGAGCAGGTCAACCTCTCTACACTGAATCGCGAGTTAGTGGAGGAACACGAAAAGGTATTTAGAGGCCTAATATACTACAATTCCGCCCGCGGAGAGTGGGAACGAAAATTGGCGTCTTTGGTCAAACCCTTAGTTGCTGAGAAGGAAGCCATGCAGTCATGAACATTATTGTAGTCGACGACAGCGATAGGAAGATTGATCGAATACGTGCTGCGCTGATTTCAGGTGGTGCTACTACCGAACAAATCCATATAGCTAAGACGGGAATAGAAGCACGAAGGAGCTTATCTAGAATTCAATATGATCTCTTGGTGCTTGATATCGCGCTACCAATGCACACTGGTGATGAGCCAGATAAACGGGGTGGAATAAAACTACTCGAGGAAATCATCGAACGAGAAAATTTGCGATTGCCGTTGAGTGTAGTCGGACTAACTGGTTTTGAAGACCTCTATGCAGAGTTTAGAGAACAGTTTCATTCTCGGCTTTGGACGCTAGACTATTTTGATTCATCTGATATCGGTTGGCTGGAGAGACTTAAAGCTAAAGTCTCTTATGTGCGGGCAAGATCAGAGGAAGTTACTAGAGAGACCTACGAAACTGATCTATGCGTAGTCACTGCTTTACGCACACCGGAACTATTGGCTCTACGTAATTTGGAATGGAATTGGAGTGAAACTCGATCGTTGGATGAGGTCGGATTTTATTATGAAGGAACAATGAGAGCGAACGATCAAGAGCATTCAGTAATCGCGGCTGCCGCACCACGCATGGGCATGGTGGCGTCAGCTCTCTTGGCGCAAAAAATGATCTCGAGTTTTAGGCCGAAATTGATATGCATGGTTGGAATATGCGCAGGAGTAAAAGGACGATGTGAAATTGGGGACGTGCTTGTAGCAGATCCAGCTTGGGATTGGCAAATGGGCAAGTATGAGGTGGCGGGATTTTCTTTTGCCCCGGACCAAATTGATCTGTCCGCTCAAGTGGCCGAACGATTTGTGCAGCTGGGGGATGATAGAGAGTTCTGGTATGATCTGCATGGGAAGTATGGAGATACGAAGCCGCCTAACGTTCCGACCGTCAAAGTTGGCCCAGTAGCATCCGGATCTGCGGTGTTGGCGGATGAGAAGGTGGTTTCGCGAATTCGTGAGCAGCATCGGCAGTTGCTTGGTGTTGAGATGGAGTTGTACGGCGTATACGCCGCAGCGAAATATGCAATTAGTCCACAAACTGTGGCTTTTGGAATAAAGAGTGTCGCCGATTTCGCCGATGAGAATAAAGCGGATGACTACCAAAGGTACGCGGCTCATGTGAGTGCACGGGTCTTGGAGAAGTATTGTTCATTGTATCTTTGAGGATAATGCCGATTTTGGCGAAGCCGATTCGCCCGTTTGGTGAGGGGCTCACTGGTTATGCAGGGTTTACAAGGCGGGCCCGCCGATCTCACGCTTGGTAACTTCAGAAGCAGCGGAAGGAAGAGCTGTAGGTACCGTCTGAGGCGGAAGGGAATGAAGGGCTAAGGAGCGCCGGAGGCAGACGGTAGGAATAGTTTGATGAATAAGGGTTTCTTTTAGCATGCCTACCCCAATGCGAAGGGTCTATGGATCGGTTGCGTTGCAAGAAGTGCGAATTCGGGTAGCAGTCGAGCGCATGAGGAATGTTAAGCTTAAAGGTAGAAGCAGGCTGTGACATACGCCTCAGGCGAGCGTTCCGGGAGATAAGGATCCCGCAAGCAGACTTGAAACAGCCATCAGGGGCGCGTGCGTGATTGTGGCCGGCCTGTCTAGCGCCCAGACTGGAGGGGAGCGTACCAACTTGAACCTCCGCGGAAATTGAGCCTGTCGGGCAAACCCTAAAGAGGCGTACACCTATATCTTGGCCTTGAGCATGATCAGCGAGAGACCGCCCGCTCCCGTATTTGACCCAGTGGGGGAACCGACATGCTGCCCCGGCACGTGGCTTGCCGCCGCAGGCAAGGCGTTCGCGGCGAAACACTAAGCCGACAATCTTCCCAGAGAGCTTGGCAGATGGCGCGCCAGACGGCTATCCTCGCCCTGAGCATAGAGCGGGCGTCACTTCCTAGGAGCCAATACTGCCCGGTCCGCACCTTCGATCGAGGATCAGGAAACACGACTGTGCGGCCCTCATACATCACACGCTCACAAAACAGATACCACTGAAAATACTAGGCGACCGCACCCCAACCGCAAACACCATTCCCAAGGCCATGGAGAGGCCGCGATGAAAAATCGCCCAAAGAAAAGACCCAACCAGGCTCTCATACGAGCAAAAAATGTCGTTCGCGGTGCATTGGCAACAGAAGACTCCGATGTTGCTCATGCTGTTTTTTCAGCTGCGACGTCGCTGTCTCGTGCGAACACTGACCAACTTTTTGCCTGGGTAAAATCGTATCCGGCCAAAAAGAGGCGAATAACGCCACCAAGAATTGCAAACGAGTACAAGTCTCTATGGCCGAACCGTAAGTCAATAGTAATCTTGGACAACTTTGAATCAAGCCTTAGATGGGTAACAGCCATTCTTTCGGAAAAGACCGACTTGATAGAGCATTATCTTTCCTTGTTATCCGAATACGAAAGGAATATGACGTCCGGCTATCTCGAAGAGGCACTCGCTACTATAGACGCCATAGAGGAGGCAACTGGAGTATCAATTTGGGGAATCGAAAGCAAGATTGCCCTGCTGCAAAGAACACACGGCCTGGAGGAACAAAAAAAGTATTGCGATCACATTCGAGAACAGGCGCCGGTGAGCTTGCCCGCCTTCATTGCTCACTATACCAGCGAACGCAATGAACCAGGAGTATCTTTCGCCCGTTATTCTAAAAAGATTGAACGTATCATTGAATCACAGCCCATCACACCCGAAATTCAGAAATACGTTACTCGCCGTTTGTTGGGCTTGAAGGGTGACGAAATATCAGTAGAAGATGTTTCTCATGTGTTGTGTGTAGCTGGCGGTCTCTCTACACTGGACGCCTACGAAGGACTTGTTTGGGCTTGCCAAACTGCAATTCAAAAGGGTATCGCTCAGGATTACTCCTCCACCATTATTGAATGCCTAAATCGCCTCAATATAGATGATTGGAGGATTGAAAAACTTTTATGTTATCTGGGCAAAGACTTTTCAACGTTGCCAATTCAATGCCTAGATACAGAACTTTCTCTACTGCAAGGGAATTACTTGGCCGTATTTGAAAAGATTTTTGAAGGACATCCTGAAGAACCCCTTGAGGTCAATGCCTTATCCACGGCGGCTTATGCCGCCGCGTACGGAGACCTAGAACTCCCCTCGGGTGCGTCCACTGGCATTAGTATCGAAATTATAACTCTGTTGGCCAAAATAATTGCAAAAGGAGATGGCGTCGGCCGTGCAGCTGATGAACTAATCAAACTCGTTCTAAATCTTCGTAGCCTGCGCTCGATGGCTGCGATTTATGGCTACCTTGTCGTTGAGTGGGGCGAGGAGTTGCAAATTGGGGAATGCGAAGGGACTTGTATTTATCTCTCCAACCCGATGCTGAACCCATTCCATTGGTATGTTCTCCGGCAAGATCTGGCTACGGCGTTGCTAGAAGCAGCGGACGCCAAGATGCCGCCAGTGGGCCCTTCCTCACTTGCTTTTGCGGAATTGTATGACGAGAAACTGAACCCCATCAGGGCCTCTAGGGAGATTGGCCTTTTATTCGAGGCTAGGAAATCACTGATGGCCGGGGATCTTTCGCGATCCAAGAGTTTACTGCAAGAACTTGGCGACAGCGATCGGAGACTATGGCGACGCGTATCGGCCAAAATGGAAGTCCACTGTCTAATTGCGTTAAACGAAACGCGAGAAACTATCCTTAGGGTGGCGCACTTCTGCTGCGAAAACGATGAGCTTAGACACATTGTGCCGTTGCGCCCCATCCTACATGGCGTCCGTTGGCGGCAGGTACGGTATCTTCGAGAAAGAATTGAAGTCCCCATAGTTTTTGATCTCTATTGGCGCACTATAGACGAAAATGAACACGAGACGAATAGGCGTATCGCATATGATGAGTTTTTGGCCGCTCATGACTGCAGACGACCTACGGACCTTAGGCCTATTGCAGATCGCTTTCAGTTGGAAGCGCTTCGATATTTCTTGAGAAACGTGTGTGTTCAAGAGGTGATGGATGTTTCTTTCGACGTTTACGAAAGTTCCAGAGAAATCGAGGAGGAAAGAATCGCAGTATGCCAGTGGCTATCCGAGTTGGATCCAAATGGGAGGACAGATTACGCCGAAGAGATTGTGATGTTGACAAAGTTGATTAATGTACAAGACGGACTTCGAGACGTTGACAATAGTCGGATATATGTCGATTCGGAAGCTATAGAAAGATGGGCTAGGAAGGAAGTGTCCGAAAGTTTCACTCGATACCGATTGTTGGTAGAAGCCGGCGTGGGTTTTGGCAGCCCAAGCGACATCGAAGCAGCACTAAAGGAGTTCCTGGGAGGCGACGAGCGTGCAGTGGACGACTTTCTGGTTTACCCAGACAATGAGGCTGATGCCCTGCTCTTGGAAATGGTAGATGGGATCAGGAACGAGTTTCTCAACAACCCCGATTTTGGGTTGGACGCCTACCTGAGTATGCGTATCAGGCACGGATCGCTTGCTGGCCACCTACGTGGGCCGCTGGAGGAACAATCTTTGATCTTGACGAAGAACCATCGAAAGGACAGTTACTTGGAGGAAAATGTTTGGATCGAGCGATTTCCCTACCTCACTGACGAGAGGAGTGCGAGCTTTTTGTCAGCTCTTGAAGAATTTTCACGAGAATACGATAGCATTATTGATGAGTTGGTACAGGATCGGCTCCAGGTGCGCAGCGCCACGCATCCGGACGGAGCGTTTCATGTGCCAATTGCGGAAAATGCAATTTGGCTTCATTGGATTCGAAGTCGGATTCGTCGGGACACGGAGTTTGACGAGTTCTTATCGGTCGTGTTTAGTGCTATCGGGGAATCTTTGAAGGGGGTTTTAAAAGGTATTCGCGAAGACATTTTTGTAAGCGTAAAGAGTAGAATGGACGATGCATTTGAGAGTCTGCGGGTTCGGCTGGATCAAGAAATCGGACCTGACGAGTACGCAATGGTCAATTCAGTGCTCGCAGATGTCGTGCCTGAGGTGCAGGCAGCGATCGATCGCATCGCGGCTTGGTTTAACCTCGGAGAGTCGGATCAGGGTTCTGGCGTGCGAACGATGGACCAAATTATCGACATCGGGATTGAAGCAACGAAACGGGCGCGGCGAGGCTTCGACCCGAAGGTTGAGCGGACGGTTCCAGATATCGACATTTCTACTTCCTCCCTGTTATCAGAGTTTACGGACATTTTGTTTACTATATTGGATAATGTTTACGCACATTCGGGGAATCCAGTGGATCCTTGGGTCAGTGTAGAAATTCAAGCACGAGACGGGTCGTCGAAGGCAGTAAGGGACGTCACTATTCGAGTGGAAAGTGAGGTAGAGGATGGTGCTTATAACGCTGAAAACGTGGCTAGAGTGGAGCGAATTCGCGAGCGCATGGGGGATCTGACGTACAGACGAGGAGTAAATTTGGAGGGCGGAACTGGCCTGCTCAAATTGCAACGACTGGTAGCGTTGGATAAGAATCAGAAATTGGAATTTGGATTTTTGCGAGAGGACAGATTTTTTGTGGAAATGCAGCTTGTATTGTTTGGGATAAAACAGGAGGCAATTTAATTGAGTTGAGAGTATAGTCGGTTTATTGGGGTGCGGCTATCGGGAATTGCCGAAGTGGACGCGTCTAGCGCTAAGCGGGTCCTATATGGAAAGGCGGTCTCTTGGCTTGCTATGGATGGATGCAGAAGGGTTTCGCGGCTATTGACCCCATCGAATGGAACGAGGCTTATGGCGTCCCGCAGAAACGCAAAGCTTGATGGTGGACGATCAGGGGATGAGCTTCGACGCCGCATTCCGAGGCAGCCTATTCGCTAATGACTTCCTGTGCGAATCCGTTGCCGGGACGCCTGACTGGCAGTCGATCGACGATGCGAGGCTCGACTACCTCGAAGCCGCGCTGCGGGCGATCTTTGAGCGCTTCCCTATTGTCGGCTCCCCCAACGAAAGCCAGACTGAAGACGATCTGATTTGGCCCGTTCTCGCAACTCTCGGCTGGACGGTGAGTCTGAGGCAGCAGAACCTGAGCGCTACCGGCCGGGAGGACGTGCCGGATGGCCTGCTGTTCGCGGACCAGGACACCAAGGACCGGGCCAACCGTCTCGCCCGGGAGTGGATGCGTTACGAGTTGGGTCTTGCGGTCGTGGAGTCGAAACGCTGGCAGCGCCCGCTCGACCGACGCTCCGGAAGGGCTGGCGAGGAAACGGCGCCGTCGACGCAGGTTCTCCGTTATCTGCGGCGCATAGACGATTTGACGGCGGGCCGGCTCCGCTGGGGCATTCTTACCAACGGTGCTGTGTGGCGGCTCTATTATCAGGGCGCGCGGTCGGTCTCTGAACAGTTCTTCGAGATCGACCTCGCGATGATCCTGAACCTCCCCGGGCACAACGAGGGTCTGTTCGCGCTCGACGAGGCGGAGCGAAGGCACGGCCTCAGACTCTTCGCGCTGGTCTTCCGTCGGGACGCGTTTTTGCCCGGTGTGGCCGACGAACGCACCTTCCATCAGCGAGCGATCGAGGTAGGCCGCTACTATGAAGAACGCGTTGCGGACAACCTGTCTAAAATTGTTTTCGAGCAAGTCTTTCCCGGGCTTGCTCGCGCGATCGCCGCCGCCGCGCCAGACGCCCCTCTTTCCGAGGTACGCGAGGCTGCCCTGATCCTCCTCTACCGGCTGCTGTTCATCCTCTATGCGGAGGACCGCGACCTGCTGCCGGTGCGCGACGAGCGCTACGACGACTACGCGCTCCGAGATCGGGTGCGCGGCGATGTCGGCCGCCGCAAGGAATTGGGCGACGTGTTCTCCGAGACCGCGGCGCGCTATTGGTCGGCGGTCGACGATCTCTGCCGCGCCGTCGATCAGGGGGACCCCTCGATCGGTCTGCCCCCATACAACGGCGGGCTGTTCGACCGGGACCGCACACCGCTCCTGGATCGCGTCCGGCTCGGCGACCGCGTAATGGCGGATATCATCGACGCCCTCTCCTTCGAGCAAAGCGAGGCAGGGCGTCGCTATATCAACTACCGCGACCTCGGCGTACGGCAGCTCGGCTCGATTTACGAGCGCCTGCTCGAACACGAGGTCGTCCAGGACGGCGACGAGGTGGTTGTCCGCCCCAACATCTTCGCCCGGAAAGGCTCCGGCAGTTACTACACGCCGGACGATCTGGTCGGCCTGATCGTCGAGGAGACAATCGGGCCCCTGGTGACGTCGCGCTTGGGTAGCTTCATGTCGGAAGCCGGACGTGTGCCTGAAGGAGGCCCAGCGCGCGAGCGAGCGATTGCTCGTCTGGCGCAGCACGACCCGGCCGAGAGGCTGCTTGACCTGAAGGTCTGCGACCCGGCCATGGGGTCCGGCCACTTCCTGGTCAATCTGGTGGATTATCTCGCGGACCGCGTGATCGCGGCGATGGCCGAGGCGGAAGCAGAGGTTGTAAGCTACGTCTCACCGCTCGCGGACCGCATTGAGACGATCCGCGAGAGGATTGCAGCGAACGCGGTGGAACGTGGCTGGGTCATCGATCTCGACCGGCTTGACGACCGTCACATTGTCCGCCGCATGGTGCTCAAGCGCTGCGTCTACGGCGTCGACAAGAACCCGATGGCGGTGGAACTCGCGAAGGTGGCACTCTGGCTGCACACGTTCACGGTAGGCGCGCCGCTTAGCTTTCTCGATCACCACCTGCGCTGCGGCGACAGCCTGTTTGGTGCATCGGCGCGAGGCGGGATCGACAAGGCGGCCCAGTACGGCGGTCCGCTCCTGCTGCACGGTTCGGTCACTCAGGCCGAGCGCTCCGCGGGGTCGATGCAACGGATCGAAGACCTGACCGACGCCGAGATCGCGGAAGCGCATCGCTCGGCCGAAGCGTTCGCCGAGGTTGAGGCGGCCACCGAATCGCTCAAGGCCGTCCTGTCCCTGGTGCATGCGATCGACTGGCTTAACGTCAGGGACCGGGAAGGCACGACCGCGCTGCAATCCTTCTTCGGGGGGCTCCTCGGCGACCCCATCGAGATCGCGCTCGGAAGAGCCGAGGTCTCGATGGACCGACCGGAGAGTGCGCGTTTCGCCGAAGTGTTGCGAGAAGCGCAGCGCCTTGTCCGGGAAGAGCGCTTTCTCAATTGGCAGACGGCCTTTCCCGGCGTCTGGACAAATTGGCAGAGCCTGAACCCACAAGGCGGGTTCGATGCCGTCATTGGCAACCCGCCGTGGGATCGGATGAAGCTGCAACAGGTTGAATGGTTTGCCTCGCGCCGGCGCGAGATAGCGCTTCAGCCACGCGCCGCGGACCGCAAGCGCATGATCGCGGCGCTGGAACGCGAAGGCGATCCCTTGGCTCAGGACTTCGCCATGGCGAGCGAACGGGCCGCGATGGCTGCCCGCATTGCGCGAAAGGGCGGCGACTATCCGCTGCTGTCTTCCGGCGACGTGAACCTGTACTCGCTCTTTGTCGAGCGTGCGATGGCGCTGGCGAAGCGTGACGGCATGGTGGGGCTGCTCACGCCCTCCGGCATTGCGTCGGACAAGACGGCGGCGCGCTTTTTCAAGGGCGTGGCAACCGAAGGCCGGCTGAAGGCGCTCTACGACTTCGAGAACCGGCGCACCCGCTACGACGCTCCGCCCTCTTTCCCGGACGTGGACAGCCGCTTCAAGTTTTGCGCTTTCGTCGCCAGCCCGTCCCGGGTCCTCGACGCTGCGCGGTGCGCATTCTTCCTTCAGGATGTTGCCGAGCTTGACGACGAAGAACGCTGCTTCCCGTTGACGGCGGAGGCATTCGCGCGCGTCAACCCGAATACTGGCACCGCACCGATTTTCCGTACCCGCCGCGACGCAGCGCTGACCACGGCGATTTACGAGCGTCTGCCAGTGCTGGTGGACCGCTCGTCGGGCGAAGAGGCGAAGGCGTGGCCGGTGAAGTACGCGACGATGTTCCAC
>Ga0209544_1002126_pt1 | contig 18746 bp, 24 predicted proteins | sample MesohylPK_FD_187297 | JGI IMG/M metagenome (GOLD analysis project Ga0209544, IMG submission 187297) | Host-associated microbial community of the marine sponge Aplysina aerophoba from Gulf of Piran - sponge mesohyl, lysed by proteinase K... | ecosystem: Host-associated > Porifera > Sponge >...
ACCACCATCGCGGCAGCTCTGGGGCATGCCTCGCTCTCGAGCACCGCGGTCTACACCACAGCCGTCGGCATCGAGGCCCGTGCGTTCCTGGCACGGATGTGGGAAGGCACCTGAAAAAGGACAGGATGCGGTGGGAATGTTCCATAATCCTGCGCGAGAGGCGCATTGAAACGCCGGTCGACTGTGCAATCGTGCGTTAGAAGTCTCTCACGCGTCCCTGCAGGCCGGGACGGGGTTGTTCGGGTGTTTGGGGTTGTTGGGTGCCTTGCACGTCTCTGGTGAGGCCGTAGGCCGCCGGCACGGTCTCGATGACAGCTCGAACCACTTGCCAAGCCGGTTTGGTTTTGTGCGCCGCGAGGCGCACCAGGTGAACCGGACCGGCGCGCGTCAGCGCGCTCCTTTTCGTGCCGTCAGGCACGCCCTGGCGCCAGTTATCCCCAAATGAGGGGGAGGGCTACAGGAGGGGGAGGTGAGCGGAATTAAGCGCCGCTGCGCGCGTTTCGTTGAGCTATGGGAGGCTCCTCAACGCGCGCTCGCAGAGTCTAGGGATTCTAGGGAGGCACTTTTGCCCACAAAAACAACGACAGGGAGGGTTGACTCCTACCACAGTATGGTAGCTACTCCTACCATACTGTGGTAGGAGTCCGGAGGTTGTGCCCGGAGGTTGTGCACATGTCAGCGACGATACACCGGTTCCGCTCGCGGCGGACCAGGATCAAGACGGAGCAGGCGCTCGAGATGCGCCAGCTCCTCCTCGACTTCGCGGAGGATCACCACCTCCCGGAGGACGCCCTGGGCCGCATCGTCGCGGCCGTCGATGGTGAAACAGCAAGCGAAAGAGGGTGGACCTTCGTCATGATCGGACCACGAGAGAACAGGGCAGTGGTGAGGTGGCTGGACCATTACAGCCAGCGGCCAAGGGCCGCGACGCGCCTCTGGGCGGAGCTCTTCGCGGCGCTGCGCTACGACACAGGGGAGATCATGCTCACCCGCGACGAGCTCGCGGATCTCGTCGGGGTTCACCCAAATCACGTGTCGGGGATCATGGCGGAGCTCGAGGGGATCGGCGCCGTCTCCCGCCGCCGTGCCGGCCGCGCCGTGCGGTACTACATGAACCCGACGATCGGCACGCACCTGCCCGGCCAGGCGCGTGACGCCGCCCAGGCCGCAGCGCGCCAGCTCGAGCTCGAGCTGGTCGACGGCGGGATCTCCTAGGAGCACCCGACGATGGTGGCTGACACCCTGGCGATTGTTCGCCGTCTGGAGGCAGTAGGCGTCGACCGCGACGTGGCGGAGGCACATGCGGCCGCGATTCAGACCGCGGTCGATGATCGCCAGGATCACCTGGCCACGACGGCCGACCTCGCTCGCGTGGAATCCCGCATCGCCGCTCTTGAGGCATCCATCGAAGGTCGTTTCGCTGTTCTAGAAGCGCGCCTGACCTGGCGCATGATCGGTCTCCAGATCGCCGCTGTCGGCCTCATCATCGCGGGCCTGAAGTTCATTTCCTGATCCGCTCTTGACTGTGCCCGCCCGCGCCGGGTTGTGAGCGCTCCACCAGTCCGGATCCTCGACGTGCGATCCGGACGGCGTCTGTGGCGCCCTGAAATGCCGGCAGCCAGGGCAATCACCCGTTCGTCGCGCCACAGAGCGCCTCATAGAGGCCCGTAGAGAGGCTTTTCTCGGCCAGGCACCGATCCATCCACGGTGACCCCGGCCATCCCACTCAGCGCTGTCCTGTGCACGCTCTGGAGCTCGTGCATGAGCTGCGCGCACCAGGCCGCCGTCACGGATCCCGGCGCCTGTGGCCGTTCTCCAGGGCCACCGCCCACCGCAAAATCGCCCGGCTGATGGCCAGAGCCTCGATCCGCGGGCCGCAGGCCTGTCCAAAAGGCCTGCGCCACGGTTACGGCATCGCTGCCGTGGCCGCCGGCGTGCCGCTCACCACCATCGCGGCAGCTCTGGGGCATGCCTCGCTCTCGAGCACCGCGGTCTACACCACAGCCGTCGGCATCGAGGCCCGTGCGTTCCTGGCACGGATGTGGGAAGGCACCTGAAAAAGGACAGGATCCGGCTGATACCGCCTGACGTCGGTCTGGTCGGCGCGCGCACGCATCAATGGCCTCGATTCGAACGAAGGCGCCAGGATGAGGGGGTGTCATCCCCATCGCGATGCCGCCGCTGGTCATCGGTGCAGCCCTCCAGCCTCACGCGGGGTCGAATTGAATCCGCAGCCGGGTGCCGGTTGCCTGGGCGACCTTCTCAAGAGTCCGCGTCGATGGCGGCACCCGGCCGCTCTCCAGACGCGCCACCGCCGATTGTGTCGTCTTCATCCTCGCGGCCAGCTCCGCCTGGGTGATGCCTGCTCGCGTGCGTGCCTCGATCAGCGCGCGGGCCAACTCGAACTCCGGTCCCAGCCGCTCATAAGCCTCTCGATAGTCCGCCTTCCGGCTCCACCGTTCGTGCAGTTCGTCAAGCGTGCTCATTGCATTACCTCCCTGGCGCGACGCAGCGCCAATTCGATCTCCCGGCGCGGCGTGCGCCGGGTCTTCTTCACGAATGCCCGCACCACGACCACCCGCCGGCCTGTCGCGACGATATAGAGAGCCCGCGCAATGCCATCCCGGCCGCTCAAGCGGATTTCCCAAAGCGGGCCGGTCAGGTGCCTGACATGCGGTGCGCCCACGCGCTCCAACCCGAACGTGCCGATCAACCGGCCTATTCGCGCAAACCGCGCCTGCATGTCGGCGGGCAGCGCATCCAGCTCCCGCTCCACGGTTTCGTTCAGAGTCTCGACACGCCAAGTCATGAGGCGGCAGTATATAGCATGCGTGCTATGAGGCCAAGTCGTTTCCTCTCTCGGACCGGAAACCCGTCAAATCAGTCGAATCACGCGACGAGTTGCGGAAGTCGGGCTGGCACGGATGTGGGAAGGCACCTGAAAAAGGACAGGATGCGGCGGGAATGTTCCATAATCCTGCGCGAGAGGCGCATTGAAACGCCGGCCGACTGTGCAATCGTGCGTTAGCAGTCTCTCACGCGTCCTGTTCCGTGTCCGGACCTGCTACCAGGCCGGCTGGATAACCCGGTACCCCGGCACCCCGGCTATGCGGCTTGCGGCCGGGTGCTCGTCTGATCCCCACGGCCTGCCAGAAGCCCCGCAACGGATATATCTTCATCCAAGGCTTCCCAATGTAGCCCCTCGCCTTCGCCGATGAGTTCCCACTGCCCCTGCTGCTCCGCGGTCCCGTGCATAAGACGGGGAAACCACGCCAGGGGAACGGACAGTTCGCGGCCATCGTTGAGTGTGACCCGGAACGTGTCGGCGGTGAATATGACATCCACGGCAACCGGATCGGTTTCAAGAGTCAAAGTGCGCACGCCATGCCTCCAGGAACATGTTTCGATGTCGTTCCACAAGCTTGCCCAGATCCCTGATCTCGTGGGCTCGCAGACGATTGCTTGATGCGAATTCTACAGGATCGAGCCAGAACTTCGCCACTTTCCCAGCTGAAGCGGCATGAATGTGCGGTGGCTCTCGCGGGTCACCTTCATCGCTGTAGAAAAAGAACCGGTATGGTCCTTCTCTCATAATCGTTGGCATGCACTATACCTTGGTTCCGGGTCCACCGCACACGTGGCAACACCTGTCCGGCACTATCAAGTCGCTGTCTGTCATGACCGCCAAGCGCCCAGCAGGCTACATCCAGGAGGAGCATTCCGGCTACCGGACGAAGGACTACTCGGCAGGTGCTGGTTCGTTGCGACCGGTGATGTATGCCTCGCCGAAATCCATCTTGCCCTCGAGGCGGGCAAGTCGCTGCTCGACCCCCTGAAGTCACTGGTCCACGCCATCGAGCCGCTCGTGTGGCCTTCCCGTTGCACACCACCTTCTACGTTCACGGCGCTGGTTCCCGCCGCGGACCGAGCCAGCAAAACCTCCGCCCCTGATTGGGGTGGGATTTGTCCTCAAAGCTGGCGGTTAATGACTGCCCATGGCAAACCTCAAGCCGCGCTGCGGCCTCGTCGTCAGCGGGCGGTGTCACCCAGCACGCCCATCCGCCGTTTGTCTGCTGCACCGGGCGGCTTGCACACGCCCCGGCTGTCGGCCCGAACACCACATGAAACTGCCCCGTGTACTGAAGTCCGGCCCAAGCCAGGCCGAACAGGGCCAGCAGCACCGCTGTGACGAGGACCGTGACCTTGCCGACCGCCCATATCCGAACGACCGTCGTTTTCTTCAGTGCGTTGGTGATGGCCTTGCGCGTCTCCGTATTCTGCTTCGAGAAGTCGGCCTTCGCCGCCTCGGTGCACTGTTTGACATCGGCCATGCCTGAGACGATTTCGTCGAGCTTGTCGGTCAGGAGCTTCAAGGGACTCCCGGGGCCTCGTTCTTCCGGAGTGCCGTTCACAGCCTCATGCTCCACCCTCCACGCCGCTGTTGCTGCCGCGCGGCCTGTTTTTCCTTCTTGTCGGCTTCCGCCAGGGAACGGCACACCAGCTCGTGTGCCGCCCGTGCCAGGCGCTCGTTCGCTGCCCTGCCATTTTCCTCGGCCTCGTGCAGGGGCCAGACGGCACTCCGCCATCCCGCCCCTTTCCGTTTCTTCTCCCAGAGCGCGATCGCATCGGCTGCCTTCGCAACCGGTTGCCGTGTGGCCGTCAGGCCGGTCAGACGCTCCTCGGCTGTCCAGGACTTCCGGCGGATATCCAGCTCCTCGGCAGCCGTGTGGTCCGGCAGAACCTTCAACAGGACCAGACCGTCCCTGACCCGGTCCACAAAATTCCGGCAGGCCCGGATGGCCGTGTCCAGGACTCCGCGGACCTGTACCAGACCCTGGTACGAGGATGGATCCGGCAGGGCCCTGGCCTCGCCGCACCTGGCTTCCATTTCCATCCAGGCGCCGATCAGGGCCGCACGGGTATCGTGGCCGGCTTGCTGCGCCTTCGCGGCAGCTTCCTCCCGCCGCCACATCTCCGCTTCCACGGCCGACCCGTTCGCTTCATAGACTGCGGCGGCCTGTCCGGCCCGCCGGACGGCAAGCCCCCACAAGTGGCGCCGCAACCGGGCATCCCGGTGCGGATCGGGATCACGTGCCGCCCCGGCCTGTGCTACAGCTTTGCGCGCCTCGGCCGCTGCCTGCAGCATCGGCCCTGACCAGGCATCCGCCAGTTCGCTCACCAGCGCATCACCTTCGGCCATCGCGAGATCCGCCGCAAGATCCTCGCGGAGCTGTTTCAGGTAGGCGGCGGCCGTTTCCGCCAGTGAAGCGCCGGAAGCACCGGGCGTCTCGACACCTGCCGCGATGATCCTGGCCCCGAGAATCCCTTCGACCGCCGGGTACCATGGCCTGCCGGCGTCCGCCTCGATCGCGTCGGCCCGCTCCAGAAGCTTCCGGACATCGCGGTCTGCACCGCCGGCGCCGGTCCTGACCCGGCGCCGCAACATCTCGGCGGATCGCACGAAATCGTCGACGCGCTCCCGCGCCTTTTCGGCCCGCTCCACGTCCCGGGCAAACGTTTCGAACACACGGTAGGCCCCGTCCCTTTCCTGATCGGCAGGCCACCGGCGCATGGTTTCCTCCACCTCGGCCGAAAGCGCAACGGGATCGTTCCAAGTTCCGGCGTCAGCCCGTGCGGCCTCGACCCGACCGGCAAGCCGCGCGGTCGCCCCACGCCATGCCGCTGTTTCCATGCCAGCCTCGAGATCCGCACGAACCTCGTTCAGGTACCCGGACACGATGTCTCTGTCCGGCCCAGGAACCGGGCGGTCGATCTGCTCGGCAAGCAACCGCAAGGTTTCGGCGTGCCATGGCCTGCCGGCGTCCGCCTCGATCGCATCGGCCCGTTCCAGAAGCTTCCGCACCGCGCCGCGGTCGAAACCGCCGCCGGCCTTTGCCAGATCACGCCGCACTGCGGCAGCATCCGCGACAAATGTCCGGGCACTTTCCCAGACTGCCATCGCGGCAGGATAATCCTTGGCGTACTGCTCGACGGCGGCACGCTTGCTGGCATCCATATCGTCCGGCCAGGCCGCGAGCGCCGCTTTCGCCTGTTCATGGCGTGTCCGGAGACGGTCCTGTCCCTCCACCACCCAGAGCGACCGGTCCTGCCGCCGCCCAACACAGAAAACCACCAGGGATTCCAGCTCGAACCGCTTCGTCTGCCGGCGGATGGAATCTGCCAGGCTGGCCATGTCCCGGCTGGTCCTGGTTGTCGCCGGAGACGGATTCACTGCCACGTCGGCCGAGGTCGCCTCCGCCCGGACGCTTTCCGCAAAATCGACACTCGCCGCAACACGCCGCGCCGTGCCCATCTGCCGCACCAGGGTTCTCTGGTCCGCCGCCATCTCGCGCGGCACATGCAGTGTCAGCCGTCGGGTCTGCCGCGTCAGCGCCACGTAGGACGCCGACGGCGACCACGCATAGGCGTGATCGTAAAGCGCGTGCACCTCGACCTGTGTCTTGCCCTGTCCGCGGTAGACCGTCCCTGCATAACCGTGGGACCAGTCCTGCCATACCCGGGGATCCCAGCTTGTGTCCGTGCCGTCATCGGTCCGTACACGGATCCGGTCTTCCCGAACCTCCGTGACCGTTGCAAGGACACCGTTGAAGATCCCGCTTCGCCGGTCCGTGCCGTGAAACTGGATGCGGTCGCCCGCGGCCACCCGTACCGGACCGCGGGCGGTCTCGAACGCCAGACCGGCGGAGATCTCGCCGCGTTCGACGCGGATCGCGCGCACGGCCTCGTTGAGACGGCGGACCTCTGCATTCGTGCTCGTGTAGATGAACCGCACCGTATCCGGATCCGCGGCACTCGCCGCGGCCCATCCCCGGACCAGGGCCGCCCGGCTTTCGGCCAGGGTCTTCGACCAGGCGATGCACCCGTGCTCCGCATAGGCCTCGACGCCCGCAGCCATGTCGCCGGCAGCGAAGGCCTCGCTGGCAGCTCGCTGCCAGGCCACTTCCTGACGGCGCACCTCCCGGAGTTCAGCCGCACCGGCCAGGTTCGCGATCGGCGCGAACAGGCCGCCACGCTCGACACTCTGCAGCTGCCGGTCGTCGCCGACCAGCACGATACGCGCACCGGCACGGTCCGCCTCCCGGAGCACCCGGTCCAGGATTTCGGTCGAGAGCATCGCCGCCTCGTCGACCACCACCACCGTCTTCCGGTCCCAGCTGTCCCACTCCCTGGCGAGGCTGATGAGCGTCATGTGGCCCGTCATGGCGGTCCTGAACCCGTCCGAGCTCATTGACCGTGCAACGACATTCGTCGGCGCAACGCCGACCACCCGGTGGCCCGACGCTTCGTGCAGCTGTCGCAAGGCGTTCAGCGTGTGGCTCTTGCCCGTGCCGGCCCGGCCCTGGATCACCGCCAACCGCCCGCCGCCGGTGGTTTCCCGCCGCAGGACCGCCTGCTGCTCCGCCGAAAGGGTGAGCGTGGCCGCGAGCTCCTTCGCCCGGCTTTCCCGGGCAGGCCGGAAGGTTTCCTGCGACATCCGCTTCGCACGCTCGAGAACTGTCCTCTCCTGCACCAGAATCGCACGTGTCGACCACCGCCCCGTTTCCGCCCCGGTGACGGCATCGGCAAGCGCCACGCTCCCGTCATGGAAAAGCGCAGCATCAACCGCGGCCTCGAGATCCTCTCCATCGAGACCCTGTCGCCGCACCAGGCGCTCGACATCCCGCCGCGTCCAAGTGGACTGCATTCGCCCGATCGCCAGAAGAACCTGCTCCGGATCCCGCATGCGTTCGGCCGCCTCGGAGCGCGCCTCGTCCGACGCCCGGGCCTGCTCGCTGTCGCCTTCCCTGGCAACGACACGGGTATCCGTCACCACCAGCTTCGGGTCCACACTGAGGTCCATCCCGTGTTCCAGGAACCAGTCGTTCTGGAACTGCTCCCAGGCCGCCACCAGCTCGCCCTTGTCGCCGGCTGCAACAAACGCCGCCTGGCCGCCACGCACGCCCGGCGCGATCTCTCGGGCCTTCTTGCCCCATCCGGCCGCCGACAGGCGCCGTGTCGAGACCTGGAGATGGACGTGCGGATTGCCGGCCTCGTCGTGGATGGCCCACTGGACGGCAACGCCGGCCGCACCGTACCGGTGCTCGATCCATTGCCGGGTCATTCCGGTCGCCTGGTCCAGCGTCACCTCCTTCGGCAGCGCCAGAATCACATGCCATGAGATCTGTGCGCCGCGCTTGAAGCGTGTCTCGCCCGTCTTGCGGTCGACCGTGAGTTCGGCCGCGGTGGCGCTGTTCCACAGGGCTTGCGGATCCATCAGCTCCGCCGCAGCACCGGCAGGCAGAACCACGCCCGCGCAGACTTCCTCGTTTTTTTCCTGAAGGTGCTGAAAGCTGTAGCCGGCGCCGGTGACCGTGTCGGTCATCTTCTCGCGCATCATGTAGGCCGCCAGGCCGACGGCGCTGGAGCCGGCCTCGGCTCTGACGACGGTCTGGTGTGCGTAGCAGATGGCCATGACCTTCGGGCGTCCACGTTGATGAATTGGCATTTTGCAAAGCAAAATGCATAGTGTGCCTGACCCACTTTTCAGTATAGGTCGTTTGGTCTATAGGTCAACCTCTCACGGAAGGGGGGAAAGGAGGCAGAGATGGCATACAACGAGAAGAGATGGGCCGAACTCCGCACCAAACGCAAAGCCGGTGAAAAGCTCGCCGACGACGAACGAGACGAATGGGACCTTCTCAATGCGCAGCGTCTCATCATCCAGGGTCGCACCCGCCAGCAGGCGGTGGCCACAAGGCAGCGCAAGCGCCTCAACGCCCTGCGCATGGAGCTCGGAACCCTCGTCATCGAAGCCGGCCTGGGCGACATGGACCGCGACAGGCTGCGTGCAGGCCTCGCAGCACTCGCCAAACACCACCGCGGAAACCAGCAACCCGGGCAGGGCGACCCCACCGGGGCCGCCCTGCCCGGGTTGGGTTTTGGAGAGAGCCGCTGAGGCGGCCCGGCGGCGGCTCCCCGGACCGACCTGTGGCCGGTCCGGGGAGCCGCCGCCAAACCACAAACTGCCAGCTGCACTCATGCCCTCCTGGCAACGGAGCCAGAATTCGTGACCGGCCAGGAAAAGATAGCCTGCTATAACGCTACTGTGATATTTTGCTATACTGGCAGACGAGCATGGCGGCGACCTGGGCGAGGGTGGAGGCCATCGAGCGGCGGCCTTCGCCGGGCGCCAGGCTGGCGAGGTAGACATGGACCGGGTTGCTGCCGGCAGGGAGCGGGGCGGCGGTGGTGATGGCCGGGACAGTCATGGTGGGATCTCGGGCGTAAACCGGGAACTCTGCTTACCATAACCGCTTGGGGCTCTCGTGGAGCCAGGCGCCCATCGCGCGCGCCGGCTCGCGGCGGAACAGGACCGCGACCGGCTGGCCCGCAACCGTGGCGATCACGCTCGCGCTGCGGGCTTGGGCCAAACGCTCCGGATCGATCGGCCTGGCTCGGCCGGTGAGAGCCGTGGCGAGGTCGGAGAGCCGGTAGAGCGGCGTCGACCCACGCACGTCCCACGCGCAGACCGGCCGCAGAGCGTGACCCTCGATCAGCTTTTGCGATGCGATGCGGGAGACGCCGCGCAGCCAGGCGAAGGTCTCGATGCTGACAACCTCGCGGCCGGCGTCCTGAACAGCGCGGCGGGCGGCGGCAAGAGGCGAGGCGGTCATCTGCCTTCCTCCGGCTAAACTATCAGTGACTGTAACCCGGGGAGCGGGTGAGGTCGAGGTCGATCGCGTCTGGCATCATTTACTCGGCGGGTGCCGGTTCGTTGCGACGGTGATGTAGCCCTCGATGAAGTTCATCATGTTTTTCTTGACATGATGTAACTATATCTCATAGATGTCCTAAGGACATCTATGAGATATATAACAGTCACCTCATTATCCTTAGGATGATGAGGTGACTGTTGGATGTAGACGCAACAGTGAATCAACAAACGTATCTGTGGGGCATGGCAGAACAGGTCGCCGGTGTGCTCGAACGACGGGCGGAACCGGTCCTGACAGCCTGGGATCTGTTTCACCGCATGCGCGTCCTTTTCCACAAAGCTGGAAAGGAAGTTCCGCCGCCTGCCACGCTCTACAGGATCCGTCATGCCCTCCTTGACGGCGAAGTCCTGGCTCTCGACAGGGACTACACGGCGCACTACCGCGTTGTCGCGGTGCCGGATCAGCCTGCCGATGATGTTGTTTGCTTGATGGATCGCTTTGCCTGCATCTCCCACCTCTCGGCCATGCAGCGGTGGGGACTGACCGACCGGCAACCTCATGCACTCATGATCACCCGGCCGGATGCCGGCACCGTACGCCAGCAACTGGCGGAGATCGCAATCCGTGAGGCGACCGAGATTCCCTGGAAAGACCGGCCACAGCAACCGCGGCCGGGACCATTCCGGCTCGGCAACATCGTCCACCCAGACCACGTTCGCGAGCACCCTGTCCGCCTGCACGTGAGCCGGAGGCCCTGTTCAACGATCAGGGATCGCAACAGCTCATTCGCCCGGGTGACAAGTATCGGCCAGACGTTCCTCGACATGCTGCAGACACCCCGCCTGTGTGGCGGAATGAGCCATGTCCTCGAGGTGTGGGAAGAGCGAGCCAGACGTTCTCTCGACGAGATCATCGGGTCTGTCGACAGCTGTGACAGCGTGATCACCAAATGCCGGGCCGGTCACATCCTCGAAGAACGCCTCGGCGTCACGGATGCTCGCGTGGTGGCCTGGAAGACCGGTGCCGCGCGGGGCGGCAGCCGGCGTCTTGATCCAGCTAGGCCCTACGTCCCGAAGTGGTCGGACGACTGGATGATTTCCATCAATGCCTGACATCACCTCACAGTTTGTTGATGTCGCAGCCTGGGTCGACAGCAACCGGACGGATCCCGTGGCACACCGGAGACGGCAGGCCCAGCACATCGTTCTCAACGCAATCGCCGCCCTCCACCCGTCCTACAGCCTCTACCTCAAGGGCGGACTGCTGCTGGGCCTGATCCACCAAAGCCCGCGCATGACGATCGATGTCGACCTGACGGCCGGCTTTCCGGCACGGGCACACATCGATAAGACCGTCCATGAGGTTCTGAACGACGCCCTGCAGCCCGCAGCGGACCGGCTCGGCTATGTCGGGGCGCAGGTCGAGGTGGAAAGGGTGCAGACGCGGCCTCGCGGCATAGACATCGAGGAGGCCGATTTCCCTGCCCTGAGGATCTGGATCCTCTACGTCTCCGGCCCCGCCGGGCGGCGGAAGAAAGACCGGGTTCGGCTTGACGTCTCGTTCAGCGAGCCAGCCCTTCACCGCGCCGACGTCATCGACATCGGCAACGGGATCGAACTCCACACCTACAGCCTGGTCGATGTCATCGCCGAGAAGTACCGGGCACTGCTGCAACAGGTTGTCCGGCGCCGCACCAGGCGTCAGGACGTCTACGATCTCGACCATCTCCTGGCGAGGTACTCGTACGACATCGCCACCAGGAGAGAGATCCTGATGACAATGCGCGACAAGTGCCGGGCCCGCCGCATCGAGGCCGATGTCCACTCCCTCGACGACCCTGAAATACGGTCCCGGGTAGAGGGTGAATGGGAAAAAATTGCTCTGGAAACAGGGGCCCTTCCCGCGTTTGACCAGTGTTTTGAGGCCGTGCGGCGATTCTACAGGGCCTTGCCCTGGGACGAGTCCGGGTGAAGGGGCCACACATGCGATAGCGCGCTATCTTGCTTGCTCGATACTGCGCCTATGTGCTAGCTATCTGTCATGCTTGTTTTCTCCACGATCAGTCAGAAGGGCGGCGCAGGCAAGACCACCCTGGCCTGTTCCCTGGCCGTCGCCGCCGAGAGGGCCGGTCTGTCTGCCGTGCTTGTCGATCTTGATCCCCAGGGCACCGCTTCGAAATGGGGTGAGCTCCGCGAGGCCGATACACCGGTCGTCACAGCCGCTGCGACGGACCGCCTCGTGCCCGTGATCGAGGCCGCACGGAATGCCGGGGCCGCGATCGTCGTCGTCGACACCCCGCCTCACAGTGCCGATGCCGCGCTTGCGGCCGCTCGCGTCGCGGATCTCGTCCTCATCCCCTGTCGGCCCTCGGCCGCTGACCTCCATGCCATCGGCGCCAGCATCGAGCTGGTCCGCGATGCGGGATCCCCGGCACTTGTCATCCTCAACGCCTGCCCGGTGCGCAATCCCCTCACCGGCCAGGCGCTTGAGACCATCACGGGCTACGGCATCGACGCCGCGGAGATCGTTGTACACCAGCGCATCGACCACGTTCACGCCTTCACGGTCGGACAGAGCGCTGCCGAGATCTCCCCGCGATCCAAGGCTGGTGCGGAGATCGAGCAGCTGTTCGCCTGGCTCCGCCAAGGCAGCCTTCCCTTCGATCAGGAGACTTCACCATGAGCAAAACACAGCGCAGCCTGGCGGATGCCGTTCACAGCGTCGCAGGTGAGCCGCAACGTGCGGCGGGCCGTTCGTCAGGGAGGGCGCCAGCCCGCGCCGGCAAGAGAGGGATCCTGATCTACGTCGAGCCGGAGATGGCGCGATCGCTCAAACGGCTCGCCGTGGACGAGGACACGACACTGCAGGCGCTCGGCCTCGAGGCCTTCGATGCCCTGATTGCCCATCGGCAGGATCCGGAATGATCGTGTCACATCGCCAGGAGTTCCGTCAGGCGGGAGAACCCGACACCGTCACGCGGGACGAGCTGATGGCCGACGATTGGTACTTGGCCGGCATGGTCGTGGAGTACCGAAACCTGGACCGCACGACGAGTTCCCCGGGCCGTGGCGGGTCTACGGCACCGTCTCGAGCGACCGCGGGCATCGAGAACGTGACCAAACGCAGGCTTCGCCGGCCACAGGCCAGCGCTGAGTGCGACGGCCGGGGTCACCGTGGGTGATCGGTGCCTGGACGCGAAAAGCCTCTCTACGGGCTTCTATGGCGCTCTGTGGCGGTCCGAACGGGTGATTGCCCGGCCTATCGGGCTTTCAGGGCCTCACACGCCGGGGATTATGGAACGTTCGGTCGGAAAGGAGCTCACCTGGCCCTTCCCGGCGTTTCCTCACAGGAATCGGTTTCGGGCCTCGAGCTGGCGCGATCGACGCCGAGCGGGATCCTGCAGGAGCTCCGCGAGCTGGCCTCGAGACGCAAAATCGGCCGATTTTGATTCCTGACAGGAAACGCGATCAGAACCAGACCCTCCCATAGAGGGCGGCGCTGCTCCTGGCGTCACTTACTCGGCGGGTGCCGGTTCGTTGCGGTGAGTGATGTAGCCCTCGATGAAGTCCATCTTGCCTTCGAGGCGGGAGAGCCGTTGTTCGACATCCTGCAGTCGTCTGTCGAGCGCATCAATGCGCGCTCCAAGCCGCTCGCCGAGCTTGTGCATGTCTGACCGCAGCCAGGCGAAAAGACCGATGATGAGGGCAGCCTGCGCACAGGCGACCATGATCAGATCCGTATCCATGGAACGACCGTAGTAGCACGAGGCTAGGCGCGGTTCAGCGTCTTCCGGGTGAGATCGGCGGGCTGGGCCGCTTTCGCCGCGGCCCGCTTCGCGACTTGCGCCGCGGTTGAGACCTGGTGGGGTCGTTGGGACTTTCGTATCCAATGGCACCGAAGAAACTTCTGATCGCAAATTCCAGACACCATTCCGCCGACGGCTGGTCCCTGTCCGCCACCGGAATATCCAGGCCGTGACGCACGTCCGGCGAGTGGGCCCACCTCATGGCGCGAACCAGGGTCATCAGTTCGAGAAGCAGTCGGCGGTCGATGTGGACCGAGACCGCATGAGGGTCCGTTGTTCCATTCTCACACAGTGTCACAGGCCGTCCGCGGCCTCGTCCCTGAGGCATCTCGCTCGGCGGCCGACTTGTGACAAACGTCATCTCACCATCCCGGCGAGTTGTTGACAGGGTCGCCGTCCTGCCATTGTCGTAAGTGTAGGTTGTCAGCTCAGTCACGTCCTCGCCGCGGTTGACGCGCTCCTTGAGCTCCTGAGCGAAGGCGCAAACCGTCTCCGGTGTCATCAATTGGGCAGCGTGCGCGTTCTCCTGCCACAAGACGCGGACCGCCATCAGCATCAGATCCGTCCTGGTCGGCCGTCTCCCCACCGCCCGTTCGGAAGCCGTAGCGATGAGGGCCAAGGCGCGGGTGGCGATTCCGCGCTTCTGGCGCTCTGGCAGATCCCACATGTCGCCGTTTTCAATCGCCGCCACCAGGGACTCCATGTCCATCCCGGTGAAGTCGTCACCGGGCTCCTGTTGTTTCGACATCATTTGCCTCCTTGCATCAGCGTCTTTGGCCTTGTCGTCCAGGAGACCCCTTTCCCCAGACCCCTTTCCCCAGTTTTTGACCGAGCCGTGCCGGGATGGTCGTGCATCGCCAACCGGCCCAACGGTCGAGGTGTGGGTGTGGACAAGCCGGTCCAGGCCGTCGCCAGCGTGGAGGGCGCGCTACCGGCCTGGACGTTTGCCCACACCAGCTCGAAAGGGACCGCTGCACGACCAGGCGGAAAGGCTAAGAGGCCGTGTCCAGAGGGGTTGCTGGGCGGTGAGTCCGCAGGTGTACCAATGGCATACCAATTAGCCCTCGATTCGGACATTATCTGTATTGGCTCATAGACCAAGGGGCGAATCCCGCCGCAGAACGTGCCGGATCGCCGTCTTGCTGAGGCCGTGCTTCGCTGCGATCGCGCGCTCCGTCATGCCTGCCGCACGATCCTCCACAATCTCCCTGTCCCTGTCCGCCGTCGCGGCCCGTCGCTGCTCGCCACCGATCAGCGCGACGCGACGCTGCTTCGTGATCCACCATGGCGCATGACCGTCCCGCTGCCACTTCAGCCGGTAGCGCTCGATGGACCGCGCCATGTAGCCCAGCTCGTTGTCGGGCATAAGCCATTTGCCCCACTCCCTGGCGATCGGCTGGTTGAGCGTGTGAAGGATCGTCAGCGCCGGCACGTCCGGATTCGCCTGGGCGCCCCGGCACCCCGCGATGAACATGTCCCGGTTCCGTCCGATGCCGGTCTGCGGAATGCACGGCATCCGCCAGTTGAACGGGACGACAGATCGGGACAGACCATCGAGGGAGTAAGGTTCCTCCCTTCCCCAGATCGTGTCCGCGTCCGGGTGCACCGGGTTCCGCCCGAGTCCGGAGAAGGCCGGGTCGGCCCCGAGGGCGTGATGGAAGTACTCCGCCACCCGCGCCAGGTAGGTCTCCGGCCCCTGCCGCGCCGCGTGATGTTTCGCGACCGGCACCTCGAGGCACCACGTCACGTGCGCTCCGCGCTCCGTGCGCACCATCCAGTTGTCCGGCGGCAGCGAGGTCGCCAGCCCTTCCGCCATGCGCTCCCGGTCATCGCAGTCGTGGGTCATCAACGCCCAGGTGCTGCCGGCATCCGCCAGCTCGATATACCGATATGCCCAGGCATGACTCGCCGGCACGCGGCCGGACCAGAATTCGCCGGCTTCATCCTTGCGTCCGACTCGCGGCCATCTGTGCGCGGCCCGCAAGCCATGAGCGCGGACCGGCTCCGGTGCGTACTCGAGCGGCAGTTCGAGTTGTTGACTGTCTGTGCTGGTTTGGTAGTTTCGTTTCGTCATCGAGGTGGTTTCGGTGGCCATCACCAGGGCGGTTGGCGCCGCGCCTGGTCCAAACGCTGACCCGGCAGGAGTTTCACACCGCTCCTGTCGGGTCGTCGCGTTTCAGAGGGAAACGCTACGTCCTGCCCGCGAACCGCGCAAGCGTTCGAGCTGCAACGTGTGCACAACACGGCGCCGGCAGGGTCACGTCCGCGCTGGCGACCAGCTCACACCTTCGCGCCAGACCGGCCATCACCCTCCGCTCCGGACGCTCCGACCAGACACGGAATCGCCGCGGATTCCGCCGGATTCCGCGACCTCACGGCCCACGCCTTGTTACAGGTCTCACTTTCAGTGATTAGATATGGAGCATTGCCGTGGTCGATTTTGGTCGTGTTTCGCCACCGCCGGAGCGCCCGGAAGCGGCGGGCTGCGACCGCCGCCTGGTGCCTGATTTGCACGGTCAACAGGCCGGAGATCGCCGCTCGATCATCGAGGCGCACCCAAGCCGCACTTTCGCACCAACGAACGGCAAAAAACGACCGCAGGAATGCTTCACACCTGTGCACTGAAAGTGCGACCTTTTGCGTCTTGACGCCGAATCGGGTTAAGAATCCGGGGCGGAATCGGCACAAATCCGCGGCGATTCAGGGGAGTGACAGCGGCGTGGCAAACCGCAAGGCGAGGGCCAAACGCAGGGCGGTAGCGCAGCGGGCCGCCCGCGAGGAACGGCGCGGGATCGATCCCGTAACGGCGGCGCGGAGCGCGTCGACAGGCGCAGCGCGGGAGGCCTGGCTGGCGGTGGTGAGGCCGCGAATCGAGCGCCACGACGCGGCGGTGCTGCCCACGATCCGGAGGATGCGGGAGGCGAGAGCGACCTGGCAACAGATCGCCGACTGGCTCACCGAGGCCGCGGTCACTCCACCCGGCGGACCGGGCACCTGGTCAGCAGCGGCGGTGTGGCGGATCGCCCGCCGGCACGGTCTGGCCGGGCGGCTGCCGGCGGAGCCTCCACCTGGTCCGGTCGAGGTGGCGCCCGGCCAGGTGCAATACCCCGACGGGCGGGTGGTGTTCGCTCGCAGCAGTCGACGGCGCCTGGCGCCACACGACGCCCAGGTCCTGCCCACGATCCGGACGATGCGGGCCGGCGGCGCGAGCTGGCGGGCGATCGCGGAGCACCTCGAGGAGCGTGGCGTCATCTCGCCAGGGCAGCGTGACGCACACATCCGCGCCCAGGGCTGGACCGCGACCGGCGCGTGGCGGATCGGGCGGCGTCACGGCATAGCCTGACCCGGAAACAACCAACCCCAGGAGCACATCATGGGCGACGAGATGACCAGAACCAGGCCACCCAGTTTCATTGGACGCGGCTGGCCGCCGCGGGAGTTCGACCGCGCCCTCTGCCGTGTCCGCGACCGCCTCGTGGAAGCGCTCACCGCCGGCGACGAAGAGGAGGCTCGTCGGCTGGACGAGGAGGCCGAGGTGCTCCGTTGGAAGCTGCGCAAGATGATCACGCCGGGCCGTGAGGTTCCCGCGGCGATCCTCGAGAAGTTCGACAAGTACGAGGACCACCCGCCGATGCCCGCGTTGACGGCGCGCTGGCTGCGGGAGGGGTCCGACATCGACCTTCCCCCGGGGTTCTACAATGTGGACGCAAACGGAGAGATCCACCCGCTGGAAGAAGGCGGCGAGACGGCCCCAGGACAGCGCTGAGTGCGATGGCCGGGGCCACCCGGCGCCTGGCCGCGAAAAGCCTCTCTACGGGCCTCTATGAGGCGCTCTGTGGCGCGACGAACGGGTGATTGCCCTGGCCGGCGGCATTTCAGGGCGCCACAGATGCCGTCCGGATCACACCTCGAGGAATCCGGACTGGTGGCGATCGCGGCCGGCGGCGGTCCCGACAGCCGCGGCGCGATCGCCAGGGCGAGGGCTCTAGCCGAATTTCAGGAGCGCGGTGGCCAGACCGACAATGCCGAGCACAGCAACGATGATGGTGATCTTTGCCTCGGCGATCTTTCTTTCCAGGCGGGCGAGAGCTGTTTCGCAGTCAGCCTGTTGGGTGGTCATGCTGCCGAAGATCGGTGCGGCGCGTTCTCGCTTCAGGCGAAGCGGATCACCACGCCCAGGACAACGATCGCGGCAATCCACAGCCCGACCATCCATCGTGTGTTGTCACGATCCCGCTTGGCGATGTCCTCGGCGAGGCGGGCGATGTCGGTCTTGTATTCCGCCTGCATGGTCTTCATGCGCTCCGCCAGCTCGGCCCTAGTCGCCAAAGCGAATCATCAGTCCGATGACCGCGATGATCAGCACAGCCGCGCCAAAAATCATGCCAGCGAACCACTGGATGTTTGCCTTGTCGCGCTGAGCCGATTGCAGATCGCGTTCGGTCATCCTGCGTTCCATGCTCTCCAGGGCAGCCTTGTGGTCTCCGGCGATCCGCTCAAGCCCGGTTTCGTATTCGGCTTGCATCGTCTTCATGTGCTCCTCCAGGGCCGCCATCTGCACGGCCATGTCCTGGGGATCTGCCATGGCCAACAGTAGCTGCGCCGGCGATCCCTGACAAATCGCGGCACCGTGGCCGGCGGCTCAATCAAGGCGCGGCCGGCAGGCCTGTTTCGTGCAGTTACGTCGCAGAAACCGGCATGTGAGACACAATGCAGGTTCCGTCTCACCCCGGGACAGGGCCCACTGCGGATTTGCTGCCGTCCGGGCCATTGGCGTGCGCTTGCCCGCCTGAAAACGGACACTATCCTTAGACGTAATGTCTCATCCACGGATCCCTGCGGTAACTCTCGTCGACGGTCGCGGCCGCAAGTACCTGACTGCCGGGGAACGGTCCCGCTTCCTCGAGGAGGCACGGCGTGCGGTGCCGGCGGACCAGACATTTGCGCTGACACTCGCCCACACCGGCGCGCGCGTTTCCGAGGTGCTTGAGGTCCGCGCCGGCGACGTCGACCTCGAAGCTGGCGCCATACGGGTCCGCACGCTGAAACGGCGGTCTGATGCCTGGCGCGAGGTGCCGGTCCCAGGTGAGCTCATGCACGCGCTGGAGCTCGTGCATGAGCTGCGCGCACCAGGCCGCCGTCACGGATCCCGGCGCCTGTGGCCGTTCTCCAGGGCCACCGCCCACCGCAAAATCGCCCGGCTGATGGCCAGAGCCTCGATCCGC
>Ga0209544_1002130_pt1 | contig 18704 bp, 18 predicted proteins | sample MesohylPK_FD_187297 | JGI IMG/M metagenome (GOLD analysis project Ga0209544, IMG submission 187297) | Host-associated microbial community of the marine sponge Aplysina aerophoba from Gulf of Piran - sponge mesohyl, lysed by proteinase K... | ecosystem: Host-associated > Porifera > Sponge >...
ACGCCCGCGGCTGGCGCTCAACCTCCCGAACAGGTTGGTGCCCAACGCCTGGCCGAGGGCGCCGGCCGCCAGGGGTATACCCGCCAAGATCGTTGAGCCGGTCAGAGAGCGAGCCGCCACCGTGGCCACGGTCAGGGTGGCGATGAAGCCGATCCATCCCAGGGTGGTACCCGTGAAGAGCACGTACAACAGACGACGCCGAAGTCCGGTGACATCTGGACCGGTAACCTGTTGCTTCACTCCCTCGATTGTATTAGCGACCCCCCCGACCTTGAACCCCGCTCCAGCTTCACCCCGATCCATCCCGAACCCGCCTTTTCTGGGAGTGATCTTGGCCGGTGGACGGTCCCGTCGGATGGGAAGAGACAAGGCGACGACCACTCTGGAGGGACGGACCCTGTTCGACTGGGTTTACACCGCGCTGTCGCAGGTTGTACCCGAAGTGGTGGTGGCAGGCCGGCAGGCAATCCAGGGAGTCCGGTCAATCCCCGACACCCTTGCGGGTGGGCGGGGACCCAGCGCCGGGATCATAACCGGCCTCATGGAGGCCAAGGGAAGGTCAATCCTGGTGGTAGCGGTCGACCAACCCTGGGTACGCCCTGCCACCCTGGCCGCCCTCCTCGATGTCCGGCCGCAACCCGCCACGCCCTTGGACGGGCGGTTTCAGGTCACCTGTTCCACCTATACACCCCGCTGCATTCCCATCCTGGAGGAAGCGGCTCGCAAAGAGGGATCCCTGCAGCCGGTCATTCCGCAGCTTGAGGGAACCGCCATCCCTCCGGAGCATTGGCGTTCCTGGGGTGAGGATGGCCGTTCCTGGTTCTCGGTGGACACTCCCGGGGATCTCCAAGAGGGCCGCAGCCGCTACGGCGCCCCTGGCGCCCGATAGCGGGAATCAACCACCGGGCCACACTCCCCACAACCCCGCGCCAACACCGGTAGGAAATCCACACCGGACAACGAGTCAGGCTAGGACTCCGGCGAGTCTCCTAGCAGACGGCCGGGATCGAGTTCGGCGTCCTTGAGGACAACCCACAGGTAGGGAGCCGCCACTGCTAAGGACAGGGCAGCAGCTACGTAGCTATAGCCGACTCCGGCCCATGCAGCCACCAATCCCCCCACCAAGGCGCCGATCGGAGTCGCTCCGTGACCGACGAAGAGAAAGCCTGCCATAACCCGTCCAAGTATTCGGTCCGGCACTCCCGCTTGCCGGTAGGAGATGGAGACGACAGCCGACTGGGCAGCAAACACCCCTGCGACAGCCAGCCCAAGCCAACCGATCAGTGGAACGCTCGCACCCGCCACCATCAGGAAGCCAACTGCCGCCCCGAGCAATGAAGTCACACACATTTTGGCGCGGGAGAACTTCATGGCAACCCGGGGAGCGGCGATGTAGCCAAGAGCGAATCCGACAGCCAACGCGCTGATGGTGAGCCCGAAGCCGAGACCTGTTAGTTGGAAGCGGTCTTGGGCTATCAACACCAGGACGGACAAGGCGGCCCCGGTTGCAAAATGAAGGACCCCGGTTGCAACTACGAAGGCCCGCAACACTGAATCCCGCCACACCCACCGTAGACCTTCGATCGTTTCGGCCAGCAAGCCGCGGCTGGGGTGTTCTGAAACCTTCCGGGGAGCGCCCTTCGGGAGCCACAGAACGACGAGTGCGGCAGCCAGGAAGCTCAACGCGTCTACACCAAGGGGTGCCCAAGCTGCGAAGGCAAAGAGCCATCCGCCGAGTGGCGGCCCTACGAACCGATGAGCCAGGGTCTCGGCTCCAAACAGCCGACTGTTGGCAGTGTCCAACTGCACAGGCGTCACCAAAACGGGAACCAGAGCAAGACCGGCAGCATCAAAAAAGGTCTCACCGACTCCGACAACAAACAACAGGGCATACAAGGCAACGATCGAATCTCCCCCTCCGAAGACATAGAAGACCGCCGCCCCCAAGACTGCAGCCCGACCCACTTCTGCCAGGACCATCGCACTACGGCGATCTACGCGGTCCACAATCGCTCCCGAGATAGGACCAATCAACAACCAGGGAAGGCCGGCGGCCACCATGAGTCCACTGATCGCCACCGGGTTCCGGGTACTGGTTGCCACCAACAACGGCAACGCCGCAAGTAGCACCCCGTTTCCCACATTGGAGATCGTGTAGGCGGTCAGCAGCCCGTTGTACGAGGGACCCAGCCGCCTCATCGCGGCACGGCGCCATACCCGCATCGGATTCGACCGGACCTGTGATCGGCAAGACGCGACCGAGCGGTCATCGCAACCAACAGGCGGCCTGATGTTCAGGTTTCTTGACTTCGAGGGGCGGGGCCTCCTCAATGCAACGCTTCTGGACCAGCGGACACCTGGCGTGGAAACGGCAACCTGGGGGCGGCTGCATGGGGTCCGGCGGCTCGCCAGGGATAACTTTTGCCGCCCGGTCCCGCTCGATCCTGGGATCGGGGATGGGGACGGATGAGAGCAAGGCCTCCGTGTAGGGATGGATGGGGGTTCGGTAAACGTCCTCTCCGTTCGCCACTTCGACAAGCTTGCCTGCATACATGATTCCGATGCGGTGGGATATGTGACGCACCACGGCCAGGTCGTGGGCTATGAATATGTAGGTGAGATCGAGCCGCCGCTGCAGGTCCTGCAGCAGGTTGACGACCTGGGCCTGAATCGAAACGTCCAGCGCCGACACGGGCTCATCTGCGATGATCAGATCAGGGTTCAGAGCCAGCGCCCGCGCTATGACAATTCTCTGACGCTGCCCACCGCTGAATGCATGCGGGTACTTGTACAAGTCGTCTGGATTCATCCCCGTCAATTCGAGCAATTCGACCACTCGTTCGGTGGCCCGTCTGGCGCTTGGAAACCGTTGGTGCACCACCAATGGCTCTGCGACCAGATCTCGGACCTTCATGCGAGGATTGAGACTTCCGTAGGGGTTCTGAGGAATCAATTGCATGTTCTGACGTATCGATCGCCGTTCCTTCCCTTCCATGCCAGTGATGTCGCGCCCGGCGAACCTGACACGACCCGAGGCAATGGGCACCTTCCCCAAGATGGCCCGCCCTGTGGTTGTCTTGCCGGAGCCCGACTCTCCGACCAGCCCGAACGTCTCACCGCGTTTGATCGAGAAGCTAATGTCGTCAACCGCGGTGAGCCGCCTCCGACGCTGACCCCAAAAGCCCTCCCGACCCACGTTGAACGTGACCGTGAGTCCCTCGACTTCGAGCAGAGCACTAGGCATGCCCGAGTCTCCCTTCAGATCCCGTCAGGTTGCCTTGATGACTGTCCAAGGGATGCCAGCAGGCACATGCCCGGCCTGCCGATGATGTTCCAAGCGTCGGAGACGACTCGCAACGGCCCGTTGCGTAGGGACATCGGGGGGCGAAGCTGCACCCGGCCACTACCTGCCGAAGATCGGGAGGCTGGCCTTCGATGGCGGTGAGACGTTCCGCCTTCACATCAAGGCGAGGCGTCGAACCCAATAGTGCCGCGGTGTAGGGATGATGGGGGCGATAGAACAACTCATCGGCAGTCCCCGACTCGACGATCTCTCCCGCATATAGGACATTGAGAAGGTCGCAAGCCCCGGCGACCACGCCAAGGTCGTGCGTGATCAGTAGGAGCGAAAGGCCCAAGTCTCTCCGAAGGGAGGAGATCAGATCCAGGATCTGCGCTTGGGTGGTCACATCAAGAGCCGTGGTCGGCTCGTCGGCGATCAGCATCTTGGGATCACACGACAGCGCTATGGCAATCACTACCCGTTGTTGCATACCGCCGGAGAATTCGAAGGGATACTGACCCAAGCGGCGCCCCGGGTCGGGGATCCCAACCTTCTCCAACAAATCGCCTGCTCTTACGACGGCTTCCTTCTTGCCCAAATCCAGATGCCTCACCATTACCTCGGTCATCTGCGTGCCGATCGTGAGGATCGGGCTCATTGACGCCATGGGATCCTGGGACACCACACTGATCTCCGGGCCCCGAACCTGGCGGGCGTATTTCTTGTTTCGCAGCGACCGGCCCCTCCACAGAACCTCGCCGCCAACGATCCGGCCCGGCAACTCGACCAGCCCGAGAGCCGCCCGAGCTATCGTGCTCTTGCCTGATCCCGACTCGCCAACGATCCCGGTTGACTCACCCTCATCTACCGTGAAGGAGACATCCCGCACGGCCTGCACCGTGCCGCCTCGAGCCGGATAGACCACCTCCAGATTGCGGACCTCGAGAAGGTGTTCCCGGCGGCTCATTCCGACCAGCCCGTGGGGGCGTCAGCCGCCGCCGCGAACCGCTTGGCGCTTTCCTCCGGATCGGCGGCCACCCGCAGCCAACTGGCGAGAAGGTTGATCCCCAACACCGCCACCGCGATGGCAATCCCAGGAAAGATGATCAACCAAGGGGCGGAAAAGACGTATTGGCGACCGATAGCCACATCCAATCCCCACGAAGTCTGCGGCGGCTGGATTCCCAGCCCCAAGAAAGAGAGGGCGGCCTCGGAGAGAATCACATGGGCCGACTCGAGGACCGCCAGGGTCAGCAGCGGTGCGGTCAGGTTGGGAGCGATATGACGCATCATGATGCGAGTCGGTGATGCTCCCACCAGTTCCGCCGCTTCAACGTATTCAGCCTCCCGAGCCGACAGCACCAGCCCGCGCGTCAACCGGGCGAACACCATCCAGATCCGCAGCGACAACACGATGGCAAGAGTCCAGAAACTGGGTCCCACCACCGCCAGAATCGTCAGGGCGAGAAGAAGCCCGGGGAAGGAAAACAGCGTGTCGACGATCCGCATGATGACGGTATCAGCCCTTCCGCCACTGTATCCGGACAGCAGACCCACCGCGGTCCCGAAGATGCCGGCCAGTGTCACCGACACCAAGGGGATGGTAAGAGATATCCTGGTGCCGTGAATGATCCGGGAAAACACGTCCCGACCCAGTTGGTCCGTGCCAAGAACGTGTTCAGAGGAGCCGCCCTCGGCGTAGAAGGGCGGAAGCAACCGTGCTCCCAGATCCTGCTTGTTGGGGTCGAGTGGAGCAATCGTGGAGGCGAAAAGGGCTGCTGCGACCAGCAACAACAAAACGAGAATTCCAAACAGGGCAGCGGGATCACGGAGAATCCGGATAGCCCAGCCTGCCGCTCGGCGGCTTCGGTCTCGGTTGCCGGTGGGACGGGCGGAACTCATCGTGCCCGATCCAACTTCACTCGCGGATCGAGCATCGCATAGGTGATGTCAACAATGATGTTGATTGTCACCACCATGATCGCCACAACGAACACTACGGCCTGGACCAGAATGATGTCATGCCGCTCGATTGCCTGCATCGCGGTGAAACCGATTCCGGGCCAGGCGTAAACCGTTTCGACCACTACCGCTCCCCCGGCAAGAGCACCGATCAACTCCCAACCGGCGATGGTCAAGGTGGCGATACCAGCCCCTTTCAGGGCATGAACCAACACGATACGGGTTCGGGACACGCCTCGCGCCACCGCATCCTTGACGTGCTGCGCGTTCATTTCATCGATCATTGAAGACCTGGTGACCAGGGCGATGCGGCCCACGATCGGCAAGGCGAGCACCACCGCCGGAAGCACCAAAAACTCGATCCCACCCGAACCGGAGGTGGGGAACCACCCCAGACCGACGCTGAAGAACACGATAAACATCAACCCGATCCAGAACTGCGGTAGGGAGACACCGAGCAGACCGAGAGTGACGGCGGCTCGATCCACCCACCCTCCGGGGCGCAACGAGGAAACGACTCCGATCACCACACCCAGCAGTACTCCCAGGACGAAGCCGGCCACAACCAGAACGATGGTGGGGGGCAGTCGTTCCAAAACGATGTCGATCGCCGGGCGCCGCTGCCACAAAGAGTCTCCAAGGTCAAGCTGGACGGCATCCACGATGTAATGGCCCAGTTGCACCAGAATCGGTCTATCCAAACCGAGTTGCGCTTCGAGAATTGCGCGATTTTCCTCGGTCGCCTCCAGAGGCAGCATCACCGCCACCGGGTCTCCGATGAGGCGGGTCACCACAAACACGACCACCATCACCGAAATGACAACGAGCACCGCTTGGGACAGGCGCTTTAGCAAGTACCGGCCCATTGTTACTCCTGTCTAGTTTGCATCAACACCGGGCGCGCCACCCGTTCCGATGATACGCCCGGTGTTGAAGGGGTCGAGGTCCTAGGAAGACACTCCTATGTCAACCAGATGGATCAAACCGTCGGCGCGTGCGGACCACTCGATCCGGTCTGTCCCGGCGAAGACGTTGGGAATGCTGATGAGCCAGACATACCACGCTTCGTCGTGTCCCTGCTGACCGACTGCTTGGTACAGCCGCAGCCTCTCGGCCTGGTCGATTTCAGTTCTACCGGCGTCAATCCAGTCATCCGCTTCTGACGGATCCATGGAACCGCAGCAACCCTGAGAGTGGTAGTAGGCAGACAGCGTCCGATCACCGTCGAACAGGATGTTGTCATGCGGCACGAAAATGGCGTCGGGACGATTCTCGCGATCGATGAGGCGGTCGATGTACTCCGAGAACTCGGGTATGAATATCTCGGCATTCACGCCAACCTCGGCCCAGTATGCGGCGACCGCTTCGGTGGTCTCGCGGTCAAGCAGCGAATTGCCCACCAGGGAGACAAGCTGGATCTCCAGCCCCGTGGCGCCGGCTTCTTCAAGCAAGGCACGGGCACGGTCGGGATCGTATGGATAAGGATCGAGGTCGGTATTGAATCCGAACCAGTTGGGATTCAGCATCTGACCCTGCAGGATTTCACCGGTCCCCGAGAACAGTCCCTCGGCGATTGCTTCCTTGTCCACCGCATAGTTGAGGGCTTGGCGTACTCGCACGTCCTCAACGGGACTCCCGGCGCGAGCGTTCAGAGAAACAATGAACTGCTTGAGCCCGGTGGGTGTCGTCCACGATTGATCCACCCGGGCATTGTCCTCGGGCAGCAGGTCGGCCATGAGATCGATCTCGTCGTTCAGGACTCCGGCCAGACGCGTCCCGTACTCCTCGATAAAGGTGAACCGCGCGTTGGTTACCGCCGCAGCGCCACCGCGGTAGTTGGGATCCGCCTCCAGTTCCACGGCAATGCCGCGGTCCCAGGAAACGAACCTGTAGGGGCCTGAACCCACTGGATTTTCGCCAAAGTCAGCGTTTTGAGACGCTTCGGGCGGCACCAGGTACAGCAGAGTCATCCTGGTCGGGATCAAAGGATCGGGTCCGCTGGTGAGAATGTTCACCGTGTAGTCGTCCACCTTCTCGGCGCCCACCACTGTCCCAAGGTTGTCCTTGAGCGGCGTCTGATAGTCAGGATCGATTATCCGGAGGACGCTGTGCACCACCGCATCGGCATTGAGAGGCTCGCCGTTGTGGAAGCTGATTCCTTCCTGCACAGTGAACTGCCAGGTCGTGTCGTCCACTGGAGTGCCCAGATCGGTGGCCACACCTGGGACCAAATCACCGCCGGCATTGCGGGTCACCAACTTGTCGAAGACGTTGTCGTTGATGGTGAACATGGCGAATTGGTCGACAGCCTGAGGATCAAGTGATCCGGGCTCGGTACCCAATCCAACCACAATCGAGACTCCGGCCGGTTCCGGGGCAGCAGTTGTGGTTGGCGCCGCAGTTGTGGTTGGCGCCGCAGTTGTGGTTGGGGCTTGAGTGGTCGCCGGCGCCTCCGTGGTCGGGGTGGCGTCGTCATCACCCCCACATGCGGCCAACACCAGGGCCAGCACTGCCACCAGCCCCAGCCACCTTCGGCTCTGTGGTTTGAATCTGTTCATGATTCTGCTCCTTTGTTCTGTTATCCGAGTACGCCCTGTTGTTCGAATACGCCAAGGTGACCTTCGGATCATCGTTGCGACCCGTGGCTCCTCGATTGGAGAACGCATAGACCGCCCTGGCACTTACCAAAGTTCTAGCTTCGTAGGTCATGCTAATCGCCACTTATCGCAATTGCCAGTGCTGGCGGAAAAAAATAGGAAACTCGGTGGCCATTTTGGTGATGGTCGACCAGTCCCAGAGCAGCGCCCGTGGTGAGGCAGGTCCGCCGGGAGGAGGGGTTGCTCCCAATGCTCCTGGATCAGCGGACGGGAAGCCTCCGGGTGTCCCTCTCCAAGATCGTTAACAGTGACGAACGGCCAGTGCAGTCAACGAATGCACTTGCGGGCACCCCCGTGTTGGGCGCCAAGTATCGTTGCACCGGGTAAGGCCCGGATGGCAGACGGGCCATCCGACCAATGATCCACCGACCAGAAGAGACCCTCACAGTGTTGCAGACAGCAGTAACCGAGAACCCCTTGGAGCACTGAGATGGCGCGGCAGGCTGGAGCGGTCGTGGCCGGCGCCGGAATCGCCGGTGTCGCCACTTGCTACGAGTTGGCGGTGATGCGGGGAGTGGAAGACGTGATAGTGGTTGACCCCCGCCCACCGCTTTCGCTCACCTCTGACAAGTCATCAGAGTGCTATCGCAATTTCTTCCCCAACAAGTCGATGGTCGACTTGACCAACCGCTCCATTGACATCCTGGAAGGCATGAAGGACCAATCCAACGACTTTTTCAACATGTCACGGAAGGGGTACCTGTTCGTCACGGGTGACTCCCAGCAATTGGCCTCTCTGGAAAAGGCTGCCCAAGCAAGTTCGGAGTTTGGTGCAGGGCCGGTTCGAGTCAATGGGGAGGCCGCAGCCCTCGGCGAGAAGACCGGCTTCGATGTCTACCAGACTCCCGAAGCACTCCTGGGCCGGTTTCCCTATCTGAGTGACGAAGTGCTCGGCGGTTTGTTCGTCCGGCGGGGTGGTTGGTTCAGCGCCCAGCAACTCGGGGCCTGGATGCTGGAAACAGCGAGGAGGCATGGAGCGGAACTGATCGTCGATGAGGTGGTAGACATCGAGATCGTCGGCGGGGCCGTCTCCAGCGCCTTGTTGAGGTCGGGAGAGCGTATCTCGACGCCGGCTGTGGTCAACGCCGCCGGGCCGATGTCCCACCAACTGGCGAACCTGGTGGGAGTCGATTTGCCCATTCAAGCATCGCTTCACCACAAAGTGACATTCAGAGACCATCTTGGAGCGTTTCCCCGTGAGGCGCCCATGCTCTTGTGGACCGATCCCGTAAGGATCGACTGGAGCGATGAAGAGCGATCCGCCCTGGCTGCGGAGGGGTTGGATGAGTTGTTGGGTGAGATAGCGACCCCGGTCTTCGGTCGGCCCGAGGGCGGCGTCGCTTCACCGTTCTTCGAAGCTCTCTGTAACTATCGGCCCGTTGTCCAAGATGAGCCAACCTGGCCGGTACCCGAACCAGACTTCATGTTCCCCGAGGCGGTCATGCGCGGCATGTCTTCCATGGTGCCTTCCCTGACCCGCTACCGCGAGCATCTGCCCCATTCAGCCGTCGATGGCGGCTATGTAATGAAAACCGCGGAGAACCTTCCACTGATCGGACCGGCAGGCCCTGACGGTTTCTATCTCGTCACTGCGATTTCGGGGTACGGGGTGATGATCTGCACAGGCGCTGCCGAACTCGTCGGTTGCCACCTGGCCGGGAGAGAACTCCCCAACTATGCGGAGTCGTTTCTTCTCAGCCGCTACGACAATCCCGATTACCTGTCGGCACAAGACCTGGTGGACACCGGCGAATTGGCCAAGAAGGGAGCCAGAACCTCATAGAGCGAAGGATGGGCGTCACATCGGCGGCGGGGCAGTGTCCGTCCACGGCTCACGCATGGGCCTCATTGGGGTGGCCGGCCCCTGGTAATAGGAACCCAACGTGACTGCCCCCAGTATCAAGATAGACAAAGCCCAATACGTCATCACGGTTGATGACCGCAGGAGGATCATCCGGAACGGCTCGGTGGTGATCCGGGACGGACAGGTCACCCACGTTGGCAAAGCTGACGATCTCCACCATGTCCGAGCAGACCGGGTGATCGACGCCACCGGCATGGTGGTGACACCGGGCTTCGTCAATGGTCATATGCACATCAGTTACGCCCACTCGGTCCGTGGCGTGTTTCCCGACGACGTTCCCGACAGATTGAAACACGTCTTTGCCATGCAAGCGGTCATGACCGAGGAGGAGGAATACCTGACCACGCTGCTCGGTTTGACTGAATTGCTACGGATGGGAACCACCACCTTCGTCGATCCGGGCACGACCAAGTATCCCCAGGCGTGCCTGGCAGCATACGAGAAGGCCGGGTGCCGCGTAGTAATCGGCGAGCAGGTCCAGGATCTGCAGAACCCGCTGAATCTTCCGGTACATGACACCACCGGGGCCCTGGAGCGAATGGAGGCTTCCATAGCGGAACTGCACGGTCGCCTCCGGGGACGAGTGCGGGCTTGGACCATGCCATTCTCGCTTGACTTCTGCACCCCGCAGCTTCTGATCGGCGCCAAGGAGATCGCCGACCGTTACGGCACCGCTATGACGCTGCATCATTCGGGTGGCGCCGGGGCCCACGGAGCAACGCCAACAGAACGATTGGCGGAGTTGGGGATTCTCGGCCCCAATGTGGTGCTCTCCCACTGCATGAACCTGACCGAACTCGAGATTGAACTCATAGCCGCATCCGGCGCGTCCGTGGTGATTTGCCCCAGCACAGTGATGAAGGGCGGGGGCAACACCGGTAGGGGCGGACGGCTTCCCGAGTTATTGAGCGCAGGTGTGGCGGTGTCCCTGGGAACGGACTCCGTGAACAGTTCCAACTTCTCGGACATGGTGCGTTGCATGAACATAGCCGCAACCGTCTACAAAGATGCTCGGGGCGACCGCAGCCTCATACCGGCGGAGACGGCACTCGAATTGGCGACCCGAACCGGTGCCGCCGCGCTGCAGGCCGGCAACTCTCTGGGCGTCATCGAGGTAGGTAGGAGGGGCGATCTGGTCCTGTTCGACACCCGCCGCCCCGAGTGGCGTTCTCTGGTGGACCCGGTCCGGAATCTCGTCTACTCCAGCACCGGTGAATCGGTGGACACGGTGATTGTCGAAGGCAGGGTGGTGGTAGAGGCCGGCACCCCGCGGTTTGTGGATGACCTGTGGGGTCTGATCCAACGGGTCGAGAAGATCGGAAAACGAGTACGAGAGGTTACCGGCGTGGGTTTCCCATCACGCTGGCCGATTGTCTAGGCACCCTGAGTGCCTGACACGACGAGACCATCTCCCCTTCCAATCGCGCCATTCAAACGCCCCGACAAACCGGTTACCAGCCTGTTGATGCGCCAAGCCATCTCAGTGGTGGCGAGCCGTGGGCGGCTTTCGAGGGCCAGAGGGTCTTTTTGAATAAAGCGACCCGGCGGAGACCATGGACTGGCGAACGCCCCTAGGATGGCACATTGCTAAGCACTACGTAACGACCCCCATCAGAGAAGGACGAGTCACAGTGGCAGGCACCTATGGAGGGACGAAGCCAAACCCGCTACCGCCGGGAACGGCAGACTTCTACAGTGACGGCAAGTCGATCCCTCCCCGCGAGATGCGGGAAGCAGCGCTGGACGCACCCCTTGGCGATGAACAAAAAGGTGAAGACCCGACTACGACGAAACTATTGGAGCGGACGGCTGAGCTTCTCGGCAAGGAGGATGCGCTGTTCCTGCCGGCGGCAACGATGGCCAACGAGATCGCCATCGCGGTACTTTGCCGCCCGGGCGACGAGATCATCTGCGAAAGGTCCTCTCACATCGTCAACTTCGAGGCCGGCGGCCCCGGTGTGCTGGCCGGTGTGCAGACGCACATGGTGGACGGCGAGAATGGCATGTTCGGCCCGGAACAGGTTTCGGCTGCTCTCCGACCCAAGGGCAACCTGTACCTCCCCGAAACCGCCCTGGTGTCCGTGGAGCAGACCGCCAACATGGGAGGTGGTGCGATCTGGCCCCTGCAGCAAATGAGGGACGTGGTCAACGTCGCCGCCGAGGCCGGAATCGCAACCCACCTGGATGGTGCTCGACTGATGAACGCGGTGGTCAAGACCGGCATATCCGCCAAGGAATACTCAGAGGGCTTCGACGCCGTCACAATCTGCTTCTCGAAGGGTCTTGGCAGTCCCTTTGGCGCCGCACTCGCCGGATCCGAGGAGTTCATCCAGCGGGCCTGGCGACTCAGACAACTCATCGGAGGAGGATTGCGACAGTCCGGATTCATGGGAGCCCTTTGCCTGTATGCCCTGGACCACTATGTGGACCGACTGGCAGACGATCATGAACGCGCCACCCAGATAGCATCATTCCTGGAAGGCTTGGAACTGGTGGATACCGTCCTGCCGGCTGACACCAATATCGTGATTTTCACCATTTCCCCTCAAGGTCCGACTGCAGCCCAGGTGGTCGCCGAGATGCTCTCCCGAGGCTTCGCAATTGGCGCCTTCGGCGAGAGGCGGATCCGAATCGTGACCCACCTCGAAGTCGACCAGGACGACACCGACCGCCTGTGCGGAGAACTGGGAAACCTCCTCACTTCCCACTGACGAGGACGGGCTCACAGCAGGCTCGGCGCCGTGGAACACCGCGTGCACACCCGCGGTGTTGTGCCCTCCGCGGCATCGATTCCTGCGACAATGCCCGCATCGATCCTCTCCGAGACCGGTCAGGGCGCCCAAACCGGTAAAATGCAATTGGCACGATTGTGAGGGTGAGGGGGCTTCGAGAAAGGAAGCAGAAATGGCAGGTACCTTCGGAGGTAAGAAAGCAGGAGCGTTGCCACCGGGTGTCGCCGATTTCTACAGCGACACCAAATCCATGCCTTCCCGCCAGATGCGGGAAGCCGCCATGGACGCACCGATGGGCGACGAGCAAAAGGGTGAAGACCCGACCACGACCAAGCTTTTGGAGCGGACGGCTGAGCTTCTCGGCAAGGAAGACGCCCTGTTCATGCCCTCGGCGACCATGGCCAACGAGATCGCGGTGGCGGTTCATTGCCGCCCGGGCGACGAAATGATATGTGAAAGGGCCTCGCACATAGTCAACTACGAGGGCGGCGGCCCCGGTCTGCTGGGGGGAGTGCAGACTCACATGGTGGACGGCAACAACGGCATGTTCAGCTCCGAGCAACTGAAGGGTGCTCTGCGACCCAAGGGAAACTTATACATTCCGGAGACCTCATTGGTGACCGTTGAGCAGACCGCCAACTTCGGGGGTGGTGCAGTCTGGCCGCTGAAGCAGTTGAGAGAGGTGGCCGCAGTGGCTGCCGAAGCCGGAATTGCGACCCACATGGACGGGGCTCGCATCATGAACGCGGTGGTCAAAACCGAGATATCGGCAGAGGATTATGCCCAGGGCTACGATTCCGTCACCATCTGTTTCACCAAGGGCCTCGGCTGTCCATTTGGCGCCCTGCTCGTCGGATCCGAGGAGTTCATCCAGCGCGCCTGGCGCTTCAGGCAACTCCTGGGAGGAGGATTGCGACAGTCCGGATTCATGGCGGCCCTCTGCCTGTATGCCCTCGACAACAACGTGGAGCGACTGGCTGACGACCATCGACACGCCGCCCAGATCGCCTCGACACTGGAAGATCTGCCGTTGGTGGAGCACGTCCTGCCGGCAGACACCAACATTGTGATCTTCGACATCTCCCTTGATGGCCCCACCGCCGCTGATTTGGCCAACCAGTTACTCCAGCAGGATTGCCTGGTTGGAGCCTTCGGGGAGAGGCGGATCCGAATCGTGACCCACATCGGAGTGGATCAGGAAGACACCGACCGTCTCTGCGATGAACTAAAGAATCTGTTGACCTCCCGCTGACAAGACATGCCCAGGGCGGTTCGCCGCCGCAGCCACGGGGTCATTCCCACCAGGCAACTTCCCCGCCGATCCCGGATCCTCCCACTCTCAAGGGCCCGTCGGTAGCCGGGCGTCGATGGCGGGACTCCCGCTTCGCCTCCCCAGCCAGCCCCCAACTCCCAGGACCATTGCGGTAGCTGCCAACGGCAACCCCAGGACCGGAATCTGAAGCACCAACAGATACACAACCGCACCCACCAGATACGCCACGGCCGTGTCCCACCGGCGGCCCAGGACTGTGCCGATGGCGCGTCCCGTAGCCACCGCCACCGGTATGTGGGAGACAAGCAACGCCAGCAACCACGCTCCCGCCGCAATGGTCAGGAAAGGAACTCCACCTATCAGCAACGGCCCCCAGATGTAGAGGGGAAGCCAAACCACGACCATCAACATTGCCGCCAGACCGACCAGAGGTGACACGGCGAGGATCAGGCCCTTGCCGAGACTGCGCCAGGGTGTCCTGACCGCCCGGTCGGCGGCCGCCTCGACCAGCGAGGACGCCAGGCGCACCACGACCAACCCTGCGACCAGCACCAGCAGCGACATGAACAGAACGGCCATCAAACGAAAACCGCGGATGCGGATGTTGGGTGGAAGCGCTCGACGGTTGACCGACGACCCTTTCACATTGCCCTCCAGGTACTCCTGCCCCCACAGGTGGGCAGCCTGGTAGTCCATATCCCCCAGCACCGACAACCGCTGCTCCGCATGGAGCCGATTCGCCCGGATCTCCACATCTCCTCCGATCTCCCCGCCCAGGTCCAAGGACCGGAACAGACCTCTCAAATCCCTCCCGACCGTGCCCCCTGCACTACCCGACCAGGCAGCGCCCAGGATGTCTCTTCCCACTGCTCCATCCACCCTGAGGTCCAAGGTTCCCACCACCACGTCACCTCCCACCTGGCCGGTGACGGTCACATCCGCTGCCGCACCAACCACCGACCCTCCCACCTCACCTTCGATCACCAGCCGCGAGGCCAGGGCAGTAACCGAACCGGTCACCACTCCTTCCACCAACAGGCGGTCTGTGGCCACCGCAACCAGGTCCCCCTCCACGCGGCCTGATATGCGGACCTCGTTCCCCACCGCGTACAGATCCTCGGAGACCACCTCGTCTTCAACAATCCACACCAGGTCCGACTCGGCCACAGAAGCGGCGGCGGGCGGCGCCGCCCCAATCACCACCAAGACCACCAAGCCGGTCATCCACACCCATCGGAGACGCCCTCCGGTGTATCGGTACCCTGCTGGCATTGCAGTCAATCTACTCCGGCCATCCGGGGGGGTCTGAAGGTAATCTGGCAGGATGCCTCCCCCAAGTCCCAGCGCCATATCCATCGGGATGGTCGTCCAACCCGATGAAACGCACACCACCCTGGAAATGATCGGAATGGCTGATCGTGCCCGAGTCGACACCGTGTGGCTGACGGCCGGCCGGCTTCGACCGGACGCCCTCACAATTCTGGCAGCCGCCACCCAGACAACTACTCGGGTTCGATTGGGGACCGCAGTGATTCCGATCTGGCCCCGCCACCCCTTAGCCCTGGCGCAGCAGGTCAGGGCGCTGGAATCTCTGGCCCCCGGACGGATACGCCTGGGGGTGGGCCCCAGCACCGCGGCCGCCATGTCTCCCTACGGCGCCGGTTTCCGCCGTCCCCTCAGCCACCTGTGGGAGTATGTGACTGTCCTGCGCACCCTGTTCGAAACGGGCAGGGTGGATTATCGAGGAGAATTCCTGAGGGCAAAGGGAAGGATTCCCGCACCTCTCCCAACTCCGGTGCTCGCCTCGGCGCTCGGAGAAGGCGCCTTCCGCTTCTGCGGAGAGGTCACAGACGGGGCCATCACTTGGGTGTGCCCTCCCCGCTATGTGAAGGACACGGGCCTGCCGGCCCTGGAGAGCGGCGCAGCGTCGGTGGATCGGGACCCTCCCCCGGTAGTTTTGTGTGTCCCCACCCTGGCCAGCCAAGATGCCCATGCTGTGAAGCAAGCCGCCCAGCAGTACGTCTCCATGTACACACGATTCCAGTATTACCGGGAGATGTTCCAAAAGGCCGGGCACCCGCCTGCAGACGGGCCGATCTCCGAGGCGCTGGTGAGAGAACTGGTGGTTCATGGCTCGGTGGAGGAAGTGGCCACCCGGCTTCGAGAATTGGCTTCTTGGAGCGAAGTCATGGTCTTCCCCCTCACGGGGGGTCTCACCGACCGAGAGGGATGGGACCTCTGTCTAGAAGCCGTCAACCTGGCAGGTCAGAAGTGACGATGGGCGCCGAGTACCTGCGTTACGACGGGATGGGACTGGCCGAGTTGGTCGCCGGCGGGCAAGTCCATCCCACCGAACTGCTGGAGGAGGCTCTCCGCCGGGCCGAGTTAGTTGATCCAGTGCTGGGCGCCATGGTGCTGAACATGGAAGACCAGGCGCGTCGCCAGGTCGCCGAGGGAAGAACTCAAGGACCTTTTGGGGGGACCCCCTTCGCGCTCAAAGACCTGCGCGCCCAGTATCCCCGAACCCCGACCACCTCGGGGAGTCGGTTCTTCTCAGGATCGGTGGCCGACTACCCCACCGAGACTGTCCGGCGGCACCTGGCGGCGGGATTGGTGATCTTCGGAAAGACCAAAACTCCCGAATTGGGATGCAATCTCGCCACCGAACCACGATTCGGAGGCCCGACCCGCAATCCCTGGGACACCTCCCTGATCCCCGGAGGTTCGAGTGGCGGAGCGGCGGCGCTGGTGGCCGCTCGGGTCCTTCCCCTGGCCCACGCCACCGACGGCGGGGGGTCAATCCGGATTCCGGCCAGTTGTTGCGGACTGTTCGGGCTCAAGCCCACCCGGGGCCGCAACCCCGCCGGACCGGACCAGGGAGAGGGCTGGGGAGGTTTGAGCGTGGAACACGCCGTCACCCTCTCGGTTCGGGACTCGGCGCTGCTGCTGGACCTCACCGCAGGCCCCGATCCCGGCGCCCCGTATTACCCGCCGCCTCCGCAAGGCTCCTTTCTCTCCAGTGTCGGGGCCGACCCGGGCAGGCTGAGAATCGGGTACTCCCTTCACACCCCCCGCGGTCACCAGTTGCATCCTGATTGCAGACGGGCGGTCGAGGAAACTGCCTCACTATGCGAGAAGATGGGGCACATCGTCGAAGAAGCATCCCCAAGTTGGAGCCTGATCGAAGCAGGTGTGGCCTACACCACGGTCGTCAACTCAAACGTGGCCCGAACCGTCGCGGACCGCGCCCGGGAACTGGGCAGGCGCCCCGGACCCGAGGACCTGGAAGCAGGGATCAGAGAACGGGTCGAGCATGGCAACCGGACCGATGCCATCGGATACCTGGAGGCCCTGGCCACCATTCACCGGGTGGGAAGGGAGGTCTCCGACTTCTTCTCGACCCGGCATGTGTGGCTCACTCCCACCGCCGCCTCACCTCCCCCGCCGCTGGGCACCTTCGACACCGACTCGGAGGACACCGACGGCTTCCGTTCCCTGATCGGCCGGTTCAGCCCGTTTTGTTCGGTGGCCAACATGACCGGACAGCCCGCCATGTCGGTGCCGCTTCACCAGACGTCCACCGGAGTGCCGGTGGGGGTCCACTTTCTGGGACGTTACGGTGACGAAACCACCCTTTTGATGCTGGCTGCCCAACTGGAGGAAGCCCGGCCCTGGTTCAACCGGCGACCCGCCCTGGCGGACGTGTAGTCATCTCCAACCCCGGTTGAGGGATCAGTCACCCCAGTAGCGTTCCTCGGCCCAGGGGTCTCCCCGCATGTGATAGCCGTTCCTCTCCCAGAACCCCGGTTGATCGGCATCGATGAACCGAAGACCGCGAACCCACTTGGCAGACTTCCAAAAGTACAGGTGCGGAACCACCAGTCTCATCGGCCAACCGTGATCCGGCGCCAAGGGCTTCCCATCATATTTGGTGGCAAAGAGGTTCTGCGGCCTGGAAAAGTCCTCCAGCGACAGGTTGGAGGTGAAGCCGTGCTCGGCCTGCACCAGCACGTGGGTGGCCTCGGGCAGCAGTTCCAACTGCGAGAGCACGTCGGCAACGGCAATCCCTTCCCACCGGGTGTCGAACTTCGACCACTTGGTGACGCAGTGGATGTCACAAACCTGCTCGGCGCGCGGTAGCGATGTCATCTCCTCAAAAGACCAGGTGACCGGGGTCTTGACCAGGCCTTCCACTTTGAAGTCCCACTTTTCCAGCTTGACCTTGGGTGTGTAACCCACATGCAGCACCGGAAACCGCTTGGTGTTGTACTGACCGGGAGGAAGCCGGGAAGGGTCGACCCCTTCCGGTAACGACTTGCGAAGGCGGGACATAACGCTCATACCGAAGATGCTACCCCATTGGGGCGATACGGGGAACGGTTCACGGTGATCGCTCTTGGGGGTCACCGGGACCAACGGACCCGGTCCGGTTGGTCAGTCCAGGAACCGTTTGCTAGCCGTCAATCATCCCGGATGCTTGCGGTTCAGAGCAGCGATCAGGCGTCCGAATGGAGTGGCGGCTAATCGGAACAGCCATAGCGTCCCAGCACTGCGGCGGCCAGTGTGGCCAACTCCCTGCGAGCAGCGCTGCCTTCCACGATGTGGATATTGGGGCCGAGTCGCAGCGCCAAGCGGGCAGCCACCCGGGGATCACGGGTATAGAACTCGGCGGTGGCGACCCCTTCGGGGTCCTCGGAGAGTACCTGCATGGAGTAATGCTCGGTGATCCACCGCGCCGGAGGCCGGATCAGAAATACCACCCGATGGTCGTTGGGTCCCCGGCGGTAGGTGGTGGGCGGAGGGGGAACCCGCCGCGGCGGCCGGAAGCCCTCCCCGGTTGGTTTGGCCCGCTGGATACCGTCCACCCGGTACCGACGAGGCTCTCCCTTGGTCCGGCTGAATCCCCACAGGTACCAGGTACCCATCCATTGGT
>Ga0209544_1002131_pt1 | contig 18698 bp, 13 predicted proteins | sample MesohylPK_FD_187297 | JGI IMG/M metagenome (GOLD analysis project Ga0209544, IMG submission 187297) | Host-associated microbial community of the marine sponge Aplysina aerophoba from Gulf of Piran - sponge mesohyl, lysed by proteinase K... | ecosystem: Host-associated > Porifera > Sponge >...
CTACATGAACTCATCGGTTTGCATGTAAACAAATATCCCGCTTCCGGACCAGCCTCAAGTGCTGAAAACACTACTGCCCTCAACGGTTTGCCGCCAAACGACGCCCAGAATCGACCGTGAAGTTCCGCCTAGACTGCACGCCCAACACTCGAACCCATCGATTGTCCCCTCTCTTCGCTACCCGGCCTTCCGGGCCCCCGCCGATCTGACGAGTGCAGTCTCGCGTCACCCGCAGACGTTGGGAAAGGCCTTCGCGTCCGTGATGGCGGGTGCCGGCCGCCCGGATTCGTTTCGGTACTCCCGGGCGGTTCCCGTGACGGTGTCGGTAACCCGGACGAGGTAGCCGAGGTCCGTCGTCGATGCACCGTAAACCCAGACGTGGCCGTTGACGGAGCAGCCGTCGAGCACCTTGATCAGGACTTCCCAGTTGTCGCCCGGCTCGAAGAAGTAGAACAGCGCCGAGTCGTCCGTGCCCGCATCGACCGCGGCGCCGCGCCCGCTTCCGTCCGCGTGCCACCAGTCCACCGTGACGGCGTAGCGCGAGCGCAGAAGACAGCGGGTCTCATCGTCGGGCACGCACGTCCCCTCGTCCGCGGCGCCGTCGTCATCGTCGTCGCCGTCGTTTCCGGGGGGCGGCTCGCCGTCGTCGTCGCCGCGGCCCCGCTGGTCACCGAACTCCTGCCACGTGGAACGTCCGTCCCCGTCGATGTCCGCCTTGAGTGCCGGGTACTCCGCGCTCGTCCCGAAGTCCCAGGGATCGTCCGCGGCGCCGTCGCCGTCCAGGTCCAGGTTCCAGGCCCGGTAGATGCCGTCGTAGCCGGTGGGGGCCTGCAGGAATGCGGTGGTCCCGCCGCTGCCCCCGTTGCTGTTCGTCTGGCCCGAAGCGTCCGTGTCCCAGTAGCTTGAGTCGACTCGCCCGGGCGATGAGTTTCCCCTGCCCACCAGCCCCCCGGCGGAAGCGGCGTTTCCCGCGACGCGGCCGGCGGCATAGCTCGCCACGATGCGGGCGCCCGCGTCGTGGCGCGCAACCAGCCCGCCGGCATTGACTGAACCTTCCACCCGGCCGCTCGCGTAGCTCGCTCTGATCGCGCCGCCGTTGATCCCCACCAGGCCGCCGGCGTCGCCCCCAGCCACCCGGCCCGTCGCGTACGAGGCGACCACGTTCCCGAGATTCCAGCCGACCAGACCGCCGGCCCAGTTGGGCCCCGAAACGCTGCAGGCGGATCTGCTGCTGGCGATGCGACCGTCGTTCGCCCCGACCAGGCCGCCGGCGGAACCGGACCCGGTCACACGGCCGGCCGCGCCGCTGGCGACGACGAGGCCGAAACTGTCGGCCGCCAGGGCGCCGGCGTTGACGCCGGTCACGTCGACGCCTTCCAACCGGAGCCGCCTCACCGCCGCTGACGGTCCGAGTCTCGCGAACAGGCCGGCGTTCTCGCGGCCGGCGACGAACAGGTTGCGGATCGTGCGGCCGTTGCCTTCGAACGTCGCGGTGAACTGGGTCTCGACGGTTTCGCCGATGGGCGCCCAGCCGGCTCCGCTGCGCCACCAGGCGTCTCCCGGGTCCGGGGCGCCGCTGCGGTTCGTGTCGAAGTCCAGATCGACGAGCAGTTCGTAGCCCCGGCAGACGCCGCGGAGGCAGCCCATCCGCACGCTCCGGTCGGGAAAGGCCGCCGCGTAGGCCGCGGACCCCAGGACCGGATCGCCGGTACCGCCCGGGTCGTAGCGGACGGCATCGAGCTGCGTCAGCGCGCGAATCTCGATCAGGCCGTCGTCGTCCGTGTCGTAGTCGCGCGAGTTCACCGGATCGACCAGCACGGCGAACTGCTGCCAGGCGCTGGTCTTCGAGCCGGTGGCGTCGGTCGCGAGGACGGTGACCGTCGACACACCCCGAGCGACAGGCCGGATCGTCACCCGCGCTCCGGACGACCTGGCGGTGGCCACGGACTCGACCGATGAGAGCGCCCGGTACGTCAACGCGTCGCCATCCGGATCCCGGAAGGCGCCGGAGACGTCGACGACGATGGCGGCGCCGCCGGCCTGGAGCCGCCGATCCGGGAGGTCGCCCACGGTGACAGGCCCGCGGCCGGCGCCTCGCGTCACGGAGGGCCGGAAAGAAGCGATGGAGTGCCGGACCTCGTTCAGGGCGCGGACCGCGTCGGCCGGCCCCTGCGTGCCCACGGCGTCGCGCTCACCCGCCACGCCCAGGCGATCGGCCCCCTGCGTGCTCCCGGAATCGGAGAACAGGGCGAGTTGCCGGCAGGAGATCCCGGCTTCCACGCACTGGTCCGGATAGGCCATGATCGTCTGCCAGTGCGCCGCCGCCGACGACGACGCCTCGAACGCCCGCTGGTTCACATAGCCGAAGCCGTAGGGGTAGTGGGGCGCCCAGGAGCAGGAACCGCCCCCCCGGCAGGTGGCGTGCCGGTCGTGGTTGAGTCCCATGTTGTGACCGAGCTCGTGCGCGAACGTCAGGCCGCTGCAGGAGCGGCACGTCAAGGCGAACGCCCCGGCCGCCCGCGGCGCCAGGTTGGCCACGCCGGAAACGGTCGCCTTCTCGACGATGAGATGGACGAGGTCGGCGCCGACGGCGTCACGGATCGGGTGGACGGCGTCCATGTGGCCGTCGGACGGATTCGTCAGACGCTCCAGGTCCAGGAGCGACGACACCGACTCGACGTACGGCGTCTCTTCCCGAAGCACCAGCGCGACCCTCTGCTGGACGCCGCTGTCCCGGTAGGCCCTGTTCGCTTCGGCCACCATGAGATCGATGGTTGCTTCGATCGACGAGGCGCCTCCCGCGGCCTGGCGTGCCGCCGGCGTGTAGAAGACGGCCACGTCGACGACCGGCACGGCGGGTGGCGCCACGCCGCAGGTCAGACCCGACGATGCGAGCCCGATGCGCGCCGCCCAGGTCCTGAACCGGTCGGTCGCCGGGACGCAGATCCCCGTGCCATGGATGTCCACGTTGGTCAGCCCCAGGTCCGTGAGATCCGCGGGCAGCGCGCCGGTGAGGCCGGCGTTGAAGCCGACCTGGAGCCACTTGAGCAACGTCGGGCGGCCGAGCGCCGCGGGAAGCGTTCCGCTCAGACTGTTCGCGCCCAGGCTCAGGTACTCGATGCTCCGCATTTCGCCAAAGGCGTCCGGAATCGGGCCGGTCAGGTCGTTGACGGACAGCACGAGCGACCACAGATGGGCCGGGCGCGCCAGGGAGGCCGGGATCTCCCCCGTCAGCGCGTTGTTGCTCAGGATCAACACTCTCAGGTCGGAGAGGTTGCCCAGCGAGGCCGGGATGGCGCCCGTCAGATGGTTCCACTGGAGGTCGACCCGCCTCAGCTTCGGGAGGTTCCCCAACTCGGCCGGAATGCTCCCCGTCAGTTCGTTGAACAGAAGATCGAGGCCGCTCAGTTCCGTGAGATTGCCCAGTTCCGCCGGCAACAAGCCGCGCAGGTTGTTTCCGCCCAGGGCCAGAGCGACGACGCGATCGTTGCCGTCGACCGAAACACCGACCCAGGCGGAGAGCGGCTCGCTGCTCAACCAGTTCGTGTCGACGTGCCAGTTCGGCCCGTCCGTCGCGCGGTAGAGGGCTTCGAGCGCCGCTCTGTCGCCCGCGGCGCTGCTTTGGCCCTGGACGCCTGTTCCAGCCGCCGTCCACCAGAGCAACGTCGCGAGAACGGCGAATCCGAATCCGCGAGTTCCCATCGTCTGCTGTCTACTGGCGGCCGCTCGGCTCGTTTCGAAGCCCGGCGCCCGGCGCCGCAACCACCTCGCACGAACCCTCCGCCTGCGCCGGATCGATCTCGCCGATTGCGTAGCGTCCGCCGCCCACCGAAGAGATCCGCCAGGCGCCCGCGATGGTCCGCACCGACCCCGCCACGGTCGGACCGTTCACGACCAGGGTCGCGCTGCCCGTGGGCTCGCCGGCGATGCGGCCCGAGATCGCGTAGCCGCCGGAGAACGTCGGTTCCACGGTGTCGACGATCACCTCGTACGAAGCGTCGTCGAAGAGATTGAGCCTCAGCGCCGGCGGAGGAGAGCCGGGACGCGCCGTCGCGTGGACACGCTCCAGCATCCCGAAGTCGATCGTCGCCAACCTGTGGCGGAGTGTGATCCGGTCCGCCGCGACGGCACCCACGGCTGACGCCGCACCCGTTCGTTCAGGCCCCAGCGGAGCGAACAGCCCGTCCGACTGGCCGACCGCCGCCGACGCCAGCACGAGAGCCGAGCAGGCAGCGCACAGCCTGCACCGGATCCTGCGCCATCCTGTGCCGAACGCGGCCCCGCCTGCAATCCTGCGTACCAACATAGAGAGACTGCCACAGAGATCTTGATGTTTGGGCGATGTCTCAGGACAGTATTGAAGATGTTTGTGCGAAGAAGCCGGACTCGGTAGAAGAACCAGACACTCTCTGGAAGAATCAAGCCTGTTCGATGACTGGCCGCACCGACGAAGTGTTCTGCCGTCTCCTCAAGGAGGTCGTCATGGCAGACGAGCCGCTGACGCATCCGATTCTCAAGGGCGTACCCGACTCCGTGGTCCGTGATCACGTGAAGTTGATGCTGATCCGTGGACTCGTGACCGGGGAACTCCACACGGCGTTCAACAATCGCTGGACCGTCTACCCCGGTTTGCAGATCACGCGCTTGGGGAGAGAGTGGCTGAGCCAGCATTTCCCGTGATGTCCCGAACATGCGCAGCGGCCTTCGTCGCTCTTGCACTGGCCTCGCCAGCGGTCGCCCAGCCGACGGGCTGTCTTGCCGGTCACATCGAGGACCGGGACCACTCGGCGCTTCCCGGCGCCCTGGTCACGGTCACGTCGCCCGCTCTGACGACTTCGAGACCCGGTGGTCGTCGAGGGCCCACATCATGGCTTCGTACGTCGATGGTTCCCGTTGTCCGGGCTACGGCTCCACGGTGTCCGGGAACGCTCCGACATCCATGATGGCCCGCGCCGGCGCGCCGGCTTCCTTCGTGTAGCTCTTGACCATCCCGGTCACGGTGTCCCTGACCGTCAAATCGAAGCCCACATCGGTGGCCGAGGCCACGCAGAGCCAGAAGTGACCGTTCATCGGCGTGCCGTCCACGACCTTGACCAGCATCTCCCAGTTCAGCGGCCCGAAGTACCAGAACAGCCCCGAATCCTCCGTTCGCGGGCGAGCGGTCCGGCCGGCGCCGCGCTCGCCGGCGAGTGTCGACCAGTCGACGGTCAGCTCGAAGCGTCCGTCCTGCAGACACAGCGTTTCGGAGTTCGCCTGGCAGGCGCCGGTCACGGGCAACTCCGCAGGCGTCAACCCCTGCGTCCGGGCCCGCGAAGAGTCGATGGACGGCCCCACACGGAACGCCGCGGCGTCCGTTATGGCCGGCGCTGCATGGCCTGGTTCGTTGCGGTACTCGCGCGTCGCCCGCGTCACCGTGTCGGTTACCGAGATGACGTATCCGACATCCGTCGTGGAGGCGCCGTAGACCCACACGTGCGCGTTCAGGCCGGTGCCGTCCAGGACCTTGATCAGCACCTCCCAGTTGCTCGGTTCGAAGAACCAGAACAGGCCGGTTTCGTCCGTGCCCGCGTGAACCACGCTGGCCGAGCCGGTCTCCCCGTCCGCCGTCCACCATGACGCCCGCACCGAGTACCGCGAGTCGAGGAGACAGAGCGTCTCGTCGTCAGGAGTGCAGGCGCCGGCCGGATCGCTGGCCTGAACCATGAACATCTGCGAATGCCCCGACTCTCCGGCGTCGTTCTCCACCGACAGGCTGACCTCGTAGAAGCCGGGCTCCGTCCAGGCGTGCCGCACGCGACGGGCACTCCATCTGGTCCAGGTGTCGTAGCCGAAGTCCCAGTTTCGCCGGGCAGCCGCTCCACCCGTGCTCGTGTCCTCAAAGACGATCGCCTCGCCGGTTCGCGCGTAGCACAGACCGTCGGCGCAACTCGCGTTGTGGACGAAGTCCGCCAACGGTGACTCCGCATCCTCGGGATCGCTGCTGTCGGGATCGTTGTCGTCGTCGTCGGGTTCGTTCCCATCGTCGTCATCGTCGTCATCGTCGGCCGGTGGAGAAAGCGTGTCGTCGTCGCAGATGACCGTGGTCGCCTCGCCGGACGAACCGACCGTATAGCCGTCGCCGGCCAGCACCGTCACGGTGACTGAACCGAACGGTTCGGAAACGGAGTCGGCCTGCGTTTGCAGCATGTATGTCGCTTCGTTGGACAGCCCCGAAATCGTGAGTGTCGCCGGCCCTTCCCGTACTCCAAAGTCACCGCTCCCGGAGACGTACAGATTGACGATCAGCGGTTTGCCGAACCGGCGCAGCGGGGCTTCCACCTGGAAGCGCGCCGCTTCACCCTCCGTGATGAAGTTCCTGGAGGCTTCCACGCTGACTACGGGCGTCGCCTGTGCGAAGACGCTCGACGCGCTGACGAGAGCGGCCGCCACGGCCCAGGCACCCGGAATGAGTCGAACTGGTTGCCTCGCTCTCGTACCCATCCTCGTCTCCACTGCACCCGTCAATCGTGCGGAACGCCTTGCTCGACCGACGACGGACGGTAGCATGGTTCCGACGCGAGCAAGTACTCTTGACGGTCTGGCCGTGTAGCCAATAAGGAGGAAGCACCTTGAAGCTCAGATTCGTCGCGCCCCTGGTGGCGCTGGTCTTGCCGGCCAACGCACTGCAGGCACAGCCGCCATCAACTCCGGAGAGACGCACCTTTGCCGTAGCGGCCGGGGACGCTTCCGAAGTCGTCCGGCTCGATTCGCTGATCTCCGCCAGGACCCGCACCGGCGAACTCGCGCTCGTGTCGGCGCAGCCGGACCGCCAGTTGCCTCGACGGGTTCACGAGTACTTCGGCCAGCTTCATCGCGGCGTGCCGGTCTACGGCGCCGGCGTGACCAGACAGCGCAGCGACGGCGCCACGGTGTCCGCCTTCGGAACCGTCTTCGACGAGATCGACGTCGACGTCGCGCCAACCCTGGGAGAGGAAGCGGCCCTGGCCCGGCTGGAGCAGGTTGCAGGCGCCGCACCCGCGACAACCGCCCCGCCGCGCCTGGCCATCCTCCCGGACCCGACGGGAAGACTCATGCTCACCTGGAGTGCGCCGATGCGGGACTTCCGCACCTGGTTCATCGATGCCCACGGCGGCGAACCGGTGCACCGGCTGGACCATGTCCACGCCGAGAACGCCGTCGGTTCCGGATCCGGGATCACCGGCGCACCGCAGAAGCTGAGCGTCTGGCACAACGGCCACGACTACGAGGCGTGGGACCGACTCCGCCCGGCCGAGATCGTGACGATGGACGCGCGCGGCATTGTGGTTGACATCTTCGCGCTGCTCCTTCCTTCTCCGGCCTGGCTGGAGGCGGTGGCCCTGGACGACGACAACAACTGGTCGAAGCCGGCCATCGTGGACGGCCACGCCCACCTGGGCTTCACCTACGACTACCTCCTCGAGAGCCAGGGCTGGCGGGGTCTGGACGGCCAGGACGGCCGCATCTTCGCGATCGCGAACATCGGCGAGTTCTACAACGCCTTCTTCATTTCGGCGCCCTTCGGGCCGCAGGCAACCGGCCTCATGGCCTTCGGCGCCGAGTCGAACGACACGCCGCTCGTTCCGCTGGACGTCGTCGCGCACGAGTTCATGCACGGAGTGACGTACTCATCCGTGTCGGCGCGGACCGGCCTGCCGTTCCTGAACAGCTACGCCTGGACTCGCGGGCCCTCGAGCCTGGAGTGGCAGGGCGAGACGTACCGCTGCGGCGACGCCTACACCGTGGGGGCCAACCCGGCGACGCAGATCGAGGGCCGTCTCCTGTGCGCTGACGCGGACGGAAACCTCACCCCCTCCGGCACTCACTTCGCCCTGTTCCTGAACCATGGCGGAGCGATCAACGAGGCATACTCGGACATCGTCGGCATTGCCGTCGAACACGCCTTCCATCCGCCCGGCGAAGGACCGCTGCGGGCGGACTACGTACTGGGCGAGGACACCGGGGAGCTGAGCCGCCGGTCCGACGCGCCCCGCTCGGTTCCCATCGGACCGGCCGTCCCCGGCTTCAACTATCCGGACAGCTACGGGCAGGAGTTCCGGTTCGTCTTTGCCAGGGACGGGCTGGGCCGCAACTATCTCACCGGCCTCGGCATGGCGGGCAACCGCGCGTTCAAGCTCCCCGGCGACGGGTACAGCGGCGTCCACTGGAACTCCACGATCCTGAGTCACGCCTTCTACCTGGCGATCGAGGGCGGACAGCACTCCAGCGGCCAGATCCTCCAGGGCGTCGGCGGTCCCAACCGTCTGCAGGTCGAGCAGGCGTTCTTCCGCGCCATGACCGAACTGGCCCCGCCCCTCGCCAGCTATCCGCTCATGGGCTTCCTGATCCGGCAGGCGGCATTCGACCTTCACGGCGCTGGGAGCTCCGCTTTCAACGCGATCCATCAAGCATTGACGGCGGTGGGGCTATAGACCAATGACGACGACAACACGAAAGAAACGCTCGATGCACGCGCTGATCGCAGCGGCCTGCCTGCTCCTGGCCTGGCCGCTGGCGCCGGCGTTCGCCGCACAGGAACCGGAGGCAGCGGAGTCGGCGGAAGCGGCCGCGGATCGCTGGTTCCTCGCGGTGGGAGGCGGACTCCTGCAGACCGCCGACTCCCCGTCCGGGAGCTTCGCGTTCGACCACGGCCTGTTCGGTTCCGAGCAGGGAGAGTTCGACGCCGATTACGCCGGCGGCGACGCCTCGCTCTACGAATTGTCGATCGGCACGCGCCTTCGCGGGCGGCTGGGACTTGGCTTGGCGTGGTCCCGGTCGTCGCTCTCCGAGGAGGCGGGCGTCGCCGGCCGACTGCCGCACCCCTTCCTGTTCGGGACTCCACGGACCGTCGAGGGGACGGCCAGAGGCCTGTCGCGCGACGAGACCGCGCTTCACCTTTCCCTGAGGTGGCTGATCCGGGATGGCGACAGGTTCCAGTTCGCTCTGTTCGGAGGCCCGACGCAGATCGACCTCGACTACGAGCTGGCGACCGCCGTTGCGTTCGACCAGACCTATCCCTTCGACACCGCGACCTTTGCCGGCGTCGAGCGCCTGGAGCAATCCGCGGACGCCATCGGCTTCCACGCCGGGCTCGATCTCGTCCGCTACATGAACGACACGGTGGGAGTGGGCGGCGTCCTGCGCTACAGCAGCGCCTCGATCGATCTCGACGCTCCGGACGGCGGTTCGATCGGGGTCGACGGCGGCGGACTCCAGATCGTCGTCGATCTCAGGTTCCGTTTCTGAACCCAGGCGCACCTGACGCATGCTCTTCGCTGCGGCGCCGAGGCGAAGAGCGGCGGTCAGGGCGGAGCGTCCCACGGGAACGCGTGAGGCTCCTTTTCGCCCGGCGCCGGAGAAATCACGCCCACGCGTTCCGCCTCCAGCGCCGGAACGAGCGTGCGGCCGGCGACGCCGAGGCCGTACCGTCTGCTCGTTGCCGCATTCTCCAGGCGCCGCACGGCGGAGAAGTGGACGCCTTCGCCGGTGACGAGCGGTCGCCCGTCCTCGGTCCGTTCGCCGATCGGCCGGTCGTAGCGGCCCAGCAGCCGGTAGACGAGTGACATCGAGTTCCCCCGGCGACCGAGTTCGTCCGGAGCGATGCCCTGGACGGCCTCGGGCCGCAGGGCGAGACCCGCGGCGTGAGCCTTGGCCCACATCCAGAGCAGGGCGCGATCGGAAAGCGCCGTGGCCGGCCGGCCGCCGCCGACGTCGCTGTGCACGCCCGGGAACCAGAGTTGCGACACGTTCTGGCCCGGGGCCGGCCGGTTCGTCCACAGCGTGGGGGCGAACGGGCGTCGTTCCTCGTCGATCGCGATCGCGTGGCAGGCGTGACGGATGTGGCGGTCGAGCCGCACGTCGTGAAACCGGTGCCGGCGGGCGCCGATCCAGTTCAGCCAGGTGACGGGCACGCCGAGGGCGCCAACCGTGTCCCAGACGCCGATGAAGTGGACCGCGCTCAGCGCGTCGGCGTCGGCGTCGGCTGGCGGGCGGGCGCCGGCGGCGCCGCCGCTCAGCGCGAACTCCTCCAGGTGGCGCCCGGCGCGGGCGGTGCGGGCGGCGCCCGGGCGTTGCCGGTAGATCGCCATGCCCTGGTGGGCGACCACGGCGACAGACCGGCCCGCCGAGGCGCAGCGCTCCGGGTCCGGGACGCCGCACAGGCCGATCAGGCCGGCCAGGGAGCGGGCCGTGTACGCCCCGCGGCTGTAGCCGAACAGGAAGAGCCGGTCGCCCGAGCGGTAGTTCGAACTCAGCCAGACGTAGGCGAGTTCCACGTTGCGAGCGAGGCCCAGCCCGACGACGCCGCCCCGCACGCGGTCGAAGCGGCCCGTGCCGACGCCACGGTCGTAGTAGCGGATCTGCCGCGTCCCCGCCGCGGTCGAGGCGGGGAGCGCCTGGTGGGTCTTGACGACGTTCGTGGGCGAGGCCCGGTCGTCGCTGTTCCAGGTGCCGTCGAAGCAGAGGACGATGTTGCGCGGGCCGGCCAAGAGGGCTTGGGGGTCGGGCGGGGCGCGCGAAGGTTAGCGGCTGCGGCGGGACGAGGCAACGTGTCAAGCCCGAAGCAACGGCCGAGGAACTACATTCTGGAGACAAACAAGTCGCCATTCCTGCGGATCTTGGGTAGAATCGCCGCCTTATCCAAGGGAGACACCCCATGTTAGTCGCCTTTTCCCTCACCAACAGTGCCTGCTTCCGGGACCACCACGAGTTGAGCATGGAGGCCGTCAAGGGAACGACCCATCGCTTCGCATTCGACACCGGGGTACGGCAAGCGCCACGGCTGAACCGGGTCGCGGCAATTTTCGGTCCCAACGGTAGTGGCAAGTCCCGGTTTGTCGAGGGCCTCCGATTTGCGCGACGCTTCGTCCTGAACTCGTCCAGGGAGAGCCAGGCCGGAGACGAGATTCCGTACGAGCCCTTCCTGTTCAAGGAGGAGAGCCGGGAGAGCCCGACGGCGTTCGAGACGACCTTTGTTCGGGACGGCACGCTCTACCAGTACGGCTTCGAGGTGGACGCCGTTCGCGTGCACCGCGAGTGGCTTCTCGCGTGGCCGCCAGGCGGAAAGATGCGCAGGCTGCTCGAGCGCTTGGCCCATCCAGATACGGGCAAGGAGGAGTACAAGTTCAGCCAGTATGTTCGCGGCTCGAAGAGCGTGTGGCGCGACAACACCCGGCCCAACGCCCTTCTCGTATCAACGGCGGTGCAGTTGAACAGCGACACGTTCCGGCCGGTCGTCGACTGGTTCCGCGAGTTGCGGATTATCCGTTCAGGCGGTTTGCATCCGAACTACACAGCCAGCGTGGTCGACAACGACCAGGAAACGAAGCAGCGCGTGCTGAAGTTGCTGAGAGCCGCGGACATCTCGGCTGCCGATGTCGAAGTCGACAAGGAAGTGATCGATATCGCCGACTTGAAAGAGCGCCTCCCACCACGCCTGATCGAAGAGCTCCCGAAACACGTGCCGACGACGCTCGAAAGGCCCAGACCAAAGCTGGTCCACCGACCCGGTGGCAGCGGCGCGGCCCACGCTCTGGACCTGGAGAGAGAATCGGACGGAACCCAGCGCTACTTCGGATTCGCCGGACCGTGGTTGGACGTTCTCGACAACGACCGCGTGGTCGTCGTTGACGAACTGGACCGGAGTCTTCACCCTTTGTTGGTCTCGTCTCTCGTGCAGCAGTTCAACAAGGAGGCGGATGGCGACCAATGTCGGGCCCAGTTGGTGATAACCGTCCACGATGTCACCCTTCTGCAGGAAGCACTGGACCGTGGCCAAGTGTGGCTCACCGAAAAGGACCGCGAGACGGAGGCTGCAAGCCTGACGCCACTGTCGGACTACCGCCCCCGCAAAGACGAGGCGCTGATGCGCGGCTATCTGGGCGGACGCTACGGCGGCGTGCCGGTGACCGTGAGGCCCGAAGCCCTTGGCTAAGCCCCGCGGCCGGGCCCGGTCGCGCTCCAGGGGTCGTAGGCCGGGGTTCCGGAGCCCCAGGCCAAGGCTGCTGGTCCTTTGCGAGGGCGCGCGGACCGAACCGAACTACTTCGGCGCACTTCGCCAGGAGCTAGGCCTGTCGGGCGTCAAGGTCGACGGCCCAGCCACACTGAAGGAGATGCCCGAGAAGATCCGCAAGAGCTGGAAAGACGACTTCGACGAAGTCTGGTGTGTCTTCGATGTCGACGAACGCGACGGAGAAGTCCGGCGCCTTCGCACAGAGTTGAACCGCCTCCGACGGAAGACGAAGAAGGGCGTCCACGCGGCGGTGTCGGCGCCGTGCTTCGAGTATTGGCTCCTGCTCCACTTCGCTTTCACAACGAAGACCTTCTACGGCATGGAGGGCGGGCGCTCGGCTTGCCAACAGGTGATCCAGCGACTACAGGACCATCTCCCCGGCTACAAGAAGAACGACGCGGCGGTCTACGACCGCTGCCGTGCACAATTGGCGGACGCGCTTCAGCGTGCCCGCAGACTTGACCCCGAACAGCCCAACCCGACCACCGAAGTAGGGAAGCTCGTTGAACGACTGCAGGGTTTGAGGAGTTCCCTGACTTGACCGCGACCGGCGGTTGACCGACGCAGGTACTCCAAGGCCCGGCCTGGCCCTACTAGCCCATCCGGAACAGGTTCTGCATCTGCATCGCCAGGCCCATGTCGCCGGCGATGCGCAGGCGGCCGGTCATGAAGGCGGTCATGCCGTCCAGGGTGCCGGAGGTGAGCTCGACGTAGTCGGCCGCCTCCATCGACACGGTCATCGTCGGCGCGTCGTGGGCGCCCTCGCTGACGGCACAGGCGCCGTCGCTGATCGCGCAGTGCCAGACGCCGCCGCCGTCGCCGGCGAGGTCGAACTGGATCACGACATCGAGCCCGGCGGCGGCCTCCGGGTCGAGACGGTTGGGCATCTCGGCGAAGATGGTGCTGATGGACGCGGCGGTATCGGTCATGGGCGTTCCTCGAGGATTTTGGTTGAGGTGGGGGAAAAAGAGAGTCGGTGGTCCGTCAGTCACCGAACAGGGCGTTCAGCCACTGAGCGAACTGCTTGGCGAGGGGAGTTCCTACCTCCAGATCCCCCGCGCCGATGGCTGCGCCTATTCGCTGCGGGTGCTTCCGCGAGGCGAGCCAAGCATAGAGATTGGCCTTTGAAGTCTTACCAATACTGAACTTGCGGTCAGTTTCGGGAATGTCCGCGATGTACTTCTCGGCCAATGGCCAGACTCGATCTGCGCCGGGGACCAACTCGCGGGCGAAATCCTCCAGCTCCCCGGTACTGGCGTTGTCCGGCATGAGCCAGACACCGACACGGATGTTGCCCTCAACCAGTGTGCCGGACGAACTCGGCGCGTCGGGCAAGCGGACGCCCTCCTCCTCGGCAGCGGCGACTAGCTCCCGCCACCTCGCTTCCACGTCGTCGTTGGCGTCCGCCACGATTCCCAGCGTCTGGAGGCCGGATCTCTTCAAGTCCCGGGGAAGCCCCTTGAGGAGCTTCGAATAGCCCATCTTGTTGAGGATCTCGAAGGACGGCTCAGCGCCGTAGACCTCCCTGTAGACGTGCTTGACGACGTGCTCGTCGTCCTCCCCCTCCACAAGGAGAATCTGCTCTTCCGCCATGCCGCTTCTCTACCGGACTTCGATTCTCTGGTCGGCCGCCACTGCGAGATCTTCCTCGGAGTAGACGACGGCTCGACATCCACCATCTTCAGGCTCCAGCCGCACCAAAGCGCCGTCGGTGTGTGCACACTTCGTCGCCGCTCGAGCGAAGCCAACGATGCAGTCCCAACTGTGGGTGGTCGCGAGCACCTGAATGTTCCGGTCTCGCGCTGCGTTCAGGACCAGGCGCCAGAAGTCCTCATGGATCGTGTGGTGGAGACCGTTCTCCGCCTCGTCGATCAGAAGCAGACCGTTGCTGCTGCAGGTCAACTCCAGGGCGACGCCGAACAGTCGCACGGCGCCGTCGCCGAAACTCCTCAGAGGCACGGGTCGACTCAGGTGCCTGAGCTTGACAATGACCCCGCGCCTCGAGAGCGAGCCATACTGGCCTCCGATTTCGTTGACGACACTCATCCGCTGTATCTGCTCATCGAGAATCAGAGTCAGCGCTTGTGCCAGGAAGTCCTCGTCGTCGGTCAGCGCCACACGGCTCCAGAGACCGGCCAGATGCGCGTTGTCCAGCAAACCCGGACCGAGCGACTCGCACTTGATCGGCTGCGGCCACTTCGTCTCGTCGAACCGCCCTGGCTCAGGCAGTGAAGAGAACACCGAAGACAACAAGGAGGACGAATCACCCATCAGCGACCAGAGCACGTAGTCCTTCCAATCGCCGTATTCGACCTTCAGGGCCTCTCCGTCGAAGTGGAGCGGCTTCTGTTCGTCGGTCCACTCATCCGGCGACGAACGCGCCAGCCTGAGGTCGCCGCCTTCCGGCCCCGGGCCGATGACGATGCCGTTGCTCCCGGCCTCGCCCCGTCCATGGAAAAGACCCCCCGTATCCGGCACCGTCAAGGAGCCCCGGTCCTTGTCCAGGCCGGTGACGAGTTCCTCGCGCTCCTTGAGCAGATCCACGAGAACACTCGGGCGGCCTCGCGCGGCAAAGACGCGAACCGCATCCAGCACGGTCGTCTTGCCGGCGCCATTCCTCCCTGCAAGAAGCGTGACGCGCCCCAGACGCGGAATCGTCAAGTGGTCGAACCCGCGAAAACCGGCGATCTTCAAACTCGGAAGATGCAAAGACGAGCTGGATTCGGTGTCCATCGGCGTCGGTCGGGCGTCTCGCCTCCTTCGGTCGGGGCCGAAACGGAGACGGCGTGAGCCTATCCGAGGAACGGTATGTGCACACGGAAGCAGGGCGCGGCGGAACTGCCAGGGACCGCGGTTCTACGCGGCTTCGACTTCGATGCGCTCGACGTTTCGGGTTCGGCTGCTGAACTCGACGCCGACGGTCGTGGACGGCCAGATTAAGGTCGCCGCGGCGCGGCGCGGAGTTTCTCGGAAGGCCGGCGGGGACGCCGGCGCACCCAGTGGGCGCTATCCCGGGCCGAGGAGGGTCACGGGCTCGATGGGCCCGGCGGGCTCGAAGCCGAGGACCTGGCCGTAGAAGCTGAGTTCGGCTTCCAGGGCGCGGACGATGTTGCCGGCGCGGCGGAAGCCGTGCTGTTCGCCCTCGAACAGGAGGTAGGCGACCGGGACGCCACTGGCGCGCAGCGCCTCCACCATCGATTCCGCCTGGTTCGGCGGCACGATCCGGTCTTCCGCGCCCTGGAAGAAGATGACGGGGCAGGAGAAGCCGTCGCGGGCGGACAGGGGCGAGCGCTCGTCGTAGAGATCGCTCCGTTCCGGGTACGGGCCGACCAGCCGGTCGAGGTAGCGGGACTCGAACTTGTGCGTGTCGCGGGCGAGCGCCGAAAGGTCCGCGACGCCGTAGTGGCTGGCGCCGGCGGCGAAGGTTTCCTTGAACGCGAGCGCGGCGAGCGTCGTGTAGCCGCCGGCGCTGCCGCCGCGGATCAGCAGTTGGCGCGGGTCGACTTCGCCGCGGGCCGCGAGCGCTTCGGCGGCGGCCGCGCAGTCCTCGACGTCGACGATTCCCCACCGGTCACGCAGGGACTCGCGGTAGGCGCGGCCGTGGCCGGTGCTGCCGCCGTAGTTCACGTCGACAACGGCGAAGCCGCGGGACGTCCAGTACTGCACGCCGGTGTCGTAGACGTGCTCGGCGGCTGAGGTCGGCCCGCCGTGACTCTTGACGATCAGGGGCGGCCTGGCGCCGTCCGGGCCGCGGGCGTCGTCGTTCTTCGGCGGGTAGAAGAACGCGAAGGCGCGGCGGCCGCCGGCGGAGGGGAAGTCGATCGGGCGGCCGCGGGAGAGATAGCGGGGGTCGGGGGAAGGACCGGTGGCGGCGAGGGTTTCGACAACACTGGGTGCGCCGGCCTTCCGGCCGGCTTTCCGAAGATCGGCGGGCTCGGCTGAGCCGCCGCCGGAGAGGCTGAGTCGGACGAGCTCGGCGGGACGGTCGGGGGCGGCGCCAAGGAAGAGGACGGCGTCACCACTGGGTGCGCCGGCCTTCTGGCCGGCATCCGGTGCGGTGGGCCGCACGACGGCCCGCAGCCAGGTGATCGACGTGTACGGGGCCGGAATGGGGACGGCGGGCCCGGACTCGGGGAGGAAGAGGAGACTCCAGACGCCCTGCTCGCAGCAGGCGGCGACGATGCCCGAGGCGGTGTGGGCGTAGGTGGACATGCCGAAGAGCCACGGCGGGACGCCGAATTCGGCGGCGCGGGGGTGGAGGGGGTGGACTGGCGGGTCGGACTCGCCGCTTTGCGGCAAGGCACCGGATGCCGGCCAGAAGGCCGGCGCACCCAGTGGGGCGGCGTCGTCCACGTCCAGGCGGTAGAGGTTCCACCAGCCGGTGCGGTCGGAGATGAAGGTGAGGCGGCCGTGGGCGTCGAAGCTCGGTTGCTGGACGGCCTCGGGAGCTTCGGGGTCGCCGCCGGCGACGGCGCGTGACGCGGCCGGACGCCCGGCGTCGTCGAGGTCGGCGAGGCGGAGTTCCGTGGCGTCCCAGGGCATGTCGGGGTGATTCCAGCTCAGCCAGGCGAGCCTCGAGCCGTCGGGCGAGAGCCGCGGCGAGCTGTAGAAGTCGGCGCCGGAGACGAGTTCCGTGGGTGCGGGCGGATCGGCGGATGGGTCGCTGGACGGGTCCGGTGCGGCCGCGGGCAGGGGGATCGCGACCAGGGCGGCGATCTCTTCGCCGTCCGCGGGGTTGGGGCGCTCCTGGACGGCGATCAGGCGGTGGCGGTGCGGGTCGAAGACGAGGTCGGCGTAGTGGGCGCCGTCGGCGGGGGTGAGGGGGGTCGGGGAGGTGGTGGCGGAGGTGGCGAGGTAGACGCGCTGGTCCTGGAAGTTGACGAAGACGTGAGGGAGGTCGGCGCGCGAGGCAGCGGATGCCGGCCAGAAGGCCGGCGCACCCAGTGGCGGAGGCGTGCCCGGTGGCGGAGGCGCGCCCAGCAGGCAGAAGGCGCCGCCGCCGTACTCGTGCACGCGGCTGCGGACATCGAAGCCGTCGGGCGTCAGGGTGCGGGTTTCGCCGTCGGCGCCGCGGCGGACGAGGACGTTGCGCCCGCCCTCCTCCGGCCGTCGCTCGATCCAGCAGACATCCTCGCCGGCGGCGGCGATGTCGTCGATGCGGCGGGCCCCCTCCGCCACGTCCCGCGCCGAGATCGGCGACGCCCACGCGCCGAAGGGAGTCGGGTTGGGCCGCGATGAGCCGTCCTCAGACACCCGGCGGACTGTAACGCGACCACTGGGCGCGGCACCCACTGGGTGCGTCGACCACTGGGTGCGCCGGCCTTCTGGCCGGCTGCCGCCGAAGGCGGCCAGAAACACGCGCCGGCCGAAGGCCGGCACCGCTCTGGCGGCAGCACTCCTGTGAACGACTCGCGCACGCCGCTACGCGACGGCGCCCGGATGCCGGCCAGAAGGCCGGCGCACCCAGTGGTTGCCGCACCCGGTGGCGGCTACCGCGGGCCGATGTCCCCGCTGGAGGACAGGATCGCCCCGGTCAGCGGGTCGTAGACGGCGATCACGAAGGTGTGCTCGCGGCGACGGAGCTCGAGGCCCGTTTCGTAGGTGAAGTACTGGCCCGGCTGCGGCGCCTGGTTACCGGCGATCCGTATCTTCTCCACCGGAGTTTCGGAACGGTTGCCGTCCTTGTCCATCACCGTGACGCGGAACTCCAGCTCGTTCTGCCACACGCCGGCGACGGGCAGAAGCGTCACTTCGTCGAGAGGAATCGCGACGGTGACGGGCACGACGATCTTCCCGAATCCGCCGCGCTGCGGCTTCCCGAAACGGACGCCGAGAGGCTTGGCGCTCGGCGGATTGCCGAACAGCAGCGCGCCCTCGACCATCATCGTGACCTCGGAGGTGCGCGACATGTCCACGTACTCCTCGCGCGAGCGCACGCGGTAGTCGGGATAGTCCACCAGGCGCACCTCGACGTCGTGGACCGCGTCGTCCTCACGGCGCTGCGGCTCGAAGCCGAGCCAGTAGTACGAGCGGGTGTCCGCCACCACGTCGGCCAGCGCCGTATCGCGTCCCGCGTTGATCAGCGGCACACCGCCGGTCGAGTGCGCCAGCAACTGGAGGGTGTTGTGCTGGAGCAACTCCCGCTCCTGGAAGGCGCCGGCGCCGGCGGACGGGTCGCTCGCCGAGTTGCCGTCGAGCCCCACCGAGGCATCCAGTCTGAACGTCGGACGGAATCCCGGCACGTCGACCGGGTAGAGCGTGTAGCCGATCAGGTTCGCGGCGGAGACGAGGGGACCGTAGAGGTCGTCATGGCTCATGATTCGGGAGTCGGAGGCGGCGCCGAGGCCCTCGGGGCTGATGCCGCCGCTGGCGATCGTGTAGAGCGCCGGCGACTGGGGCCAGCCCCCGGCGAGCAGGAGCATCACCTTGCGGCCCGGCCGGTTGGCGAAGCTGCGAAGGGTGGCCACCGCCGCCAGGACGGAGCTCTTCAACTGGCTCTCCAACTTCGTCGCGTACCGCAACTCCGTGCCGCGCAGGCTGGTCCGCATCGTCTCCTCGGGCGTCTCGAGGCCGCCCTCCTCGATGAACCGGTTCGAGATCGCGCGCAGTTCCGACTGCTCGGACCGCTCCTGGTCGTTCGTGCGCAGTTCGCCTATCCGCATCAGGCCGT
>Ga0209544_1002134_pt1 | contig 18693 bp, 15 predicted proteins | sample MesohylPK_FD_187297 | JGI IMG/M metagenome (GOLD analysis project Ga0209544, IMG submission 187297) | Host-associated microbial community of the marine sponge Aplysina aerophoba from Gulf of Piran - sponge mesohyl, lysed by proteinase K... | ecosystem: Host-associated > Porifera > Sponge >...
TGCTGGCGGGGTTGGTGCGCGCGTTCCGGGCGGGGGACATCGAGATGCGTTTCGATGGAACGGAGCGCACGATCCTTGACCTGCTTTCCGGCGAGGGCCTGGTGGACCTCTCCAACGACGGCTTTCGGCTGACCGAAACCGGCGGGTCCTACGCGGTGCGTTCGCAGGTGCCGCCGGTGACGCCCAAGGGGATTCTGTTTCTGGAGCGCCTCCCCATCGACGAATTCGCGGACCGGCCGGGGCTGTTCCGGTTTCTCGGTTGGTTGTGACGGCGTCCGCTTCCGCGTGAAAGGGAACACACTATGGATGGGCTTGCAGACAAGGTCTCGGCATTCGTCGCCGGCAGCGACTTCGACGGGCTGCCGCCGGAGGTGGTCGCTGCCGCGAAGGCGGCGTTCCTGGACTGCGTCGGGGTGGCGCTGGCGGGCTCGGAGGAGGAGAGCGCGCGTATCTGCGGCGCGCTGGCGCGGCAGGAATCCCGGGTCGCCGAGGCCACGGCCATCGGCCAGGGGTTCCGGACCTCGGCAACCTTGGCGGCCTTGTGCAACGGCACCTCGGCCCATGCCCTGGACTACGACCACAGCTATCTCATGGGGCAACCCACCGCCGGCCTGATCCCGGCGGTGTTGACCATGGGCGAAGCGTCGGGAGCGAGCGGCCGGGATGTCCTCGCCGCCTACGTCGCGGGCTTCGAGGTGGTGTCGCGGCTGGCGCACTCCATGCCGCAGCTCTCCACTCACGGTCACTGGCACGCGACATCGAGCTTCGGAACGGTGGGCGCGGCGGCCTGCTGTGCCAGGCTCGCGGGTCTGGACGCCGGCGCCACCCGCAATGCGCTTGGCATCGCCGCTTCCATGGCGTCGGGAATGGTGTGGAACTTCGCCACCATGACCAAGCCGCTGCACTCCGGCTTGGCTGCCCAGAACGGCGTGCTGGCGGCGCGCCTGGCCGCGCAGGGGTTCACCTCCAGTCCGGCGACGCTGGAGGAAGGGAAGGGGCTGTTCGACTGCTTCGGTCGCGGGCTCGAATGCGACGCGAGCCCGTTCGAGAGCCTGGGACGCGGCTTCGACCTCACCGGCATGGGCGTCAGCATCAAGCCGTATCCCTGCGGCGGCCTGACCCACGCGGCGGTGGACGCGGTGCTGGAACTGCGTCAAGAGGGCCTTCGGCCGGATCAGGTGGATTCCATGCGGGTGGGTGTGACGGCCCAGGTCTTCGACCGGATCATGAACGCGCTGCCGGCGAACGGCATCCAGTCCAAGTTCAGCATGCCCTACATCCTGGCGCGGGCCCTCGCCGACGGGGCGCTCGTGCTGGATACCTTTACGGACGAGGCCGCGGCGGACCCCGCCATCCGGGGCATCGCGGCAAGCATCGTCATGGAGCTGGACAACGGCCTCGTGGAAACCGCGGACGGCGCCCGCCCCGCCGATGTCACGGTCCGTCTCAAGGATGGCGGCGAGTTGCGCCGGCGGGTGGACCACTCACGGGGCAGGCCCGAAAGGCCCCTGACCGCGGCGGAGCTGCGGGACAAGTTCGATACCTGCGCGAGCAGGGCGCTGGACCCTGAGCGGGTCGGGCAAGTCGCCGACCTCATCGACGCCCTGGAGGGCGTGGAGAACATCCGCGAACTCTGCGAACTTCTGGGCGGGTCGAAGTGACCGGCCGGGAATTTCTCAGTTGATGACCGACAGCGCGGTCGCTTCGAGCGCCGTGACCACCATGGCTTCCCGGTCCAGCATGGCCTGGATGTCGGGGACCACTTCGTTCTTCCAGTAGTCGCTCTCCGCGATGGTTTTTGCGAAGGCTTCCTTCTGCTCCGGGCTGTCGAAGCGGCGCAGCCAGACGTAGGTGTTGTCGTCGTCCCGGCCGGTGAAGCTTCCGGAAACCACGACGCCGTTGGCGGCGTGGAACGGAAGGATCTTCTCTTCCATGGTCTTGACCCAGGCGTCGCGTTGGCCGGGCTTGGTCTTGTACTGGCGCAGTTCAAAAAACATGAAGTCTCCTTTGGTGTTGGCGGCGCCGGGTCCGGCCAGCGCTACTCCTTGCCGTTGTCCGATCCGTCGTCCTCGAACTCCGGAACCCAGCCTTCGCCGAACTCCTCGGACTCCTTGAAGCCTTCCGTCCGCCACTCGTCGATGAGTTGCCGGATGGGGATCTTGCGCCGCATGAGCCCCTTCATCAGGTCCTTGTACATGGGCGCCACATGCGTCTGGGCGTTGATGGGGCAGACCGTCAGGCAGATCTTGCAGCCCTCGTACTGCTCGAAGAAGGGCCGGCATTGCGGCGTGTCCACGTGCCAGCGCAGGATGCCGAAGATGTCCTGCTTCTCGGGCACGATGGCATCGCCGGGACACAGGTTCGTGCAGGCATTGCAGCGCAGGCAAAAGTCGTCGAAGCCGTAGTTGGCCGGCTGTGCCTCGGGAATCAGCGGCATCTCGGTGGTCACCGCTCCCAGCCGCACGCTCGGGCCGTATTTCTTGGTGATGAGGGAGCCGTGACGCCCGAGCTCGCCGAGGCCGGCCTTCCACGCCACCGGAATGAAGAGGATGTCGCCCTCGTTGGGATATCCCACCGCATGGTAGCCGTAGGAGCGGATGTACTGGGCCAGCCGGACGGAGACGTCCGACAGCAGGTAGTACACCTTGTGCACCTCCATCTGCGCCAAGGGCCCCAGCCGCTTCATCTCCTCGAAGTCCATGTGGATGGCGAAGGAGATGGCGACCTTGTGCCCTTCCGGCGGCTTGGTGCCGCGCACGTAGTCGAACTCGTCGATGGGCGCCACGCCGACGATCTCGGCTCCCATGTCCAGCGCCACCTTCTTCATCGTGCGGGTTACCCCCGCCCAGTCCTTGGTCTCCAGGCGGTCGGGATTGACCGGACCGTCGTGCAGGTTGCGGCGGTCGTGGTCCTCCCGCATGAACATGAACCGCCGGGTCTGCGGATGGCGTTTCGCCTTGGTGGTGGCGCCCACCTTCTTGTTTGGGAAAGGCCACTGCTTGATGGGCTGCTCCCGGCGCTCGGTGAATATGATGCCGCTGGGCTCCATGCGTTGCTCCTCTCGTCACGGATCCTCGCGCAGGCCGAAGCCCCGCGGGAACTCCTTCCGGTTCACTCTTACCAGAGGTGCCCCGTGGATTCCATGTCTTGTTTGTCCCCTGACCATTCGGCCCCGTTGCGAGTGTTTGAATTGTCCGTATATATAGAGAATATTTTTCGCCAATGGACAAATCTCCAAAGAAGCGACAGAGAAGGAATGCTTCCCATGTGCCTCGCCGGGCTCAGCTCCTCGACATCGCGGCCGATATCCTCGTAGAGCGGGGATATCGCGACACCACCATGCTGGAGGTGGCTCAACGGGCATCGGCGTCGAAGGAGACGCTCTATGCTTGGTTCGGGGACAAGCTGGGGCTGTTCGAGGCAGTGGTCCGCCGGAACGCTGCGCGTACGCGTATGACAGTCACTGGGTATCCCGACCGTGAAGTCCCGGTCGAGTCCGTATTGACCGACTTCGGCCGGGTACTGGCGGCAGTGCTTCTTGACGAGCAAGCCGTCGCCATTGACCGCGCTGCCGTTGCCGAGGCGCGCTCGGCGCCCTCGTTGGCCGAAAGCGTCGCGAAACTGGGCCGTGATTCCACGTTGCGTACCTTCGCCGGCTATCTGGAACGGTGCGAGGCTCGCGGCGTGCTCCGGATCGACGATGTGCACGACGCGGCGGAGACTTTTCTCGCCCTCCTCCTCGGAGATGCGCATACACGAAGGTTGTTCGGGGTGATCGAGAAACCGTCCGGAGCCGATATCGAGGACAAGGCCGAACGAGCCGTGCGGAAGTTCCTCCGGCTGTACGGCAGACAGCGCGAGCCGTTGACGTAGTCCGCGTATACCCACTAAATCGACCATGCTGGCGCGGCCCGACGCCTACGGCGTCCGTGCACGCTTGTTTTGCCCGCCTGCCTCCTTTACGGTTCGGAGATAGCCTCAAAGGCATCGAACCTGGCGCCTTGCGCACCGGACCCCCTGGAGGAACCACATCATGCAAATGACCGCGGGACATGCGGTCGCCGAAGTGCTGGCGCAACTCGGCGTCCGCAAGGTGATCGGCGTCGTGGGTTCGTGCATGCTCGAGATACTCGACGGCATGTACGGTCGGGACGACATACAGTTTCTCTCCACGCGACACGAGCAGGCCGCCGCCCTCATGGCCGACGGCTTTGCGCGCATCGCCGGCCGGCCCGGCGTGTGCATCGCCACCAACGGCCCCGGCGCCACCAACCTGTTGACCGGTGTGGCCAACGCCTTCCACGCCCAGAGTCCCGTGCTGGTCATCACCGGCGCGCCCATGCTGAAGGACATGTTCCGGGATTCGGCCCAGGAGCTCGATCAGCAGGCCATCTTCCGGCCGGTGGTCAAGTGGTCCGCGCAGGTGCGCAAGCCCGAGCAGGCGGCGGCCCTCACCTGGGAGGCCTACCAGCGCACCATGACGGGAGTACCCGGCCCGGTGCACCTGGACCTGCCGCGCGACGTGTTGAACGAGAACGTGGAGATGCCGGACATGGGCCGGCTCTTCCGAAGCGACGTGGCTGTCGCGGCGCCCGACGCCGAAGCCTTGGCCGCGGCCGCGCGGCTGCTCGAGAAGGCGCGCCGGCCGGTGCTGTTGGCCGGCGGCGGCGCCCTCTGGTCGGAAGCCAGCGATGAAGTCGTAGCGCTGTCCAAGCGCCTGGGCGCGCCCGTCATGTCCTCCACCGGCCGGGACGACGTCCTGCCCCGGTCCTACCCGCTGTACCTCGGCACCATCGGCCGCGGCGCGCTGCCCGAGGCCCAGGCCTTCTTCAAGCAAGCCGACCTGGTGCTGGCCGTGGGCACGAGCCTGGGCCACCTCACCACCTTCTGGCACCCGGACTTTTTCGCTCCCGGAACCCGGCTCATTCACGTAGCCCAGGACCGGAACAACATCGGCCGGGTCTACCCCGCGGACGTGGGCATTCAGGCCGACGCCCGGGTCGCCGTCAAGGCGCTGTTGCGGGCGGTGAAGCAAAACGGGGGGACGCGCGTGGGCTGGCTCAGGAAGGCCGCCGCCGTACGCGCCGCGCAGGACAAGCACCGGAACCGGGCGGCCCGCTTCGACGGCCGCCCCATCGACCCGCGCCGGGCCCACGCCGCCCTGAGCAAGGTCTTGCCCAAGGACGCCATCATCTCCATCGACGCCGGTGTCGGCCCCGGCTACGTCTACGAGTACCAGACCTTCGAGCGCCCGCGGAGCCTGCTGGCGCCCCAGGGCCTCGCCGCCATCGGCATCGGCTACCCGGTGGGCCTCGGCGCCAAGCTCGCCGCCCCGGAGCGCCCCGTGGTCACCTTGAGCGGCGACGGCTCCTTCCTCTACAACGGCGCCGAACTGGAAACCGCCGTGCGCGAGAACATCCCGACCACCTGCATCATCCTCAACAACTTCAACTACGGTTCCGAACGCGCCTACCAGAAGTTCTATTACGACGAACGCTACATCGGCGACACCATCGGCAACCCGCCCTTCGACGAGTACGCGCGCGTCTTCGGCGCCGCCGGCCTGCGCGTCACCGAGCCCGGCGACCTGGAGGACGCCTTCGCCGAGGCCCTGCGCCTGGGCAAGACCCAGCCCGTCCTGGTGGACGTGCTGTGCACCGCGGATGTATTCCCGGAGCCGCGGCGGAAGGAGACGGTGAAGGCCGAGCGGCTGCGGGAGATGAGAGGAGAATAACAACGTGTGACAACACTCCGCTCGGAGGAGGGACGACATCTACAACAGGAATCGTCATTCGCGCGAAAGCGGCTGTGTCAAAACGTCGCCAGGACAAGAATTGGCACCAACACCCCGATTCGTCATTCCCGCGGAAGCGGGAATCCAGGGGTGGCGAGGCGGGGAAACGCCGCTGCGAAGCCCCACCACCGCCCCTGGATTCCCGCTTCCGCGGGAATGACGAATCGGGGGGGGGGGGCTTCATCAGTTCGGGCACAGCCTGGAAAGCGGAAATCCAGGCGGGGTAAGGCGGGCAAACACGCCGCATTGGTAACCGGCGTCCACAAGGAGAGCGACATGGTCCGTACTTTACTCGCCGTGGTGGCGGCGACTCTCATGGTTTCCGTATCCTGGGCCGCGGACTTCAAGCCGGCGGTGGTCTTCGACAAGGGGGGCAAGTTCGACAAGAGCTTCAACGAGGGCGTCTGGAGGGGCGTGACGAAGTTCGTGGAGGAGACCGGCGTCGACGTCCTGGAGTTCCAGGTCACGAACGAGACCCAACGCGAACAGGCGATGCGCCGGCTCGTGCGGCGGGGCGCCACGGTGTTGCTGGCGGTGGGTTTCTCGCAGGCGGATGCCATTGATGCGGTGGCCGCGGACCATCCGGACAGGCAGTTCGCGATCATCGACGTCTCTTGGCTGAACCGGCCGAATCTGCGCCAGTATGCCTTCAAGGAACACGAGGGCTCCTACCTCGTCGGCGTCGCCGCCGCGCTGACCTCCAAGACCGGCAAGATCGGCTTCGTCGGCGGCATGGATGTGCCGTTGATCCGCAAGTTCGCCTGCGGCTACGTGCAGGGCGCCAAGGAAGCCAGGGCCGGGATCAAGGTGCTCCGGAACATGACCGGGACGACGCCGGCGGCGTGGAACGATCCCGCCAAGGGCGCCGAGCTGGCCCGCGGCCAGATGGACCGCGGCGCGGACGTGGTCTACCATGCGGCCGGGGCCACGGGCCTGGGCGTCATCCGGGCGGTGGCGGATGCCGGCAGGCTCGCCATCGGTGTGGACTCGAACCAGAACGGACTCGCGCCGGGCCGCGTGCTGACCTCGATGCTGAAGCGCGTGGACGTGGCCGCCTACCAGACGCTGAAGGATGCAATGGAAGGCAAGTTCACCGCCGGCGTGGTGGCCCTCGGGCTCGCCGAGGGCGGTGTGGACTGGGCGCAGGACGAACACAATGCGGCACTGGTCTCCGACGAGGTGCGCGCCGCCGTCGAACGGGCCAAGGCGGACATCATCGCCGGCCGGATCACCGTGCACGACTACGGGAGCGACTCCAACTGTCCGTTCTGATGGATTCGGGACCTCCTGCCGCGACGGGCGCCCCCGGACCGGCCGGAGCCGATTCCCGCGTGAGCGGGCACACGGCGCCGGCGATCCGCCTCAGTCGGATCTCCAAGCGCTTCGGCGCGGTGCGGGCCAACGACGCCGTCGACCTTGACGTGGCGGCGGGGACCATCCACGGAATCATCGGCGAGAACGGAGCGGGCAAGACCACGCTGGTCTCGATCCTCTACGGTCTCTACGCGCCCGACGAGGGCGTGATCGAGATCGACGGCCGGCCCGTGGCCATCGCCGCGCCCGCCGATGCCATCGGACACGGCATCGGCATGGTCCATCAGCACTTCATGCTCGTGCCCACCTTCACGGTGCTCGAGAACGTCATGCTCGGCGCGGAGCCGCACGCGCGACTGAAGTTCGCCGCCGCGGAGGTGCGCGCGGGACTGCTGGAGCTCAAGCGCAGCATCGGCCTGGACGTCGATCCCGATGCCGTCGTGGAGGACCTGCCGGTGGGCGTGCAGCAGCGGGTCGAGATCCTGAAGGCGTTGCGCCGGGGGGCGCGCATCCTGATCCTCGACGAACCCACCGGCGTGCTCACTCCGGCCGACGCCGAGCGCCTCTTCGAGATCCTGAGGGGCCTGCGCGACAGCGGCGTGACCATCCTGCTCATCACCCACAAGCTCCCGGAGATCATGGCCGTGTGCGACGCCGTGTCGGTGATGCGGGCGGGCCGGATCGTCGGACACCGGACTCCGGCCCAAACCACGCCGGCGGAACTCGCCGAGCTCATGGTGGGGCGCAAGGTCGCGCTCGATCGCGAGCATGAGCCCGGCACGGTGGGCGCGCTGGCGCTGCAAGTCGACGACGTCACCTGGCGCGACGCCGCCGGAACCGTGCGCCTCGACCGGGTTTCGTTCGAGCTGCGCTCGGGCGAGGTGCTGGGGGTGGCGGGTGTGTCCGGCAACGGCCAGTCGGTGCTCCTGGACGTGCTGGCGGGCATTTCCCCGATACAGGAAGGGCGGCTGGCGCTCGCGGGCGGCACCGTCGACCGCGCGCACCCGGCGGACAACGCGCGAATGCGCCGGCTGCGCGTGGCCCACGTGCCGGAAGACCGCCAGCGCCGCGGGCTGGTGTTGCCGTTCGAGGCCCGCGAGAACGCCATGCTCGGCTATCCCGGGCATTTCGGTGACGGGATCTGGGCGTGGCCGGCCGCCATGGAGTCCCGGGCATTCCCCATCATGAACGACTTCGACGTGCGCCCCCTGGATACACGGTTACCGGCCAGCGGCTTCTCCGGCGGCAACCAGCAAAAGCTGGTCATCGCCCGGGAGTTCACCGAGGGCCCGGAAATCCTGCTCCTGGCGCAGCCGACACGGGGAGTGGACATCGGCGCCATCGAGTTCATCCACGAGAAAATCCTCTCCCTCAAGCGGCAAGGCTGCGCGATCCTGCTGGTCTCGGCCGAGCTGGACGAGATCCTCGCGCTCTCGGACCGGATCATGGTGATGCACGCCGGACGCGTCGTGGGCACGGTGGACCGCGGCGCGGCCACGCGCCGGCAACTGGGCCTGATGATGGCCGGGGAGGCGCCGGCGTGATGTGTCCTTCGACTTCGCTTCGCTACGCTCAGGCCGCCACTTGACGCCGGGACCAGGATGCCGCTGCCGCGCTGGATGGATGTCTTCGTCGTCCCGGCCGTCAACCTCATGCTGGCGCTGGCGGTGGTGGCGCTGGTCTTCGCCGCCATCGGCGAGGATCCGCTGAGGGCGCTCGCGGTGATGGCCCAGGGCGCCTTCGTCCACCCCGGCTCCCTCGGCTACACGCTCTACTACACCACCAACTTCATCTTCACCGGCCTCGCCGTGGCGGTGGCCTTCCACGCCATGCTGTTCAACATCGGCGGCGAGGGGCAGGCCATGATGGGCGGTCTCGGCGTTGCCCTCGTCTGCATCGCCCTCGATCCGTACCTGCCCGGTGTCGTGGTGATCCTGCTGGCCGTGGGCGGGGCGGCGGCGTTCGGAGCGGCCTGGGCCTTCATTCCGGGCTGGCTCCAGGCCCATCGCGGCAGCAACATCGTCATCACCACCATCATGTTCAACTTCATCGCCTCGGGGCTCCTCGTGTGGCTGCTCTCGGGCGTGTTGATGGTGTCCGGGCAGGGATCGCCACAGACCCGGAGCCTCGACGAGGCGGCTTGGCTCCCCTTCGTCCATGACATCCTGCGGGCGCTCGGGATGGAGGCGGAGCGCTCGCCGTTCAACCTCTCCTTCGTCATCGCACTCGCGGCCTGCGTCGGCGTCTGGCTGCTGATCTGGCGCACCAAGCTCGGCTACGCCCTCCGCGTCATGGGCCAATCCGAGCCGGCCGCGGTCTACGCGGGGGTCCCGGTCCGCCGGCTGATCGTGACGGCCATGGCGATTTCCGGGGCGCTGGCCGGCGGCATGGCGCTGAACGAGATCCTGGGCGTGCAGCACAAGCTGGTTCTCAACTTCACCGCGGGCTACGGCTTCACGGGCATCGCGGTGGCGTTGATGGGGCGCAACCATCCCGTGGGCATCGTCATGGCGTCGCTCCTGTTCGGAGCCCTCTACCAGGGAGGCGCGGAGCTCGACTTCGAGTTCAAGACCGTGACCCGGGAGATGGTCCTGGTCATCCAGGGGCTGATTATCCTCTTCTCCGGCGCGCTCGCCCGCATGCCGGTGCCCTGGCTCGCCCGCCTGGCGTCCTGGTGGAGGCCCGCCAATGCCTGATGTCTGGGTCGACATCCTGCGGCTTCTCGACGGGACGCTTCGGCTGGCCACCCCGCTGATTCTTTGCGCCATGGCGGGGGTTCTTTCCGAACGGTCCGGGATCGTGGACATCGGACTGGAGGGCAAGCTCCTGGCGGGCGCCTTCGCCGCGGCCGCCGCCGCGAGCCTTTCCGGCTCCCCCTGGATCGGGCTTGCGGCGGCCATCGCGGTCGCGGTCCTGTTCGCGGCCGCTCACGGGTTCGCCTGCATCACCCAGCACGGCGAGCAGATCATCTCCGGACTCGCCGTGAACATCCTGGCGTCCGGTCTGACGGTCGTGGTGGGGATCGCCGTTTTCCAGCAGGGCGGCCAGACGCCGGCTCTCGGGCCGACGGAGCGGTTCGGCCCCATCCACCTGCCCGGAGTGGACGCCGTGGCCCAGGTGCCGGTGGCGGGTCCGCTCTACGCCGAGCTGATCTCGGGCCACAACATATTGGTCTACGCCGGCCTGGGCGTGGTCCTTGCGGTGTGGTGGCTGCTCTACCGCACGGCCTTCGGGTTGCGCGTGCGCGCTGTCGGCGAGGCCCCCGAGGCCGTGGAGACGGCGGGCGTCTCGGTCTCCTGGCTGCGCTATCGCGCCGTCCTCCTGGCCGGCGTCCTCTGCGGCATCGCCGGCGCCTATCTCTCCATCGCCCACGGCGCCGGCTTCGTGCGCGAGATGTCCGCCGGCAAGGGCTATATCGCCCTCGCCGCCATGATCTTCGGGAAGTGGCGGCCGGGCCCGGCGCTGCTGGCCTGTCTGCTCTTCGGCTTCCTCGACACGTTCACGCCAAGGCTGGAAGGCGTGGCCGTGTCATGCGGCGACGGCAACGCGCTGCAGTTTCTGATCACCGCCCTCGGCGGCGCCTGCGACCAGGGACGGCTCAGGCTGCCGGCGGCACTGATCCCGATGCTGCCCTACGTCCTGACGGTGGTGTTGCTGGCGGGTTTCTTCGGGCGCGCGGTGCCGCCGAGTGCGTTGGGGAAAGCCTACCTCAAATGATATGGATGACGTCGAAACTCCGGCCGGATGCCGACCTGAGAAGTTCGTGCGAGTTTCCAGCGCCGGCGAACCGATTTAGAGGTACTAAACAGTACGTTTCTATTGACACACGTACCGACCCTGCTAGTTATAGTCCGACAGGGCTGGAGGATTTGCTGGAGGAAGGGGCGAGTGAAAAAGTCATCCCGCACACCTCGCCGCGGTCATATCCTCGATGTCGCGGCCAACGTGCTGGCCGAACGCGGATATCGCGACACCACCATGCTCGAAGTGGCCAAACGGGCCTCGGCGTCCAAGGAAACCCTGTATGCCTGGTTCGGAGACAAGCTGGGCCTCTTCGAGGCCGTCATTCGCCGAAACGCCGTCCGGGTTCGCGTCGCCCTGAACGGCCACCTCGACAGCGACACATCGGTGGAAACCACCCTCACCGATTTTGGCCGAGCACTGGCCACCCACCTCCTCTGCGACAACGCGGTTTCCATCAACCGTGCCGCCATCGCGGAAGCGACTTCCGGCCCTGCCTTGGCCCACAGCTTGGGCAGGGTGGGGCGCGAGCCGATTCGCCGCGCCTTCGTCCAGTATCTGGAACAGTGCCACGCGTGTGGCCTGCTCAACGTCGAAGACGCCGATGAGGCGGTTGATACCTTTCTTGGCCTATTGCTGGGGGATCTCCAGACCCGGAGGCTATTGGGGTTTGTGGACGTTCCGTGTGAGGCTGACATTGAGGGCAGGGCGACACGAGCGGCCAGGAACTTCCTTAGACTCCACACGCCTTTCCCTTGAAAACTTCATCGATTGATTCTCGCCCGGACCCATGGTCGTTACGGTCCCGCATCACCTTGGCGACCCTCGGCATGACTCGTGGCACTTGGTTCGCTCTCAAGGATTCCTTTGATTGTCTCCCAATCCAACTTGCCTGTGGAAGACTCACCGTTATCCAACTGCCATTCCCTTATTGCAGCTGCCGTGTTGCTTCCAAAGAGCCCGTCAACTTTCCCAGAATAGTATTTGAGGCCTTTCAGTATCGTTTGAATCTTCTTCACCACTTGGCCTACGGGATCCTCCACACCTTTCGGCCCAGTCGAGATCTCCCCGTTTTTCTTCAGCGACGGATCGACCGTCGTGAGCAACTGTCTTACGGAACCTTTCAGATACCCGAGCTGAGCCGATAGGTTTGGAAGTTGTGTCAGCGACGCATTGACCGTCTCGACCACTTCGCCTACGGAACCTTCCAGATCATCGAGCTTAGTCGAGAGGTCTGGAAGTTGTGTCAGCGACGCATTGACCGTCTTGGCCACTTTTTCTACGGAACTTTCCAGATCATCGAGCTTAGTCGAGAGCTCCGTAACTCTCCTCTGCAATCCATCCAGCCCCTCCGCGGGGCTTCCCCGCCCAATGCTTCGCTCCAGGTACCAGGCCATTGACCCGAACACCAGTCCCGCAAACAACAGATTGATGGCGACCACCGCCCCTAGCCAGACCGCCCGCGACGGCAATGGTCCTTCACCGTCACGATGGCCGATCTTGCCCGTGGTGTCCTCCGGCTGTTCACTGTCCCTGGAATCGTCTGACGTGCGAACCTCTCTCGGTTGCTCCGATTGATGCACTTGGGACTCAGCCGTGACTGCGGCTTGGGAGCCTTCGCCATCCTGGTGGGCCTTCGGAAACCCTTCCGGCCAGTCGTCCTGTTCGTCCGCACGCGCGCAAGCCGCGAAAATACCCCGTAGATCTTCCGATACTTCGTCTCGATTGACGGCTTCAATAAGCCTGTCGAATCGAGCACCGACCGCCTCCTCCAGCGAACCGACCAAGTGCCTTCTTTCGACCTCCGTCATCGCGGCCGAAGTCAGGAGCAGCAGATATCGGTTCCGTCCGTAGTCGATTCCTTCCCCGAAACGAAGCCGTTCTACGAAAATGCTCCCTACACGCCCGGTGACGGTCAAGGTTGGCAACATCGCGGTTCGAAGCGATTCCGGGGCCTTCTTTGACACGAAGACATCAAAAATGCCCCCGATATTCACCAACAATCTGAACATCTCGACCTACTCTCCAAATCGTACTTACGCACAAATCAGTAACTGGCGTGACGACCTGTACCGCTGTCCGGTCAAGGCCTTCGTAAGTGCACCTTGATGCGACCCGCCTGCACGGAGGCCCCGAAAGCACGAACGTGGAAGCCGGCCGACAAAAATCACGAGCCGCGAACTCGCGTTAGTAGCTTGCCGCCTTTGCCGGTCGGGCGGTTCCGCCGGGAGCGCCAATCCGTCGTTGGCGTGCGCCTCAAGGGGAGCTGTGCCATTCTTGACCCGATTCAATGGCCCCGAACCAACGAACTCCCCAACCGTGGTGTCATTCCTCCCGTCCCACGACGGACAGATTACCCGGCCAAAACGAATCTCTCAGGCGTATCCTCGTGGACCTTGCGATCAAATGAAACGCCTCGGTGGCATTATTCGCGTCGCCGGCAATACAGCAACATTCCCTTTCGGGTACCCCAAACCGTTCGCCGATGTCTCGCGCCAATCGCTGAAGGTCCTCATTCTTTTGATCGAGAACAGGACGAAGGTGCTCCAACACCTGGGCTTCCTTCCGGTTCAGGAACAACGTAAAAGCGCGAACCTTAAAGAGCTCGGATGCAGAGACAAACTCCGCGCCGGTGCTACGAGTGGTGGCTAAATGAAAACCTTGCATGTATTTTACGGCGCTTCTCACAGCCTCTGCGTCCTGGTCCTGACGAATCAAGTGGTGCCAATCCTCCAACTTGTAGTTCGCACCGTTGGCCATCGCCGTGGGGTCGAACATGCCCAGATCGAGCACGAAAATGAGAACATCTGAACGAAAGGCCGAGGCCAACAGGAGATGATCGCCCATGTTCTCTCCGGGCGTGTCGAGCGTGGTGACGTTGAGAGTAATCCCGTGGTCGCTGGTGGCCGGCGCCGTGCGGACGTCGACCGTGGAGGTCGGTTCGACGTGGTGGGGATTTGGTGCCTCGCCATCGTGGGCAGTAGCGCCGCCCTGACGCGCAAAGACGGTCTTGCCCGAGTAGGAGGGACCAATGATGGTGCATTGTCGTGGAAGTTGGTCGCCGAGTATTTGGCCGAGAAACAAACGCGCGGCGCGTCCGGCAAAGTGGTGATGTTGCACCAATTTGAGGTACAGAGTCATGTATACCCATACGAAGTAACCGATGGCCACATAGAGGGAAGCCCCGAGTCCGGCAAAGTACCAACCAAGAAGCGTGCTAGCGGCGGGCGTGGCGGATGTTCCGGCCTCGGTGGGGACCGGTGTTGCGGGCGTGGCGGGGTCCGTGGCGTCGAAGGGAAGTTCACGGATCGAAGCATCAAGGACGCTGATGATGAGGGAGAAGCAAAGCCAGTAGAACCAAGCGTCGGTCTGAGGGCCGGAGCTGAAATTTGATAGGTTGCCGATACTGGAGTGGCGCTTTAAGGTGCCGGATGAAAAAAAGGATTGCAGGAACTCCTTGAAACCAGAGAGGAGATTGTCCTTCGTATCCATCGCACGCTCGGCGACGAGCCGTGCTATTCCGACGAAGAACGCTATTACGAGGACTGAAACCGGCTTGTCGCCCTGGAAAAACTCTTTTGTCCGGTTGATGAGCCCGATTTGACCGTTCATGAAAACGTCGGCGCTGAAGACAAATACGCTGGCTAAGAGAAGGAGTACACACAGAAGGAGGGCGCCGCGTACAGTCCAGCGATAATGCTGGAGGGTCTTTTCCCAATTGCGGGGGTCTTCGGTGCGGCGCTGGATTTCGAAGTGGTGCGCGAGCATTAGACCGATGACGACGAATGCGAACCATTCCATGGGACTGACTACCTTTCGTTGGAACTAACGATGGCCATGCGCAAGGTGGGCATGGGACGGCCCGCGAAGAACGGCTATTTCAACTCGTGCGGGTGGCTCTTCCTGTTGCATCGGTCACACGCACGTACGTGAGTTGTCCCACGGCCTGCTAGTCTCCGATGAGTCGCCAAACGTTGGGCCAACCATGCCTTACCGGCTCGCGCGTCCTGTCCCGCGAGTCCGGCGGCAGCCCGTCGATGCATTGGCGTATGTCGTCATTGATCGCCCCGCAGTGGTAGTAGCTGTGCTCGACGATGCCGGTTACGAGGCGGCCACAATCGACTTGGTGTACGCGGTCGGGAAGGTAGGCAGGCCATTCGGCGCCCGCCCACCCGAGTCGGTCGGTGTTTCCTTTCGTATAGTCGGATATGGGCATGGTGAGATCGCCGCGGTTGTGGTAGATGGTGACCGCCTTTGCCATTTGCGGAAGGCGGTGGAAGGGCTCGCCAGGCTGGAATACGTCGGCGGCGACGTCGGCGGCACACAGGAATACCCGCTCGAAGATCTGAGGCAAACGACCGCCGATGGAGAAGTCGGCGATGCGTTCCAGAGCATTTTGCAGGACGTAGTTCCCCATGGAATGGCACAGGAGGTACACGGAGCGGCCACAAGGCGGGTCGCCCCGTTGGCGGAGGAGCCGGCGCGTGTCGATGAGATAGTCTCTGAGTTTGAGGAGGCCGCGGCCGAATGCGTAGCCGGACACCTTGGCGTCGCTGCGATCGGAGAAGTAGGACCAGTACGGGATTGAACGCCCGTCGGAGGGCCAACTGAACAGGACCACGTGCACCGGCGTGGAGTCGTTGGCGGGGTCAGTGCTGCAGTGGCGGTTGAGCATGCATTGCAGGCCGGCAGCGGATGCAACGGCCTCCCACCAGTTCACGTTGAAACCGTGGACGAAGATGAGGACATGGTCGCCGGCGACCATCTTGTCGCGTAGCTCGGAAAAGGCGCGTGTGGAGCCGAGGTTCTGTCGCGGCTGGGTGGACTCGTTCTGTTCCTTCCGAAGATCTTCGCGGAATGCCTCGATGGTGGCGGAACGCCGCCGTTCGAAGAAGTATTTTGCGAGTCGAACGCCGTCGCCGGTGCCGAATCCACAGTCGGCTTCGAGGCATTCGGTGACCTTGCCGCCGTCGCAGTGGAGCGTGACCATGCCGAAGCGCAGGTTCTCGGTGCCGTCCTTGCTCGGTTCGATGCCGTATCCGGCAGGCTGCCAGCGGTCGAGTCCGCGGTGGCGCCGATTGGTCGCGTAGTAGATCTGGATGCGGTCCAAAGGTTGGGCTTCGGCATCCATCGGCTAAAGGTCCCGTGACCGCCTCCCTTCTTCAAAACATGTCCGTACCAGTAGGTACGGATATGGTCGAGGCTAATACACGCTGAGTGTTCTGTCAAGAATTTTGTGCCGCGGGCGAAGGCGGGGTCAGTTGCTGACCTGGAATTGCAGCAGTCTGGCCGGCGTCTTGTAGTACGCGGCGCGGGCTTCCGCCTCGGAGGCATACCGGCCGGGCGGCATCCGTCGGGCGCGCACCGTGAGCGGGAGTGGGGAGATGTCGAAGGGGTAGGGGTCCATCCGCACGGAGCCGTCCGGGTTCGGGGTGATGCGCAGTTCGACGCCGTTGTCGGGTGCGTAGCCGGCGGGGATGGGTGCGAGGCACTCTTCCTTGAAGCGGTTGTCGCGGTAGCCGTCGCAGCAGAAGTACAGCGACAGCAGGTCGAAGAGCTGCAGCATGCGGTAGTTGATCCACAACTCCTTATCAAAGCCCGCGTGGCCGGCGGCGAGCGCGGCCTTGTCCTGTTGCTGCTCCGCTTCGAGTTCGTGCAGCGCCGCCTGCACCGGGGCGCTGAGTTCGCGCACCCGCGGCTTGGGACTGGTCAGGACGTCGTAGCGGCCGCGCCACAGGCCGGTGCGGTGCATGGAGACCAGGACTCCGGCGTAGAGGTCGTGGCCGCGAATCCAGTCCACGTTGCGGCGGTAGGCAGTCAACTCGGTGGCCTCGAAATCCGGGATCCGCTCGCGATGGCCATACGGCCGCCCCTTGGCAGCATCCATCCGCGGCACACCTTCCCACTCGCGGTAGCCGCTGTCGTGGTAGGTGGTGGCGAAGACCATTGTGTCGTAGGGCCGGAGGCGCTCGAACCGGTCGTTGCCCCAGTGGGCGGCGAACTGCGCCGAGAGTTCTGCGTGCTCTTCCTGGGTGCTTACGTAGGTGGAACCGTCAGCGACTTCACGTATGACCATGGCCGATCCTCCTTTGACCGCGGACTGTATTCCTCATCTCAAATTCTTTTCGTCGGAGTCAAGGTCTTGGGGGCGTCGACGACGGTTGGTTGCCCGGCGGTTGTCCCTGTTCTATCGTCTGAACGTGCGATCCGCCGTTGACAGTAGCGCCGACCGGAGTGCCCGCATCCTCGAGCATCTCCGGACGGCCGGGGGTTTCCACTTTCCGGACTACCGGGGCGGCTCTCTCGTGAACCTGCTCTCGTCCATCATCCGGGCTTTTGGCGGGACCTCCCCCCACCCTGGGCTCCGGGCCCTGGATGAAGCCGTCTTCAAGGGCATCTCGCGAATCGTCTATCTCGTGCTGGACGGCGTGGGTTACAAACAACTGGACCGGTTCATGGCCGCGGGCGGCGGCGAGCATTTCTTCGCGCGGCATCCAGGTCTAGGTCTACGCATCACCACGGTGTTCCCCAGCACTACGGCTGCGGCGGTGACAACCCTTTCCACGGGCGCCGCCCCGGCCGAGCATGGGGTGTTGAGCTGGCATCTGCACCTGCACGACCTGGGCTTGGTGGGCGCGGTCTTGCCGGGGAGGACGCTAACGGGCACCCGGCTGGCGGGGAAAGACTTCAATCTCAGGCGCTATCTCGGGCTGCCGTCGTATCTCTCGTCGGTACGCCGGCACAAGCGGCTTCTGTCCTTCGGCGCCCTGGGGCGGAGCGCCTACTCCAACGCCGGCACCCGCTGGAACGGGTACGGCGCCTTCCAGACGCTCGCGGGCATGGAGCGGCAGACCGTGAGCTTCGCCCGCGAGGGCGGTCGTGGCGTGGCCTACGTCTACTGGCCACTGTACGACAGCCTGTGCCACCGGGAGGGCGTCGAGGCCCGCAAGACGAGACTCCATCTCGCCGAGATCGACAAGTCCCTGGGGCGCCTTGCGCGCGGACTGGCGGGCACCGAGACCCTGCTCCTGGTCACCGCGGACCACGGGGTGGTGGACGCGCCCCCGCCCAAGCGGATCGAGCTGACCGCCGTGCCGGGCCTGCTCGACTGCCTCGCCCTGCTTCCCGCGGGTGACGCCCGGCAGGTCTCCTGCTTCGTCCGCCCGGCGCGGGAGGCCCGCTTCCGCGAGGTGGTGGCCCGTCACTTGGCCGAGGCGTGCGTGTGCATCACCGGTGAGGAACTCCTGGAAAGCGGTCTCCTGGGGCCGGGCGATCCGCATCCCTCCCTACGCAACCGCGTCGGCGACTACGTCCTCCTGGCGCGGGACGACTACGCCTTCCGCGTGACTCCGCCCCTCACCAAGGCCCGGATCCACAAGGGCAACCATGGCGGCCTGTCATCCGACGAGATATATGTGCCGCTCTACGCCCTGCGGCTGTGAAGCCATGCAACTGCATGAACTGGCAACACTCTCCGCGCGCGTGACCCGCGACGCCGGCCGGCTCGCCAAGATCGGGCACTTGGCGGAATGCCTGCGCCGGCTCGAGCCCGCGGAGATTCCCATCGCGGTGGCCTACCTGTGCGGTGATCTCCCCCAGGGCAAGATCGGTATCGGTTGGTCGATGCTGAAGGAGGTCCTCGGAGGGCCGCCAAGCCATTCACCCGCCCTCACCCTGGCCGGCACGGACGCGTGTTTCGAGACCATGCGGCAGACCACCGGTTCGGGCTCGGGCCGCCGGCGCAGGGAGGTTTTCGCCGGGTTGATGGCGCGGGCCTCGGAGCCGGAACGGGACTTTCTCAAACGTCTCGTGCTCGGCGAGATGCGGCACGGTGCGCTGGAGGG
>Ga0209544_1002135_pt1 | contig 18670 bp, 18 predicted proteins | sample MesohylPK_FD_187297 | JGI IMG/M metagenome (GOLD analysis project Ga0209544, IMG submission 187297) | Host-associated microbial community of the marine sponge Aplysina aerophoba from Gulf of Piran - sponge mesohyl, lysed by proteinase K... | ecosystem: Host-associated > Porifera > Sponge >...
CTAAGGGCCGGCGCAAGAATAGATTCCGATTTTCGCTACGCGGGATCGATGGTGTAGTTCCATTTGGGCAAGAGGCTGTCGCTGGTGATGCGTAGCTGTTCCATCTGGGCATCGGTGACCTTGACGCCGGTCTTGTAGACTTTCTTCACCAAGTGCGCGCGCACGCGCAGTCCGGCCGCGGTGCGTGTGGAGCGCAGGTATTTCAAGATGGTCTCGTAGCTGTCCAGAGGGCGGCCCGCCCAATTCTTGCTGATCTCACAGAACAAGCGGTGATCGATGGGATTCCACTTGGACGCGGCCGTGGGGTAGTGGGCGACGGTCACGCGCAGTCCGTGGCGGTTGCAGAGGCGATGCTGCAGATGGAACTTCCAGGCCCGAGGCCTGCAGCCGTTGCTGCCGCCGCTGTCGGCGAGGATCTGCAGCGTGACGGCCTCGGGATAGCGTTTGCGGCCCTCGGTGCGCCACCACTTCTCGATGCAGTCGACGGCGAACGCCGGGGTGTCGGCGGTGGTGCCGACGAAGACCGTTCCGGTATTGGCCTGCGAATCGTAGACCCCGTAGGGGATGGCGCGGCCCTCGGCGTCGGAGGGAAAGTCGTGATCGCGCACCAGTTCGGGGGCGCGGTCCCACTTGGCGCCGGCATTCTTGAACGCGCCGACGAGTTCCTTCTTCTTGGTGTCGACGCTGATGACCGGGGTGTTCTCGGCGGCGCAGCGCTCGCGCAGCGCCGTGATGCACTGGAATTGGTCGTCGCGGTTCGGATGGGAGGCGCCGGCGAGCTTCTTGTGGTTAACACGCAGCGAGAAGCCCATGGCCTTGAGGAGCCGTGCGACGGTCCGTGGGCAGATGTCGATACCGAGTGCGCCAAGTTCGGCGGCGATCTTGGCGGTCGTACGGCGCGTCCATTTCAGCCCGCTGAGCGGGTCGCCGGCCGTCTCGTGTGCCATCAGGGCTTCGAGGCGGGCGATGACTTCCGGCGTTTTTTTTCCGTCGGTTTCCGCCCGCCCCCCGCGCGGCGCACGCGGTCGACCTCGACGTCGTGCTCGACGAGCTCCCGTCGTCCCGTCGCGACCGTGGAGGGGTCGATGCCGAGCAGCGTCGCGACGCGCCGGTCGCCGCCCCACCCGCACTTGAGCGATTCGAGGCCGGCGAACAGACGCCGCTGCCGTTCATCGAGCAGGCTGGCGAACAACACGATGGCGGCGCGCAACTCCGCGGGCATCAGCTCGGCATCGGGCAGGGGCTGAATGAGTCCGGGTGTGGCCAGCAACAAGCGTCGCGCCCGCAGTTGCCGCGCCTGTTCCGTGGGGTCGGTCGCGCAGTACAGGAACTGGCCAGCGAGCTTGTGTCGCGTCAGGCGCCCGTCGCGGACGAGCTTGCGCAAAGCGTCCTGGGCGCCGACATGGAGCAGGTTGTCCAGTTCCTCGCCGAAACGCCCCGCCTGCGCCTGGTTCACGAACGACTCGGCGGTGGCGATCAGGGTGCCGGCGCGGGAGAACCGGACGCCGCGGAACGCCCACAGTCCGAGTTCGTCGAAGTCGACGAGTTCGTCGAGGGTGTAGTAGCGGCCGCGATGCGAGTAGCTGGTGCGGGCGGCCAGGTTCTTGAGCTTGCGAAACGCGGTGCGCCGGGCGCGGGTTCCGAGCGCCGTCATGACCTCGGGCAGCGAGGCGATGGTCTGCTGGCGGAGCAGGGCGATGATCGTGTCGGCGGAGAACTCGGGTGGTCTCATTCTGGCACCATTACGGCCACCGATGCCGTAATGATGCCAGAACCGGCCGCTGGACGCCACCCGCAATATCCGGAGGACAGTTCGTCTCTATTGATAGACTCGCTCGACAGGAGGTCCTGCCAGGCAGGATCGATGTCGGCGTTACTACGGGCGATTACATGTACTTATTCTTGCGCCGACCCTAAGCAAGGTAGATGGATTGTGGGATGTGATCGATGCTTCGCTACGAGAAATGTCTCCGCATTTGGCGCTGGCCGAACCGCTGTTTCGGCATGCACTTGGCCAAGGTTACTTGTCGTTCGTATTCGACGGCTTTGACGAACTCTGTGGGCACGACCCGTTCGATCCGATGCTCGTTCTGGAGGAGCTTGCTGCGATTGCATCGGAGTCGGAGGCTCGGATCTTGCTGACAACCCGCACACTCTTCTGGAACGCCCGACTCAGCGGTGTTCCTGAGAACGTGTACGTCTGGCACATGGACGCTTTCAACACGCAGCAAGCGCGGGGGTACCTACGTGGCGTGTTTGGCGAACGGACGACGAAGAATAACGTCGCACAGGACCTCTACGGGCAGCTTCTTCGCGAATCGTCGACCCCGGCGCAACATACGGGCTTTGTTCGCGCTCAGTTTGTGAACTTGCCACTGTGTGTGAGAATGCTTGCGGACTTCGTCGAAAACGATGGAACCTCCATCAACTCTGACGAGGAGGACGTGCCCGTCCTTCAGAAGATTCTGCTGGCGATTTGCGAAAGAGAGATCGCGCGGCAAGGGCTGGTGACGCCAGTCGGGAACCAACTTGAGAGCTTTAGAGACGTGGCTGTGACCTATCACGATGAAATAAACCCGCAGTTTGAGCTGGACGACCTATTCCTCAGCGTCCGGGGTTTCGAAGCGAGAGATCTTGAGAAGGTTGCCGATCACGCCCTGTTGATTCAGACGTACGGAACTGCCGGAGAGGGCCGCTATTGCTTTCGGTACGACTTTCTGGGCCCGCACTTGCGTGCTGTAACGGTGGCACACTGGATTGTGGATACGGGGCAAGACGTGGGCCCGTCGGAGGATGCCCGAAGGATCATGGAGTCGGAAGCGGAGGGTAAGGGTCATGTCTTGGAGCAGGTAGCGATGTTTCTGGCACCGCAAGATGCGGGACAGACCATGGCCAAGTGCCGTTGGTTGGCGACACGAAGTGAACGGGCGTCGTCGTTTCTTTTCCATGTCGCTCAGGCGTTGTTGCGACGAGACCCCGAAGTGCGGACTGGGAGGGACAGGACACGGGCGCTGTGTTCCAGTACGAAGCAGGTCGAGGCGCGGACGTTCAGGGGCCTCATCGATGGCCTGGACTTGCGGGGCGTGACCTTCGTGGGGTGCAAGTTCATCAGTGTGATCTTCAGGAACTGTACGGCTGACGGGACCACGCTGTTTACCGAATGCGGCTTCGAGGGCGACTTGAGGTTTGAAAGGGGATCGGGCTGGAGGCGCGTGGACGTGCGGGGTTGTCAGATGAGGTACCCGACGGACGCTGTGTGGGAGGACGTATTGGGGAGAGAGACCGTTGATCAAGCCGCGCGGGTGGAGGAGCTGCTGCGCACGGGGTTGCGGAAGTTCTGGCGCCATGGACGCGTCAAGAAGTACTTGAGGATAGGCGAATGGAAGAAGGGTGCACTCGGGCGGTTCGGTGAAGCGGAACGCGTTCTGGAGGAGATGCTGCGCGTCGCGCTAGTGGAGCGAGCGGGCATTCGCGGCACGGACGAGGGCGGGGTGGGATTCGACAAGGCGTCCATTCGGGACCTACAAAACTATATGGACAACCAGCAGAAGAGTGGGAAGATACGATTGGTGTACGAGAGACTCTTGGAGAATATGAGGCGGTAGGGGCGAGCAGCGGAAGACGGGCTTGGGCTCGGCGGCAGTGACAAGGAGCGCGAGCGTTGACTGCTTGGGCCGGGGACCCGCCGCACGAAGCGAACGACGAGCGGGCGCGCAGGGGGCCGACGGTCGCCCGAGGACGGCCCCCTACACTGTCACCGCCAGCGCGCCCACTGCGGACACGCCGCTGGGCAGGCTGGGCCAGCACGGCGGCCCGCTGGGCACCGAGCAGGCCCATCCCGCCACCGTGCTATGGTGGCAGTAGCGGGACAGCGCACGGGGACGTCCCCTCGCTCCGGACGCCGCGGACAGGACCATGGCACACGACACCTACTACCACGACGCGGATCTGAAGCGGTTTTCCGAGGTCGGGGAGAACCGGCCGGAGCTGGCGGAGAAGTTCTTTGCCTGGTACAACGCCGTGTTCGAGGACGGGGCGCTGTCGGCGCGGGAGAAGTCGCTCATCGCGCTGGCCGTGGCCCACGCCGTGCAGTGCCCGTACTGCATCGACGCCTACAGCACCGACGCGCTCGAGAAGGGGGCGGACCTCGACCAGATGACCGAGGCGGTGCACGTGGCGTCGGCCATCCGGGGCGGGGCGTCGCTGGTGCACGGGGTCCAGATGCGCAACCACGCGGGGCGGCGGGGGATGTGACGGACCCCTGTCCATGGCCATCACCCTCCCCTCGCTGGCCGCCCGGCGCCTGCCGCTCGCCGCGCCGCGCGCCCAGTTGGACGCGCTGAACCGGTTGCCGCTGGCGCGGGGCTTCTCCGAGGCGCTCGCCGCGGACGGGCTGCAACCGTTGCGGCCGACCGCGATCTCGATCTTCCAGATCAACGTCGGGAAGCTCTGCAACCAGACCTGCCGGCACTGCCACGTCGACGCGGGGCCCGACCGGCGCGAGGTGATGACGCGGGAGACGATGGCGCAGTGCCTCGCCGCGCTGCGGCAGACGGCCATCCCGACCGTCGACATCACCGGGGGCGCGCCGGAGCTGAACCCCGACTTCCGGTGGCTGGTCGCGCAGTGCACGGCGCTCGGGCGCCATGTCATCGACCGCTGCAACCTGACCATCCTCGATCTCCCGGCCTACGCCGACCTCCCGGAGTTCTTCGCCGAACACCGCGTCGAGGTGGTCTGCTCGCTGCCCCACTACCGGCAGCTCAACACGGACGCGCAGCGGGGCGACGGCGTGTTCGAGAAGTCCATCGCCGGCCTGCGGAAACTGAACGAAGCCGGCTACGGGCAGCCCGGCTCCGGCCTGCGCCTCGTGCTGGTGACCAACCCGGTGGGCGCCTTCCTCCCCGGCGGGCAGGCGTCGCTGGAGCGCGAGTGGAAGCGCGAGCTCGACCGGCTCTACGGCATCCGGTTCGACGCGCTCCACACGATCACGAACATGCCGATCAGCCGCTTCCTCGAATGGCTGATCGACTCGTCCAACCTCGAGGACTACATGGAGCGGCTGGTCACCGCCTACAACCCCGCCGCGGCGCGCGAGGTGATGTGCCGCAACACGCTCTCCGTCGGCTGGGACGGCACGCTCTACGACTGCGACTTCAACCAGATGCTCGACCTGCCCGTGAAGGGCCCCGCCCCGCGCCACATCGCCGACTTCGACCTCGCCGCCCTCGAGGCGCGCGCCATCGTCACCGGCCGGCATTGTTTCGGCTGCACGGCCGGGGCCGGATCGAGCTGCGGGGGGGCGACGGCGGACGGCTCCGCCGGCTGACGCCGGCTCTCGCGGGCACCGCCGCGCGCCATGGCGTCCCTCCCGCTGGCCTCCCTCCTGGATCGACAGGTCCCCGCGACGCCCTGGGCGGAGGGCGACAACCTGCCGTGGGACGATCCGGCGTTCAGCCAGCGGATGCTGGCCGAGCATCTGTCGCAGCAGCACGACCGGGCCAGCCGGCGCGCGGCCACGATCGATGCGCAGGTCCGGTTCCTCGCCCGGCAGGTTGCCCGCGGGGACGGCGCGCGCGTCCTCGATCTGGCCTGCGGCCCCGGTCTCTACCTGCATCGACTGGCCCGGCTGGGCTACCGCTGCCACGGCATCGACTTCTCCCCTGCCGCCATCCGGCACGCGCGCCGGGTGGCCGCCGCCGAGGCGCTCGGCTGCACGTTCGACCAGGCGGACCTGCGGCAGGCCGACCTGGGACGCGGCTGCACTCTGGTCCTGCTGCTGTACGGACAGGTCAACGTGTTCCGGCGCCCCGAGGCACGCGACATCCTGCGACGCGCCCACGCGGCCCTTGCCCCGGGCGGCACGCTCGTCCTGGAGCCGCAGACGGCCGACGCCGTGCGCGCCACCGGGCACGGGGACGCCACCTGGACGTCCGCCCGGAGCGGCCTGTTCGCGGCCGGCCCCCACCTGCTGCTGGAGGAACGGTTCTGGGACGCGCCGAGCCGCACCACCACCGAGCGATGGCACGTCGTGCACCTGGACACCGCCCGCGTCGAGCGCTACGCGATGTCCACCTGCCGCTACGACGCGCACGAGCTGGTCGACGTGCTGGCGGCGATCGGCTTCGGGCAGGTCCGCACGCATCCGTCGCTGACCGACGATGACGGCCCCGCGGAGCCCGGCCTGTTCGGGATGACCGCGGTCCGGTGACGCCGGTCGGAGCCGCGTTGGGCGACTCGGGCGGCAAGTGCGCCGTCAGCGACATGCCAGGCTGCGCAGGGCCGTGACCCCGCCTGTCATACCCCGCAAGGGACAATCGGACCCGCGACCCGTGACGAGAAGCTCGCCCACCAGGAGCGCTTGCTGGGCGCGCCGTCGCCGCCCCCGTGGGCCGGGCCGTGGCCGATGCCGCGGGAGCCGCCCGAGCTGAGCTGCTCCGGAACTTGATCTCGGGTGAGCAACGGCCGCAAGATCCGAGGACCTCGTCGGAGCGATCGCATGACGGATGCACTCACCAGCCACCCGACGAGTCGCAGTGGATGACCGTGACAGCTGAGGAACTGGTTCTGCGGCGTCGCGCCTATTGGCTGAGCCTCCAGGGGCGCGACGAAGTGCCAGGACAACAGAGCGTCACGGTTCGTATTCCGGAACACAACGTCTTCGACGTCGAGGCGCTGCAAACGCTCATCGAGCAGTCCCGGAATGGAGAAATCTGATGCGAGTCAGTATTCGCGACCGGGGTGCGCTGTCGGCCGTGTCGCCGGCGGCGCTGTCAGCTTACGCCCGCGCCGCGGGCTGGAGGCGGCAAGAGCCGTACCGCGCTCACTCGGACGTCTACGTTGGTGAGGCGCGGCCGGAGATCATTGTCCCGCGCACGGAGCGCCTCGGCGACTACGCGAGCGTCGTGGCGGCCTTGATCGACACGTTCGCAAGTGTCGCTGGTCAAGACGAACTCGCTGTCTATCGCTCTCTGGTGACGACGGACCGCGACGTTGTCCGTGTTAGAGCTGCAGAAAGCGAGGACGGCAGCGTAACGTTGACCGCTGGCGTAAGCCTCATCGACGGCGCCCGAGAGATGTTGCTTTCGGCCGCGTGTTCGCTTCGCGAACCGCAGCCGGTCTACCGCGCGGGTGCAAACAGGGAGGCGTCGGACCTGTTGAATCGGGTGCGCCTGGGGCAAACGGACCACGGCAGCTTCGTGGTGACCCTGCTGACGCCGGTCGTGCCGCCGCCGATGCCGGCGTTGTTCCCCGACGCCGACGACTGGAACGCTCCAATCGAGCGCCGGATGACGGTGCGTCTGGTCGAGGCGCTCACCGCGGTCCGCCAGGCGACGGAACGCACTGCTGCCGGCGACAAGGAGGCCTTTGGAGACGCAGTTGCTCAGGGTGTGAGCGCCAATCTGTGCGAGGCCTTGGTCCGGCTCGTCGAGCCGTTCCCCACGCTTGACGTCGGCGTCTCGTGGGCTCAGACACGGCCGCTCGCGATCGCGAGCAACGTCGTTCCATTCGGCCAGGCGGATGCGGCTCTCTTGCGCGAAGCGGCGCGCTCACTCCGTGACCGTGCTCCGCGACCGGATGTGGATCTCTACGGTTTCGTCCGGCTCCTGAAACGTGGGGAGGAGGACGACGACGGAATCATCGGGCTGGCGACCACGATCGACGGGCAACGACAGTCGGTCAAGGTGGTTCTCGAGCGAGTGGACTATGAGAGAGCGATTCAAGCCCACCATGACCGGGCACCGGTCGTGCTCAACGGTGACCTTGACCGCATGGGACAGCGCTGGAGGTTGCTGAATCCGCGCCTGACGGGCGTCATTCGCGACGACGCTCCAGAGTTGCAGGAATAGCCAGAGACCGACCTCCTGCTCGTTTCTTGCCGATCGTCATCGTGAACTGGAGCTCCTCGAGCGCGACAGGGGCTTCGTGCCTCCGGCTTAGGCTGAGAAGCCGTGCGGTGACTCAGAGTGAGCCACTCCCGTATGCTCAGGGCGGTGGACATGACACCCGTGGCGTCCCTGCGCCGGTGGCTCGTCGGCGGAACCGCGTTCGTCGCGGCCACCCTGCTGCTCGCGGGGTGGGCCCCGGCGGGGCAGCAGGCGGCACCCGATCCCGACGGCGCGGACGGGCGGGTCACGCTCTCCATCGTCGGCACCACCGACCTGCACGGCCGCGTGTTCCCGCGCGACGGACACGGAGGCCTCGCGCTGCTGGGCGGCTACCTGCGGAATCTGCGCGCGGCGCGGGCGGCCGACGGCGGCGCGGTGCTGCTGCTGGACGCGGGCGACACCTTCCAGGGCGGGGTCACCTCCGACATCTCGGAAGGGCTCCTGGTCGTCGACGCCTACAACGCGCTCGGCTACGACGCGCTGGCCATCGGCAACCACGAGTTCGAGTACGGCGCGGTCGACACCGCGACGGGGTCCGCGGCGGCCGACATGCGCGGGGCGCTCAAGGCCGCCGCCGCGCGCGCCCGCTTTCCGTTTCTCGCCGCGAACGTGATCGACACCGCGACGGGGCGTCCCGTGGCGTGGCCCAACGTCCGGCCGTCGGCGATCGTCGACGCGGCCGGGCTGCGCGTGGGCATCGTCGGGGTGATGACCTACGACGGGCTGACGAGGACGCTGGCCGCCAACGTCGGGGGGCTCGACACGACGGCGCTCTCACCCACCGTCGAGCGGGAGGCGCGGCACCTGCGCCGGCGCGGCGTCGACCTGGTGCTGGTCCTCGCGCACGCCGGCGGCCAGTGCGCACGCTTCGACGATCCCGCCGACCTGACGTCGTGCGACGACAACTCCGAGATCTTCCGCCTGGCCCGGCGCCTGCCGCGCGGCCTCGTCGACGGGATCGTCGCCGGCCACAGCCACCGGGCGCTGGCGCACGAGGTGGCGGGCATCCCCATCGTGCAGGCCTGGTCGTGGGGCAGGGCGTTCGCCCGCCTGGACCTGACGGTCGAGCGCGGGGCCGGGGTGGTGTCGGCTCGCCCCTTCCCGCCCCGCGCGGTCTGTGCCGCCGTCGCCCCCGACGGGTCGTGCGCCACCGATGGCGCCGCGCCATCCTATGAAGCCGCGCCGGTCCGGCCCGACGCGTCCATCGTCGCCGCGATGCAGCCGGAGCTCGATCGCGTGAACCGCTGGCGCGCCGAGCCGCTCGGCATCCCGCTGGAGGTAGGTTTCACGCGGAACCGGGACGGCATCGAATCAGCGGTCGGCAACCTCTTCGCGGACGCCATGCGGGCTGCCGTGCCGGATGCCGACCTCGCGATTGGCATGGGGGCGCGGCGCGGAGGGCTGCGCCGGGGTCTCCCCGCCGGGCCTCTCACCCGCGGGCCCCTCTTCGACGTGTTCCCCTTCGACAATCGCATCGCGACGCTGGTCATGACCGGGGCCCAGTTGCGGCAGGCCCTGGCCCGCCAGTTGATCCGCGGCTGGGGGGGAATCCCGAGCGTATCCGGCGTCCGCGTGCGGGTGGCGTGCGACGGGCCTCGGCCCGAGCTCGAGATCCTCCGGCCGTCGGGAACGCCCGTCGCCCCGACCGAGACGCTCATCGTGGCGGCCACCGACTTCTTCGCCGCGCGCGCCACCCGCGACGCAGCCGTCACGCGGCGGGAGCCGTCGCTGGCGATGGCGCCGCTGGTCCGGGATGCCGTCGCCACCTGGCTCAGCACCCGCGGCGGCCGGCTCCGCGCCGCCGAGCTCACCACGCCGCCGCGCTGGGAAGCGTCCGACGCCGGGACCTGCCTCGCGGGCAACGGACGGGACCGGCGCCGGCCCGCGTGACACCTACAGCGACGGCAACGTGGTTCGATATAGTCTTTGCACCGGAAATGCCAACCGAAGGAGGTCCCACATGCGACGTCTCGGCCAACTGTGGTTCTGCATGGTTGTCCTCGCGCTCTCCGCCGCGTCGTGTGGCGGCTCACAGACCTCATCGATAGCCTACGCGGCTCAAGACGCGACTGCGTCGGCGGATCCGACAGCCATTCGGCCGTTCGAGGTCGCTGTCCCGGAACCGGTCCTCGCGGATCTGAGGGAACGTCTGCGAGGGACGCGCTATCCGGACGAGATCCCGGGTTCGGATTGGGACTACGGTACCAACCTCGCCTATCTGCAGGAGCTGGTTGGGTATTGGGCCGACGAGTTCGACTGGCGGGCGCAGGAACGCCAGATCAACGGTTTCGACCACTTCAAGACGGTCATCGACGGCCTGGATATTCACTTCATCCACCAGCGGTCGCCGGTCGCAGACGCCACGCCGCTCCTCATCTCGCACGGCTGGCCCGGCTCGTTCCTGGAGTTCATGAAAGTGATCGGACCGTTGACCGACCCGGTTGCGCATGGAGGCAGCGCCCGGGACGCCTTTCACCTCGTCGTCCCGTCGATCCCCGGCTTCGGCTTCTCCGACAAGCCGCGGGGGCGCGGGTATGGACCGGCGCAGATGGGAGACATCTTCGCCAAACTGATGGAGCGGCTCGGATACGAGCGCTACGGCGTCCAGGGCGGCGACTGGGGCAGCGTCATCACGACCCGGATTGCGGCCGAGCATCCCGATCGCGTCATCGGCCTTCACCTCAATCTGATCGGCGCCGGGCCGCCTCCCGGCGTGGAGGATCCCGAGGCGGGTGTCCCGGCCCGCGAGCTGGAGCGGATGCGTGAGCGCGATGCCTTCTGGGCGCCCGAGAGAGGCTATTTCGCGATTCAGGCCACCAAGCCGCAGACGCTCGGCTACGCGCTCAACGACTCGCCGGCCGGCCTGGCGGCCTGGATCATCGACAAGGTCCACGTGCTGTGCGACTGCCCCGGCGGCCACGAAGAGAAGTTCACGAAGGACGAGCTGCTGGCGAACATCACGCTCTACTGGGTGACCGGGACACCAACCTCGGCGGCACGGATCTACTACGAGTCGGGGCGGGGCCAGGGCGATGTCCTCGAGAGATACATCGACGTCCCCACCGCGGCGGCACTCTTCCCGAAAGAGATCTTCCTGCCCCCTCGCAAGTGGGCCGAGGCGCGCTACAACATCGTGCAGTGGACGGAGATGCCCAGGGGCGGACACTTCGCCGCGCTCGAGGAGCCCGAGCTCTACATCGAGGACGTGCGGAAGTTCTTTGGCAGCGGCGGGTAATGCCATCCGCCGCAACCTGGTTCAAGGCGTCGCGAAGTCTGGAGGTAGGCCATGTTGCGAGTGCTCGTGCTCCTCGCGTCGGTGTTGGTGGTTGGCAGCGGGCACCCTGCTGGTGCCCAGACGTGCGATCCGGACGGAGATGTGAAGTTCGTCTGCGGCACGACCAATCCGGAAGACCTCTACGAAGTACCGGGCGCCCCCTGGGTAATCGCATCGGGACGCTACTCCGATTCGGAGGGTCCCGTCTACGCGGTGGGCCTTCGGGATCACAGCGTCCAGGAGATCTTTCCCGCGGGAGCGTTGCCGCCGGAGCACGACCGGGATACCTATGGCGTCTGCCCCGGTCCGAATGACGTGTTCCAGCCACACGGGCTGACCCTGCGGGAGGGCGGCGGCGATGTGCATACCCTCTACGTGGTTGGTCATGGCGCGCGCGAGGCCATCGAGGTCTTTGCGCTGAACGTCGGCGGCACGGTGCCCACGATGAAGTGGATCGGATGCATCCCGGCACCGGAGGGCACCGCCCGCATCAACTCCATTACGGCGCTGCCGGACGGCTATCTTGGCGCGACGAACTTCGACCGCGAAGGTGGGGAGCTCTGGGAATGGCATCCCACGACGGGCTGGGTCGAAGTGCCCGGCAGCCGGATGCCCGGTCCCAACGGTCTCGTGTCCTCGGACGATGGGCAGTGGTTCTACATCGGGGGCTGGAGCGATCGGGCGCTGGTGCGGCTGTCACGCGGCCAGAGTCCGGTGCGCGTCGACCGGATTCCGGTCGGCTTCAACGTCGACAACGTGCGCTGGGGGCCCGGTGGCGACGTCATCGTCGCCGGCCACGTGACCCGGTGTGAAGGCGTCGATCCTTGTGAGCTGTCGGCCGCTCGCGTGGCCGAGGTCGATCCGACGACGTTCGAAGTCCGGCAACTGGTGGACTACAACGGAAACGAGTTCTTCCAGGTCGGCACCGTGGCCATCGAGGCGAATGACGAGATCTGGATTGGCGGGATCAGGGGCAGTTACGGGATCGCCCGATTCCCACGCTGACGCGAAACAAAGCGCTCGGTCCAGGTGGTCCCTTGCTGCGAGCGGACGGGGCCGCCGCCGGCCGGCTGCCCCTACCGCGACAGGTAGGCGCGGCTGGCGCCGTTGCGGCCGTTCGTCAGCGAGTAGCTGCGGCCTTCGGGGTCGACGGTAGCCTTGATCCAGTGGCCGCGGCAGTCGTCCTCGGCCGCGAGGTTGGCCGTCAGGTCGTCGGGGGCGCGGGAGGCGGCAGCGGTGTCCAGCGGCCGGTGGGACTGCCAGATGTCCTCCAGCCGGGGGCTGCGGGCCACGACCCGAAAGCCCTCGGCGCTCCCGCCCTTGCGCGGGCCGTTGTTGATGACGGCCACCGCCGGCGCCAGCGCCCAGGTGAGCTCCGGCGCCACCCCGTTGCCGTGGTGCGGCACCTGGTAGACGTCGACCTCCCCGAGCAGGTTCTCCGGACAGGCCAGCGCATACTGCACGTTGCGTGTGGCGTCCCCCAGGTTCAGGAACTGGAACGCCCCGAGCGACAGGAGATAACCGACGCTCCGCGCGTTCTCCCCGCCCTCTTCCGGATAGATGTCCGGGTAGAGCTCCGTGCCGCCGCAGTGCGGATTGGGACCGAGCGGCAGCAGCGGCCCGTCGAGCGTCTCGCCGCCGGCGAGCACGAACGAGAACTCGAGGCCCGCGAGCGGCAGCTTGTCGCCGGGCGCGATGGTGCGGCGCCGGCCTTCGGCGACGCTCCGGTAGGCGTTCCACGAGGCCAGACCGCGCGCGGTGGACTGCTCCACGCTGTCGCCGTGGTCGACGAACTGGCCGATGGGCACGCGGGCGGCCAGGACCGGCAGGCCGCCGACGTGGTCGCCGTGGAAGTGGGATGCGATGAAGTAGTCGATGCGGTCCACCCCGGCGTCCCGCAGGGCGTCCTGGATCCGCCGGGCGTCCCGCGCGTCGGGCCGTTCCCACCCCGCGTCCATGAGGATCGACTGCCGCGCCGGCGTGACGATCAGCGTAGCGGCGCCGCCCTCCACGTCGATCCAGTAGATGTCGAGGCTGCCGTCCGGCGGCTGCGCCGCCGCCAGGACGGCCCCCAACACGATTCCGAGCGCCACGCGCAGCATCCGGCGGCTCACGGTTCCGTCTCCGTCAGGATTCCCCGCCGTTCCGCGGCGCAGACTCCTAGTTCAGGCCGGCCGCTTCGATGCCCGCCCGGGCGCAGATGGCGTCGTTGGCGCCGGTGTCGCCGCTGACCCCGATGCCGCCGAGGTGCTGGCCGTCGCCGGTCATGACCGGCAGCCCGCCCTCGAAGTAGTTCATGCCGGGAACGAAGGCGGCGGGGGAGACGCCGTTGCCGAAGGCAATCTCGCCCCACTGCTGCGTCGACCGCGGGCTCATGGCCGAAGTGCGGGCCTTGGCCATCGCGACGTCGTGCGACAGGAGCTGGGCGTCGTCCATCCGGTGGTAGGCCTTCAGGTTGCCGTGGTTGTCGATGATGGCGATGTGCATGCGCCACCCTTCCTCCGTCGCCTTGCTCAGGCAGCCGTGAATCATGGTCATGGCGGCGCCGCTGGTGAGCATGGGACGGTCCTCGACCTGGGCGGCGGCGGGGACCGCGGTCAGCGCGAGGGCGGCGAGACAGAGAGTGACGAGACAGCGACGTGCACGCATCGATCTTCCTCCGGGGTTGGTGGGAACGGGATCCGCGACCGGCCGATCCGCGCCGGACCTGGGGCTTCTGACCGAGCTCCGGCACAGGATCGGGGTCAAGACCCGGTGAGTATATCCTCAACATGTGAAGCAACTGGACCGTCTCGCCGGGTGTTCCGGACGCTGGCAGGGCTCGAACCGCCTGCACGATCCCCACACGGGCAAGCCGGAGGACACCGCGTCCACGGCCGTGCTCTCCTCCCTGCTGGGCGGGAGGTTCCTCCGCCTGGACTACACCTGGAGCTACCAGGGCACCGCGCAGGAGGGCTCGCTGCTCGTCGGCTTCCAGGCCGAGCCGGGAAGAGCGACGGTCCACTGGATCGACTCCTGGCACATGGCGGACGGGGTGCTGGCGTGCGAGGGCGCCGTCGAACCCGACGGGACGATCGCCGTGCGAGGCAGCTACGCCGTGCCGCCCGGTCCGGACTGGGGTTGGCGGATCGCGATTCGACCCGGCGACGGGTCGGCGCTCGAGATCGTCATGCACAACGTCACCCCGGGCGGCGAGGAAGCGGTGGCGGTAGAGGCTACGTACAAGCGCGCGAACTCGTAGCGTCAGGACGGGGCGGGGTCCTTCGGATCCTGAGGGGGTTGCGGTCGCCCGGCAGCCGGGGCGTGACGCCGGCCGCGCGTGGTAGCCTGTCTGCAAGTGAACACCGACACTAGGTGGATCGTCGGGACCGGCGTCGCGGTAATCGCTTCGGTGGTCGGGTCTGCCATGGCCGTGATAGCGGTCTTCGTGACGCTGGTCGGTGGCGTCCGGGACGATGTGCGGAGCGTCCAGGTGGACGTGCGGAGCGTCCGGGAGGACGTGCGGAGCGCCCGGGAAGGAATGCGGAGCCTCCGCACCGAGCTCAACACCCGCATGGACGGTCTCGGCAACCGCATGGACGGTCTCGACACCCGGCTGCGCAACGTCGAGATAGCCTTCGGCAAGGTCGACCAGAGACTCCTCACGCTCGAGCGCGTCCTGCTGCCACCGCGGGAGCCCGCGGAGTAGCTCTCCTCTCAGGCACATCGCCCGCGAGGCGTCAGAATACCTCCAGCGATGCCGACGCCCATCGGGCACGCGCTCGGCGGTCTGGCTGCCGGCTGTCTCGTCGTGGCCGCATCCCGGTTCCCGCCGGGGTGGCGCAGGCCGCGCGAGCTCGAGCGGTTCCTGGCCCGCATCGGTCCGCGGCGCGGTCTGGCCGGTATGGCGTGCCTGGCCACGTTCCCCGACGTCGACCTGCTGCTGGGCATCCACAGCGGCGCGATGCACAGCGTGGGCGCGATGCTCATCGCCGCGACGGTCGCCGGCGCCGGGGCGCGCACGGCCGGACCGTATGTCGCGCTGGCCGCCGCCGCCGCCTACGGCAGCCACGTCCTGCTCGACTGGCTGGGGACGGACCCCAGCGCCCCGCACGGCGTGATGGCGTTGTGGCCCCTCAGCCGGGACTTCCACCTCTCGGACGCCCACCTGTTCCTGCGCGTCTGCCGGGAGTACTGGCTCGCCGAGTGCTGGTGGCACAACCTGCGGGCGGTCGCCCGCGAGCTCCTCATCCTGGGTCCGATCACGACCGTCGCGGTGCTCGCCGCGCGCCGCGCCGGCGCCGCGCAGCCTGCGTGCTATGGTCAGGGGCTCGGACGGCGCACGGGGTAGTCCCTTCCTTATCGGACGCTGCGGAAGCGAGTGCCCCGGTTCCGGCCGACCCGAGGTGGATCCATGAAGGCCGCGGTCGCCTTCGCCGCCGTGCTGCGTCCGTCGGTCGGCCGGACGAAGCGGGCCACGTAGTACAGTCGAGCGAGGGCGGGCGACTCCCGAGGTGACCTGACGTGCTCACGCGGCTCGAGGTCGACGGCTTCAAGAACCTGGACCGGATCGACGTCCGGCTGGGCCCCTTCACGTGCGTCGCAGGACCGAACGGTGTCGGGAAGTCCAACCTCTTCGACGCGATCTCGTTCCTGGCCGCGCTGGCGGAGAAGCCCCTGGTCGAGGCAGCATCCATCGTCCGAGGCGGGGACTCCCGGGGGGGTGACGTGTGGGGTCTCTTCCGGCGCACTGGCGATCGGGTTGCCGACAGGATGCGCTTCGCCGCGGAGTTCCTGATTCCGGAAGAGGGCGAAGACGATCTCGGCCAGACGGCCACGGCATCGATGACGTTCCTCCGCTACGAGCTGGAACTTCGGTATCGACAGGATTCGACCATCAGGACCATGGGCGCGCTGGAAATCGTCCGCGAAAAGATGGTCCACATCAATCGCTCCCAAGCGAAGAGCCGGCTTGGTTTCCCGCACAAGGAGCCGTGGCGGGACTCTGTCGTCAAGGGTCGTCGCACCAGCCCCTACATTTCGACGGAACCGGAAGGCGAAGGGGAACCGGTGATCTCGCTGCACGCCGACAGCGTAGCCGGGCTGGGTGGTGGCCGACCGCGTCGTGTTCCTGCCGCCAGTCTGCCTCGTACCATGCTCTCGTCGGTGAACAATGCCGCCGAGCACCGGACCCTCGTACTGGCCCGTCAGGAGATGGCCGGGTGGACCCAACTGCAGCTGGAACCGTCGGCGCTCCGCGCCCCGGATGGGTTCACTGCGCCACGCAGCATGGGGCCGAGCGGTTCGCATCTACCCGCAACCCTGTACGACCTCGCGCAAGCAGCACAGCGAGATCATCCGGGTGGAGATCGAGACATATACGCGCGTGTGGCGAACCGGCTCTCCGAGCTGGTGGAAAACGTGCGCGGGATCGCCATCGACGTCGACGACAAGCGGCAGCTTCTCAGCATCGTGATGACGGATCTTCAGAATACTGAACACGTGGCGAGCGCTCTGTCCGACGGAACCCTGCGATTCCTCGCCCTCACCGTCATGGAATCCGATCCCAGTAGCAGGCGCCTGCTCTGTCTGGAAGAGCCGGAGAACGGGATGCATCCACTTCGGATCCCGGCTGTGATTGAACTGCTGGACGAACTTGCCGTTGACGTCGACGTACCGGTCGATGCCGACAATCCCCTTCGGCAGGTCATCATCAACACGCACTCGCCATCGGTGGTGGCGTGCGTGCAGGACGATGCACTGCTGGTGGCCCACGCCGGGCGCGGCAGCGCATCCGAGGCGTCGCGGCTATCCGTAAGGCACCTGCCGGAGACATGGCGTTGCGAGTGGGCTTCGGACGAGCCCACGGTCACCCGCGGAGACCTGCTGGGCTATCTGGATCCGCTGGAAGCTCTCAGCGGCAACGACGATGAGTCTCGGGTGGGCGGCGCTGACGCCGCCGACCGTCAGCGACGGGCGGGGCGGACGACCGGCTCCAAGCGCCCGTCGCGCGGGAGGAAGGTCATGGATCGGGAAGACCTGCGGCAACCCAGCCTGCTTGCGGTGGCGGAGACCGGCCCCGAAAAGTGACCTTCCGTGCGACCCTGGTCACCGACGGCACATCGGACGTCGTACTAGTATCGATACTCGAGTGGTTGATGAGACAGGTGACTCCAGAGGAGTTCGAGATTCGGTGGGCCGATCCTCGGAGCTTCCGCGGGCGCCCCCACAGTCTGGCCGAGAAGCTGGCTGCTGCGCTTCGTGAGTATCCTTGCCAGCTCCTTTTCGTCCACCGCGACGCCGAGAAACAGCCGCCTCAGGATCGCTACGCGGAGATTGGCGCTTCGAATCGTACCGGGCGCCCGCACGTTTGCGTAGTGCCTGTGAGGATGCAGGAAGCATGGCTCCTGCACGACGAAGCTGCACTTCGAGAGGCGGCTGGACGACCATCTGGAACGGAGGATCTCGGTCTGCCGGCGGATCGGTGGGATCGACTGGCGGATCCCAAGAAGACCCTGCATCAGGCGCTACGTGTTGCCAACGGGGCGACAGGGAGACGAGCAAAGCGGTTCAAGCCGGCTGTCGCCGCTCACCGCTTGGCGAACCTGATCACGGACTGGACCCCGTTGCGAACGCTCGCGGCTTTCGCCCAGCTTGAAAGGGATACCAGGACGGCGCTGGAGAAGCTCGGCCTTCCAGTGGCGGCAACGACCTGAGCCGCTCTACGAGGTGACCGCGATGGCCTGCCTGCGGTAGGCCCCGTCGCTCGCTTCCTGGACGAGGAAGGCCGCGAGGTCTGCTCGGGCGATGCGGTCCATCTTCCCCGTGTTGGTGGCGGTGATGTCGTGGCCGGCGTGGCCGTCGTGGAGGATGGCGGCGCGGACGAGGGTCCAGTCGAGGGCGCTGGCTCGCACCAGCGCTTCCTGCGCCGTGTGATCCGCAAGGATGTTGCGCAGGAGCGTCCCGAACATCACGCGGGCCAGCAGCGGGACCTGGCCCCAGCTCTCCCCCACTCCGGCGGCGGACAGGACGACCAGGCGCTCGACGGCGTGGCGGGTCATGCCGTCCACCACGTTCCTCGTCCCGGTGGCGAGGGTCGTCCGGTCGCGGAGGCCCGTGCTGCCCAGCGCCACGATCGCCGCGTCGTGACCGGCGACCGCGTCCGCGACCGCAGCGGCGTCGAAGACGTTGCCCTGCGCAACGCGCAAACCGGCCCCCTCGGTCTTGTGCGGCGAGCGCGTGAAGGCCGTGACGTCGTGGCCCTGCTCCAGCGCGTTGCGCCAGACGTGCTGTCCGGTCTTGCCCGTTGCCCCGAAGACGATCAGTTTCACCGCGGTACTTTGTCCAGGGAGCCGTACTGGCGTTCGTAGTAGGCGCGGTGGGCGGCGCTCCCCTCGGTGATGGGCCGCCACCAGGCCTCGTTGCGCACGTACCAGTCGACCGTCGCAGCCAGGCCTTCGTCGAAGGCGGTGCGCGGCTCCCAGCCGAGGGCGCGCAGCTTCGCGGTGTCGAGCGAGTAGCGTCGGTC
>Ga0209544_1002137_pt1 | contig 18669 bp, 15 predicted proteins | sample MesohylPK_FD_187297 | JGI IMG/M metagenome (GOLD analysis project Ga0209544, IMG submission 187297) | Host-associated microbial community of the marine sponge Aplysina aerophoba from Gulf of Piran - sponge mesohyl, lysed by proteinase K... | ecosystem: Host-associated > Porifera > Sponge >...
CCCGGGGCCGACGAAACCCGCCCTTCGCCGGCAGCGGACCGCGGAGACTCCGTCTACCGGCCCGGTGGCCGGAGAGACCTGCGCTATGGACATCGGCGGCAACTTCGCACCAGATTGCTGAGGGCGTTCCTGCTCGTCGTGCTGATTGCCGGCGTCGGCGGGCTTACCTGGGTCTTTGTCAGTGGACGACCCGACGCGACCGCGGTGGTCGCCGACGGGACTCTCGAAGAGCCGGCTGCTATGGGGGAGGCCGCGTTGGCGGGCGAGGAGACGGTCCAGCTCAGCGCTGAGCAATTCGAATCGACGCTTGAGCGTGAAGGCGCGGAGGTGTTCCGCATTCGGGGCGCACGCACGAGTTCCGATGACCAGGGCAACGTGCTGCTGAAGGAGGTCGAGATCGTCTACCCGCGCGGCGACGACGAGTTTCGCCTGCATGCGGATCGTGCGACGTACAACGAGGCGACGAACGCAACCCACCTTGAGGGAGCGGTCTCTCTCGAGGGAACGAACGGCCTGGTTGTCGACACGGACTGGATGGACCTGGCCGAGGGCGGCATGATCCTGACCGCTGCGCCCGGCAGCCGCTTCACGTTCGAGGGCATCACCGCGGTTGGGGACGGACTGCGGGTCGACTTCCGTCGAGAGGTGGCAAACCTCAGCGGCGGCGTCCGGGCGACGGGCCGCGCCGTGGCGAGCGAAACGGACTCGTCCCCCCAGCCCCTGGCCCTGACTTCCGAGACGCTGGAGTATCGATGGCGTGAGGGGCGGATGAGGGCTACCGGCGGTGCCGAGATGGAGTTCGGGCAGTCGCCCGAGCCTCTCTTCCTGGCCGCCGAAACGCTGGAGTACTTCTGGAACGAGGGAACTCTGACCGGCCGGGGTGGAACCACGACGCGGTTCGGCGAGCTGACCCTCACCGCCGGTTCACTGACGCTCGCTCTGGCAGGAGACGCCGGCGATGCGCTGAAGACACTCGAGGCCCGCGGGGAGATCGTGCTGCTTGCGCCTCTCGCGAGTGGCGGGCTTCCGGCGGGGGATGCCGATGGGGATGCCGAGAGCTCGACGATGGTCCTGCTCGGCGGTGCGCTGGATGTCGGATTCGACGCCAACCAGCTCCCGAGTCGGTTGCTGCTGAGTGGCCCGAACCGGGGTGGTCCGGGGGTGCTGCGCATCGACTATGGAGATGGAGGCCGGCGGCGGGTTCGGGCGGAGGTACTCGCCTTCGGCTTTGTCGATGGAGTGCCGTCCGAGTTCGAGGCGCGAGGAAGGGTCGTGCTCGACGAGCAGGTCCCCCAGCGAAAACAGCCCCTGCGAACTGCTTCGAGCAGGGTCGCGAATGGCCGCTTCGACGGCGACGGCGCTCTGGCGGAACTGGTCCTGGCAGGCAACGTGGACCTCACGGATCGGAGCCGCGATCCGGTCCGTGCACTCGCGGACCGCGCAACGATCGATCCCGTGACCGGACGGGTCGAGTTTCTCGGAGAGCCGGCGAAGCTCACCGTCGCTGAAGGCGAACTCGAAGCCCCGCGCACGGTGTTCGATCAGACTGCTGCCTGCTCGGAAGCGAGCGGTGGCGTACGGATCACGTTTCAGGGAGCCGCCGATGGCGAAAGGAGCTCTCTGCCGCTCGCGGGCGCGGACTCGACCAGTGGCCCATCGACGATCCGATCGGAGGAGGCCGTACTCTGCGAACAGGAGGGCAGCCGCTTCCGGGGGAGAGTCGAGGCGGTCCTCGGGGAGTACCATCTCGCGGCCGCGCAACTGCAGGTCAGCGGAGACCGCAAGCGTCTCCTGGCGACTGGCGATGTGCGCACGACCTGGCGCGCGGCGCCGGGGCTCGCGCCGGTAGCCGCCGGAGGGTTGGAGGTCGAAACAACGGATGAGGAATGGCTCGTGGTCTCCGAGCGAATGAGCTTTTCCGAGGACGAGGGCGAGTTGCGATACAGCGGCGGGACCTCGGCCTCCCTTGGGGACCAGCGGTTGACCTGCGACGAACTGACCGTCGAAGCGGCGGCTGCGAGCGACGATGAGGAGAACGTCCGGACGCGGGCGCTGTACTGCCTGGGGAACGCGCGGCTCGAGGATCTCGCACAGTCGGTTTCGGCCCAGGCCGATCGAGTCGTCTATCTCGTGGCGGAACGCGTGATTCGGCTCTCCGGCGGCGTCGTCATCGACAAGGGAGGCGATCTCCTGAGCGGGTCACGCCTGATCTACTGGCTCGACGAGGGCCGTTACGCGATGGGGCCGTCCGGCGGCACGGCTGCCGGAGCCGGCTACCCGTGACCGACCGTCCGGCTTCAGGCCACCGCATCCGCACCCGGGATGTGCGGAAGGTCTATCGGGGCCGACCAGTCGTCCAGGACGTGTCGATCGAGGTCGGCCAGGGAGAAGTCGTCGGTTTGCTCGGACCGAATGGCGCCGGCAAGACGACCACGTTCTACATGGTCGTGGGCCTGACCCGGCCCGATGGCGGCCGCGTCTTCCTCGACGACGTCGACATCACCGACCTTCCCATGTACCTTCGTGCGCAACAGGGCATCAGCTATCTGCCACAGGAGCCTTCGGTGTTCAGGCGGCTTTCCGTCGAAGGCAACCTCCGTGCGGTGTTTGAGACGCTCGGCCTGGGCCGTGCCGAGCAGCGCCGCCGGATCAACCAGTTGATCGGAGATTTCGACCTCGTCGCGGTCCGGCGCTCGAGGGGGAACCAGCTTTCGGGCGGCGAGCGCCGGCGGCTCGAGATTGCCCGGGCGCTTGCGATCAGCCCCAGCTTCATCCTTCTCGACGAACCGTTCGCCGGCATCGATCCGATCGCCGTGCTCGACATCCAGGCGATCATTCGGCAGCTCCGGGACATGGGTATCGGCGTCCTGATCACGGATCACAACGTGCGGGAAACGCTGAAGATCACCGACCGGGCCTACATCATCAACGACGGCAGGATTCTTCGTACGGGCACACCGACGGAACTGTCGTCCGATCCGACGGTGAGAAAGATCTACCTCGGCGCCGAGTTCACGCTCTAGGAATGCGGGCCGCAGCGACCGCGCAAGGTGATACCGTCATCTTGGCATTGGTCTTGCTGGAACGCGTTGAGGCGGCGCCGGACGGTGGCGGGCTGCCGACGCTTTGAGTTGGACCGGCCCGGCCCCGGGAACCGCTGCCGTTCGAACGCGATCATGGTGCTCCAACAGAGGCTCTCCCTCAAACTGGCCCAGCGGCTGGTCATGACGCCGGCCCTGCAGCAGGCGATCAAGCTGCTGCAGATGACCCGCCTCGAGCTGGAAGGCGTGCTCAACCAGGAGATGGTCGAGAACCCGGTACTCGAGGATGGCAGCGAGGAAGAGGATCCGGAAGAGGCAGCTCCCTCCGACGCCGGCGGCGAGACGAAGGCCGAGGTTGCGGACGCTGCGGGAGAGGAGGCTGCGAGCGTAAACGGCGCCGAGGAAGGGGAGGGGAGCGACACTCCCGAGCCTGGCGATGAGGACGACCCCTCGATGGGAGACATCGACCTCGACGCGTACTTCAACGACTACCTCGGGCCGGACTCGACGGTCGCGAACACCTTCGAGAGCAGGGAAACCTCGCCGATCGAGAACAACTTCAGCCGCGAGCCGGATCTCTACGACCACCTGCTCTGGCAGTTGCGCATGTCCGACGCCTCGCCACTGCTCAGGAAGGTCGCGGAACTGATCATCGGCAACGTCGATGCGGATGGCTTTCTGCAGGCCTCGGTCGAGGAGATTCGACTTCTCGGCGCCGGGGAAGCGGAGGCCGGGCGGTACCGCTCGGAAGTCGCAAGGGCCCGGGAAATGAACGAGGCGCTGGCCACCTCTCAGGAGCAAAATGGCGGCGCTCCGTCAGTTTCGGAGCACCAGGCAGCGGAGTTGGCGGCCGATCCAGTCGCGGTACCGGGATACCCCCTGGAGCTGGTGGAGCGGGCGCTGGAGCTGGTGCGGAGTTTCGATCCGTCCGGCGTGGCCTGGCACTCGCTGCGGGAATGCCTGCTGGCGCAACTCGTGGCAAAGGGCGAAACGGACTCCCTGGCCTACCGCATCGTCGGCGAATGTTGGGGGCCGTTCACTCGACGGCAGTTCCGGCTCATCGCGCGACGGCTGCGCATACCGTTGGCACGGCTCGAGGCGCCGGTCGAGGAGATCAAGGCGTTGGAAACGAGGCCTGGTCGCCAGTTCTCGAACGAGCGCGTCGAGTACGTCGAGCCCGACGTGGTCGCGGTGAAGACCGGCGGCGAGTGGGCGATTCAGTTGAACGACGACGGCCTGCCCAAGTTGCGGATCAGCCGGGCCTACCGGTCGATGCTTCGGACAATGCAGCGCGACGGCAACCAGACGGAGGCGCGGGATTTCCTCAAGGACAAGATGCGCTCCGCGATGTGGCTCATCAAGAGCCTTGACCAGCGCCAGCGAACGATCTACAAGGTTGCGGAGTCCATTCTGCGGCAGCAGCGGAGGTTCTTCGACCATGGTCTCGATGAGCTGCGCCCCATGGTGCTGCGGGACGTGGCCGACGACATCGGCATGCATGAATCAACCGTAAGCCGCGTGGTGTCCAACAAGTACATCCACACGCCGCGCGGCCTGTTGCCGATGAAGTTCTTCTTCCACAGCGGCATCGACCGCTACCAGGGAGGAGAGATTTCCTCGTTGACGGTGAAACGGATGCTGAGCGACCTGATCGGCGAGGAGGACGACCGCAGGCCGCTATCGGATTCGGCATTGACGCGTGAGTTGCAACAGGAGGGCATTAACATCGCCAGACGAACTGTGGCCAAGTACCGGGATGAGCTCGGTATTCCGTCCTCAACCGATCGCAGACGGATCTTCTGAGACAGAGCTGCAACGGGGGCACCGACGAACCAAGATGGATCTGGCAAGTCTGGCGAAACCGCAATTGATCTTCTCCGACGTCGAGGCGAAGAGCCGGGACGGCGCACTGCGAACACTGACCGAGCGGATCTGCCGCGTCCTCGGCCTCTCGGATCCCGATGCGGTCCTGTCCGCCCTGCAGGAGCGGGAGGAGTTGGGCTCGACGGCCGTGGGCGGAGGCATGGCCATTCCGCACGGCCGGATCCGTGGTTTGCGGGACATCGTGCTCGCAGTGGCGGTGTCGAAGCGCGGCGTCGACTACGGCGCCGATGACGGCGTGCCGGTCCGCTTCTTCTTCGTCCTGCTTTCGCCCCGTGAGAGCGCCGGCCGACACCTCAAGGCCCTGGCCGCGATCTCCGAGTGGGTGAGCAGTGGCGGCCGTGAGCGCCTTCGCCGTGTCTCCAAGGCGCAGGAGATCTACGAGCTGCTGTGCGCCAACGGGCGTGTCTGAATCGCCGGTCCGCCTGTTCGTGATCACGGGCCTGTCGGGCTCGGGGAAGAGCACGGTTGCCCGGTGTTTCGAGGATCTCGGCCACCACTGCATCGACAACCTGCCGCTGCCTCTCCTGAGGCACCTCGTCCGTGAGCCGGCCGCGGCCGCACCGGGGCTCGAGGCAATCGTCCTGGTCACGGACCTGCGCACTCCCGGACTGGCGGAAGAACTGCCGCGCCTTCTCGATGAAGCGGATCCCGGGCTGGTCGAGCCGGTGCTGATCTTTCTCGACAGCTCCGACGACGTGCTGGTCCGGCGGTACTCCGAGACCCGGCGCCGACATCCCCTGACGGGCGAGGGGGAGCGCGTGATCGACGGCATCCGGCGGGAGCGGAAGATGCTCCTCGAGCTTCGGGGGCGCGCCGCGCGCGTGTTCGACACGACGGACTCGACGATTCATGAGCTTCGCGCAGCCATCTACGACGAGTTTGGATCGAGCGACGCCGGCGGCCTGACCGTCAACATCGTCAGCTTCGGGTTCAAGTTCGGTGTCCCGGCGGGCGCCGACCTGATGTTCGATGTCCGGTTCCTGCCGAACCCGTACTTCGTCGCCGAACTGCGGGAGAAGCCGGGCACGGACCCGGCGGTCCAGAGTTTCCTGCATGGCCACGAAGCGTTCGCAGAACTGGTCGGTCGGCTGGAGAGTCTTCTGGCCTACCTTCTGCCGAGATTCAGGGACGAGAACCGCAGCTACCTGACCGTCGGGATCGGCTGCACGGGAGGGAGGCATCGGTCGGTCGCGGTCTCGGAAGCACTGGCGGACCGGCTGGTGGCCGGCGCCTGGCAGATCCAGTTGCAGCACCGGGATGTGGAGCGTCACCGGTCAAGGGCGGCGAGCAACTGATGACGATTCCCGTGCTCATCGTTTCGCATGGCGAACTCGCCCAGCGTCTGCTCGAGTCCGCGCACGCCATTTCCGGCCAGGACCACGACACCTGTCCCGTGCCGATCCACGCGCTCTGCGTCGACTGGCGGGCCGACGCCGGCGAGGCGGCGGACCTCATCGAGGCCAGAGTCCGGCGGCTCGAGGAGGAGCATGGAGAAGGGGTGCTGATCCTGACCGAAATGTTCGGTGACACGCCCTGCAACAGTGCGCTGCGGGCCTCCGGAGCGGCGAACGCCGCGGTCGTGACGGGGGTCAACCTGCCGATGGTGCTGAGTCTCTGCTGTGGAGCGCCGGAGCTCGATCTGCCGGATCTGGCGGACTGGATCTGGAGCAACGGGCGCAGGAGCATTCAGCTCGCCGCGAGTGGCAGTTCGCCGGACCCCGAGTGATGGAACGGGTGGTCGAGGTGGTCAACGAACTGGGCCTGCACGCGCGTGCCGCGGCCAGGCTGGTGCAGACGGCGAAGCAGTTCCGGTCCGATGTCGTGTTGCGCGTTGGAGCCCGTGAAGCCAGGGCGCGGAGCATCCTCGGCGTCCTGCTCCTGGGAGCCGGACAAGGCTCCAGGCTGACCGTCCGCTGCTTCGGCGAGGACGAGCATGCCGCGATCACCGCGATATGCGAGCTGGTCGAGACCCGCTTCGGGGAGGACGCGTGAACCGGGTGAAGGACCTGAAACCGCAGGAGGACCTTCAGGGGGCTGCCGCGGCGCCGGGAGTCGCGATCGGTCCCGCGGTCTGCCTCCGCGGACACGGCGTCGAAGTGCTGCGGGTGCCGATCCGGAGCAGCGGCCTGGACCGGGAAGTCGCACGCTTCGGCGCTGCCGTACGCTCCGTGGAGGCGGAACTCGAGGCCACCGAAAGCCGTATCGCCGAGACCTTTGGCAGCGATCTGGCGTCCATCTTCCATGCCCACTCGGTCATTCTGCGGGACTCGTCGTTCGCCCGCCGGATCGATCGGATGATCCGCAACGATCGGGTCAATGCGGAATGGGCGGTGCAGGCGGTGGCCGACGACCTTGGCGAGAAGTTCGCCCAGGTGAAGAGTCAGCACCTGCGGGAGCGGGGCGAGGACCTTCGCGACGTCACCCGCTATCTGCTCCGGGCCCTGGCGGGGAAGAGATCTTCGCCGGGTGTAGGCGAGGACTTCGATCGCAACGTGGTCGTCGTCAGTCATGAGCTGACGCCGGACGAAGTCCTGCGCCTGGGACGCCGCGGGGCGGTTGGCTTCGCGATCGAGGTCGGCGGGGCGAACTCGCACACGGCCATCGTCGCCCGCGCGCTGGACGTCCCGCTGGTCACCGGCATCGTGGAGATCACGAACCGGGTCGCCGACGACGACCCCGTGATCGTGGACGGGGAGGATGGACGCCTCACTCTCCATCCGACACCGGAAACGCTGGACGAGTACCGCAGGCTTCGGCGCCGGCGGCGGCGCAACGAGGAGGCGCTGTCGACCGCTGCCAGGGATCTGCCGGCTCGAACCGTCGACGGGGCGGAGGTCGAACTGCTGGCCAACGTCGAACTGCCTGACGAACTCGACGACGTACAGCGATTCGGCGCCGCCGGCATCGGGCTCTACCGAAGCGAGTTTCTGTACCTGGAGAAGAGCCCCGAGCTGCCTTCCGAAGAAGAGCACGTGGCCGTGCTCCGGGAGCTCCTGGAGACCCTCTCGCCGCAGCCCGTCGTCGTGCGGACCCTGGATCTGGGCGGCGGCAAGGTGGCAAGTGGCCTCGTGCCGCAGGACGAGGAGAATCCGGTGCTCGGTCAGCGCGGCATTCGGCTCACGATGGCCCGGGAAGACGTGTTCCGCGTCCAGTTGCGCGGGCTTTTCCGCGCCGCGCCCTTCGGCAGCCTCCGCATCATGGCTCCGATGGTCACGGCGGTCGAGGAGATCCGGGCACTGCGAGTGCTTTGCGATGAGGTGTGCGCCGAACTCGAGGCCGAAGGAGCCGAGCACCGGCGGGACGTGGAGCTGGGCGCGATGGTGGAAGTACCGGCGGCGGTGATGATCGCCCGCCAGCTCGCGGCCGAAGTCGACTTCCTCTCCATCGGCACGAACGACCTGATCCAGTACACGCTGGCGGTCGATCGGACGAACGAGTACGTCGCCGACCTCTATCAGCCTCTGCATCCGGCGGTTCTGGCCATGATTCAACTCGTGGTTGAGGCGGGCCGGAGGCAGCGGGTTCCGGTCGCCCTGTGTGGCGAGATGGCGGCAAGCCCCGAGTGCGTTCCGCTCATGCTGGGGCTTGGTCTGCGTCAGCTCTCGATGAGTCCCCGGGGGATTCCAAGGGTCAAGGATGTCGTGCGTTCGCTCGATGTCTGCGACGCCGAGGAGCTTGCTCGCAGGTGCGTCGCGGCGTCGACGGCGGAGGAGGTCGGGGCGCTGCTCGCGGCGTTCGGGGCAACCGCCGTGCACACGCGGACGCGGGTGCATACGGGGTAGTAGTCTCCGCGCCGTGGAGCGGTTCTACATCGAGACCTGGGGCTGCCAGATGAACGAGCTGGACAGCCAGCGCATGGCGGGCCAGTTGATGCAACAGGGCCTCGTGCCGACCCGCGAGTTGCAGCAGGCCGATCTGATCCTCCTGAACTCGTGCTCGGTGCGGGAGAAGGCGGCCCAGAAGTCCTATTCCCGGCTGGGCGAGTACCGGTTGCTGAAGCGCCAGCGGGCGAACCTCCGGATCGGTTTCTGCGGCTGCGTCGCGCAGCAGGAGGGCGAAGAGGCCCTGCGCCGCAACCCGGACATCGATTTCGTGGTCGGCACGGGCCGGGTCGGCGAAATCGAGTCGGTTCTCAGGCGCAGCCGGCGTGGCGAGCGGGTCCTGGCAGTCGGGTTTCCCGAGGAGCGGCCCTACGACTTCGAGGCGATCAGTCGGGACAGCGCTCACAAGGGGATGGTGACGATCATCGAGGGTTGCAACAAGCGCTGCACGTTCTGCGTTGTGCCGAACACCCGGGGGCCGGAGCGGTGCCGGCCGATGGCGCAGATCATGAGCGAGATCGAGCACCTGGTCGAGTACGGCTTCCTCGAGGTGGAACTGCTTGGACAGACCGTGAACCACTGGTGCGAGCCGCCGGCGCCGCTCGGAAGCGGCCAGGACCTGGACTTCGCCGATCTGCTGAACGCCGCGGCTGTCGTGCCAGGCCTGAAGCGGCTGCGCTTCGTGACCTCCTATCCGCGCGATTTCACCGACGCGATGATCGCGGCCGTTGCTCGTCACGACAACATCTCGCCCTATCTCCACCTGCCGGTTCAGTCGGGCTCGAACCGGGTGCTGCGGCGCATGGGACGTGGCTACACGGTGGAGGACTACCGGAGGCTGGTGGGTCGCTTACGCGCCGCTCGCGAAGGCCTCGCCCTGTCGACCGATCTGATCGTCGGTTTTCCCGGCGAAACCGATGAGGACTTTCAGGCCACCCTGGACCTGGTTGAAGAGGTCCGTTTCGCATCCGTTTTCGCGTTCAAGTACAGCCCCAGACCGAATACTGCCGCGATCCGGCTGCCCAGCGCGGACGAGGTCCCCAGGGAAGTCGCCGACGAGCGGCTTCAGCGCGTCTTCGCGGCCCAGTCGGTCATCCAGCGCGAGCTGAACGAGGAGCTGGTGGGGAGGAAGTTCGACCTCCTGGTGACCGGCTGGAGCAGGCGGCCGGGCTATCAGGCCGGGCGAACGGACTGTCATCGGATCGTCCACTTTCCGGTGGGCGATGAGCCGGTCAGGGCGGGGACGCTGACCCGCATCCGGACTCTGGAGGCCTACGACCATTCTCTGCTGGGCGAGATGATCGCTGGCCGCTGCTAGGCCGCTGGCGTAGGATGGTCGGGGATGGCGACTGAAGGACGAGGCAGCGGCGCGGCGGCCCGGGAGGACGCGGTCGATCGGAAGATCCCGGCTGAGGTCCACGGCCTCATGATGGAGCCGAACTCCAACCAGCCGATCGTCATCCTGCGTCTGCACGAGAAGAACGCCAGCGAGAGTTCCGTCGTGCCGATCTGGATTGGCATCTTCGAGGCGGGAGCGATCCAACTAGCGATCGAGGGCAAGGATCCGGGCCGGCCGATGACCCATGATCTGCTGAAGAACGCGCTCGACCTCGTCGGGGCCGAGGTGATCGAGGTCGTCGTGCGGGCGATCGAGGGCAACACCTTCCTGGCGGTGGTCGAACTCGTCGAGCGAAGCGGCGAGCACCGTCTTCTCGACGCCCGACCGAGCGATGCCATCGCGCTTGCGCTGCGTGCCGGAGCGCCGCTCTTCGTGCGCCAGTCGGTTGCGGATCTGGCCCGGGTCAAGCAGACGGCGAAAGAGGAGGGCACCGAGGCGCCGACAGCCGGCATGGACGAAGAGAAGATGAAGGAGTGGCTCGAGGAGCTCGATCCGAAGGCACTCGGCAAGTACCAGATGTAACCGGGCGCGTTTGATGGACATCCGAATGGTCCCTCTTTCCCGGATCGAGCCGGACCCCGATCAGCCCAGGCAGCAACTCGAAGGCCTGGAAGAGCTGACTGCCTCCATCCGCACGAAGGGCGTTCTGGAGCCGATCCTGGCCCGGCCGCTTCCCCCCGCGTACCCCCACGACGGGGGCAAGAGGCGCTACCGGATCATCTCCGGCGAGCGGCGGTTTCGCGCCGCCCTGCGGGCCGGGGTCCGCGAGATTCCGGTGATCGAGATGGATGTGTCCCGCAGCGAGGCGCTCGAGATCGCGCTGGTCGAGAACCTCCAGCGGGTCGACCTGACTCCGTTCGAGGAAGCTGACGGCCTGAGCGCGCTGGTTGAGCAGCACGGCTACACGCACGAGCAGGTGGCTGCCGCGCTTGGCCGCTCCCGGGTCAGTGTGACGGAGTCGCTCGCGTTGCTCCGCCTGCCCCGGGGCGTTCGCGACCGGGCGATAGCGCTCGGCATTTCGGCGAGGAAGTCGATTCTCCTGGAAGTACTGAAGCTGGCCTCGGAGCGCGAGATGATCGAGATGCTGGAACGCATCGCCGAGCACGATCTCAAGCGTGCCGATGTGCGCGATGAGGTGAGAGCGCGCCGTTCGGACGCGCGACGGGACGAGGAACCCGGGAAGGTCGAAGAGCCGGCCGAAGGAGGCGAGGCCGGACCGAAGCCGCATGTGTTCCGCTTTCAGGCGCCGGATGAGCGCTACAGCGTCTCGTTGAGCTTCCGCCAGAGGGTCGTCGAGGAAGAGGACCTGATCCGGGCCCTCGAGGAGCTTCTCGCGGCGCTGCGGCGGGAACAGGAAACGACCACGTCGTTCTAGCGGCGGTCCCGGCCGGCTTCGGCGTCCGGGTCAGGACGCGACTGGCCGGAAGGGCTCCCCAAAGGGTTGCGCGTGGCGGATTCGCCGTATCGCAGGTCTGATAATGTCCATTATGTCAACTCCACCAGGGCGGCAACCGGGCGCGGTCCGTGGCAAAGTTGGGGTTCGGGCCAAATCCTCTTAGGCCCGGAATGCCGATGTTCCGCCTCCTCGATCGCTACATCCTTCGCGAAACGATCGGCCCTCTCGGACTGGGCCTGCTCGTCTTCACCTTCCTCGCCCTCCTGCAGGAACTGTTTCAGCTTGCCGAGCTGATCATCGAGCGGGACGTCGAGGTTCAGATCGTCCTTCGGCTTCTCGCCTACAGCCTGCCGCAGATCATCGTCCTGACGATCCCGATGGCGTTCCTGTTCGCCATTCTGCTGGCGATCGGCCGAATGGCCGCCGACAGCGAACTCGTGGCGATGCGGGCCTCGGGCATCAGCCTGTTCTCGATCTACCGGCCGATCCTGATCATGAGTCTGCTTCTGGCGGCCGTGACGACCTACCTGATGACTGTCACGCTGCCGGCGGGCAACAAGGCGACCTCCGAACTCCAGTTGGCGATCCTGCAACGGAGCGTGAATCAGCAGGTCAAGCCGAGGGTGTTCTACGACGGCCTCCAGGGACGCGTCCTCTACGTCTTCGAGTCGCCCGAGAACGAGGCCGGCTGGCGCGGCGTATTCCTGGCCGACGCGGTTCCAGGTCCCGAGCAGCAGGTCATTGTCGGCGAGACAGGTGGGATCAACGTGACGCCGGGAGACGGCCGGTCCCCGGTCCTGGCCTTCGGTCTTGCCGACGTGCACGAGGTCGACACGAACGATCCGAGTACCTACCGGCTGCAGCGCCTCCGAGACGCGAACATCGTGATCGAGGACAGCCAGTTCCGGCACAGCGAGGGGTTGGTCCTTGCCAAGGACGTGCGCTCGATGACGCTCTCGGAGCTGGTCCAGACCGCGGAGGAACCCGGCGTGTTTGCCGAGAAGCGGACCAAGGCCCGGGTGGAGATCCAGAAGAAGTTCGCGATCCCCGGGGCCTGTCTCGTGTTCGGCCTGTACGGGATTCCTCTCGGCTTCCGGAACCGCCGAACCGGGCGGTCCTCGGGATTCCTCATCTCGGTGACGATGTTCCTGTTCTACTACGTCATGCTGGGCAACGGCGAGGAAGCCGCCGTCAACGGGCAGGTGCCGCCCTGGCTGGCGATGTGGGCGCCGAACATGCTCCTCCTGGTGCTTGGCACGTTCCTTCTCTGGCGCCGAAACCGCGACAAGACGCTGATGATCAGCGCGGTCGACCGTTACCTGAGGGTGCACGTCTGGCGACGAATCCTCCGTCTCGGCAGACGGAGGCAGGTCAGGGGTCGCCGCAAGCGGGCGCTCGAGGATCGCCTGGCGCGCGCCCGGCCCCAGTCGCTGTCGCTGGGCGGCTCCCCCACCCGGCCTCGCCTGAGGTTGCGGGTCGAACCGTTCGGCCTTCGGTTTCCCGGGGTCATGGACCGCTACGTCTTCGGTGTCTTCGCTCGTGTCTTTGCGGTCACGGTTGCGGCGGCTCTGGCCATCTACATCGTCACTGACTTCACCCAGTTCGTCGACGAGATGTTCGACAACGACGTCCCATCGAGCGTGTTCGCGGCCTACTACCCCTATCTTTCGCTCCAGATCTTCTATGACGTGGCGCCGGTCCTCGTCCTGGTGACGACGTTGGTCACGTTCGGGTTGCTCTCGCAGCGCAACGAGGTTGTCGCCGCGAAGGCCCTGGGCTTCAGTCTGTTCCGGCTGGCGATACCGGCCCTCGTCGCGGCCGCGGCAATCGCCCTGCTCAGCGCGGCTCTCGAGAACTCGGTGCTGCCGGCTTCCAACGCCAAGGTCGCCGAGTTGAAGGACCGGATCCGAGGCAATTCGGGACCGGTCAGGAGCTACCAGGGCATGGATCGTCAGTGGCGATATGCCCAGGACGGCACCGGTTCCGGCTACATCTACAACTATCGCCACTACGATGCCGACCGCCAGACCCTGCAGCGCCTGCAAGTGTTCCGGTTCGACCGCGAGCACCGATTGATCGGGCGCCTGTACGCTGCCGCCGCGCGGTTCGTGCCGGGTAGCGAAGCGGAAACCGGCGGTTGGCAACTGGTCGACGCCTGGGTGCGCGAGTTTGACGGCCTGACGATCACCAGCAGCAACCGATTCGCCGGACCTCAACCGGTCGATCTTCCGGAGGGACCCGAGTTCTTCGCCACGGAGGTCAAGTACGCCGATCAGATGAACCGCGGCGAACTCAGGCGGTACGTCAGGGATCTGACAGCCGCTGGCAACGCGGTACCCGAACTCCAGATGCAGCTCCACAACAAGACCGCACTGCCGGTCGTGTGCTTCGTCATGGGCCTGGTCGCTTTGCCCTTCGCGTTCCGCCTCGGCCGCCAGGGGGCGCTCTACGGCATTGGCATCTCGATCATGCTTGGGATCGTCTACTACACCGTGATCAGCGTCTTCGTGACGCTCGGCCAGTCGGAGGCGCTGCCGCCCCTGATTGCGGCCTGGAGCCCGAACGCGCTGTTCGGCACCCTCGCGCTCTACCTGTTCCTGGGAGTGAGGACTTGAGAGGCGTCAGCGCTGGGAACTGGTGCGAACGAGTGCGCGCCGGCTGCCGCCGCTGGCGGTAGGGCGCTCAGGCCACAGCCCGGCGCAGGGTCGCCGCGCGGTCGGTGCTTTCCCAGGGAAACTCGGCCCGACCGAAGTGGCCATAGGCGGCCGTCTTGAGGTAACGCGGCTGGCGCAAGTCGAGCGCTTCGATGATGGCCTGAGGCTCGAGCGGGAACTCGCTGCGTACGAGTTCCTCGAGGAAGCGGTCTGAAATGCCGTCCTTTGCGGTACCGAACGAATCGACGTGCACCGAAACGGGTTCAGCGACACCGATCGCGTAAGCCAACTGAACCTCGAGGCGCTCCGCCATGCCGGCGGCCACCAGGTTCTTCGCCACGTAGCGCGCCATGTAGCTCGCGGAGCGATCCACCTTGGTCGGGTCCTTGCCCGAGAAAGCGCCGCCGCCGTGGTGTCCGACGCCGCCGTAGGTGTCGACGATGATCTTGCGCCCGGTGAGGCCGCAGTCGCCCTGGGGACCGCCGACCTCGAACCGGCCGGTTGGATTGACGAGGAGTTTCGTTCGCTGCGGTCCATCCTCGCGATACAGGTTTGCGCGCATCACGGGCCGGACGACGCGGTTCCGCACGAACCTCTGGATTTCGTCCAGATCGACTCCCGGCGCGTGTTGCGTCGAAACGACGATCGTGTGTGCTCGCACGGGTTCCCCGTTCTGGTCGTACTCCACCGTGACCTGGGACTTGCCGTCCGGTCGCAACCAGTCGACCTCGGCCGCGCGCCGCACCTCGGCAAGGCGTCGCGTCAGGCGATGTGCAAGGACGATGGGCAGTGGCATCAGCTCGTCGGTTTCGCGGCATGCATAGCCGAACATCAGGCCTTGATCGCCGGCACCGCCGGTGTCGACGCCGAGGGCGATATCCGGAGACTGCGGATCGAGCCGAACCTGCACCTCGCAGTCGTCGCCGGCGAAGCCGGTCCCGGTTTCCACGTAGCCAATGTCGCGGACGGTCTTCCGCGCCACCGACTCGTAGTCGATCTCGTGGTCGGTTGAACGAACCGTGAGCTCGCCGGCGAGGAGCACCAGGTCGGTACTGACCAGCGTCTCGCAAGCCACCCGAGCCCTCGGGTCACGCCGCAGGGCCGCATCGAGAACGGCGTCGGAAATCTGATCGGCGACCTTGTCGGGATGACCCTCGGTCACCGACTCGGACGTGAACAGACGCCGTATTCCTGTCCCACTCGTTCGCATCGGCAGCGAACCATACCAACTCGTCGGCATGTCGCCCGCCGCACCGCCTTCTTCGATCACTGCGTAACATCGCCCGGCGATGATTCGCAGCCGCAACAACCCCCAGGTACGTGCGATTCGCCGCCTCCGCAACGCCCACACCCGGAAGCAGTCTGACCTGCTCCTGCTCGAGGGCCGGCATCTCGTCGAGGCCGGCGCCGAGGCCGGGCTCGCGTTCCGCCATCTCCTGGCAACGCCCGATTTCCGCGCGGCCCACGCCGAGTTGATCCGGAGGCTTGAAGACTGTTCAGGAACCGCAGCCGCCCTGATCGACCCCGACCGGCTCCGCGAGCAGGCCGACGCCGACGCCCCCCAGGGCGTCGCCGCCCTGGTCGAACCACCCGCCGGCTGGCACTCTGCGGAACGCGAGACCCTCGTTCTGCCTTCCGGCCTCCACCTCTACGTCGACGGTGTCCAGGATCCAGGCAACCTGGGCGCCATGGCTCGCTCCGCCGAAGCCGCGGGGGCCGCATCCCTTCTCCTCGCCACCGGCACTGCCCGCCCAAGCCAGCCGCGCGCCCTCCGAGCCTCGGCCGGCAGTCTGCTTCGCATCCCCGTCTGGACCGACGTCCAGCTCCATCAGGTAGCGAGCGGGGCCTCGTGGTTCGCCTTGACGTCAGGCGGAAGCCCCGGAACCGACGTTCCCACCGCCTACCTTTTCGCCCCCGGCAATCCGGTTTCAGAGCTCTCTGAACTTGCCTCCGCGAAGACCGTAGTTGTCGCGGTGGGCAACGAGAGCAGAGGTCTCTCAACGGCAGTTCTCGAACGGTCTGACCTCTTCCTCCGGATCGCCATGGTCCCGACGATCGAATCCCTCAACGCCACGGTTGCAGCCTCCCTGGCCATGTTCGAACTGCAGAGGCTGCGCAGGCAGCAGGGTCACGCCTCGACTTGACACTTCCTGGGCTCGGCGAGCGGCCCCTGGGACCCTCTCCCCGGACCGGAGCAGGCGGGTGAGCCCACCGGCGGTTACCGGCCGGCGCGCTCGTTCAACAGGCGGGTCAGCGCCGGCGCGACTTCGTGCAGGTCGCCGACGATGCCGTACTGGGCGACGCTGAAGATCGGGGCCTCCGGGTCCTTGTTCACGGCGACGATGATCCGCGATCCGCTCATGCCCATCAGGTGCTGGATCGAGCCCGACACTCCGAGCGCCACGTAGAGGTCCGGGGCCACCGTATGTCCGCTCGATCCGACCTGGTGCGCGCGCGGCAGCCAGCCGTTGTCCACGACCGGCCTGCTCGCGCCGAGCTCGGCGCCGAGAGCCGTGGCCAGGTCGGCCGCGACCGAGACCTCGTCCGCTCCGCCCACTCCCCTCCCCGCGGTCACGATCCGCTCGGCGCCCGGGAGGTCGACGCCGCCGGCGCTAGCCGCCATACGTCCCAGGGTCTCCCGTTCCGGTCGTCCTTCCATGTCGGCCGGCAGACAGACTTCCACGACTCGCCCCGGCGGCACCGGTGTCTCGTCGCCGCTGAAGGCACCACTCTGCACGGTAACGACGACGGCACGGGTTCTCGGACGGACTTCGGCCTGGAGCTTGGCCTGCAGGATGGACCGCTCGAAGCACAGACCGCCTCGACTGTCCGCCGCCGCCCCGCTGATCGACGGGACATAGGCGGCGCCGAGTCGCAGGGCGAGTTGGGGAGCGAACTCGGCCACCTGGTAGGTGTGCGGCAAGAGGACCACCGTGGATGGAGGTTCTCCGTCGCCGTTCTCGCGCACGATGAGCGCGCCAAGCGCCTCGGCATAGACGCCAGGCGAATAGGGTCCCAGCCGTTCCTCGTCGAGTAGCGCGAGCCGCACGTCGGCGCCGAGAATCCCGGCGCAGGCGCGTGTTTCGCGCGATCCGGGCCCCGGGCCGGCGTTCTCGACGATCCATACGACGGGTTCCGTACGGCTCATAGCAGAGCCTCCCGCTCCAGGTGCGCGAGGAGTTCGGTCGCCGCTGTCTCCGGCGCGTCCCTCTGGATCAGCAGGCCGCCCCCGCCGGTCGGTGGGACCCGGAGGGCCGTCGTCTCGATCCCGGCGCCGGCCTCGCCCACTTGGCTGGCTTCGACGCCGAGGGTCGTGCAATCCACAGTTTCCAGCGGCTTTCTCCGGGCCTGAAGGGTGCCGCGCAGCGAAGCGAAACGCGGCTTGTTGATTCCGGCCTGCACCGCGAGCACGGCAGGCAGTCCAAGACGGAGAACCTCGTTCAGCCCGCCCTCCAGTTCGCGGACGACACGTGCCGAACCGGCCGGTTCCAGTTCGACGGCCATCACCAGCCAGGCGTAGGGGCGGCCGAGCAGCCCGGCGATCACAGCCGGGGTCGCGGCCTGGCCCAGGTCGTCGGACTGGGCTCCGGCAAGGACGAGGTCGCACGCCTCCCGGTCGACGGCCGCGGCCAGAGCGCGTCCGTCCGCCAGCGCGTCGCCGCCCTGGAAGTCTGCGTCAGCAAGGTGCACGGCGCGGTCGGCCCCCAGCGCCAGGGCTTTGCGCAAGGCCTCCTCGACCCGTGCGGGTCCGAGGCTGAAGGCGATGAGTTCAGGGCGCCCGACTCCGGCCTTTTCGGCCGCCTCGACGAGCAGCAGCGCCTCTTCGAGCGCGCATAGATCGCAGCTCGAGATGACCCAGTTCACCTCGCGATCGTCGATGTGGCGGCCGGTGTCAGCGATCCGCGGGTGCGCATCGCTGTCCGGTACCTGTTTGATGCACACGCCGATCCTCAAGCCGGGATTCTCCCTTGGTTGCTGGCGCGGCAGCATAGCGCCACACCCGGGTTCGCCCACGGAGCCGGAGGCATAGACCTTTGGCTATCTGTCTGATAGTTTCTCTCGGCGGTGCCTGCGTTCTCCATCCCCATCGCGACGTTGATGGCCACCGGCGACTCAGCGGTGATCCACTTCTTTCTGCGTTCGGGGCCGGTGGCGAAGATCGTGCTCGGGATTCTGGTCCTGATGTCACTGTCTTCCTGGTACGTGCTGCTGCAACGCCTGCTGCTCTTCCGTCGCACGGCGCGACAGAACCTGGGCTTTCTCGACGTGTTCCGGAAGGCCGCCCGCTTCAGCGACATCGGCAAGGCGGCTCCCGACCACCGCGCCTCGTCGCTGGTCGGGCTGTTTCAGGCCGGCTATCTGGAGATCGACACCCAGATCAAGGCCCTCCAGGAACCGCGGGGGGATGACGACAGCTTCCGGCTCCAGTCGCTGATGGGGCTCGAGCGGACGCTTCGGCGAGCCGCGAACGTCG
>Ga0209544_1002139_pt1 | contig 18643 bp, 12 predicted proteins | sample MesohylPK_FD_187297 | JGI IMG/M metagenome (GOLD analysis project Ga0209544, IMG submission 187297) | Host-associated microbial community of the marine sponge Aplysina aerophoba from Gulf of Piran - sponge mesohyl, lysed by proteinase K... | ecosystem: Host-associated > Porifera > Sponge >...
TCGCCCATGGAATCGAGGGGGTGTCGCTCGACGAGGACGTGTCCTGTCCCGACCTCTTCCGGCTCGGCGGCAAGGACGTCCTCCTGTGCATCAGCCACCGGCTCGGCTGTCGCTACTACGTCGGCGAATGGAAGAACGAGCAGTTCCACCCGGAGTCCCACGCGCAGATGAGCTGGGTCGATAACTCGTTCTTCGCGCCGGAGAGCCTGGTGGACGGCAAGGGCCGCCGGATTATGTGGGCCTGGATCCTCGACGAGCCTTTCTTCGGAGCGCGAACGAAGCACGGCTGGTCCGGCACGTTGAGCCTGCCGCGGCTCCTGTCGCTCGGGAACGACGGGCTGCTCCGGATGGATGTGCCCGAGGAGATCGAGGCGCTGCGCTACGGCGGCGTACGGATGGGACCGCTCACCGTGCCCGCCGGTACGGAGGTGGATCTGGACGGCGTTGCCGGCAACAGCCTCGAGTTGCTGGTCGAGATGGAGATCGCCGGAGCGGCGCACTTCGGCATCAAGGTCTGTGCGTCGCCGGACGGGCAGGAGGAGACCTCGGTCTTCTACGACGCCCGAGACAAGCTGCTCAAGCTCGACACGCGAAGATCAGGTCCCGAAGACACGCCGAAGGCCGTCGAGGCGGCACCCTTCGAGCTGAAGCCCGGTGAGCGACTGAAGCTTCGCGTTTTCGTCGACAAGTCCGTCGTCGAAGTCTTCGCCAACAACCGACAGGCCATCGCGCGCCGGATCTATCCGTCACGCCCCGACAGCGTCCGCGTTCAGCTCTTCTCCGCCGGCGGCGACGCCTACGTGCACTCGATCGAGGCCTGGCAGATCACGCCTTCGAATCCTTACTAAAAGCGATGTGATGAAGCTCCATGACCCCGAACTACAACGGGAACCCGTCGCCCGGAAGGAGCCGGATTCGTAAACGCGCCAGCCGGAATGCCTTGTGTTTAACATCCATTCGCGCTAGACCTTGTTCCCTTCCGGCGGACGCCCCAAGGGCCGGTTTCGCGGCCTCCGCCACAGTGCCAATCCGGACCGCAAGGTCCCAGTACAGGTGACGTCAATGATTGACAAGGAAACCGGCATGAGCAACAAGGAGCGCATGGGCGAGGAGATCGCCACGCTCGCGGCACGGATCGACGCAGCGACCTACGAGTTACTCGTCCTGATCCGCAAGTTCGATGAACAGGAGGGCTGGAACTGCGGCTTTCTCAGTTGCGCCCACTGGCTCACATGGCGCATTGGCCTCGCGCCCAATGCGGCCCGCGAACGAGTGCGGGTGGCCCGAGCCCTGGCCGAACTGCCCCTGATGAGCGATGCGATGAGGCGTGGCGAACTTTCCTACTCCAAGGTGAGGGCATTGACCCGCATCGCACGCCCCGACACGTCATCCGCGGACGCCTGGTGCCGGAGGCGGGTGAGGTGCTGATGAAGGCGCTCAAGGCGGCGGGCGACAAGCTCTACGCCGAGGAGCCGAAGGACCGACCGACCGCCGGCAAGGTCCGCGCCGACGCCCTCGCCATCGTCGCCGAGAGCGCACTTAAGGCCGGGCTCGATCCGGGGTCGAGCGGCGACCGCTATCAGGTCGTCGTGCATGTGAACGAGGAAGAGTTGAAGGGACCGAAGGGCGAGTCCGCGGTCGACCCCGAGCCACACGTTTCGGCGGAAACGTCCCAACCACGCGTTTCCGCGGAAACGCCCCGGAGGAACGGCGCCTGGCTCGGCGATTCACAGGTTCCTGTTTCCGCGGAAACAGCCCGTCGCATCGCCTGCGACGCGGGCAAGGTCTGCATGAGCCACCGTTCCCGCCAGATCCTCAGCGTCGGCCGCAAGACCCGCACCATTCCACCGCCGATTCGACGGGCCCTGGAGTTCCGAGATCGCGGTTGCCGCTTCCCCGGCTGCACGTCGAAGCACTGCGACGCACACCACATCACCCACTGGGCCGATGGCGGCGAGACGAAGCTCTCGAACCTTGTCCTCCTGTGCCGCCGGCACCACCGACTCCTCCACGAGGGCGGCTTCCGAGTGCGAGTGAGCACGGCCGGTGCCGTGCAGTTCCTCCATCCACGCGGACGACCCTTGGAGCAGAGCCCCGCACCGCCACCGGTGGGCCTCGATGCCGCTCGAGAACTGGTGGAATCCCTGGAAGACACCGGCATCCTGACCACGGGCAAGGAGTCGATGCCGGCCTGGGACGGCCGGCCCATGGACCTGCCCTACGTCATGGGGTGCCTGTGGCGGCCGCCGCCTCACCTGGAAGCCGTTGTTGCGAAGGAGCGGACTGCCGGGAGCTCGGGTGGCTCGTACAACCCTCAAGCGGCTTAGCTAACTCGCGTCCACAGTTACGGATCACGCACGCTCTTCGGGTCGACCTCGGTTGCTTCGGCCACACCGCCCTTTTCTAACCAAGGTAACAGCCAGTGCGGGCTTCGTCGGATCTCACGGCCTACTTGCGATTGCCGACAGTGAATCGCCCGGGCAACACTCCGACCCTGCCGCCACGGCCACACTCTCTCGCGTCAGTCGCTTGTCGATGCCTATGGCGGACACTGCCAGCACGTCGATGTTGGTACCGAGCTGCGGGGCCATCTCCGCTAAGACACCCCGGCCGCGCAGCGCTGTGGCAGTCTGGAAATCGCTGCCGAGCAGGTAATTGACTGCGAGGAGATTCGGATGGTGGTGCCTCAGTCCGTTGGAGTTCTCCTTCGCTTTCACAGCCTCCTGTAGCGCGCATTCGATGTAGGACCGCAAGGAACCGGTGCGGTCCGGCACAATACCGGGTGTATAAGCGTCAACGTTGTCGCCTTCGAGATAGACATAGAGTGAACTCTCGGGGTGCTTGTAGAGGGTCACCGGGTATCGGGTCCGAGCCGCCCCTCTGGCTTCGGCTAGCCGGGCTCCGTCGAGAAAGCGACCCGAGGACCTCGTCAAGAAACAGGGTTCGGTCACGATCGATCGGCAGTTGAAACGGCAAGCAAGCATCGTAGGACGTACGAATGTCTTCGCCAATCCTCGGCAAGATGTCTTCAAGAAAACCGAGTACTCCGAACGACTTCCTCGGGGCATAGCACTCGACGAACCACTGCTCCCCGTCGACGGTCGCTGACAAGTCTGGGCTCGCCACTCCCCCTCTTCTCTTGGTCCAGCGCACATCTGCGCCCACGCGGCAAAGATGTTCCGCGACTTGAAGCTGCCAGACAAGTGACCAGAAGTCGGCGAAGTCCGCCGACGAGACCAAGGACCGCTTCTCCTCCTGCCAGTTGGGGAGCCTCTCGGCGCAGGAAATCAAGTCGTCCAGTCGTTCAAAGAGTGACTCGCCTTGCCAGGTCCCGAGACGCCAGGACATGTAGTGGCAGTAGTACGGAGAGCTGTCGGCACACTTCTCCATCACTTCTATCGAGAACATCCTCCTGATGGCCGAGAAACGTTCGCGCCGGTCTCTGACAAGGTCCCAATTCAGCAATCCGTGGACGAAATGCCGTTGAGCCGGTTCTCTCTCGCTCATGGCGCCCTCGTTCGTCTGCTTCGTCGGACGCCGGGAAGCCATCCGGCATCCCGACCGAAGGTGAGGACGTAGACCACACCGCCTGCGTCGCCAACCATGACGGTCTCGCCGTCCTGCGAGACAGCGCATGAGCGGACCCGATCTCTACATTCGAAGATGGCGACCTGCCGCCCGGCATCCAGGTCCCATAAGCGCAGCGTCCGGTCTGGGGACGTGGAGACGGCGCGCATGCCGTCGGCCGTCAACGTGACTCCGTACACGGGTTCGGTATGGCCATCCAGCGTGTGCAGCACCCGTCCGATCCGGAGATCCCATACGCGCAGTGTGGCGTCCGCGGAGGCGGAGACGGCCCGCATGCCGTCCGGCGTGACCGCGACGAAGTAGACCGGTTCCGTGTGTCCGCGAAGCGTGTGCAGGGTGCGGTCTGAGTCGAGGTCCCACACCCGCAGGGTTCGGTCACCGGAGGCAGAGACGGCGCGCGTGCCGTCCGGGGTGACGGCTACGGAGTGGACGGCGTCAGTGTGTCCTTCCAGTGTTCGCAGCGCGCGGCCGGTGCGGAGGTCCCATACCCGGACCGTCCTGTCCCAGGACGCGGAGAGGGCACGGGCACCGTCTGAAGTGAGGGCGAAGGACTTGACGTCGTCCTTGTGTCCCTCAAGCACATGCAAAGCACTTCCCGTTCGAAGATCCCACACCCGCAGTGTGGCGTCCGCGGACGAGGAGACGGCCCGCGTGCCGTCTGGCGTCACGGCAACGGAGTAGACCTCCGTCGCGTGTCCGCGCAGCGCGTGCAGTGCGCGGCCGGAGTCCAGGTCCCATACGCGCAGCGTCGCGTCGAAGGATGCGGAGACGGCACGGGTACCATCGGGAGTCAGCGCGATGCTCCACACGCCGGCACGGTGGCCCTCCAGCGAATGAAGGGCACACCCGGCTCGCAGGTCCCATACGCGCACCGTGGAGTCCGCGGACGCTGAGACGGCTCGCGCACCGTCTGGCGTCACCGCGAGGGATTCGACCCTCCAGGTGTGCCCCTCAAGCGTGTGAACCAGCTTGAAGCGAGACATATTCGCGGTACCGTCCATCGGGGACCGCCATCAGTTCTTCGTGCGACCCGAATTCCCGGACCTCGCCGTCCTCAAGGAAGTAGATCCGGTCGGCGTGGGCGATCGTCGACAGGCGGTGGGCGATGATGATGACCAGCCTGTCCTTCGCCGCTTCGTGCAGGGCATCGACGAGGTAGGCCTCGGTTTCCGGGTCGAGGGCAGAGGTCGGTTCGTCCAGGATCAGGATGCGGGCATCCCGGAGGAGCCCCCGGGCGATCGCGATGCGCTGCTTCTGCCCCACCGACAGCTTGCTCGTCACGGTTCCGAGGTTGGTCCCGTAGCCGTCCGGCAGCGCGGCGATGAAGTCGTGGGCGCCCGCGGTGCGCGCCGCGCGCTCGACCTGCTCCTCCGTCGCATCCCGGTTCCCGTAGCGGATGTTCTCGAGGATCGAGTCGGAGAACAGTTGCGTCTCCTGAAAGACGTAAGACACCTGCTCTCGGAGGCCCTCCACTGCCACGTCCTTCAGGTCAACGCCGTCGATCGCAACCGTCCCTTCGGTCGCCTGAACGAAGGCCGGCACCATGTAGGCGAGGCTCGTCTTGCCGGCGCCGGTCGGACCAACGAAAGCGACGATCTCGCCGATGCGGGCTTCCAGATCGACGTGGCGGAGCGCCCGGCGGCCGTCCGGGTAGACGAGCCCCACGCCCTTCATCTCGACGCCGCGCTTGATTCCACCCAGTTCGACGCCGTCTCGCGACCTCTCCCCCGGCAGATCCATCAGGAAGAACACACGGCGCATGCCCGCGATGTACCGCTGCCACTCCGTGTACATGAAGCCCCAGGCGCCGAACGTCGCGCTGAGGACGAAGAAGTAGTACGTCAGGACGAAGTAGTCGCCGGCGGTGAACGTGCCGTCGATCACGCGGCCGGCCATCACGAGGAAGAACAGGACCTGGCTCAGCATCAGCGCCAGACTGAAGGCCTGCCGGTACGTGAGCACGACGAACCACTCCGTACGGAAGCGTTTGAACGACTCCGCGCTCGCCCGCCGGAATCGACGGCTCTCCCGCTCGTTTCCGCCGAGGCTCTGCACGGCGAGCACGTTGCTCATCCCCTCCTCGATGTTGCTCGTCGTGCGCGAGCCGGAGGCGCGGCTGGCCTGACCCCGGCGTCGCGCCATCCGGGCAAAGGGAAGCTCGATGAGAAACACGATGGGAAGGGCAAGCATGCCCAGCACGATGACCTCGGACGCGGCCCCGAAGTACGTGAGCATGATGTAGAGGGTGATGACGACGCCGAGCAGGCCCGAGTAGAGCCCCAGCGCGATGCCGTGGAGCAGCATGTTGGCGCTGGTCGAGTCGTACAGGACACGGTAGACGCTGTCGCCGATTCGCAGGTCGTCCAGCGTGGTCATCGGCAGCGACCGGAGCTTCCCGGCTACCTGGGTTCGAAGGAAGTGGTTCAACGACTGAGAGAGCCGCAGATGTACCCGGAAGTCGATGACCCCGAGGATGCCCGCCATCAGGCCGGAGCCCATGTTCGCCTGGTTCTCCGTCTGCGTGGCGATGTCGTGGCCCTGGGCCAGGGTGCCGTGACCCTGCGGCGAGAGGATGGTGGCGCCGCCGGAGGAGCCCGCGGATGCCCCAGTGGGCGCTCCGCTGGGCGACCTGCCCGCGCCCCGGCTCGTCGTGAACCCGAAGACCGTCACCATGAACACGCCGAGCAGGAACACCCAGAGCATCATCTCCATGGGGCCCATGCCGTCCAGCAGCAGCACGAGCGGCGCAAGGTAGGCCGGGAAGCCGGACGCGTCCCCGATCGGCGCGCCCAGGATGACGTGGTCGACCACGACCTTGCCCGGCCAGGGCGCGACCATCAGTCGAAAGACCAGCTCCACCGTGATGAAGCCGAGCTTCGCCAGGATCCGCGCCTTGAACAGCCGGAAGGTCGAGACGACCCGCGCGAAGATGCGCAGGACCTCCCGGAACGTGATGTCGGTGCCCAGGTCGAGGACGCTGGCCGCGCGGTCGAGCTGCTTCTCGCCCTCCCGCAGCGACGGGCGAGAAGCGCGAGCCGCCTCGGCCATCAACCGGCCTCGCCGGCTCGTCTCGACAGTCTCGCTTCGGTTTCCACGAATGACCGGTAGCGCCCAGCGTCCACCGCCATGAGCTCGTCATGGGACCCGTTCTCGACGATGCGGCCGCCGTCGAGATAGAGGATCCGGTCCGCCTGCTGAATCGTCGAGATCCGGTGCGTGATCAGGAAGATGGCGCGGCCCTCGCCCCACGCGGACAGGCGCTCGAGCACCCTGTGTTCCGTGTAGGCGTCGAGCGCGGCCGTGGGCTCGTCCAGAATCAGGATCGGAGCGTCCTTGACGATCGCCCGGGCGATCGAGAGCCGCTGGCGCTGCCCCGTCGACGGCTTGCCGCCGCGGTCGCTCAGGACCGTGTCCAGGCCTTCCGGGAGCCCGGCGACGTACTCGTCCACGCAGGCGACGCGGGCCGCTTCGAGCACGCGCTCGTCGCTTGCGTCGGGGACGACGTAGCGGATGTTGTCGCGCACGGACATGCCGAACAGGACGTTCTCCTGGAGGGCGACGGAGACGTTGCCGCGCAGGCTGTCGACATCCAGCGCGCGGAGGTCGACGCCGTCGATCGAGACCGTCCCCGAGTCGGGATCGAACAGCCGGAGCAACAGGCTGACCAGGGTGCTCTTGCCCGAGCCCGTCGGGCCGACGATCGCCGTGATCGAGCCCGGGTCGACGGCGAGGCTCACGTCCCGCAGAACGGGGCGGTCCGGCTCGTAGGCGAAATCGACGTTGTCGAAGCGGATCTGGCGGCGGAAGGGCCGCATCGGCGCCGCGTCGGGAGCGTTCTTCACGCCCGGTTCGATGTCCAGGATGTCGAAGGACCTGTCGAGCCCCATCGCCATGTCCTGCGCTTGCGACCACAGTGTGACCAGGTTCCGCACGGAGACGCTCGACGCGCCGATCTGCTCCTGGGCCCAGTTGTATGCGGACAGGTTCCAGGCCACGAAACTGAGACCCACCAGCGCGACGAGCGCCGTCGCGAAGGTCTCCCGTTCCCCGTTGGCCCAGACCGCCATCAGGAACTGCGCGGTCAGGAGCGCGGCAGCGGCGATCGAGAAGGTGACGATGCCGACCACGGCCATCAGCGACCGGACCCGGAAGGAGGCATTGAAGGCCCTCACCGAGTCCCGCTCGAGCCGCTCTTGCTCCCTGTCCGCGGCGCCGTATGCCTTGATCACCCGGATCGCGGCGAACGTCTCCTGGACGCGCGAGGTGAAGTCCGAGTTGGCTTCCCGGGAGACCAGGGATCGCCCGCGCATTCGCGGCGAGAACCAGCGCCCCCACAGCAGGGCGAGCAGGACGATGCTGAGCGCCATCGTCCCCAGGATCGGGTCGAGCGCGGCCAGGAAGACGACGCCGATCGCGTAGGTGCTCAGCATCTGCATCGACTGCGTCACCGTGCCGATGACGGCCGTCACCTGGGCGCTGTCCTGGTAGACGCGGTAGACCGAATCGCCCACCCGGTGATCGCTGTGGTAGCGGAGAGACAGCCCGAGCCAGCGCTCCACCAGCGCCATCCGCAGGTCCTGGTTCACGCGCTGCATGATGAAGATGTAGTAGTACGGCAGCAGCATCATCACCGGGAGCTGCGCGAACCACCCGAAGACCATGAAGACCGCGTAGATCCACTTCAGGCTGTGCCGCTGCTCGGCGGTCAGCGGCGCCAGGTCGATGTTCGGTTCGGCGCCGGTGGCGTCGGCTTCCACGGCGTCCGCACCGTCGGCACCCGCCGCGGCTTCGCCGGCGAGCTCCGACCGGCCGATGAAGTCGGCCATGAACGGGGTCAGGGGCTCGGCCTGCAGGATGGACTGGCTGATCAGGTCCACCGAGAAGAGGGCGATCACCATCGTCAGCAGGGTCGAGGCCCAGACGAGGATGAAGTAGTAGACGAGGTGGCTGCCGAGCCGGATGCGGAAGCGCAGCCTGCCGCCGTCGAACCGGTACTGCAGCACCCAGATGCAGACGCACCCCGCCGCGACGAGCCCGACGTAAAGGTTGTCGGCAAGGCCTTCCACGCCGAACGATGCGAACAGGAACGCCGCCGCGCCGACGAGCACCAGTGCGAGGGACGCACCGAGGTAGGCGCGGCCCCTGACGAACAACAGGGCCCAGACGAGGACCGTCATCAGGACCGTGCCGGCCAGCAGGAGATCGTGCCGCCAGTCGGTGCCCGGGGGCGCCAGCCACAGCAGCGGGCCGAGCGCCGTCAGGACCGTGACCAGGGGCGGAACGTGGCGGAAGCTCCACGCGCCGGAGGTCGCGACGGCAGCGGAGGCCGAGTCTTCGGCGGCTGCGGAGGCCGAGCCTTCGGCCGATCCGCCGCGCGGTAGCTCCCGCCAGCGGCCAACGATCTGAGGCCACAGATAGGGCCAGGTCCGGACGAAGATCCGGAAGACGGCGACGAGGCCTTGCTCTTCCGGGGCCTTGCTCGGCTGGGACTCCGGTGGGTCCTCGCCCTGCCCCCAGAAGGGGAGGGCCCGCGCCTGCTTCAGTTCGTCCATGCGGTTACAACGGAGAGATCGAGCGAGGCTAACGCCTCGCGCGGTTCTTCACAGAAAGCCGACGGGGACGTCGGCGCACCCAGTGCGGAGCCTCGGCGCACCCGGTTGGACGGCCGGTTCACTCGGCCTCGGGACTCGTTGTTCTCCTGCGGCCCTCGACCGCGTAGTCCCCTTCGGGGGCCACATCAAGGCTCAGGGCGCCGCGAAAGGTGTCTCCCCGGACTTGCAACCAGGCGCTGAGCTTGCCAACCGAGCCTTTGCCCCAGTTCGACTGGGATCCGGACGCTGCGTACTCGTAGATCAGAATGCCGTCTTCGAAGCGGACGGCGGTGATCTCCATCTCGCCGTCCGCCTCGTCGTGGAGCGTCGCCGCGAGCGCGCCGTCCACCTCGGCAAGGGTCAGCACGCTGTTGCGGAACTCGCCGAGGACCTTCGTCACGATGTCCCACTCGCCGACCACCGCGGCTAGGTCCGCCGGTTCATCGGCGCCCACAACACCGGGATAGTCGCGCCAGAGCCAGCGCAGCGTATCGGGGAAGATGGCGCCGCCGTGCCTCAGATCGTGGCCCCCTGAGCCCATCTCGAACCGGTAGTCGTAGCGGGCGAACATCAGGGCGGAGTCCATCTGGAGGTTGGCCAGAGTCCAGTTTCCCTCCGCCAGGTTGATGTCGTTCTCCCCATCCTGGAGGAAGACGCGGATGGGTTTGGGGTTCCCGCGGGTCTTTCGGATGAGGTACGGGTAACGGGAACCGCCCTGGAGCCTCGTGTAGCTGCCAACGTGGCTGACGGCCTTGCCGAAGGCGTCGGGGCGCTCCCAGACGACGGTGAAGGAGGCCAGGCCGCCGTCGCTCATGCCGGCGATCGCGCGGCCCTCCGCGCTTTCAGTCAGGCTGTAGTCCTTGCCGACTTCCGGAAGGATCTCCTCCAGCAGGAAGCGGGCGTAGGTGTCGTCCAGCGGCGTGTACTGGTTGCTCCGCTGGTCCCAGGGAATCTCCTTCATCCCGGGGTTGATGAAGATGCCGATCGTGACTGGCATCTCGCCCCTGTGAATCAGGTTGTCGAAGACGGTCGGCGCCCTGACGGGGCCCTCGGCGTTGACATAGAAGTCGCCGTCCTGGAAGACCATGACGGCCGCCGGCTCGGCGTCCGTGTACTGGGCCGGAACGTAGACCCAGTATTCGTGCTTCGTTCCCGGATAGATGCTGCTGTCGTTCCAGGTTCGCTTCTCCACCGTGCCGGTGGGAACACCTTCCTGGGGCATCGAATCAGGGCCCAGCGCGTAGTCCGATCCGCTGGCCGCCGCCGGCAGCATCAGGGAGAGGGCCAGGACGGAAAAGGGGGATCGGGACAACGTTCCGATCCCCCTCCCTAAAGCCCTTAGGCCGTCGCGGGCGCTAGTTGAACGGCCGGAACCGGAGCTGCACGCCAACTTCGCGCTGGTACGTGATGAATCCCAGAGCGGGGACGCCTCCATTTCCGGACATTGGCAGGTACTCGAGGACCGCGATCTCGTCGAGGATGTTCTTCACGAACAACGAGACCGACCACCTGTCGCTCGGCGCACTCCAGGTGCCGCCCACGTCCAGCCGGTCGAACGACGGCAACTCCCAGAGCCCGACGTTGCCGATGCTGGGATACACGTCGTCGGTGAAGGTGTAGGTCGACTGGAACGAGAGGTGGCCGGCAGAGGCAAGCGACTTGAACCAGGATGCCGTCAGCGCCAGCTTGTTCTCCGGCTGCTTGGGCAACCGATTCCCGGTTTGGTCGGTCGGCAGCGTGTACATGCTGGTGGCCGGCTCGCGGGTCTCCCAGTCGATGTACTCCCACGTTCCGAACTGCGCGTTGGGGTGGCCGTCGATCACCGAGGCGTGCGGACCGATGTCCGAGTCCTGCCAGGCGTAGAAGCCCCTGAGGCCGAAGGAGCCGACCCGGTAGCTGAACTCAAGATCCACGCCCTGAATCGTCGTGTCGGGAATGTTCGCCGTGTACTCGACGAGCGGCGTGTCCGCGAAGATCGACACCGGGAACAGCCCGCCCGGCGGCGGCGCCTGCGTGGCGGCGAGCTGGTAGTTGTCGAAGTCGTTGTACCAGAGGCCGGCCGAGAGTTGCAGGCGGGAGTCGAGGAAGAAGCCCTTCGCTCCCAGTTCGTAGTTCACCAGCGTTTCTTCCTCGATGACGGGAGGCACCGTGCCGGGGAGACCGATGTTGAACCCACCGGAGCGGAAGCCCGTGGAAACCCGGCCGTACATCAGGTGGCCGGCATCCGTCGTGTACTCCAGGGCGAGGTGGCCGATCGGCCGCGCCCAGCTCTGAGGGTAGGGGTTGCCCTCGCCCGAAAGTGCGACCGCAATCGGAAGGCCCGTGAAGGTCGTGATGGCGTACCCTCCCTGATCCTCCGGCTTCTGCTCCTTCTCGTCCTCGGTGTAGCGAACGCCACCCGAGAGCGCCCACTTGTCGTTGAACCGGTAGTCGCCGCTTAGGAACGCGGCCTGGGTCTTGTTCTTGGCTCTGTTGAAGAAGCCGAGCAGATCGCTGTGATCGTCACCCTCGGGGCAGTACCAGTAGAGCCCCTCCTCGTCACCCGCCGGGTCGGTCGTACCGATGCCGAATCCTTCGATGACCTTGATCAGGACATCCTGGCAACTGCTGACCGGAACACCCCAGACCGCTCCGAGCCTCTGGGTCTGCTCATCGGCGGTCCCGAAGCGGACGGGCGTGTCCAGGTCATGGCGCCAGATCGTCCCGGATCTCCGGTTGTCGTATGTGAACAACCCGCCGATGAAGTTGAAGTCGCCCCCGTAGCTCGATCTGAACAGGAGCTCATGCGAGGACTCCGGGTATTCGAACGGAAGGTCGTAGAACGAGTTCGAGAAGTCCACACCACCGTCGCTGGCAATCGTGTGGTCCATCGAGTTGGGGTCGCCGCCCAGACCCGGATCACCCGGGGGTGTTCCAACCGGAACCCGGTTCGTGTAGTCGGCGTCCCTGATCACGCGTTGCGAGGTGTCGCCGTCGCTGGCGTTGTAGCTGATGCCGAGGGTGCTCGAAACCTGCCAGTTGGCGCGCACCGTCAAGAAATCGCTCTCGCTCACGTTGGAGCCGGGGTAGTTGAACGCCACCCTGTTGTCGATGCTGCTGTCGCAGTGCCACCCGGGGAGACCCGGAGCACAGCTCGGATCGAGGGCCGGATTGGGTGTCTCCCAAAGGTAGTAGCGGTTCCGGGAGTAGCCGTCGGTCGTCCGGTCTACGTTCGCGAGCTGCACAAAGCCCCGTGGCACCCCGTCTTCCTCCACACGGAGCATGCGGGCCCTCACGGAGAACCGATCGGTCTCGACCCGGATCTGCGGCGCGTAGAAGGTCTGATCGGGTGCGTCATGGTCGCCGCCCGGCCCGACGTTCTCCTGCCTGCCGTCGCCCGTGTGGGTGCCGGCAGTCAGGCGAAAGCTGAAGGGACCGTCGCCGAGCGGGCCTCCGATGGCCCCGTTCAGGCGCTGCTGCGAGACGTCGGTGACCTCCCCCATCAGCTCCGCATCCCAGTGATCCGTTGGGCCCTTGGTGACGACGTTGATCGCTCCCGCGATCGAGTTGCGGCCGTTCAGGGTTCCCTGGGGTCCACGGGCCACCTCGACGCGTTCGAGGTCGAAGCCGCCGCCGGGCGTCGTACCGTAGACGCCCAGCGTGTAGGCGCCGTCGACGTAGGTGGCGACCGCATAGTCGGCCTGGTCGTACTGGGCGTTCCTGGTGCCGATACCACGGATGACCGTTCCCTGGCCTTGCTGCTCCATCTCGTCACTGAACTGGAGGCCCGGAACCAGGTTCTGGAGGTCCGTCCTCTCCTGAATCACGAGCTCCTCGAGGATGTCCGAGTCGAAAGCCGTGATCGTCATCGGTACTTCCATCACGTTCTCCTCGACCCGCTCCGCCGTGACCATGACCGTGTCGTGGTACGCCGGACGAATCTCGAAGGACGCCGTGGCGCCGCTCGCGGTCACGTTGACCGCTTGGCTGGCAGACTGGAAGCCATCCAGGCTGACCATGGCTGTGTAGGCGCCGGCGGCGACGCCGCTGATCGAGAAGGCGCCGTCCGCGCCGCTCATCGCGTTGCCAACCTCGCTGCCGTCAGCGTTCTCCAGACTGACCATGGCACCGGGGACGGGGTCTCCGTTCGTGTCGTTGACCGTTCCGGAGACGCTGCCGTCCTGCGCCCAGGCGGGCACGGTGAGGAATGCCAGCGCGAGAAGAAGTGTCAGGGCCTTGGCGGTTCTCGATACGGCTCGGGTTCTGCTCTCCATCGTGGTTCTCCCTCCTGGTTGGGATGTCGGCGACGGCGCGCCGGCGAGCTGGCTCTTGATCTGCCGAACATGATACACCGTTCAAGGTTCCACGTCGTAACACTGCAATAAAGATCCAACAGAATGAACCTTCCTCTACCTCCCGACTACGCGGACCGCGTCTACGCCGGCGTCCTCGGCAAGGTCATCGGCGTCTACCTCGGCCGACCATTCGAGGGCTGGCCCTACGAGTGGATCCAGAAGCGGCTCGGCGACATCGAGTACTACGTTCACGACCGGCTCGACGTTCCCCTGATCGTCACCGACGACGACATCTCGGGGACCTTCACGTTCCTGCGGGCGCTCGAGGATCACGGCTCGGGCGCCGACCTCAGTTCGCGGGAGGTCGGCGAGACCTGGCTCAACTACCTGATCCGGGAGCGCACGGTGCTCTGGTGGGGCGGCCTCGGCAACTCCACCGAGCACACGGCTTACCTTCGTCTCAAGAGTGGAATCGAGGCGCCAGAGAGCGGCTCGATGGAACGGAACGGCAAGGTCGTGGCGGAGCAGATCGGCGCCCAGATCTTCATCGACGGCTGGGCGATGGTCGCGCCGGCCAACCCCGAGCTAGCGGTCCAGCTCGCTGACGCCGCCGCGCGCGTAAGCCACGACGGCGAAGCGGTGTACGGCGCTCGCGTGCTGACGGCCATGGAGTCGATGGCGTTCGTCGAACGGGACACCGACAAGCTCCTCGACACCGCTCTCGGCTACATCCCGCCGGGTTCGGTCATCGCGACGATGATCGGCGACCTGCGCCGCTGGCACGCCCGGGACAGTGACTGGCGCCGGGCGCGGGCCCGGCTCGCCGAGCGCTACGGCTACGACAAGTTCGGCGGCAACTGCCACATGGTCCCCAACCACGGGCTGATCATCCTCGCGCTGCTGCACGGCGAGGGCGACTTCACCGAGACGCTGAAGATCGTGAACACCTGCGGTTGGGACACCGACTGCAACTCGGGCAACGTCGGGTGTCTCCTGGGCATCAAGGAAGGTCTGGCCGGGATCGACGCCGGGCTACAGAAGGGTCTCGACTGGCGCGGCCCGGTGGCCGACCGCCTCTACATGCCGACCGCCGACGGCGGCCGGGCGATCAGCGACTGCGCCAGCGAAGCGGTCCACGTGATCAACATGGGACGCGGCCTCGCCGGCAAGGAAGCCTGGGCGCCCAGGGACGGCGCCCAGTTCCATTTCTCCTTCCCCGGCTCGGTGCAGGGGTTCCAGGTTGCGGACGGCGAGGCGGAAGTTGGCAACGTCGCCCTGCCCTCCGGCGAGCGCGCCCTGCGCATCGACGCCGGTGGCGACGCCCGAGTCGGGTCTCCTGTCTTCATCCCGTCGCTGGAGACCGCGAAGTGGTACGAGAACCGGGTCTACCAACTGCTCGCGTCGCCGCGGATCTTCCCCGGCCAGACCGTCGAGGCCACGCTCAGCGCCCAGACCGACGGAGCGCGGGCCAACGTCTACCTGTCCTGCTACGGCGAGGACGACGAGACGGTGACGTTCGACGACGACACGGTCGAACTCGTGGCCGGCGAGAGCCGGCGCGTGTCGTTCACCGTCCCGGCGCTACCCGGGCCTATCTTCTCCGTCGGCGTCCGTGTCGAGGGGCCGGCCGAAGGCGTCTGCCTCGAGGCACTGAAGTGGTCGGATGCGCCGGAGTTTCGACTCGAACGCCCCCGCCACCGGGGCACGATGTGGCATCGCGCCTGGGTCAACGGCGTGGACCTGCTGACCAAGGGATTCGAGATGTTCCGGCTGGTCCAGAACGCGGGGATGGGGCTGCTGATGCAGGGAACGCGGGAGTGGCGCAACTACGCGGTGACCGCCGAGGTGACGCCTCACCTCGTCGAGAGGGCCGGCGTCGCCGCCCGGGTTCAGGGTCTCAGGCGGTTCTACGGGCTGCTGCTGGCGCCCGGGAACCGGGTTCAGCTCGTGCGCATGCTGCACGGCGAGGAAGTACTGGCCGAAGCCGATGTCGAGTGGCGGCTCGGCGGGACGTACAGGTTGACCCTTGAGGTCTGTGGCAACCGGCTCGTCGGCAAGGTCGACGGCGAGCGGCTCGTCGAAGCGACCGACGACGCACTCGATTGCGGAGCCGTCGGCCTGGTGATCGAGGAGGGGCGGCTTGGTGTCGACCGAGTCGAACTCTCGCCCGTCGTGTGAGGCGGAGCCCGGCGTCCACTACCTCCGATACGATCCGCCAAACCACGAACCCCAACCAGCCGAGGCGCACGATGAACCACAGAACCGCCCGCACCCCGACGACGACCCTCGTCCCTCTGGCGACGCTCGCCTTCGCCCTCGTCGCGGCCTCCCCGGCCGCGGCCGCCGACGCGCCGACCTACAGCCGCGATGTCGCGCCGATCTTCTTCAAGAACTGCGTGCAGTGCCATCGGACCGGCGAGATCGCCCCGATGTCCCTCATGACGTACCGGGAGGCCCGGCCGTGGGCCCGCTCGATCGCCCGCGCCGTGGAGAACCGCGACATGCCGCCGTGGAGCGGCGAGTCCGACAGGCACGTCTGGTCGAACGACATCTCGCTCACCGACAGCGAGATCGAGAAGATCGTCGATTGGGCCAAGGCGGGAGCCCCGCAGGGCGACCCCGCCGACCTGCCCGAGGCGCCGACCTTCCCCACCGGCTGGAAGCTCGGCGAGCCCGACCACGTCGTCACGCTCGACAGCATCGAGGTGCCGGCCGAGGGCGACGATCTCTTCCCGCAGCAGGTGATCGAGGTCGATCTCGGCGAACCACGCTGGATCCGCGCGATCGAGTTCCTGCCGGAGGACTCGCGCGTCACGCACCACTTCCTCACGACCTACGCGACGAACATGGGCGAAGGCGGCCCGGCCTACACCGGCGTGCTCGGCATCTGGACGGCCGGCATGCCGCCCTACGTCTTCCCGGACGGCGTCGGCCGCCGCTTCGGCTCTAAGATCCGCATCATCGTCGACCAGCACTACCACCCGATCGGCGAAGCGACCCGCGACGCCTCGCGGATCGGCCTCCACTTTGGCGAGGGCGAGCTGCAGAAGGAGGTCATCACGATTCCGGTGACCAACACGGGCCTGCGCATTCCGCCCGGGGCCGGCCACCACGCCGAGACCGCCCACCGCCTGTTCGACAAGGACGCGCAGATCCTCGCCTTCAGCCCGCACATGCACGTCCGCGGCAAGGCGATGACCTACGTCGTCACCTACCCCGACGGCTCCACGGAGACCCTGCTGGACGTGCCGAAGTACGACTACAACTGGCAGTGGCTCTACTACCCGACGAAGCCGATCGACATTCCGGCCGGCAGCCGCCTCGACGTCACGGCCGTCTGGGACAATTCGGCCGAGAACCCGGCCAACCCGGACCCGACGAAGGAGATCATCTATCGCGGCGACACGTTCAGCGAGATGTTCAACGGCTTCATCGAAATCGTGCAGAAAGACGGCGTGCTCTTCGAACAGCAGGACCCGGAGCAGCAGATCCGCGATCTCCTGGCGCTGCACCCGGCGAAGGACTCCTACGTGTCCGGGGGCTTCATGGGCTTTCATGTTCCGCGCGAAGGCGAGGGCTGGCTCTACATGGGCCGCATCTACTCCATCGTCCTCGACGACTTCGAGTGGCAGGGCGACGAGCTGAAGATCACGACCCAGTTCCCCACCCCCAACGCGAGCGCCACGACCACCGTGATCGAGGGGCGGCTCAACGAGCAGGGTCAGCTCCAGGGAACGGTCACCATCGGCACCGATACCGATCAACCGCAACGGGTGCCGCTGTTTGCCGCCCCGGTCGGCGACCCGGCCGCGGCGTCCGCGGGGCCCTAGTCGCACTGCCAGGTGCGCCGGCGTCCCCGTCGGCTCTCGGGCGACGCCGCGGAGCGGTGGCGACCGAGTTTGAATCGCGAGGCCGAAGGCCTCTCCTTGCTTTGAGGCGGCAGAGACAAGGAGCGAGGCTGACGCCTCGCCCGTTCTTCCCGGAAAGCCGACGGGGACGTCGGCGCACCCAGTGACGGAGCCCCGAAAGCCGACCCGCTAACGTGGCGAGGCTACCGAGCCCGACCGTCCACCACGACCTCTCATGAAACCCCTGCACATCGAAACACCCCTCTTCGAGTCGCGCCCGCTGACCATCGCTGCCGGCCGCAACATCTGGCTGAAGCTCGACGCGTTGCAGCCACCCGGTTCATTCAAGATCCGCGGCATCGGCGCGGCCTGCCAGGAGTACGTGCGCCGGGGTGCAAAGCGACTGATCTCGTCCTCCGGCGGCAACGCGGGGATCGCGGTGGCCTACGCCGGGCGCCATCTTTCGGTCCCGGTCCTCATCGTGGTGCCCGAGACGACATCCGACCTGGCCAGGGCGCTGATCCGGCGTGAGGGCGCCGAAGTTATCGTCCACGGCGATTCCTGGCAGGAAGCGAACGAACTCGCCATGTCGACGGTCGGGAAGTCCGACGTCCTGGTTCATCCATTCGACGATCCCCTCGTCTGGCAGGGACATGCCACCCTGGTGGACGAAGTCGCGCGGTCGGGCACGAGACCCGACGCCGTGGTCGTCTCCGTCGGAGGGGGCGGGCTGCTGTGCGGCCTCGTGGAAGGGCTACGGCGCAGCGGCTGGTCCGATGTCCCGGTGATCGCGGTCGAGACGGAGGGCGCCGACTCACTGGCCCAGTCGGTGCGAGCGGGCCATCGGGTCGAGCTGCCCGCCATCACCAGCCTCGCGATAACCCTGGGCGCAAAGAAGATCTGCAAGCGAGCGTTCGATTGCACCAGGGATCACCCGCTTCGGAGCGTCGTGGTCTCGGACCGCGCCGCCGTGTCGGCATGTCAACGGTTCCTCGATGACCATCGGGTGGTCGTGGAGGCGGCTTGCGGTGCCTCGCTCGCCGCCGTGTACGACCGCGCGCCGGAACTCAAGGACTTCGAGTCCGTCCTGGTCATCGTCTGCGGCGGCGCGACGACGACGCTCGAACAGTTGCGAGAATGGGCGGATGGAGACGGGTGATCGGGCAGCAAGGTCGCCGCTTCGCGGCGCGGTTCTTCCCGGCAGCCGACGGGGACGTCGGCGCACCCAGTGGGCAGCGCTGTGCCGAAAGCGGCGACACTTACTGGGTGCGCCGGCGTCCCCGCCGGCTGCCGCCGAAGGCGGCCAGAGAGTCGTGCCGGCCGCCAGGCCGGCTCCGCTTTG
>Ga0209544_1002144_pt1 | contig 18590 bp, 15 predicted proteins | sample MesohylPK_FD_187297 | JGI IMG/M metagenome (GOLD analysis project Ga0209544, IMG submission 187297) | Host-associated microbial community of the marine sponge Aplysina aerophoba from Gulf of Piran - sponge mesohyl, lysed by proteinase K... | ecosystem: Host-associated > Porifera > Sponge >...
CCACCCGGTACGGGAACGCCGGACCTTCTACCTTTTGTCAAGGGGGTAAAGGGGGGCTGCGGGCCGGTGGCTGGTAGCGGTTGGGAAGTGCGGTCCCGGGGAGAACGGGATGCGAGGTGGTTGGGGGTTTGGGAGACTGGTGGGAGGGGGAGCGAACTCCCCGGGCGTTGGGAAACGCGGCGCCGCGTCGGCGGTTGTTCGCCGTCCGCGGCGGAGAGGAGCGCGTTTCCCACACGTTCCACCGGCTCACGCTGAAGCTCCTTTTTTGGTTGGAGGAGTTGTTCAGGCGGCGAGCTTGTCTCGGGAGAGCTTGGGGTCGTAGAGGGTGCCGTTTTTGAGCATGGCGCAGGCGACGGCGAGGAGCCGGTCGCCGACGGTGCGGAGGGCACGGCCGTGGGAGAAGCCGCGGGCGCGGAGGGCGCGGTAGCGGGCCTTGCTGAGGGGGTCGTGTTGTGCGGCGACGCGGGCCCAGTGATAGAGGCCGTTTCTGAGTTCGTGCTGGACGGCGAGGCGGCGGATCTCCCAGCGGGTATTGCCGGACTGGATGCTGACGGGGGCGACTCCGGAGCGGGCGCGGAGCGCGGGGTAGTCGCGGCGCTGGAGGAGGTCGAAGGCTTCGGCGAGCAGGGTGCTGAGGACGTAGACCCCGACTCCGGGGAGGGAGAGGAGGATGGTGAGGTCGTCGGGGCGTTGGTCGTCGGCGTGGTTGTGGGAGAACGCCTTCAGCAGCTCGCGGATGTCTTCTCGTGCCTGGGCGAGGAGTTGGTTGGTGGTGTGTGCCTGGGCGAAGAGGCCCTGGAGGGCTCGGCCGGCGGCCTCGGCGGTTCCGGGGGCGACGGAGAGCGCGGGGGCGTGCAGGATCTCCCACAGGCTTTCGGCGTTCAGTCGGCGGATGCCGTGTTTCTTGAGGAGTTTGGCGAGGGTCGCGACGCGCAGCGTGAGGGCCCGGGCGGGGGTTTTGGCCTTGTTCCAGAGCTCGACGAACCAGGGGTGGGTGAGTTGGTTGAGGAGGTCGGGGATGGCGAGGAGTTGGGGGTAGTAGCGCCAGAGCTGCTGTCGGATCTGGTGGCAGAGGCGGGTGCGCTGGCCGGTCAACTCGTTGACGGTGCGGGTGCGTTCCCGCAGTTGGAGGACGAGAGACTCCTCCAGGTGGAGCCGTCGGAAGAGGTCGGGGTCGGCGCGCAGGGCGCGACCGAGCATCCAGGCATCGCGGGGGTCGTCCTTGGCGCCGGAGGAGACGTAGCGGCGGCGGGAGGCGCGGATCTGGGCGGGACCGATGGCGAAGACCGCGAAGCCGGCGAGGAGCAGCCCTTCGACGACGGGGCCGTGGGGCGTCTCGATGGCGACCGCGATCTGCCCGGGGGCGGCGCCGGTCTCGTCCAGGAGCCAGCGGACGAGCTCCGCCTGGCCCGCGCCACTGTGGGGAAAGGCCCGGTTGCCGCGAACCGAACCGGTCGCGTCCAGGAGGCATACATGGTGGGTCGTCGAGCCCCAATCGATCCCGACGAACCAGGGAAAAGAAGAGGTCATGGCGTTATGTCCTTCCGAGGGAAACCCTCGTGGGGAAGTCAGCCGCCGTGATGTCCGCGTGGGCCTATACTGGCTGCTCGATGGCGCGGCCCTTCTACCGTGCGTCGATCACGGCCAATGACCCGTCGAGGCACAGTCCGGCGTAGGTGTTCAAGACACGCACCTCCGGTTGGTTGCTCCCGGCGGGTCGGCTAACAGGTTGGTGAGGTAGGGCCCTTCGGTGCCTCTCACACCGGAGGGCCCAGGAAAAAAGGAAACGTGGTTTTCCTGCTTCCGGCAGGAGGAGGGCATCGTGCCCATCCGCGGCGCCGAAGGCAAGGCGCTACGCGCCTCCTCCGCTGCGCTCCGGCCCTCCGGGTGCCTTCGCCGCCGCGGATGGGCGGGGAGCAGTTTCATGGCCGGAAGCAGGAAAAAAATGGGCTTGCCCCCCGAGAAGGTCGCCACCACGCCATGGGAGGTTCGCCAGCTCGGAACCTGCGCCCCCTTCCTCCTCTTTGGCGCCGCCTCCAGGCTACCTGCCGCGCCCCAACGCACCCCCGCCGCCGCCCGTCGTGCGCAAGGTGTCTGCCACATGAAAAAGTGATGCCCGGAAAGGTATAGACCTCCGGTCGGCACCCGCTGGGCCGAGCCCAGCGGAACGGAATACTCCGACGCAGCCCCCCCACCGAAACGGCCTGGAACGCCGGCCTCCAGCCCGGCACCGCGGGCCGGGAGGCCGGCGGCGGCACCACCCAAATCCAGCGTCACGGAGACGCGGGTAGAGGGAATCGTCGCGCGGTGGGCAGTCGCTTTCGGTACCGCCGTCCCTCGCTACCGGCGGCGTGCGGTCGGGAAGACCACGACGCTCTCGTTCCCGTCCGTCCCGACGGAGGCGACGCCGAACAGGTAGTTGTCGATCACCAGGTTCTCGAACGTGTATTCGGTCACGTCGCCGACGAAACGCGAGTGCTCCCACTGGGGCGCGGTGGTATCCCGCCAGTAGACGCGGTAGCCCGCGAGGTTGCCCGAAGCCACCGAATCCCACGACAGGACCGCGGAAGCCCGCACCGCTCCGGCGATCCCGACACCCGCGGGCGGGGCCGGCGCCCAGGCAAGCCCGGCGAGGGTGATCACGTTCACCCCGGTCAACTTGGCTGCGTAGTCGAAGTTCACCCCCTCGATCACGTCGCCGTACTCGATCCCGTCCTCGACGCGGATGTCCTGGTGCTGGCGCCGGTAGTTCTCGTGGGTCTCCATGATGCGGACCCCCGGAAAACCGGCGTCGTTGAAGGGCCGGTGGTGTCCACCGCGCCCGAAACGGTCGAGGCGGTAGATCATCTTGGCTTCGAGGTTCGGGATGTAGAGGTCCGTCATCCGCGCCACGTAGCGCGCAAGTTGCCGGGAGACACCGTCCACCTCGCCGCCGGTCGTGCGCCGCCGCCGTCGCGCCTCCTCGGTCTCGGTAACCGGGGTCGGCTCCGAGAAGACCCGGAAAACGTCGTTCCGGATCACCCCGTCCACTCCTTCGATGTTCCCGATCATGTCGTTGTTCAGCACGGCTTCGATGGCCCAGCCTTCATCCCGGGCGACGCTCGCCAGGTGCCGGCCGCCGTAGAGTCCCTGCTCCTCGCCGGAAAGGCCGGCCAGGATGATGGTGGCGGGAAAGGAACCGGCGTACCGGCTCAGCACCCGGGCCGCTTCGATCGCGCCGGCCATGCCGCTCGCGTTGTCGTTGGCGCCGGGTGAATCGTCGGTGAAGTTGTTCGCGTCGGAGATCCGGCTGTCGATGTCGCCGGACATGATGACGATCCGGTTCGGTTCGCTCCCGCCGCGCAGGGTGGCGAGGACGTTCACCACCTCGGTGTCGACCGGGATGCGGGTCCCCTCCCGCCCCGGAACCACCGTCCGCTGATAGGAGACCTCGAGACAGCCTCCGCAGGCATCCGAGATCAGGGTGAATTCCGCGTGAATCCAGCGCCTCGCCGCGCCGATGCCGCGGGTTTCACTCTCGGTCTCGGAGAGGGTATGCCGCGTGCCGAACCCCGCCAGCCTGCGGATATCGGCCTCGATACGGTCCCGGGAGACGGCCCCGAGGAGGTCGTACATCCGCGGATCGCGTCCCGGCGGTTCGCCGGTCTGGGCAAGCACCGCTGCCGGCGCCGCCAGCGAAGCGATCAGGAGGGCCAGGGGTAGGGCGCGGGTCGACATGGCCGGGGTTTGTATCACCGGGGCGTTCTTTCTATCGGCTCGATCCACGCTATCGGCGGACACTGGCCCGCAGCGCTCACACCGGATACGTCCTGCACGGGACTGGCCGCGATTCCGGCCTAGAATGCCAGCGGTTCGACGCTAGGTTCTCTGCCTGACCTGCCCAACGGGATCCTCGGGGCGCTTCTATTCCTCCTGCCTGGGTTCCTGGCGGCGTCTGTGTTTCACGAGTTCACGCCTCACCCGAAGTCGGGCCAGTTTGAGAGGACGGTTCAGGCGCTCATCTTTACCGTCGTCGTCCAGGCACTGACCCTGGGCAGCGTTCATCTCGGCGTCCCGGAACATTGGTTGATCCCATACGCGATAGCCGTTGTATTCGGGATCGCATTGGCAGGGATTTTCAATCATGACTTACTCCACCGGCTTCTTCGTAAAGTCAAGCTGACCAAGGAGACGCCGGACCCTTCAAATTGGTGTTCTGCCTTTGCGCGGCATCAATGCAACGTCATCCTGCATCTTGAGGGTACGGAGGAACAAAGACGGGTCTACGGATGGCCTGAAGAATGGCCAACCGCTCCCGACAAGGACTATTTCTGCCTCGCAAACGCGCAGTGGCTGAATCCGGACGGTTCCGTTATCGCACAGGGGGCGCCAACTACACTGATCTCAGCCGAGGAGGTCGTCTTGGTAGGGTTCATGGAAGAACCCGTGCGATAGCGCGGAGATACGCATGGCGAGAGCACCCACACCACCTCCCGTGAGAATCAAGTGGATATACGCAGAAAAAAGGGGTAAGAACCCGCGACCCCAGAACGCTCCCGCCCAACCACCGAAAGTCCCTCCTCCACCGCCACCGAAGAAATGACTACGAAAAGAATGCAGCCTCGACTTACCTTGGCATCTTTTCCCTCCCCAGAGCGCATCGAGAAGGGACGAACGCCTGGATCCAGGCCACAGCCACAAACGCCACCACCCTCGCCCGAGCCACCTCCGCCCAAGAAGTAGCCGCCCGCCTTTGGGTCATCCGAGCGGACGGCGCCGATGCGAGCCGTGGTGAACGACTTGAGCAGACGATAGAGCCAGCTTCGATCGCGGGTTCGCCCCTCGCGTGGATGAATCCGGCGCGACCGCCACGGTCGTCAAGAAGTATGGGATGGCTGTTCCAGGATTCTCCTCGCAACAATGCCTAAGAGTCACTGGTCTCCGGCCCTTCGCGCTTAGTCACATTGGCCGGGGCCGGCGCTCCCAAGCGAATTGGGCGATTTCGGCTGACAGACTGACGTGAGCCCGGCTAGTCCGACGAGGTGTGGTCGTGCGAGATCTTCCAACCGTCCGCGGTCCGCTCGAAGAGGAGCGTGAAAAGGCCCGTGGGGGCGTCGGCCTCGCGCTCCAGGTTGTAGCGCCCGAACACGAACACGAAGTCGTCGGAGAGCACGCGGACGTCCAGATCGGTGAAGGTCAGCGCCCCCATGGCGGCCCGGTCCGGGTACGTCCGGCGATAGCGATCCAGCACGTCCTCCGCGCCGTAGCGGACGCTCCCGCCCGAGACGAACCGCATCCGGGGAGAGTCCAGGTAGTCCGCTACGAAGGTGACGAGATCACCTCCGTTCCAGGCGCCCGACTGCCGCTCCAGGAGGGATCGGATGTCGGCCTCGATCGAGGCCGCCTCCGCCGGCGTCACCACGGGACGCTCCTCCGGGGCCTCATCACCGGCATCACCGGAGCCGTCCGGAGGGGCGCACGCGCCCGCCAGGAGGACGAGGAGTCCAAGAGAGATCGCATGGTTCCGCATCCCGAAAATGGTAGCGACCGGGGCGCGCGCTACGATGCCTCCGCATCAGGAGGCGAGAGCGAATGGCGTTATATGACAATCCAGGAGGCAACGGACCTTGGGGGGGGCTTGGCGGGGATGGACCCGCGATGCCCGATCTGGAGGGTTTGCTACGGCGTTTCGGAGGAAACGCCCGCCGGACGGCCGTACGGGTAGGGATCGGGATCGCAGCGGCGATCCTGTTCTTCATGTCGGTCTATCAAGTCCAGCCCGACGAGGCGGGAGTCGTCACGCGATTCGGGCGCTACTCACGCGTGACGGATCCGGGCCTCCACTTCATCGTGCCGTTCCTCGAGACGGTGACCAAGGTTCCGGTGGAACGCCAGCTCAAGGAAGAGTTCGGGTTCCGGACGGTCGAGGCCGGGGTGCGGACCACTTACGACGAGCGGCAGTTCCTCGGAGAGTCCCTCATGCTCACCGGAGATCTGAACGTCGCGGTGGTCGAGTGGATCGTTCAGTACAAGGTTCAGGATCCGCGGGCCTATCTCTTCAACGTCCGCGAAATTCGCTCGACTTTCCGGGACATGAGCGAGGCCGCAATGCGGGATGTGGTCGGAGACCACAGCGTGGACGAGGTTCTGACGGTGGGCCGGGAACAGATCGCCGCGCGGGCGAAGGATCTCCTGCAGGAGATGAACGAGCGCTACGAAACCGGCATCAGCGTCCAGCAACTCGTTCTTCAAGACGTGAATCCTCCGGACGTGGTCAAACCGTCATTCAATGAGGTGAACGAGGCGATCCAGGAGAAGGAGCGGCTCACCAACGAGGCGCTCGCCGAATACAACCAGGCCATCCCGCGGGCTCGCGGCGACGCCGAGCGGGTCCTCCAGGAAGCCGAGGGCTACGCGGCCGAGCGTGTGAACCGGGCCCGGGGCGAGGCAACCCGCTTTGAGGCCATCTATGCCGAGTACCGGAATGCACCCCGGGTCACCAGGGCCCGGATGTACCTGGAAACCCTTTCCGAGGTGATCCCGAAGCTCGGGCAAAAGGTGATCCTCGATGAGAGCGGCACGAACGTCCTGCCGCTCCTCAACCTGAACGGCCAACGGCGGCAACCACCCGATCCGGGTGGTCCGGGCCCGGGGTCGCAACCGGAACGGGAGGAATCACGATGAAGCGCGCGCTGCCCATCCTGGGAAGCCTGGCGGGACTCGTCCTTCTCTTCTCGGCGACCTACACCGTCCGCGAAACCGAACAGGCCATCATCACCCAGTTCGGGGAGCCGGTGGGCGGTGCGGTCAACGAACCGGGCCTCCACTTCAAGCTCCCCTTCATCCATCGGGTAAGCCGTTTCGATCAACGCTGGCTGCCCTGGGACGGGGACGCCAACCAGATCACCACCCGCGACAAGAAATTCATCTGGGTGGACACCTATGCCCGTTGGCGGATCTCCGATCCGTTGCTGTTCTTCCAGTCGGTTCGCGACGAGCGCGGCGCCCAGAGCCGCCTCGACGACATTATCGACGGCGAGACCCGAAACGCGGTGGCTACCTACGACCTCATCGAGATCGTCCGGATCACCAACCGGGATTTCGAACTGACCGAAGATCTCGTCTCCTTCGCCAACGAGGAGGCGGTGCGCGAGATCGAGTTCGGAAGGAACGGGATCACCCGGACCATTCTGGAGAAAGCGTCGGAAATCACGCCGAGCTTCGGCATCGAACTCGTGGACATCCGGATCAAGCGCCTCAACTACGTCGAGGAAGTGCGGGCCAAGGTGTACGAACGGATGATTTCGGAGCGCCAGCGAATCGCCGAGCGCAGCCGCTCGGAGGGTGAGGGACGCGCGGCCGAGGTTCGCGGCCAGCGCGAGCGCGAACTGAAGTCCATCGAATCGGAGGCGTTCCGCCAGGCCGAGGAGGTTCGCGGCCGGGCCGACGCCGAGGCTTCCGGAATCTACGCCCGCGCCTATCAGCGCGACCCCGATTTCTACCGCTTCATGAAGTCGCTCGAGACCTACCGGACGGCCCTCGACGACGGGGTCACCCTCGTCATCGGGAGCGACAGCGAGTTCCTCGACTTCCTGCGCCGGTCTCGCTGAGATCGGGCGCCAGGGCCGCGCGTTCCGGGACCGCCAGGAGCGCGCGGTACGGGTTTGCGAGAGGTGACACGTATTCCGTGCGCGCGTATAATGTGCTCCGTGAACGTGACCCTCTCCATCGAAGATCGAGTGGTGGCCGAAGCGCGGCGCATCGCCGCTGTCCGGGGCACCAGCATGAACCAGTTGGTGCGCGACTTCCTGAACGATCTGACCCGGCAGCAGGATGTCGAGTCGGTGGTCGCGGAACTCAAGGAGTTCTGGGCCAAGGAGAGTTTCCGGTCGGAAGGGCCGTGGACCCGCGAAGAACTCTACGACGATGAGAGGTCGTGAGTTCCTCGACACCAACGTCCTCGGTTACGCCCACGATGACCGCGACCGGGGAAAGCAGGCCCTTGCTCGGGAACTGATCGAACGGCTCCTTCTGGAGCGGCGTGGCGTGGTGTCGCTCCAGGTCTTGCGCGAATTCTTCGCTGTTGCCACCCGAAAGCTGGGGATGAGCAGCGCGCAGGCCCGGCGTTGCGTCGTCGGGTACGCGCGGTTCGAGGTCGTCACGCTCGGCGTCGCGGATCTCCTCGGAGCGATTGACCTGCACCGGATGCACTCTCTGTCGTTTTGGGACTCCCTGATCGTTCGGGCCGCGCTCAACGGATCCTGCACCGTCCTGCACACCGAAGACATGCAGTCCGGCTACATCGTGGACGGATTGACGCTGCGGAACCCTTTCGCGGACCACCCTTCGATCTGACGTCGCCGCGCGGTGCAGCGTGGCTCGGATCTTCCTCTTGGTCCCTCCCCCCGGTTCGGGCATGATTCGGGGTCGCGCAACTCCCTTCCCCCGAGGTCGATATCCATGACGAAGATGATGTCTTTCCGCCGCCTGTTGTTCCCGCTGGGCCTTCCGCTCCTGGCCGCGGCGTTCGTGACCGCGCCGGGACTCGCCCAGGACGCGCCCCCCACCATCGAGGAAAAAACCGCCGGCATGACGGCCATTTCGGGATTCGTGCCCCTCCACTGGGACGAGCGCACCGGACACCTGTTCGCGGAGTTCGCCGACATGGAGGAAGAGTTCATGTACTCGGTCTCCGCGGCTTCCGGGCTCGGCAGCAACCCGATCGGGCTGGACCGCGGGCAGATCAGCCGGCGCGCCGTGCTGAGTCCGATCCGCGTCGGCCCGCGCATCCTGCTCATGGAACCGAACTACCGCTACCGGGCGGTTAGCGACAACCCCGACGAGGTCCGGGCGGTTCGCGACGCGTTCGCACCCTCGGTGCACTGGGGGTTCCAGGTCGAGGCCGAAACCGACGGCCGGGTGCTGGTGGACATGACGGACTTCTTCCTGCGGGACGCCCACGGCTCGGCGGCGCGGATCGCGCGAGCCGGGCAGGGCACGTTCCGGCTGGACCGGGATCGCAGTGTCTTCTTTCTGGAGAACACCAAGGGTTTCCCCGACAACACCGAAGTCGAAACCATGTTGACGTTCACGAGCGACAACCCCGGACGACTCGTCTCGGGCGTCGCGTCCAGCGGGGACGCCGTAACTCTCCGGCACCACCATTCATTCGTGCGGCTTCCGGGTCCCGGGTTCGAGATTCGGGTGGCGGATCCGCGGATCGGCGTCAACGGTCCGACCTACATGGACTACGCGACGCCGATCGACCAGCCGATGACCGTCAGGTTGGCAGCTCGGCACCGCCTCCAGAAGGTTGATCCCACCGCGGAGCGCTCGGAAGTCGTGGAACCCATCGTCTACTACCTCGACCGCGGCGTGCCCGAGCCGGTGCGCACCGCGCTCCTCGAAGGCGCCCGCTGGTGGGCCGAAGCGTTCGAGGCGGCCGGATTCATCGATGCCTATCGGGTTGAAGTCCTGCCGGAGGGAGCCGACGCCCAGGATATCCGCTACAACATGATCCACTGGACCCACCGCCGCACCCGCGGCTGGTCCTACGGCGGGGGCGTTCAGGACCCCCGAACCGGCGAGATCATCAAGGGGAACGTGAACCTGGGAAGCCTGCGGCTCCGTCAGGATCATCTCCATGGAATCGGTCTGACCGCTCCCTATACGGGAGCCTCCGGCATGACGCCCCCCGGGCTGCTCGACATCGGCCTGCCGCCGGACCCGGACGGGCCGGACTCCTGCGGGTTGTCCGCCGCTCCGGGCTTTTCCTACCTCGCCCAGGTCGGGGAGGGCGCCACCTCCGTGGACATGGCTCTCGCCCGGGTGGCGCAGCTCTCGGCGCACGAGGTCGGCCACACCCTCGGGTTCCCGCACAACTACATGTCCTCCACCTACGGCGGTCGGGCAAGCGTCATGGACTACCCGGCGCCGCTCGTGGTACTTGAGGACGGGGTCGTGAAGCTGGACGACGCCTACGGGGTAGGGGTCGGCTCTTACGACATCCTCTCGGTCCGCTGGGCCTACGGCCACTTCCCGCCGGAGGAAACCGCCGCCGCGCTCGATGCCATCATGCAGGAAGGCCTGATGTCGGAGACCCGGTTCATGGCCCACACCGACAACTACATCGGCGCCGGCGCCCACCCGCTCGCCTCGGTCTGGGACAACGGTCAGGACCTCGTCCGGCACCTCGAAGCGGAAATCGCGATTCGGCAGGCCGGACTCGACGCCTTCGGCGAGAACGTCATCCGGCCCGGCGAAGCCATGTCCCTGCTCGAGCCGGTGCTCGTGCCGCTCTACCTGCACCACCGCTTCCAGATGAAGGCGGCGCTCAACACCGTCGGCGGCCAAGAGTACTACTACGCCGTCCGGGGGGACGGACAGCGCCCGGTGGCGCCGATCCCCGGCGACCGCCAGCGGCAGGCGCTCGACATCGTTCTGCGCACCCTGGAGACGGATTTCCTGGCGCTGCCGGAGCGCATCGTCGAGATGATCCCGCCCCCGGCCTACCGGGAGGTGGGTGGTGAGACCTTCGACGGCCACACCGGGCTTGTCTTCGATCCCCTGGCGGCGGCCGACACCTCAGCGGACTACACGGTGGAGCTTCTGCTCCATCCGGAGCGGATGGCGCGGCTCGTGAATAACCACGCCATGGATTCCGACCAGCCGGGGCTCTCGGACGTTCTCGACGCCCTGGTCGAGAGGACCTGGGGCGCGGCCGAGCCGGAGGGCAGCTACCTCCGCGCGGTGCAGGACGCGGCCGAACGCAGCGTGCTGAACGGGATGATGCGGGAGGCCATGAACCCCGACAACCCGGCGCGGGTCCGGGCGGTCCTCGAGGACCGGCTCATGGCGCTCGGCGGGACGCTCGCCGGCATGAGCGAGGCGACCCCGCACGAAGCGCTCGCGGTCGCGGACATCCGGCGCTTCGCAGATCGGGACGTGAGCCTCGACCCGAACGCCAGCCGGCCGGAGCGGCCGCCGGGTTCGCCGATCGGCGGCGCGAGTGCGTCCGGCACACGCCGGATCCCGGGGCGTTGACCTAAGGGCGCCGGCCTGTGGGCCGGCGCCCACATCTCCGGCGGGTGGGGCCCAGCTCCGCCGACCCGGAGGTAGAGAACTACGCATTCGCTGCGCTGGCGCGCAGCGGTGTCGGCCTGGAGGCCGGCGTTCCAAGCGGTGTGGGCTGTACCGGAGGGTTGGGTTCCGAGGGGTCTTGGCTGTGGGGGTGGGTGGGGGTGTCCTGTTCCGCTGCGCTCTCGCGCAGCGGGTGCCGGCTGAAGCCGGCGTTCCAAGCCGCTTCCGCCGTGCGGGCGGATGGAGTTGCCCTCTGTTGTCCTGACGGATGGCGTGGTGCGGTTTCGAACGCCTAGTGGTGGGCGGGGATCGGTAGCGCCAGGACCGACGCTCGGGCGCGGATCATCATGTGGACTGCCGGGTCCGGCCGGAAGAAGGAACCGGCGTGGCCCTGGTCGTAGCCCAGCACCAGCAGGTCCCGGGGTCCCGTCAGGCGGGCGAGCTGACGCGGCGGGTTGCCTTCCGCGCGGATGACCGGCACCCGAACCCGGTAGAGGTCGGCCATCCGTTCGATCGCCGCCAGGACGGACGCGACGTCCTCCCGGCCTTCGAGGCCGCGCCCGATGAAGGACGGCGGTGTGACCAGGACGGCGGCCAGCGGGATGCTGAACTGGCGGGAAAGGCCGATGGCGGTGTCCGCGGCGCGGAGGGTCGCCTCCACGTCGGTGATGGGGATGACCAGCCGTTCCCAGGGGAAGCTGCCGCCGGGGATGAGCACGGGGCAGGAAAACCGCGCCATGGTCGAAAGGAAGTGCGCCGCGTTCAGGCCTATCCGCGCCACGAAGGACGCCTCCCCGTGATCGATGAGGACACAGCCGGCGTCCGGGCGGGCGGCGGCGAACGGGTCTTCCCCGGGAGGGATCCGGGTGACCCGGTCGGCGGGCACGTCGAAGTCCGCCGGCGGCTCGACCCCTTCGGGGGCAACGATACGGAGGCGCCGGGCGCGAGAGGTGCGGAACAGGTATTCCGCTTCCCGCCAGGCGACCTCCGGGAGTTCCCGCTCCGCGAAGACCACGATGTGGCTCCCGAACTGGAGCGGAAAGAGGGACTTCCCCTCGCGCAGGAATTCCGCCGCCCCGGGCGCGACCTCCGGCTCTCCGGTGATCAGGAGGCGGTCGCCCGCCTCGATCACGGCGTCTCCGTCCGGAACGACGAAGCGGTCCCCCCGGTAGATCCCGGCGACGAGCCATTTGCGGGCTCCCAGATCCCGCAGCTTCACGTTCACCGCCGGGGAGGTCGGCAGCACCTGGATCTCCCGGATCTCGCCGCGGCCGAGGCCGAGCGAGGTCGCCACCTGGTGGGAGCGTTCGATCCGGTTGCGGATCTGGTTTGCGATCACGCCCGGACGGGCGATGCTCTCGGCCCCCGTGGCCCGAAGCCGTCCGGCGCGATGCGATTCGCGGAGGGTGCCGATGGTCGCGGGACGCGGGTCAAGCTCGGATGCCACCCGGCAGACCTCGATGTTGACCGTGTCCTGATCGGTGGCGGCGATGACCCACTCGGCCCCGTCGCCGGCCGCGGCCCGGAGGGCCAGCGCGCTGGTCCCGTCGCGAAGCAGGGTGTCGAACGACTGTTGCGGGGCGTCCTCTCGGAGGCGCTCCAGCTTCTGCGGGTCCGTGTCGAGCACCACCACCCGACGCTCGCCGGCAAGCTGGCGCGCCAACTCCCGCCCGGTCTGCCCGGCGCCGATGATGACGACCCGAGGCAGGTCGTGCGGGGACGGCGCTTCACTCTCCAGAGAGAGGTCCGGAGAGTGTTCAGGCATGACGGAGAAGAGTCCGGACCCGCTACGGAACGAGGCCCGAGGCGCGGCGCGTCACGGCGCCGCGCCGGAGCGGAATCCTCCGTCCGGCGCCCGGCCGAACCGGTGAGCGGATAACTACTGCGCTCTCAGGGTGGCCGTAATCTCGGACACCGCATCCGTGTCCCAGGGCGGAGTCATCACCCTGCTGATGGCCTCCTGGGGGTCCGTCGGGGTATCCGGACCGGTTTCTTCAGTGCCGCCGACCTCCATGTAGGGTTCGCCATCAACGACTCCGGCGTCGTATATCTCCGCGCGGACCGTGAACGTCTCCTTCCAGTTGCCGTCTGCATCGATGGCGCACTCATTGAATCCGATGAACCAGTCCGGGCTCGGCGAGAGTTTCTGGGCATAGCTGAGGCAGGGGAACTCCGAGCTCAAGGTGATTTCCGCGGCCCCCAGCACCGCCCTGATTTCGTCGAAGCTCTCCGCGAGGACCATCCAGCCCATCTCCTCGGCCTCGTGCGCCAGGTCGTGCCCGTGGCCGTCCCAGGCCAAGTGCAAGAGACCCTCGGAGGCCATGCCCCCTTCTTCCCAGAGCACGGTGTCCAGGGGGTGGGCGACGAAAGCGATCTCGCTCTCGGCCATCGCGCCCTCAGGGTAGGGCTTGGCGTCGGGGAAGAGGAGCGTGAATAGCGGATCGGTCGAATAGTTCGCCTTGTAGCCGACGTCGTAGGTACGCATCTCCGCTTCCGGCTCGGGCTCCGGCTCGGGTTCCGGCGCCGGGGCCGGTGCGGGCGGCGGAGCGGGAGCGGGAGCCGGGGTGGTGCCCCCCGAATCGCCTCCGCAGGTCGCCAGGAAAAGAGCGCTGAACAGCAGCGCGGCGCCGAGCCAGATGGTTCGTGTCTTCATCGCAGGTCCTCCTTCAGGTCGCGAAATGCCCGTATCCCGTAACGATTCCAATACGGTCGAAATGAATGGTACCGCATCGCGGTTTCGCCTGGGTCGGAGAAAAAGGCGCGCAGACCCTCTCCGCCACCGAACCTACTCCTCCTGGCGCGTCGCGCTCAGGATCTGCACGATGGCGGGCGCCACAAAGTGGGGTGGCTTGTCGAGTAGCGTGATTGCCTCCCGCGGCTCGGTATCCGCGCCGTCCGCCTTGGCTGCGTAGTCATCTCCGTCAGCCGTGCCCGCGTCGTAGGCGAGGAGCTGCGTTTGGATCGTGTCGAGCCATTTCCCGTCCTCGTCGGTCGCACAGACATTCGCAAACCCGATGAACCAGTCCGGACTGGGTTCAATCCTTTCGGCATAGCTGAGGCAGGGGTGGTCGAGGTGCATGTCGATCGCAGGCTCCGGGCTCAGGAATATCCGGAGCAGTTCCCCGAGGCTTCCCGCGATGACTTCGGTCGAGTCGTCCAGGCCTGCTATCAAGGTTTCCGGGCTCCCGGTCTCGGCAAGCAGTTTCATTTCGTCCGAGGCCGTCGCGCCGACGGAGAAGGGTCCCGCGTCGCGCGCGTGCGCCAGCAGGATGAGTTCGGAGGCAAAGCTCACTCCGTCCGGAAGGGTTCCCGGCTGCCGGGGGCCGATGCGGTCGTCGGGTTGCTCGAACAGGTAGGTGACCGTCTCCGGCTCAGGCGGTTCCGGTGGCGCCGGGGGAGGGGCAGGAGCCGGAGTTGGCGCGGGAGCCGGCGCGGCCGGAGTGGACCCGCCGTCGTCGCAACCGGTCATCAGGAGGGCCAGGGCCCCGACGGCAAGAGCCGGAGCGGCCAGCCGAGTCGGCGAACGCGAGGGGAGGACGGCACTTCGCAGGGCAGGGGATATCAACGGAACAGACTCCAGGGAAGGTTCCGGCCGAAGCCGGATCGGTGACAGAAGGCGGCGGCGGAGCCGCTGCCGAAAGTCTACAACATGAAAACGGGTTTCAGTATCAGGCGAAAACAGAACACGTTCGTCCCACGGCTACTCCGGTACCGGTCCGGACCGGATCGACGCCCGGTTCAAGCACCGCTCCAGCCGGATCGGCAACGAACCGAATTCCGCTTGCCCGGCCGAAATGGCCCGTCAGCGCGGTCTCCCGGCGCACGAGCACCTGGTGGCCGCGTTCTTCGAGACCCCGGGCCACCGCCCCGCAGTCCGGAGTCCGCTCGTCGAGGGTCAGGGGACCCACATCGGCGTGAAATCCCGAGCTTCCCACGGCCTCCTGGATGGAAGCCCCGCGGTCCGCCAGGCGCGCCACGGCCAGCGTGACTGCCGAGATGAGCCGGCGGCCGCCCGGCGAACCCACGACCGCCCAGGGGACCCCGTCCCGCAAGAGGATGGCCGGAGCCGCGGCGTGGAGCGCCCGGCGCCCGGGGGCGGGCGAAATCCGGCGGCCCGGTCGCGGGTCGAACCACATCATGCCGTTGTTGAGGGGATACCCGAGCCCGGGGACGGCAAACGCGGATCCGAAGCGGCCGCCCAGGGTGGCGGTGAGCGAAACCGCCATTCCCGCCGCGTCCATCACGTTGACATGCGTGGTGCAGTCCGAGGTCGGGGCGCCCTGCCGCGGCGTGTTCCCCACGTTCTCCATTCCCGGCGGCAAGGGTCCTTCCGGCACGGTGATGCGAGGGCCGTCCGGAGCCACGCCGTGGCGCCGCTCCCGGAGGTACTCGGAATCAAGCATCCCGGAAAGCGGGACGGGCACGCTGTCGGGATCGCCCAGGTGCGCGAAACGATCCAGAAAGGCGAGCCGGAGGGATTCCGCCGCGAGGTGAAGAAAACGGACTTCCTCCTCGGGGGATCCGGAAAACGGCCCCGCCGGGGGAAACGCATCCAGGTGGGAGAGCGCCGTGGCCAGCGTAGGGCCCCCGGAGTTCGCCGGCAGCGTCGCCACCGTGGAGCCCCGAAAACCGAAGCAGAGCGGCGGCGCCTCGCGCACGGCGGCGGCTTCGAAGTCGGGTTTCGCAAGGATGCCCCCCGCCTCGTTGACCGCGTCGAGCAGCCGGCGCGCGATGGGTCCCCGGTAGAAGGGCCCGGAACCCTCCGCGGCGAGGACCCGCAGCGATCCGGCGAGTTCGGGGTTCCGGAGCCGATCTTCCTCACCGGAGGGTACGAAGGGAATTCCATCCCCCCGGGTGTAAAGCGCAAACGCCGGCGGTGAGAGCCGGAGCCGCCGGTAGCCGGCCGCCGCGTGTACGGCGAAGACCCAATCGGGAACGAACCCTTCCTCCGCGAGGTCCACCGCGGGTTCGACCACGTCGGCAAACGGAAGGCGGCCGAAGCGCTGGTGGAGTTCCACCAGGGTTGCCGGCGCGGTGGGCACGAGCACACTGAGCGGCCCGGTCTCCGCGCGGTCGCCCCTCGTCGGGGGGAAGCCGTAGAGTCCGCCACCGACCCCTTCGAGGGGCTCGAACATTCCCTCGTGAGCCCGTACCGGACAGCGCGCGCTGCCGTCGAACGCGATGATCCGGTTGCGGCCCGGATCGAACACCACGCCGTAGGCGGTGCCGCCCAGCCCGTTCATGGCCGGCTCCACCACGCCCGCCGCGAGCATCGCGGCCACCGCGGCATCGGCGGCATTCCCGCCCCTGGCCAGGATCTCACCGCCGGCGCGCGCGGCGCCCGCGGTCATCGCGGTCACCGCGCCGACGTTCCCGGTAACGCGCGAGCGTCCGGGCAGGGGGACCTGCTCGCGCAGCGAAGTCGTCATTCGCTGGTGTCGGCGAGCAGCGCGGGGTCCGCGTTTCCGCCGCAGAGCGGGGTGAGGACCTCGCGGCTCCGGAATCGATCCGGGTGCTCGAGGAGCGCCGCGACCCCGGCGGCCCCCGCCGGCTCCACCACCAGTCCGAGCGTCCGGTAAAGCAGGCGCACGGCTTCGCGAAGGGATTCCTCGCCGACCTCCACCACTTCATGCACCACCCGCTGCATCACGGGAACGGCCTCGGGTACGGGAACCCGGACCGCGATGCCGTCGGCGATCGTGGCCGGTGCCACCTCCGCGGGAGACGCGTCTCCCGACAGGAAAGCGCGGCGCATGACGGGCGCTTCGCGCGCCACCACGCCGACGAGGGTCATTTCGGGAGCGGCGTGCCGCATCCAGAGCCCCATCCCCCCGATGAGCGCCCCGTTTCCGACCGGAACCACGGCGGTGTCCGCGCGGACCCCGGCCTCGAGGCACTCCAGCGCGATCGTGCCGGCGCCTTCGGTGATCTCGGGCTCGCGCCCGTCCTCCACGAACTCGGCGCCGGTCTCCGTGGCGTAGCTGAGGGCGCCTTCCTTTGCCGCGTCGAAGTCCTCTCCGACGAGCCGGACCTCGGCGCCGAGGCTGCGCATGGCCCGCACCTTGTCGGGGTTCGCGTGAAGGGAAGAAAACACCGTGAGCGGGATTCCGGATCGCCGCGCCGCCCAAGCGAGTCCCTGTCCGAAGTTTCCGGCCGATCCCGTCACCCAACCGGGAGTTCCGGTGGGGGTTCCGGTGGGGGTTCCGGGCGGCCGGCCGCGGAGCCGCTCGGCGGTCTCCCGCCCTCTGCGGGCCCCGAACCAGCAGGCGCCCCGCGCCTTGAAGCTCCGGATGGGGTTGACGCACTCCACCTTCACGCTGACCCGGCAGCGGACGGCCGCGCCGAGCGGCTCCGAGGCGAACAGCGGCGTATCCCGGAATTCCCGGGGAATGGCGGCGCGGGCGGCTTCGATGCCCTGCGGCGTAGGTTCGGTCGGCACGGCGGGGATGGTAAGGCGCACCTTCGGTTGATGGACCGTCGAATACACTTCGGCTCCCGCTGGGAGATGCACCCCGCGCCGCCGGAAGGCCGGGAACCAGACGGCGGGTGAGGGAAGACCGATGAAGAAGAAAACACAGGGGACCGGCCGCAACCTCAGCCGCCGGCAGTTCGTCCAGGTGGGCGCGGCCGGCGCCGCCGCACTCGGCGCCGCGGCGTCGGGAGCACCCGCGGTCCAGTCGTCCGGCTCGAGACCGGTGGTGATCGCCTCGGGGAACGGAAACCGCTACAAGAACGGCGGCGACGAGGTCGTCGTGGAACGCGCGTTTCGCATGATGACCGAGGGCAAGGACGTACTCGAGAGCCTCATCGAAGGCGTGAAGATCACCGAGCTCGACCCCGAGGACGCGAGCGTCGGTTACGGCGGCCGTCCCAACGCCGACGGCGTGGTCCAACTCGATTCGTGCTGCATGCACGGCCCCAACCGGCGCGCCGGCGGGGTGGCCGGAATCGAGGGTGTCCGCACCCCGGCGTCGGTCGCCTATCAGGTGCTCCAGGTAACGGACCACCACCTGCTGGTGGGGAAGGGGGCCCAGGGATTCGCCCGCAACATGGGATTCGAGATCGAGGACGACCTGAACACGCCCCGGTCACGGGAAATGTGGCTGGAGTGGAAGCGCCGCATCGATCCGGGTCACTACCTCGATCCCAAGAAGCGCGCCGAGGCCGGGCATGCCGCCGGCCTCTCCATGGTCCGTGACGGCCTGATGGACGAGGAGGAGTACTACGGGACGATCAACTGCGACGGGTTGAACGCGAACGGCGATCTTGCCGGCGTCACCACCACGAGCGGGCTGGCCTGGAAGATCCCCGGCCGCGTCGGCGATTCGCCCATCCTGGGCGCCGGGCTCTACGTGGACAACGCCGTAGGCGCGGCGGGATCCACCGGCCGGGGCGAAGCCAATCTCTACGGCCTCTGCTCCTTCCTGATCGTGGACGAGATGCGGCGCGGCGCCCACCCCAAGGACGCCGCGATGACCGCGCTCTCGCGCGTCAAGGAGAACACCGTCGAAAAGCGCCTCCTCAACGGCCGG
>Ga0209544_1002148_pt1 | contig 18536 bp, 17 predicted proteins | sample MesohylPK_FD_187297 | JGI IMG/M metagenome (GOLD analysis project Ga0209544, IMG submission 187297) | Host-associated microbial community of the marine sponge Aplysina aerophoba from Gulf of Piran - sponge mesohyl, lysed by proteinase K... | ecosystem: Host-associated > Porifera > Sponge >...
CATCGCCGGGAACGACGCCAGACCGAGGACCGCCCCGAAGACGGCACCCACCTTGGCGCCCAAGCGAACCCGATCCGCCAGCGGCGCCGGATCGATGGGCTCGACCTCTTCTTCTTCTTCGACAACGTCGAACGCCGCAACGGCCACCTGTTCGACCGCAGGCTGCGGTACCTCGTGAGGGATCGGATCTGCCGGCGCCGGAGGCGCTGCGGGCTCCGCCAGGACCGGATCGGATGCCGGCGGAGGCGCCGGAGGGGCCATTGCTTCCCCACCGGACCATGCGCTCAGCACCTCCTCGACCGTTGTCCCCTGTGCCGCGGCACGAGCCGCCGCGGATCGCTCCACCAGGTGGTCGGGGGCCCCTCCGAGTATCTCTCCAATAGTGGCCAGCCGTGAATCGGACATCGGCGAGGATGTTAGTGGTCTGACCGGGACCGGCCGGCGAGCGGTTGACGGTCCGGCGACCCGGATCGGTGGCTTTCGTCCCGATGCCGTGCTCTCGCCCGCCTCTCGGCCCACATGATCAGGCCTATCCCGACCAGAGCAATCGAAAAGCCCAGAACGGTGTCGTAGGGGTGGTGGGCCAGCAGGGTCACGAGGGGCACGATCACAACGCTCTCGAATCGATCTCCGGTGGGCCTGAGGGGAAAGCGCACGGCCCCGCTAGCTCACCGTCCTTGCGTAGAATACCCGGGCGGCGCGAAGTAGACGGCGAGGACAGCAAGGCCCATGAGAGCACACTCGAGGATCGCGATCCTTGTACTGGTCGGGGTCATGCTGCTGACCGCGTGCGCCGGGGGCGATCCTGACATCACCGTCTACCGGGACGCGGAGAACCGATCGCTCTTCGAACTGCCCAAGAATTGGAACCTCTACCGGGCCGATGAGTTGGCTCAGATCGCTCCGGTGCCGTTCGTGCCGGACATCGGGGGGTACCGGCCGATAAGCTTCGTGGCATTCGACGGCGCGGCGGGTCGCAACCTGAACAACCTGTCCATTGATGCGGCCACCTCCCCATTCCCTGTGGGAGCCCAGATAATCCGCCAGATCAGCACCGAGGAGAAGGACCTGCTCTCACGCCGCTTGATGGCAGTCTCGGCCTATGACGTCACCAACCCGGGCCAGGGCGTGGAGATCGACACATGGGATTTCACGTTCGGGAGAGACTTCGAGGGCATCGGCGCCACCGTAGGGCTCACCACCCAGGACGGCCAGGGCCAAGGGCTTGTCTACGTGCTGGCAGTTACCAACCCGGAGGCCACCGAGTTGTACTCGATGGCTGCAGGCTGCTCCCTGGAGTGCTTCGCTCGCGAGGGTGAGCAGATCGTGGCGGCGGTCGAATCGTGGATCGTGAACACCAGGCGATAAGGGGTCCAGCATGAAGACAGACGTCCGCCGGCGCTCCCCTACGTGGGACCGCATGAAGTTCATAGTGCTGATCCTGTTCTTCCTCGGCATCCTGATCAACGCCAAGGTCACCGCCCCGTTCACCACCTTCGGCCAAGCACTCGAGGACACTTGGAACGAGACATTCGGTCGGGTGCTGATGATCGCTCTGCCCCTCGAGTTCCTCCGCCAGATCCACTACTTCGTGTCCGAGAAATGGGGCAGGTACAACCGGTTCTGGACGCAGTCGTTCTTCGGGGGCATGGAACGCCAAGCCCATCGGCGCTTCAAGCCATGGACCCGATTCCGTCTGGGGCGTTACGTCCGGATCATCATCTTCCTTCTCATTCTCGGGGCGGTGGTCGACTACTTCGTGGCCGACGTCAACAGCCCCATCGAAGCGCTGATCCAACTGCCCCGGATACTGGCCCGGAACTTCCAGCAGTTCATCTTCTTCCTGTTCTACCCGCTGTTCCTGATCCTCCAGTTCGGCGCCCTATTCTGGTTCCTGTCCCGTGGGGGCGTGGACACGATCATGCCGGAGGAGATCGAGACCCGTTACACGGATGTCTGGGGCCAGGATCACGTTCTCGATCTGGTCCGGGAGAACGTCGGCTTTCTGGAGAAGCCCGATGAGATCGAAGCCAAGGGGGGTTACATCCCCGGTGGCATTCTCTTGTGGGGACCACCCGGCACGGGCAAGACGCTGATCGCAGAGGCCACCGCCGGAGAGGTGGGGTTGCCGTTCGTCTTCGTAGATCCCGGCGCGTTCATCAACATGTTTTTCGGGGTCGGCATCCTCAAGGTGAAGGGACTGTTCCGAAAGCTGCGGAAACTGGCCCTACGCCACGGTGGGGTGGTGGTCTTCTTCGACGAGGCCGACGCTCTGGGCAGCCGGGGCGCCCTTGCTCAAGGCGGCGGACCGCCCCAACCGATCAGCCCGCTCTCCCCTGGCTGCAACGCCTCCTCGTATCTGAGCCCTCAGTCGTTGTTCATCATCGACGAGGCGACGCGCCAGGCCTCCCCGCTCGACGGATCCGAATCCGAGGAACCGCTACCGGGTAGTCGGCGCAACCGGATAATCATGGGTGGCGGCGGCGGTGGCGGCGGCATGGGCACCCTGCAAGCCCTTCTGACCGAGATTTCCGGGCTGAAGAAGCCCCGCGGGATTACAAACAAGGCCCGCAAGATGCTGGGCATGAAGCCCAAGCCTCCCCCCAAGTACCGCATCTTCATCATGATGGCCACCAACCTGCCCAGCGTTCTGGACCCGGCCTTGCTGCGGCCGGGACGTATCGACCGCATCTACAAAGTCGGATTCCCGACCAGGGAGGGCCGTGCTCGCACGTTCGAGGGCTATCTGGCCAAGGTCAATCACAACATCAGCGACGAACAGATCGATGAACTCGCCGCCAAGACTCCGTACTACTCGGGCGCCAAGATCAAGGACCTGGTCAACGAAGCTCTCATTCTGGCTCAGCGAGACGACCGGGACGCCGTGGAGTGGGATGACATCTGGAGGGCCAAGACCCTCAAGGAAATGGGCCCGGCAGAGGGCTTCGAGTATGTGGACCGGGAGGAATTCGCGGTCGCCATACATGAGGCCAGCCACGCGGTCGCCGCGCACCTGCTCAAGGACCATGCCAACATCGACGTAGCCACTATTGAACGGCGCGGCGATGTGGGCGGCTTCGTCTCCTACATCGCCCTCGAGGACCGTTTCGTGCAGTGGAAGACCGAGCTCGAGATCGACATCAAGGTGTCGCTGGCCAGCCTGGCGGGTGAGCGGATGTTCTTCAAGGACGACAATTCCATGGGGGTCGCCGGGGACCTCAGGAATGCCACCACGATCAGCAGCCGGATGGTCGGTGTCTGGGGGATGGGCGACAACCTCGCCTCCAGCGCCGGGCTGCCCCGGCACGCTCTCGACCACCCCGACCCGACCGACCAGATCGTCAAGACGATGTCCTCGCAGATCGAAGGGCGGCTCCGGCGGCTCTACGAAGAGGTCTACGAGATGCTGGGAGAGTACAAGGTGGCGGTGTTCAACGTGGCGACCCGGCTCCAGGACAAGAAGACCCTCTCGGGGCACGAAGTGGCCGAGATCATCGGGATCGACGCCGGAAGCGTTACCAGAGAGAAGCCGGTCGGGTTTGCGGCGGTGAGCGTGGATGACCATCGTTCCGCCCTCGGTCTGGCCGCTTCGGAGGGTGTGGAAGGCAACGGCCGCCCGGTCATAGCTCCGGCGCCAGAGGCAGTCGGAGCCGACAAGACCGAATAGCCCGGGCCAACTCCGGCGCGGGCAGCCTCGTACCGGCTATCACCCAGAGGCCATGCCCTCTATGGGTACGTGCCTGCATCCCCGGGAAACCAGGCGGGTGAGCTCGGGGCGGTTCACGTCGATCAAGGATACCTCACCGTCACGCACCTCCACTACGTGCTCTCCGTCCCCAACCGGGAGGACCGTGCGCAGATTGGAGGCCTCTTCGGCCGTGTAGGCCCTCAGCAGGGTGTGCTCGCCGGTGCCCAACGACCACAGGACTATCTGAGGAACCTCGATGTCGACCAGGTAGATGAGCGAGTCGTCGTCGTACCAGCCGGTCACACCTGTTGTAGGGAAGAACTGATCGGTGCCGGGAGGACCTACCACCCCCTCCCCGGCCTCGTCCACCAGGTAGTAATTGAAGAGCTCCGATCCGGCACCGCCTGCCACATCATGCTCGACCAGTGCCACCAACGCACGATCACCCGAGGGGCTGCGGTACGCACCAGCGGCAACCAGCAGAGTTCCCGCGTCCGACAGGCCCAGGGGACGGATCCACTCCACCGACGCCGTTACCGGATCGACCGCGTGGACCGCCAGGGCAGTGTCCCCGGGCCCGGCGGCCGCCTCGCCGGCTACGAGTAGCAGCCCGCCCACCGATCCGATCACTTCGTGGAAACGGGAAGCCACCACCTCGAGGAGACCCACCGGCGACTCGTAAACGACCGGCCCGGGATCGATGGCGATGGGCTCCCCGCCGCCCACCCGGACAAGGGAGAGGGGCTCTCCTGCCGCCACGGCGTAGAGGTCGGCGCCCACCTCCGCCATCTGCTCGGCGGGAACCCCCGGATAGGGTGTCCAGACGGCGCCCAAGGGCACGTACCGGTAGATCCCACCATCCACGAGCACCGGACGGGCCAACCGATCGTCGACCACCGCCTCGGAAAGGCTCGCCGGCGGAACGGCCTCCAGTCTGGTCTCGGTGATGACGCCGAGGATGGCCCGACCCGGTTGGCCGGGAACCGGGGAAAGGGCGATCGAAACCGTGAACGGGGCTCCGGCGCGGGTCCCTTCCACCACCACTTCCTCCCCTGCACGCCGGTCCTCAAGCACCCGTAGCAGTATCTCGCGGGAGCTGACCGGTATGCCATCAACCGAGGTCATGATGTCGCCGGGCCGTAGCGCATCCGAGGCGGCCATGCCCTCGAGCACCTCCAGCACTCGCACGCCGGTCCCAACCGCCAGCAGGCAGCCTCCATCGAGCGGAAAGAGCTTGTCTACGTCCGCCGGGTTGACTACGTCGGGAACGACCTCAGCGGGGACACCGACCGGTGGAAGCTCGGGAGATGGCTGGGAGCAGGCCGAGACCATCAAGGCCAAAGCCACAATCGGGACGGCGACGTGGTGACGAATCACGCTCAGCAGGGAGCCGAAAACCCCGCCATCCGGGCCGGAACTCGGGTTCATTGGACCGATTGGTCTGTTGCCATACCCGGGTGGAGGTTGTCCACTGCGAACACGTATTCATCGACAGTACGGCCTCCCACCAGATGCTCGCGGACGATCCGGTCGAGTACCTCACCCGCCACGGAGTGGTACCACACTCCGTCCGGATAGACCACCGCGATCGGTCCCTGCTCGCATACCCGCAGGCAGTCCACCTTGGACCTGAGGATCGTACCGTTACCCAGCTCCACCGGTGTCGCCGGGCGGGAGGGGTGCCCCCGCCATACCGGGGGCGCCGAGGCGATGTCGAGTGCCTTGGCGGTTCGTTTCAGCTGCCGCCAAGCCTGCTTGCTCTCTTCGTAGGTCGAGCAGCGGGGATTCGACTGTTGGGCACACAGAAAGATGTGGCGCTGCAGACCCCCGATCGATAGGGCGGAAGCGATCATCCGGAGACGCCCCGACCCACTGGCCACGTCGGTCATAGCACCTCTATCACCGGTTCTCCGCCAGCCGTTGTGAACTCGCCTATGACCGTGGCTGCCGGCGCAACCTGCCGGAGCTTCCCGATGAGCCGCCCCGACCGGCGCGGGGACACCCCCATCAGCAAACCCCCGCTCGTCTGAGCATCCGCCAAGATCTTCTGCTCCGTGCTGCTCCGAGACGTCCTGAGGGAGGATCGCACGGACTCCAGGTTCCGCAGGCTACCGCCCGGATACACCCCCGCTTCGACCAGATCAGCGATCCCGGCCAGCACCGGAACCGCGTCCATGTCCAGCCGTGCCGACACCCCGGAAGCGGTGATGATCTCCCGGAGGTGACCGGCCAGCCCGTAGCCCGTCACATCGGTAGCACACGTAACACCGGACTCCACCATCACCGTAGAGGCCGGCCCGTTGAGAGCCGCCATGGTCTCCACCGCCGCGTCTCGTAGGGCGGGATCGGCCACTCGGGCCTTGAGGGCGGCAGCAGCGATACCCGTTCCGAGGGGTTTGGTCAGCACTATCAACTCGCCCGGTCGGGCAGTGCCGTTGGTGACGACTCGGCCCGGAGACATGGTCCCGGTAACCGCGAACCCATATACGGGTGTCTCGTTGTCAATCGAGTGTCCACCCGTGATCGTGACCCCCGCTCCGGCCATCACATCGGCCCCGCCGGCAATTACCTCACCCAACACCTCGAGCGGCAACCGGGATCGAGGCCATCCCACCAGTTGGAGAGCCGTCAGCGGCCAGCCGCCCATCGCGTAGATGTCCGACAGGGCGTTGGCTGCCGCGATCCGTCCCCAGTCGTAGGCCTCATCCACTATCGGTGCGAAGAAGTCCACCGACTGGACCAGGGCGCGGTCGTCGTCGAGGCGGAATACTCCCGCATCGTCGGCGGTGGTGATTCCCACCAGGAGGTCGGGGTGGGACGTTGCGTGGTGAGTCCCAAGTGGGCGCAGGACCTGCGCCAGCTCGTCAGCGCCGAGCTTGGACGTTCAGCCGCCGCCCGGCGAGAAGGACGTAAGTCGGATCTCGGACATGTCTCACCTCCTTTGCCACTTAATTTCCGACCGGACTGGTCCACCCCCAAGGGTAGGAGTTTGGCACGATATGGAGAGAACCCGGCCTCGGTGTCCCGGTTGGTCAAGCACCGGGCCGGCGAGAGCCATCCCAACGGGTATCCTGGCTGGTATGAGCACCCCTGAGACCTGGCTGACGCCTGCCGCGTACCGCAAACTCCAAGAAGAATACGGCACGCTCACCACCGCGGGGCGTACCCATATCGCCGAGCGCCTCGCCGAGGCGAGGGCCCACGGAGACATCCGGGAGAATGCCGACTATGACGCCGCCAAGACCGAGCAAGGCCTCATGGAAGCTCGGATCCGCAAGCTCCGGCATCTACTCGACCATTCCACCATCGGCGAGCCCACCAGCGATGGCACCGTGCAGACCGGCTCGATCGTCACACTGAAGGACGAAGACGGGTTGGAGGAGGACTTCCTGGTAGCCATTCCCGAAAACCGGGTTCCCGGCTTCCTACTGGCTTCGCCCGAGGGTCCCCTAGGCACCGCGCTGGTCGGCGCGGAAGTAGGGGATGACGTCACCTACCAAGCACCCGGAGGCAGTTTCAAAGTCACAGTGCTCGCGGTGCGGCCCTACGACGGCTGAACCTCGCGGTCCACATCATGCTCCGGCAGCAAGGTCCGACCCCGGAGGAGACAACCCGTTGCGAATAAACCTGCCCAGGCCCAGGGAACTCGCCCAGCGGTTGCGGAGCACGGCCCGGGTTCAGCCGGATGAGGTCGAGCAGTATCTAGACACCCATACCGCCGAGTGGCGGGCGCTGGCCAGCGCCGACCCCCATGACGCAGCGGACATCCTCGAGGAACTGGACGCCGACGCAGCCACCGACCTGCTCTCCGACCTCAACATCGCTGACGCAGCCGGAATCCTCAACGAGATGCGCCCTGAGTTGGGCGTTGATGTTCTTGAGGGACTCAACCCGGCCCGAACCTCGGATCTTGTCGCCGCCATGGATGCCGATATGGCGGCCGATCTGCTCGGACAACTGGACGAGAGCAACCGGGAGCAGGTATTAGCCCGCCTTGATCCCGAGATCTCCCACGAGTTGCTCGCCCTCCTCCAACACGCTCCTGACTCGGCGGGCGGGCTGATGACGACTGATGTGGCGGTCCTGCAGGTGGGGATGACCGCGGGTGAAGCCACCGAACGGCTCCGCCAACTCCACGACCAGATCGACGACCTCTCTTATGTCTACGTAGTCGATCATCGGCGCCAACTGGTCGGGGTGGTGTCGTTCCGAGATCTGGTATTCGCGCGCCCTGGGGTGGGACTCGACGAAACCATGGCACACCGACCGGTTGCCGTTCGTCCCGAAACAGATCGGGAAGAGGTCGCCGAGCTCGCACAACGCTATGGCCTATTCGGGTTACCGGTGGTCGATCACTCAGGTGTCCTGCTCGGCATGGTCACTCATGAGGCCGTCGTGGAGTCGGTTCAGGCCGAGGCCTCCGAAGACTTCGCCGCCGCGATGGGAGCCGGGCCCGAGGAGACGGTGTTCACCCCGGTGGCGCGAGCGGCAGGCATGCGCCTTCCTTGGATGCTGGTGAACCTGGCTATGGCGCTGGTAGTGGCGCTGGTCATCGAACGACAATCCGCGGTGATCGACGACATCGGCCCGGTCCTGGCAGCACTGATGCCGGTGGTGGCGTTGATGGGCGGCAATGCGGGGGCACAAAGCCTGGCCGTGGTAATCCGATCAATGGCGATCGACGGCGTCACGCCGAGTCGGGCAGGGCGCGTGCTTATGAATCAGGTGGCCATCGGCGTGATCAACTCCATACCGATCGGTTTGCTCGCCGGATCTGTGGGGTTGGTGTTCGGCGGCACGGTGAACTTTGCCGTAACTATGGGAATCGCAACGGTGGCCAACCTTGTCATAGGCACGCTGGCCGGCACCGGTATCCCGCTGATGCTTCGCAAGTTGGGCCAGGACCCGGCACTGGCCTCGAACATCTTCCTGACGCTGGTCACCGACATAGTCGGGTTCGGCGGGTTCCTCATGGTCGCCACCCTGCTAATTCGCTAGTCGGTAGTTGATAGTTGATAGTTGATAGTTGATATTATAGAGACTAGAAACTAGAGACTAGAAACTAGCGCCTGTTGACACTACGGCGGATGTCGATCTGATAAAGGTATATGTCGTTAGATGACCGTAGTGACGATGGCAAGTAGCTCGAAAGAACTAGCGCGTACCCTATCTTATGAGACCGTTAATTATCGATAGGCATGTGTCCTGAGACTTGTGTCAACAGGCCCTAGCTACCGACTGTCATACCCCCGGCATCGGCATACGGACCGTGGAACGTCACGTCCACCCCGTTTTCGATCCTGAGAAACGTCCGGTCATCGAGGACCGACTGCTCCTCCGGGGTGAGATCGTCCCTGATGGCCAGGTCAGCAGCATCCCGTTCGTCCACGACAATGGCCGTGTTGGGGGAAAACGTATCCACCACGTCGTAGACCAGGTTCTCCAACTGGACGGTGGAGTAGGAGCCGGGCTCAACCAGGATTACGAGGGTGGTGCGATCATCGACAATAAGGCGGTGTATCACCTCGTACGCCGGCATGGCCGGTGGCAGGGTGGTATCCGACCCCTCCTGGACATCACCCTCACCCTCGGGGCCGGGGTCGACGGCGCCGTCTGCGACTGAGGCCTCGGTACCGGAGGCGCCGGCGGCGGTCTCCGCCACTTCGGTGACCGTGGTACTGGTGGTCGGAGACGCCGCGGTTGGAGCCGATGTTGTTTCGGACGTCGAGTCATCCCCTCCGCATGCGCCGAGGGCCAGGACAAGCGCGAAAGCCGGCACAGCATTCCGGAGAGCCACCATCGCATCAGTCCCTTGATAAGCCTTCCACCTCAAGGGTAATCCTGCCCGGTGCCAAATGGACGCACTTCGGTTGGCGCGGCGGGACGGCAGTCGCGCAGCGCGAAGGGGCCTCGTCAACCGCCGCGCCAGGCGTTGGTGATCGGCAGGCGCCGATCACGCCCGAACGCCTTGGGGGTGATCTTCACTCCCGGTGGGGCTTGGCGGCGCTTGTACTCGTTGCGATCCACCATGGCCGCGACCCGGGCGACGACCGCCCGATCGAACCCGGCATCCACTATGGCATCGATGGAGAGATCCTCCTCGATGTAGGCGGCGAGCACCGGATCGAGCACCTCATAGGGCGGAAGGCTATCGGTGTCGAGTTGGCCGGGCCTCAGCTCGGCAGACGGCGGTTTCCGGATTATCTCTCCGGGGATCACCTCGTCCCCGCGGTTGCGCCAATCGGCCAGCTCGTAGACGGTGGTCTTGAAGACGTCTTTCAGCACCGCGTACCCGCCGGCCATGTCCCCGTACAGGGTGGCATAGCCCACCGCCATCTCGGACTTGTTCCCGGTGGCGATCACCATCTCGTGATGCTTGTTGGATATGCCCATCAGGAGGGTTCCGCGGATCCGGGGCTGAAGGTTTTCCTCCGCGACCCCGAACTCGCTGCCGGAGAACACTGCCTCGAGCGAGTCCTGGTAGGCGGCGAACAAGTCGCCGATGGCGATGCGATCAAGGCGAATACCCAGCCTGCGCGCCAGCTCTTCCGAGTCACGGATCGATCCGCGGGAGCTGAACTCGGACGGCATGGTGACACCCCGAACCGAATCCCGGCCGAGCGCATCTACGGCGATCACCGCGGTCAGCGCCGAATCGATACCCCCCGAGAGACCTACCACCACCTTCGAGAAGCCGTTCTTCCTGACGTAGTCACCAAGCCCGAGCACGAGTGCGCGGTAGATGAGCTCGATCGGTTCCATAGCGGGAGCGGGGCTGGGAGAACGGGGTTCGGAACGACCGGGCGCAGGATCAGCCCGCGCGACGGCGGCATCCGCCTGCCTGCCGGTCGGCTCACCCACCTCGACGTCGACCACGAACAGATCCTCTTCGAAGCGCGGCGCCCGGTACTGGATCGAACCCTCCCGGTCCATCACGATCGAGCCACCATCGAATACGAGTTCATCCTGGCCGCCCACCAGGTTGAGATAGACCACGGGCACCCGGGCATTGACCGCTTCCCGTCTGATGTGGGGAACCCGGTCCTCTTCCTTCGAGACCTGGAAGGGCGATCCGTTGATGTTGAGGAGCAGCTGAGCTCCCGCGGCGACCTGAGCGGAAGGTGGTCCGTCAAGTACCCATATGTCCTCGCATATGGAGACTCCCACCACCACGCCGCCCACATTCCAGATCGCCCCCGGCGCGGCGCCCGCCACGAAGTAACGTTCTTCGTCAAATACCCCGTAGTTGGGTAATAGGACTTTGTTGTAGATGCCTCTGATTCGACCTTGGTGGAGCAGGGCTGCTGCGTTCACCACCGGATAGCGACTACCACCGGAAGGCACCGACCCAAGGGACGGCACCCGATCCACGACCCCCACTACGGTGACGGTAGGCCCGGCGTGGCCGGCAAGCCGCTCCAGCACCCCCAGGTTGGCGTCCACGAAACCCCTCCGCATGACCAGATCCTCAGGTGGATAGCCGGGAATGGCCAGCTCGGGCAGGAGCAGCACGTCAGCGCCCTCTGCTTCCGCCCAACTCATAGCGTCTCGAATCCGGGCTTCGTTATGAGCGAGGTCACCGACCCGGGGGTTGATCTGAGCCCCGGCAACCCGGATGGTCTTCATAGTCCGCGGATTCTATAGGGTTGCTACGGATCCGGAAGCCTTCATGGCCGGTTGGTCGGTAGGTTGCCAGCATGGGCTCCGACACTGCGTTTGCCTCTGAGACGTGCCCATCGCCGGCACACACTCTTCAGGATAATTTGATAGTTAACCCCTGTATCGGTCTGTTTATGTCACAGCTTTGCTATAGTATACGAACAGATGTACGGATACCTACTCGATTTCGCAGACCCCGACACGGCGCAGCCCGCCGGAGGGGATGCGACCGCGCACGGCGAGTCGCCCGCCGATTTGTTCATGTCGGAATACCAGAAGCAACGGCAACGGGTCTACGACCGGGCCGAGCATATGGTCCGGAGCGACGGCTACGCCCACACTGAAGTGGAATGCGCCAAGGCCGAGGCCGCGCTGGTACGGGGCGAGGCCCAGATCAGCCGGACAAGGGGAGATCAGCTCGTCTGGCTGAAGGTCATGTTGCGCCACCACGGCCCAGCTCGGTACGGGTATCGCAACCCGGTCGATCTGGTGGTATCCCGCTTGGACGTGCGCCGTGACCTCGCCCGCGAGCTGGTCTACCTAGCGCAGCGGTTGGACGACGAGCGCATCGAGCGGATGCGGCGCGGTTTCCTACGTGCGGGTACTGGAGGAGACCCGGCTCACGGAGGCGGGAGCGTCAGCGGAGGAGATCGCCCGCACCCGTGACTTGGGCCTCGACGAGGTTAGGCGGGTCCGCCAGCAGCATCAGCGCATGACGCGCGCCGACGAGGAGCGTGTGTTCGACAGCCAGTACGTGGCTTTCCAGCCGTCGCTGGACGGAACCCACGTGAAGATGAATGGACGCTTGGGAGCGATGGAAGCGGAGATCTGCCGCCAGGGTCTCGACCGCCGCGGCGAACGGGTCATACCGGCCGGAGAACAGCGTCCGGATGCGGGACAGCGGCGGGCATTGGCGCTCACCACCCTCTGCCAGGACGAACTCGACCGCGAGCCCACCCACCGGGCCACCACCGCCCAACGGATCCGTGCGCTCAGGAACCGGCGCGAACCCCTCCTGATGGTCGTCGCCAACAACCCCACCGCTGGGGTATCAGGCTTCGAGCAAGGCACCGCCATGCTGGCCGGCGGACGGGTCGGACCCGGCGCTGTCGATCTGGTCGGGTGCGCCGGCCGCATCGAGACCATGACCGTGACCGGCCAAAACATCGTCCATCACGGATCAAGATCCGGCATTCCCCCGGCACTGCGGCGTGGAGTGTTGGCCCGCGACAACGGATGCACCATCGACGCCTGCACCTCCGTATACCGTCTGGAAGCCCACCACATCATCCCGAGGTCCAGAGGCGGGGACGACTCCCCCGAGAACCTCACCACCCTCTGCTGGTGGCACCATCACATAGCCATCCACCGCCAAGGCAAGCGCATCGACCCCCAATCCCCACCGCGACGCCTCCGGCTGCTACCCACCCGCCGTAGCTGCGGCTACCAGCCACCCGAGCCCGATCCCCGTCACGTTGGCGATCCTGCGTGCCCTCCACGCCCCCACCAACCGAGCCCCTCCCTAACCCGCAGCACCTTCTCCCTCCCCATCCGAGCCTGAATACCGCAAGACCACCCCGAGCGTCCCGTTAACGCGCCTGTGCGGGGGCCGACGCACGTCGGGGTCATCGCCTGCGGCATTGATCATGGAATATCACCGGTAGCCTTCGCCTAAGGCATGACCGCAGCATCTCGGATGATGAGCGCGTCAGTAGGCGTTAAACGAAGTCCAGGTCGGCTCGCCGCTCCACAATCCCCTCTCGGCGAAGAGCTTCCTCTTCGTAGTTGTCTGCCAGTCGCCTTAGCACGTTGGCGGCTCGTAACCACCGCGTGTCGATCTTCCCAGCCATCTCCTGGTACAGACCAGCCAGCCCGCGCTCCTGTTCACCACCTTCCAGAATGCCGTGAGTAGTCCTACCGCGATTGTTCATCGCTCCGGATACGAGACCATCTTCCATGTGCCGGCTCTCGATGTACTCGATCAGGTCCCGAACCGGCTCGGCAGGCCACACACCGTCCTGACCGGTCGGGCTGCCCGACAGCAACTGTCCGATGAGGCCATCACCCATATCGGATAGACCTCTCTTCGCCAACTCGCGGCGGACCTCCAAGACCCAGTCCCGTAGGATATCGGGGTCAAAGTCTCCGCTCGCCCTGTCATACCCCGGGGGGATCCTCCATCCTTGCAAGATCGTCCAAGCCGAACTCTGCGATAGAGGTACCCGACTCGCATCGGATTGCGCTCCTTCCTTTGCGCGCCCGCCAACCTGACACACGAGATCGACGAAGAACGGCGGTTCCTCCCGCAGCCTGCCATACAGCCCCGTAGGTATTCGACCTGCCGCATCGAGCATCAAGAAGAGGCGGCCTTCCAGGGACACCACCGTCTCAAAGTCCGGGCCCAGGAGGTCCATCAGTTGCCCGATGTAGTAGACATCGAGGTCGCGCAACCGGTGACTATCCATCTGTGACACGGCGGCAAGCACGAGTTCGATAGTCCCGTTCTTGATCAACTCGGCAGGTTCTTCATTGGATCGAATCCAAGAAACCTGGACGGCGTGACGAACCCGATCGTGCTCCAAGAGCTTGTCCACGTAGGCGTCTACGCTCCCCGCTGCGACTTTGGGCTGTCCGATTCGGCGCCAGTATGACTCCCTAACCGCCTCGTGCTCCCCGGCGAGCAGATCCCATATTTCCCTGTCTGCCGGGAGGGTCAGCAGGATGTCTGCTCTGTTCTCGTCGCCCAACCCAGCAGTGTCTGCGAGGACATGACCAACCCAAACCGTCCCCTGCAACTCTGCCATCCTCGCCACCCACCCGAGAGTCAGTTGCCGATCGGCGCCCTCCTGGGGTAGCAGCTGGAGCAGGTCCTCGGTTAGCTTGTCCCCAAAACAATCTGCCACGACCTCGCCCACCAAGTCCGGCCGCGCAACCCGTCTTGCGAACTGACGCACCGCGCCCATCCCGTCAAGTTCGAATAGCTGCTGAACCGCCTTCCAGCGTCGCTCGACAATCTCATCCCGTTCCGCATCCTCGACGAGGGACCATCCGAACAGATCAGCATTGCTTCTGACCAGTTCTTCCAGTCTCAGCAAGACAGCATCCGGATCGGGCTCGGTATGGGTCTCCATCCGGGCAACTCTCGACTGCACGGCTTCAACCGCTCGGAGGGCTTCCGCCCCGGTGGGTTGCTCAACTGATCCCCAGTCCCGGAAGCGTGGCTTATCGCTTTCAGTCGAATGGCTGCCCTTCGTAGGAACCAGTTCGAGTAATAGATTCTTGCCCGTGTTGGGGAACCGCTCCAGCAAGTCGTCGAGCGTGTCCATCCGGCGGTCGAGTGAAGCGCTCGTCTGGGGCGCTAGTGGCCAAAGCGTAAGGCGTGCGCTCTCCAATGGCCGACTCATGTACTGCCCGCCCGGGTCGATCTTCGCGAGCCGTAGCAATGCGTCCATTGCTGCCGGGAGGTGTTCCGACGACCAGCAGAGCCGCTCCAGTGCCCATAGAAGGCCGACATGTGAAGACGTAGAGAACACGTCTGTGTCAGTGAACATCTTGCCGAGCAGTGGTGAGTCGCCTCCGGCATCCCGACGAACGGCTTCCATAAACACTCTGGGGGCAGCCTCAGCCAGCGGAGGAAGCACGTCCGTGAGCTGTTGCCATAGATTGCCCGTGAGATCGTTCCCCGCCCGATGTAGCAGCTCCTCGACCAAGGAATCGGCGAGACCTGGCCCGTTCCGGCCACCTACGCTCTCGGACGTTTCCGATACCGCCAAGAGCGCGATCCCCTGAGCCAGACCCCGCCGCAGATCACTCGACCACATCTGCTCTATGCCTACGAGCGGTGCCACGAAGCGCGCATCTGTATCCAGGTCGAGAACCGGATCACGAGTTCCCAACACCTGTAGCACCGAGTTGCTCCATCGCTCCAAGTCTTGGTGGATGATCTGGCCTCTCAACAACAACCACGCATCTTCAGGATTTGACAGACGCCACGATGTTCCTGACTTCCGGAACGGAGGATCCCCGGTGTTCTCCCATCTACGTAGTAGACGCTCCACCGACTCGTAGTCACGGTTCGCGATCTCGGCAACTAGCTTCTGATCAGCCTCCCGGTTGCCAGACCACGCTCCCACGAGAACCAGCACAGCCAGGATGTCGCCATCCGAACCTTGTGCCCATGCGGGACGTGCGAAACGTGGATTCACTGACAGAGCCCGCCGGAGGGAGGTCAGGCTGCGCCGTGCTCGCACCGCAAAGCGATCCGCCTTGTCAGGCTCGATTCCTATGGCCTCGAAGGCTGCCCGTGCTTCAGACCGGCCGAGACGGGGAAGTCCGATGGCTTGCCCCGGATCATCCACCCCCATCGGAACCACCACATGGTGCCCGCCGCTTACGGCGGCGCCCACATCGGCGCCTTCGAAGGTCGGGATCAGAACCGAGCGACCGGACGTCGACACGCTGTGGTCCCATGCCCTCGCCGAATCCACGACGAATGACCTGGCCAAGTGATCCGGATCGTCGAGAGAGTGGAGGACCGCGGCTATGAACGCAATGGCCTCATCCGACGATCCGGCCTTGACACCAGTGCCTGAAGGGTTTCCACCCAGTCTCGAACGGAGCTTCTCCGCTTCCTCGCTTCTCCGCGCCAGCAAGAGGTCTTCGGTCAAGCGAGGATCGGTAGCGGCCGACCAGCGTGACCACCAACGGTCCAGCCTCTCCACATCGCCAGGCCGCAAACCCAAGAGTTCCGAAAACCAGACGTGAACGCCATACCGCGACTCCAACCACCCCGCGAGATCATCGGTGTCCAGCACCCTCACGTCATGCCAAATACCCTCAGCATGCCTGGACTGCTTCCACCTATGCTTGCCACTCCAGCGGCGGAGGGTCACGAACACGAAGGTCGTCGTGGCCGGGTCCGCTCCTTGCGGGTTGTCGGTTCGCTTCCGGTAGTTCTCCTGAGCTTGCGCTTTGGGATCCTGTGAGGTGCTCATTTCCCAGCAAGACAGCCCGGCAGGCACGTAGGCCGTGCCAGGTCCCCCGTCCACCCGTCCATCCCACCCGGAATAGTCAACACCTCTCCCGGCCCGCATGGAGAGCTCGGTCACACCCGGTGTGTCCGCCAGCAGTCGCCTCACAAGATTCGGGAGTTGAGACCTAGCCTCGTGGGTGCCTGCCCATCTCTCGATATTCTCCGCGTCGGCGAGCCCAGGCCTGGACCGCGGCGTGCTGAGAGCAGGCGCGCGTACCCGAACCCGGTCGCCGTCCACCTTGATCACTTCCGCCTCGTAGGGACCGGCACCACCGTCCATCACGCCCACCCTGTCACCTAACTTGACTTCAGCACCGTCCAGGTCAGACAGCGCGAGACTGCCCTCCACCACACCATCTTGCGTTGCGTGATCGAAGTTGACGATTAACTGACCCAACATGACACCATCCTACGTACCACCAGCCGCGTACCCGGAGAACTGGCGTGGTTCGAATAACTCCAGTAGTTCCTCGAAGGGCTTTCGAAAACGGTCACGAACGGCGCCCCTCTCGCTGCGGGCCAGCGACCGGTACCCATCCGCTGTCCTGGCATCGCAACCGGGAACCGGGACGTCGAAGTGATCGCCGGAGTACGGCACCGGCGATCCATCCATGAGGACCGTGGTGGGCCACAGGTCGAAGCCCGCCTCCATGAGCCTTGCAACGGTCGCGGTTCCGAACCGTGGACGATTGGCGCCCGGCCCGCGCAATAGGGCACCAACGGTCGTAGACCCCCGAGCGGCGAATACGGACAGAGCGAGGGAACCCGCTCCCCGTATGTTGAGGTCTCTCATTACCGATTCATACATCCGATAGTTCCCGATGCTGTTGATGATGATCTGGTCGATCGCGGTCCTGCCAACTCCGAAGTGGACAACCAGCATCGTGGACGGCGGTGGTGCCTCTCGTCGGAGAACTACTTCAATGGTCACTGCAACAGTATATGATCAGTTGCCACTACCTTATAACCGTTATGGTTCGTACCCGTGGCAGCCACCAGCAGCTTCACCATCCGGATAAGCGCGGCACGGTTACGATGGCCGGGCGAAGGAGCAAGGACCTCTCGCCGGCGATGCGGGCCAGCATCGTCAAGCAGGCCGGGCTCGAGAGAGGCACCTTATGACGAACTACATCGTGGTTATCGAAAGGACCGGCAACGGCTACGGCGCCTACGTGCCCGACCTGCCCGGCTGCGTCGCCGCCGGCGACACCATCGACGAGACGGAGGCACTGATCCGAGAGGCCGTCGGACACCATGTGGAGATGCTCCGCGAGAACGGCGACCACGTTCCAAGACCCCAGGCGAGCACCCGTCTCGTTTCCGCGTGACCGCAAGATGCGCGACGCGCCTTCACCGGCGGACCTGGTGAACGGCGATTCGTCACTTGATGTGATCCGGCGCGGCTACTTCCATCTAACCCCAGAGGCCAAAGGCGTCCGTCACGCAGTGAGCAAGACCATGCCCGATGCCCCCGAACGCCGAAAGGCCCTGAAGCAAGCAGGCCGAGAACTCCCGCTCTGAAGGACCAGTGCCCGCCTTCGGCCGGCCTCGGGAGCGTCACTCCAGCGAGAAATCCGCTTCCAGCAACGCCGCTCGTAGCAGGTCCGCCTCTGACGGTCGTACGGACAGCGTGAGGATGCCGCCTCCACCGTGGAGGGCATGGCGGAGCTGGAGGTCGCGGACATCCACGCCGCTCCTCTCGAGGGCCCGTCCCACCCTGGCAATCTCGCCCGGCCGGTCCTGGAGCACCACCCCTACTCTCACGACCGGGGGCGCCATGGCCTGTCGCTTGGTCCTGGCCTCCTCGATCCGGGTGGACAGCGGGCCGGAAGCACCATCTGCCACCTCCGCCCGCACCTCTTCAAGCAGTCTCACCAGCCGTCCGATGGAATCCCTGACGTTGGCCTCGTTGGCAGCCAATACCTCGGGCCACCAGCGCGGCTCGGAGGCGGCCACCCGGGTCAGGTCGCGGAACGAGCCGGCTACCAGGCGCACGGCGGCCGGGTCCCTTCGCGTGATCAGGTTGATCAACGAGACGGCAAGTATCTGAGGAAGATGCGAGATGTCGGCCACCACCTGATCGTGCTCGGCAGCGGAGAGCCGGTACGGTGTTGCGCCCACCGATTCGACTATCGATTCGAGAGCCTCGACGTCGTC
>Ga0209544_1002155_pt1 | contig 18479 bp, 14 predicted proteins | sample MesohylPK_FD_187297 | JGI IMG/M metagenome (GOLD analysis project Ga0209544, IMG submission 187297) | Host-associated microbial community of the marine sponge Aplysina aerophoba from Gulf of Piran - sponge mesohyl, lysed by proteinase K... | ecosystem: Host-associated > Porifera > Sponge >...
GATGAGCCACTGGGCGGTGAGGTCCATGTCGTGCATGAGGCGTTCGGTGGCCATGATGGGGATTGTGAGCGTGCGGCAGAGCTCCTGGTACTGGTTCATTTTCTGCTCGTGCATGGGCTCTTCGAGCCAGATGTAGTCGAGCTCTTCCATGGCCCGGCCCACTTCGATGGCTTCGCGCAGGTTGTAAGAGCAGACGGGATCGTTGAGCAGGTCGTAGTCGTCGCCGACGGCTTTGCGCACGTCGGTGAGGATGGGGATGTCGGCTTTGCCGCCTTTGTAGGTGTGCAGTTTGTAGGCGTTGACGCCGAAGGCGCGGCCGTCGTCAATGTGGTCGAGGTAGCCTTGCAGCTCCATGTCGCCGGCGGTGAGGTAGACGGGCAGGCGGTCGCGCACGCGGCCGATCAAGTCGTAGACGGGCAGCCCGGCGGTCTTGCCGAAGATGTCCCAGAGGCAGTTGTCGAATTCGCCAAACCAGCCGGGTTCCTGGTAGACCCAGCGCGTGCCCTTGTGCAGCATCTGGAAGAGCCGTTCGCGGGCGAAGGGGCTTTCGCCGATGGCGTGGGTTTTGAGGATTTCCAGCTGATATTTGTTGATGGAGGTGGGGGCGATACGGCCGGTGATGCCTTCGTCGGTTTCGACTTCGAGGATATGCGATTGCATGGGCGTGTCGATGGGGCGGCCGGTGTGGGTGTACTGGATGCGGCGCAGGCCGGGCACTTGGATGAGGCGGTGACGGCTCTGGGTGAGGGTTGGGTGTTGGAGGGTGTGAAGTTTGACGTCGGTGATTTTCATGGGTGAGCTCCAGTGGTGAGTGGTCAGTCAAGGAGGCGAGAGTCGGTTGGGATGGTGCTGGAAGGTATTCTCTAAGTAGGTCTGGGCGCTCACGTTGTCTATCTATTTATATAGGATCAGAAGCAGCATTTGAGATTGTACTGTTGACATCTTCCTCTTGCAATTGAGTCATTGAAGTCGATCATTCCTATTCTAATCGTACGCGCGGCTTCGATGGCCTGAAAGAGGAGGGAATAGTCGAGACTAAATTCGTGAATGGGATAGAGGACTTCAGGGTGGAGGGCCAAGATCCTAGACCAAGAGACGTCGGTTCGCGGTCAAAATGGGAATGCCCTGACCTCGAAAATCACCATCATTCGTAATTAGAGTCAAACCATTAATTTTGCACATTTCGGAGATAACCTGGTCATTGAAGTCTAAGCCACCTGCGGCATAGTCATTTAGAAGGTCATCCATGTCCAGGAGACCAAAACCGCTTTCTATCGGCGTACAGTGCTTTAGAACTCTCTTTACATCAGCAGCGATATTTTGAGCGATTGGCTTAAAATGCTGACTGTTACGAAACCTCTTGAAGCCCATCGTAGAGCTTGAGTTTCTCCACATGATTCTGGCATAGCTGTTGATGAATTCTGAGATGATCAGAACGTCAACATGAATTTGGCTCTTTGCAGAAAGAATTCGCTTAAAGGCCTGCGAATAAGTCCTGACACGTTGACGGACAGGCGACTGTTGCGGGCCATGCAGGAACAACCAGATGTTCGCATCAAGAAACAGTTGATCTCTGGAGGTGAAACTGTAATCGTTCACCGACATTGCACTATGCGTCGTCATCGTCGTCATCCTCCATTACTTCCCGGACCGCCTGGTCAAATCTCTGCCGGTCCTGAAAATACAGTTTGGCTGTATCGACGACTCGTTTCAAAAGTGCCGCATCTTGAGGCTCTATGTCCTCAACCTTTAATTGGGAACGAATCTGCTCCTCGGCAAAGGTCCCATACAATTGACCAATCGCAGCATTCAGAAAAGCCGAAGTCATTGTTGAAACATTGTGAAATGACAGTACCACGCGTCGAGCTTTCTTAAGAGCGACGGCGAGGCGATCATGCACCTTCTGTCCGTCGTTTGAGGCCACGCACAGAGGACTTCCCACTACCTCATAGACAGATATCTTCGTATCTTTCTGCATAAGTCCACCTCAGAAAATGTCGTCGACGTCCCAATCGGTAGACAGAATATAGGAAAGTGTGTCTGCCGTGTTGATTTCTATGTTTACAACCGTGCCAGGAAAGGGATACTCCAAAGCAAGGGAAGAAGAACTCTTGTTTGAACGTCGCCAGTAGCCGTCATCGGAAGCTATTTGAAGGCAACCTCCATTCAAGTCAATAAACTCACCAAGCAACTTCAATCCCAGCCCTCCCGGAACAGGCCCTTCTTTTGTCGTGTTGGTTTTCTCTGTAGCCCAAATAATCGCCTGCTCTGCCGAGATTTCATCCTCCAGATATTCGCTTACATTCTGACGTATGCCAACCCCCAGATCGGCCACCGTAAAATCGATTTTGCTTTGTTTCGGAAACAACTGCCCGCAACTGAAAATCCCCATTCTGGTACTTGAATGCAGTACTGCATTGCTGAATATCTCAAAGATACTTTCACGAAATTTCTTCATTAACCCCATCGACATTTCAGGCAGCTTGTTCCGATGTATGAACTCTGTTTCTATATAGCCGGAGAAAAAACGGTCGTCAGTAACATCAAACCGCTGATAGGAAATCGCTGTTTCCCACGAATCGGGGATATTCACCTTTCCATAGTGACTTAAGAAGCCATTCTTTGAAAGAATTCTTTCAACATCTGGTAGGACATTGACAAGAGCGACCGTATTCAAATTATCGCCTAAACTGTAAAGTATCGCGCCAAATACAGCACACATATCTGCATCAAACCACCTTGTTCTTTCCAGGTCGATCTCAATATTCTCAAGATGGTAGTCCTTAGCATGAGCATAAAGTCGCGTCAGTGCTTCAAAACCCTCATAATCGTGGCGGATCAACTGTGGCAGGGCAAATCTCATACCGTCACCTCCACACTCGTTTACATCCTCTTAATGGAAAAATCCACCTTTTTGGGCGACACTTTTTCACCAGCTATCTTCACGCATGAGCAACGCCTACCAACTTGAATAAAAAGGGGGATCTTTGTGGGTTATTTCAGAGTGAACCTAGCGTCATTGTAGCACAAATGAGCAGTGACCTTAACAAATAGGCATCTCAAGCCACTTCGCGTCTGCTCTTCATCACCCAGAGTGTCCAGAGGACGGTGGGGATGACGCCGAGGGCGGCCATGGTCCAGATGATGTTGGGGATGGTGAGGCTGGTGTCGAGGGCGGCGCCGACGAGGCTGGAGGCGAGGGCGCTGCCGAGGTAGAAGAACATGAAGTCGCTGGCGAAGACGCGGCCGCGGACTTCGTCGGGGACCATTTGGAGGAGCAGGTGGGTTGAGAAGACCCAGATGACACCGCTGCCAATAGAGCGCACTAGGGAGCCCAGAAGCACCGTTTCCAGGCTCAAGAGGGGGGCGGTCACAATGATGCCGGCGATTGCGATGAGATAGCCGTATGCGATCGCCTCCTTCAGAGATTGGGGATCGTCGCCGGTCAGTTTGCGGGCCAGGATGGGGCCGAGGCCGGAGCCCACGCCGGTGAGGCCGAACATCAAGCCGAGGCTGGTGCCGCCGCCCTGGCCGACGGTAAAGACCTGCTGGGCGATGGCGACCTGGAGGACCTGGAAGGCGGTGGCAAAAAAGAGTGCCATGGTCGCTTTCTGCAGGGCAACGACAAGGACGTCCTTATGTGCGCGCAGATAGCGAAGGCCGCGGAGGTATTGACCCACGGCGGCGGCGATGGTTTTGTCGGCGGCGGCGGATGCGAGCTTGGCGGGCATGCGGATTTGCATGAGCAGCGCGGCCGAGAGCAGGAAGGTGAAGGTGTCGAGCACGAAGGCGGGGTACATGCCGAAAGTGCCGGAGAAGAGGCCGCCGAGAGCAGCGCCGAGGGCGAGCATTACGGACCAGGTGGCGGAGCTGAGCGCGTTGACGGCGCCGAGTTCGCGCGGTTTGGCGATGTCAGGCAGGATGGCGGTATGGGCGGGATCGAAGAAGCCGCTCATGGCCATTTGCACTCCTGTGAGGGTGTAGAGAAGCCAGACGTCGCCAGCATCACGGACGAGGAGGAAGGCGAGGACGACAGCAGCGCGGACGAGGTCGGCTCCGATCAGGAGGTATTTGCGGTTATAGCGGTCGGCGGCGACGCCGGCGATAGGGCTGACGAGGAATGGCGCGAGCATGCGCACGACGAAGAGGGAACCGACGGCCAGCCCGGACTGGGTCAGCAGGCCGATGAGCGCGGCGGAGGCGACCAGGTTGAACCAGTCGCCCAGGAGGCTGACGATCTGGCCGAACCAGAGATAGCGGAAGTTGCGGTTGTTGCGGAGAAGCTCCGTATAACTGACGCCGGTTTCGGTGGTGGGATCTGCGGTCATGTGGTTCGTGTTCGGTGGTTAGCAAGGTGTATTTTTTGCTAACGCAGAGTTATCGGTGTCCGCTACTTTAGCAGGTTTTTGGCAAGTGTCCGAACTGAGGGGATCGGCGGCGGCTTGGGAGTGTCGCTGATTGGGGACTTGCAGGATTGGAGTTCGGTTTTTCCGCTTAGGGCCGGGGAGAACGGCAACGGCAACTTCTTTTTCCACGAAGGGCCACTAAGGACCGCGAAGAACTGCAACTGCAACTTCCTTTATCCACGGAGGGCCACTAAGGACCACGGAGAACTGCAACTGCAACTTCCTTTTTTCCGCGAAGGGCCGCGAAGGAGCGCGAAGAACGGCAACTGCAACGGCAACTTCCTTTTCCACGAAGGGCCACTAAGGACCGCGAAGAACTGCAACTGCAAAACCTTTATCCACGGAGGACACGGAGGACCACGGAGAACTGCAACAGCGACTTCTTTTTTCCACGAAGGGCCACTAAGGACCACGAAGAACTGCAACTGCAACACCAGCTTCTTTTTGTCCGCGAAGGGACGCGAAGGGCCGCGAAGAACGGCAACTGCAACTTCTTTTTGTCCACGAAGGGCCACTAAGGGCCGCGAAGAACGGCAACGACAACTGCCTTTTGTCCACGGTAACTACTTAGCCACGGTATTTGACCAGCCAGTCATCCTTGGAACCATTCGGGCTCTTGGTGACGCAGCTGGTGTACAGGCGCCGCCATGCTCGCCAGCCGGCAGGTTGCGAAGAAGGCACACGGTCGGTGAGGGATGGTTTTGTAGGGGGGCGTTGCGGGGGCGCAGCCCCTGCACAAGGGAGGGCCGAAGGCCCGACCGCCCATATGCAAAAGAAAGTATAGAGGAGTGAGGAGAGGGAGAAACACCTGCGCTCGCCTCGTTCAGGGTCGCGAATCAGTTGCGGCTGGGTAGTTGCTGTCCAGGAAGGGCCGCGTAGAACGGCGACGGCAGCTTCTTTTTTTCCGCGGAGGGGTACGGAGAACAGGTTTTGTGGTTGAGGCAGATCATGGTCGTAGGAAGCGAGGATCAGGGGAGAAACGGACCGATGCTGCCTGTTGGGGTCTTATGGCTGCTGCCGCTTGCTATGTACCATCGATAGCGTCCACAATGCCATCGGAATTGCGGTAAACCCTGTCATCGTCCAGATGAGCCCCGAAATGGTCAAATTTGTATCCAGCGCGGCGCCGTAGATGCTGGATGCGAAGGCACCGCCAAGGTAGAAGAACATGAATTCGGAGGCGAATACCCTGCCGTGCACGCGCCTGGGCACATTTTGGAGCAGTAACTGGGTGGAGAAGACCCAGATGATGCCCCCGCCGATGGCACGCACGAGCGTCCCCAGCAGCACCAGCGGCAGGCTGACGAGCGGCGCGGTCACGGCCAAGCCGAGCGCGCTGATGAGATAGGCAACAGAAATCGCCTTTTTCAGCGTTGGGCCGTCGTCCCCTGTCAGTTTGCGGGCCAGGATGGGGCCAAGGCCCGATCCAACGCCGGCCAGACCGAATATCAGACCCATGCCGATGCCGCCGCCCTCGCCGACGATAAAGACCCGCTGCGAGATGGCTACCACAAGCACCTGAAAGCCGGAGGTAAGCCAGAGGGAGTTGATGGCTTTCTGAGAGGCGATAAAGAGGATATCCGGATGCTCGCGCAGATAGCGCAGGCCATCGAAGTACTGGCGCACTGCGGCGGCGACGGTCGTGTCGGATGCAAGGGTCGCGGGCGCGGCGGGCATGCGAATCTGCAATAGGAGCAGGGCGGAGATCAGAAAGGTGAAGGTGTCGAGCACGAAGGCGGGATACATGCCAAAGGTGCCGGAGAAGAGCCCGCCCAGGGCAGCGCCGAGAGCAAGCATCACGGACCAGGTGGCGGAGCTGAGTGCGTTCATGGCGCCGAGCTCCCCCTCGCGCGCCAGTTCGGGCAGGATGGAGGTGCGGGCGGGGTAGAAGAATCCGCTCAGCGCCATCTGTGCGGCTGTGAGGGTGTAGAGGAGCCAGACGTCGCCGGGGTCGCGCACGAGCAGGAAGGCGAGGACGACGGCAGCCCGGACCAGGTCGACCGCGATAAGGATATGTTTGCGGTTGTAGCGGTCGGCCACGACGCCGGCGATGGGGCTGACAAGGAAGGGCGCGAGCATGCGCACGACGAAGAGTGAGCCGACCGCCAAACCCGACTGCGTCAGCAGACCGATGAGCGCGGCTGAAGCGACGAGGTTGAACCAGTCGCCGAGCAGGCTGGCGACCTGACCCGACCAGAGAAAGCGGTAGTTACGGTTGTTGCGGAGAAGCTCCGCGTAGCTGACGGTGGCTTGAGTGGTGGGATTCGCGCTCATGAAGTTGGTGCGCTATTTCCCCATGCCCAGCAGCGCGCCCAGGCAGCGCTCGACCGCCTCGAGGGGCGGATAGGCGTCGCTCTCGTATTCGACGATATACCATTCGGTGCCGCCGACTGTTTCGCAGGCTTCGAAGACGGCGGGCCAGTCGGTGTCATCCTCGCCGATTATCGGATCGAAGGCGGCGTGGGGGTAGTTATGATCGGCGCCATCGTGGAGGCGCTTGGTGAAAGGCTTGAGATGGACGGTGACGGCGCGGCCGGGGTAGCTGCGGATGACGTCTACGGCGTCGGCACCGCCAAAGATGGCATTGCCGGTATCGAACTGCATGATGACGGATGGGTCGGTGTTGCCGAAGAAGGTGTCCCAAGGTGTTTCGCCGTCGAAAGGCAGGAACTCGTGGAAGTGATTGTGGTAGCCGGTGCGCATGCCTTCGGCGGCGAGGCGGGCGGCAAGGCGGTTGGTGAATTCGGCGAGCTTGAGCCAGTCGTCGCGAGTTTGCCGCAGCTCTTCGGGGATGCCGGGGATGATCAGCTTGTCATTGCCGAGGGCGTGGTGGAAGGCGATGGTGTCATCGAGGGCGTCGTCCTGCACGAGGTTGAGGGGCACGTGCCAGCCGGCACAGGCGAGGCCAAGCTGGGCCAGTTCGGCTTTGAGTGCGGCGGCAGTATGTTGGGGCGGGCCGGCGAACTCGACGCCGTTGTAGCCCATTTGCGCCACTGCGGCGAGGGTACCGGGCATATCGGCGGCAAACTCGTGGCGTACGGAATAGAGTTGCAGAGCGATGGGAGGCATGGGAACAGGATCCTTTCGACAGTGTAGAAGACAAATAAGTGGTGGTCGGTATCGCTAAATATACGTGGAACCGGGCCACGGAGTCATTTGGCGGTCTTTTGTGTGTCGACGCTTAGTTGGCGCACGGCTGCTTCGTCGATTTCCACGCCGAGGCCGGGGCCGGTGGGTACGTCGAGGAAGCCGTCGGTCTGATCGAATGGTTCGGCGATGCCCTGGCGGATGGGGCTGGGTGTGCGGTCGAACTCCATCACCGGTTCCTGCTGGTAGGGACGGGGGGTACGGGCAGGGGGGCATTCGGGCACGGCTGCGGCGACGTGGAGGCTGGCGGCGATCATTATGGGGGAACCCCAGACGTGGGGATTGCAGAGAATGCCGAAGGCGTTGGCCATGGAGGCGACGCGGTGCATTTCGGTGATGCCGCCGACGTTTACGACGTCGGGTTGGACGATGTCGACGGCGCGGCGGCCGATGTAGTCCTTGAATTCGTAGCGGGTGCGCAGGCCTTCTCCGCCGGCGATGGCCATGGGCAGCGCGGCTTTTACCTGCAGGTAGCCCTCTATGTCTTTGGCGTTGACGGGCTCTTCGAACCAGTAGATATCGAGGTCGGCCAGCTCGCGGCCGATGCGAATGGCCGTTGTGGCGTTATAGGCCTGGTTGGCGTCTGCCATGAGGAAGATGTCGGGGCCGATCGCTTCGCGGAGGGCGGCGACGCGGCGCACGTCCTGGGCCAGAGGGAGGCCGCCGACCTTGGTCTTCATGCCGGTGAAGCCGAGCTCCACGTACATGCGGGCCTCGTCCAGGAGCCGCTGCGGAATGACACGGCCGTCGGAGGCAAGGGATTCCTCGGTATAGTAGAGGCCGGTGGCGTAGACGGCGATGCGGTCGCGGACTTTGCCGCCGAGGAGTGTGGAGACGGGCAGGCCGCTGGCTTTGCCGGCGATGTCCCAGAGGGCGGTGTCGACTGCGCTGATGGCGCTGCCGCCGATGCCGCCGGCGACGTTGCCGTTGTAGAAGAGGCGAAACATTTTTTGCCAGAGCAGGTTGCGCTGCATTGGGTCGGCGCCGAGCAGGAGGGGCGCGAACTCTTCGTGGACTATGCGGGCGGAGGGACCGTAGAGGCCTTCACCCCAGCCGACGATGCCGTCGTCGGTGACCAGTTTGACCAGGCCGACGTGGCGTTTGTCGGTCCAGCCCTGGGACCAGCCGAAGCCGGGTTGGATGGGGGCTTCGAGTAGGAATGTCTCGATAGAGGAGATACGCATTGCTGGCGCTCCGTAATCGTGGTTGGTGTCGGCGCGGCGGTGGGACGGCGGCGCAGGCAGAGCGTAGAAGGTGGCTGCCAGGAGCGATCGAGGGTTGGCGACCATCCATGTTCATTTAGCCAGTGGCAGTCCAGGGCACTATAGCACCATGCGAGGAATAAGATATGCGACTACGATCACCGCGAGTTGGGCAGCGGTCACCCAAGCGAAGGCGCGCAGAAGGCGGCCCAAGCCGAGCTTGGAGGCCCTGCGGTAGCCTGCCTCGCTCCAGAAGAAGAATATTACGGCTGCGACGGCGAGAACCAGGAGCGAGAAACGATGGACGGCGGGAAGGGTCCACTGATCGGCGCCGAAGGCGATGGCGATGAAGCGCAAGGCGGGAAGCACTGTGACAATGTTGAGGATGAAAAGTCCGCATGAGGCGAACCAGATCAGGTAGAATGTGACAACGTGCAGGGCGGTGTTTCCTACATCTTTCATAATGCTCATGGGGGATCCCGTCTAATTGGCCGGGGCGTAAATGGAGAGGCGAAGGCCCTGGCCGTTCAAGCTGCCACGCCGACCAGATTCAGGTCATGGGCGAAGTGACACTTTGAAAAGTGGTCGGGCGCCACTTCATCCCAGACCGGTTCCTGTTCTTTGCAGAGATCCTGGACATAGGGGCAGCGCGGGTGGAAATAGCAGCCGGACGGTGGGTTGGCTGGATTGGCAACTTCGCCTTCCAGGATGATGCGCGCCGATCCTCTGCGCCGGGGGTCCGGTTTGGGGATGGCGGACAGGAGCGCTTCGGTGTAGGGATGTTTGGGGTTGGTGTAGAGTTCGAGAGTGGGCGCCATTTCGACCAGTTTGCCGACGTACATTACGGCGACGCGGTCGCAAATGTGGGCGACGACGCTGAGATCGTGGGCGACAAAGACATAGGTCAGCCCCATCTGATCCTGCAGGTCCTGCAGCAGGTTGAGAATCTGGGCTTGGACGGAGACGTCGAGGGCGGAGACAGGTTCATCGGCCACGACCAGATTGGGCTGGCTGACGAGGGCGCGGGCAATGCCGATGCGCTGGCGCTGGCCGCCGCTAAAGGCGTGGGGGTAACGCCGCATAACCTCGGGCGCGAGGCCGACGAGGCCAAGGGTGTGGGAGACCCGATCCTCCAGCTCCGACCCTTTTGCCAGACCCATGGCGCGCAGGGGGGCGCCGATCAGCTCGAGGATGGTCATGCGCGGATTGAGGGAAGCATGCGGGTCCTGAAAGATCATGCGCATGTTGCGGCGCACCTGAGTGAGCTTCTGATTGTCCAGCTCGGTTACATTGACGCGCCCGAGCTCGGGGTCACGGAAAAAGACATCGCCCTCAGTGGAGGGAATGGCGCGCAGGATCATGCGTCCGGTGGTGGTTTTGCCGCAGCCGCTTTCCCCTACCAGCCCCAATGTTTCGCCCTCCTCCACCAGCAGGCTGACGTCGTCAACAGCTTTGACATAGCCGACGGTCCGCTTGAAGAAGCCGCGCTTAATCGGGAAGTACTTCTTGAGATTCTGGATCTCCAGGAGCGTGGATGAAGATGTGGAGGTGTTTCCGTTTCCGTTTTCGCTTGACATAAGGCTTTGTTGTTTTGCGCTACCGGTTCGGTAAACGAGCGCAGTGTTGCATTGTGTTATCAGGTATAGAGGTGACAGCGGACGGCGTGCCCTTCCTCGAGTTGAATCAGTTGCGGCTCGGCCTCGTCACAGACGCCGGGCATGAAGTCCGGGCAACGGGGATGAAACGCGCATCCGCTCAGGCGTTGAAAGGAACTGGGGACCATGCCTTCGATGGCATTGAGCTTTTCGCGGTTGTCCTGCAGGACATCTTCGAGGCGGGGGATTGAGTTCAGCAGCCCGCGCGTATAGGGATGTTTGGGATTGTAGAAGATCGAGTCAACATCGCAGCGCTCGACAACCTTGCCCAGGTACATGACGACAACTTCCTCGGCCATTTCGGCGACGACACCGAGATTGTGGGTGATATAGAGGATGGCCATGTCGTATTCGGCCTGCAGCTCGCGCATCAGGTCGAGGATCTGGGCTTCGGTGGTGACATCGAGAGCGGTGGTCGGCTCGTCGGCGATCAGGAGTTGGGGGCGGCAGGCAAGCGCCATGGCAATGACGGCGCGCTGCCGCATGCCGCCGCTCAGCTGGAACGGGTAGTCATCGAAACGTTGCTCCGGGTTGGGCATTTTTACGCGCGCAAGCGTCTCGATGGAAATGTCGCGGGCTTCGGATTTGTTGACATCCTGGTGGAGGAGGATGGCCTCGGCGATCTGCTTGCCGACGGTACGGACGGGGCTGAGAGCGGTCATCGGCTCCTGGAAGACCATCGAGATCTGATTGCCGCGGATGTCGCGGAGCTGGCGGTCGTTCGACTCGAATTGGGCCAGGTCGACGATGTCTTTGGCGTCGGGGCGCTCGTCGAACGGCCGGTGGAATCGAATTTCGCCGTCGACGATCTGACCGGGCGGCGGGATGAGGCGCATGATCGACATGGCGGTCATGCTCTTGCCGCAACCGCTTTCGCCGACAACGCCGACTACCTGCTTGCGGCGGACCTCGAGGTCGACGCCATCGACTGCGCGCACGGTGCCTTCGTCGAGGGCAAAATGTGTTTTGAGACCCTTGATTTCCAGCAGGATATCCTGCGGTCCCGCTCCGTTTTCAACTGACGCCATAAAGTGTAACCCCAGTGGTTAGCGGCCGGTGGCTGAACCGGCCTTAGAGTTGTGCTCGCGGGCTAGTGGTACGGGTCGGCTGCGTCGCGCATGCCGTCGCCCAGGAAGTTGAACATGAGTACGGCGATGACGACAAAGATGACCGGCCAGAGCGTCCAGGGCGTTTGGGCGACGGACATGATGTCCTGCGCGTCCTGTAGCATGACGCCCCAGCTGATGGTGGGCGGTTGCAGACCGATTCCGAGGAAACTCAATGCGGTTTCGCCCAAAATCATGAACGGGATGGCGATCGTGAGCTCGACGATGATGAAGCTGGCGAAGCTGGGCAGCAGGTAGCGGGTGATAATCGTCCACTGGTTTTCGCCATCGAGTCGGGCGGCCATGACAAAGTCCTCTTCGCGCAGGCTGAGAATTTTGCCGCGCACGATGCGGGCCAGCCGCGTCCAGTTGAGGATCGAGAGGATAATTGTGATGGCAAAGTAGAGGCGCAGATTGGGCCAGTCCTGCGGCAGGGCGGCGGCGAGCGACATCCACAAGGGGATGGCGGGCAGGGCATAGAGCAGGTCGATGAGGCGCTGAATGACTTCATCGACTGCGCCGCCAAAGTAACCGGAGACCCCACCGAGGAGCACGCCAAAGATGGCGGTGAGCGCAACGCCGATCAGACCGATTGAGAGAGAGATGCGGCCGCCATAGATGATACGGGAGAAGATATCGCGCCCGATGCGGTCGGTGCCGAAGATGAAGAGCGGCATTGAATCCTGCTCTGTGCCGAAGAGGTGCAGGTCGGATTCGATCAGGCCCCACATTTTATAGGAGTCACCGCGCACGAACAGCCTGATGGGACTTATCTCGCCGGCGTTGGCCTTGTAGATCGGGCGTGCGGTCACGGGATCGCGTGAGCGCACGAGGGCGTAGACGAAGGGGCCGCGAAAGCTATCGCTGACAACCTCGAAGAACCGGACCTTGGTGGGCGGCGCGGAGGCGAGATCCTTATAGCGGGTCAAGGGTGCATGGGGCGCGACGAATTCGGCAAAGAGGACGACGACATAGAAGAAAGCGAGCACCCACACGGCGGTCTGGGCCAGGCGATGGCGGCGGAATTTCCACCAGACCAGTTGCCACTGCCCGGCGCGATAGAAGTCTTCCGACTCGGTAAAGGTGGTGGCCGGGCTTGGCGGCGCTTCCAGAGCGCGGCGGCGGGGGCTGATCTGTCGCAAGAGATTGCTGACGATTGAAGACATAATCTTGACTAAAACTCCTCCACGCTGCCGAACCGGATGCGCGGGTCCACTGCTGCGAGGGCGATATCGGCCAGAAGGCTCCCGACCAGCGCCAGGGTGCCGACAAGGAGAATGAAGCTGCCGGCCAGGAACATGTCCTGGGAGAGCAGGGACCGATAGAGGACCACGGCGGCGGTGGGCAGGTTAAGCACGATCTCGACTACGGTGCCCCCGGAGATGATCCACGGCAGGAGAAAGCCGAGGGAGCTGATCAGGGGGTTGATAGCGATGCGTACGGGATAGTTCATGAGGACGGCAAATTCGGACAGACCTTTGGAGCGGGCGACGGTGACGTACTGTTTACGCAGCTCATCGAGCATGGTGGCGCGCATGACGCGAATGATGTGGGCGGTGCCGCCGATGCCGAGGATGAGAACGGGCACCCAGATGCGGGTGAGCATGTTTTGGAATTTGCCAATGCTCCAGGGTTCGAGCTCGTAGGCCGGGGAGAAGAGTCCCCCCACTTTGAGGCCGAACCAGGCGAAGGAGAAGTACATGACGACCATCGCCAATAGGAAGCCTGGCACTGCCAGGCCGACGAATCCGATCATGGTGAAGAGGTAATCGGTGAAGGTGTATTGCCGGACTGACACGTAGATGCCGATCGGGACTGAGACGGCCCAGACAAAGACGGTTGTGAAGATGGCCAACAGGAAGGTGAGCGCCATCTTGTCGCCGATGACCTCGTTGACCGGTCTGCCCCACTGGAAGGACTGACCGAAGGAACCCTTGAGCAGGATGTTTTGGATCCAGGTCAGATACTGGATGTGCATGGGGCGGTCGAGGGCGTACTGTTTCATGAGGCGCTCGACCTCGGCCTCGTCTACATCGCGACCCGATGCCCGCAGTGCATTAATGTGCTCCGTCAGATAGTCGCCCGGGGGGAGCTGAATGATCAGAAAGGCGATCAACGAAAGCAGGAACAGCAGCGGAATCATGCGCATGACGCGTTGAAGGATGTAGACAGTCATTGGGAACTCCTTGAGAGGAGAGAGTGAAGAGGAGTGAGAAGTAAGAGAAAACTCTTACTTCTCACTCTTCACTTCGTACTCTTTGCTACTTACTCCTCACTTCTTACTTCTGTCAGTTTACGAGACGCCGCCTTCGTAGTAGAAGGCTTCGGGATGGTAGGTCGAGATGCCGTAGGTATCCCAGCCGACGGGTTTACCTGCGGCCGGCAGGTTGAGCATCGTCTTGGGGAAGATGAGCGGAGCCGGGCTCTCGGAGACGGAGCCGACTGCCAACGGATTATCGGCCAGCCAGTCGAAGATCTTCTGACCGGCAGCCACGCGATCGGCATCATCGATCACGGTGTTCATGGTGTTGTAATGATCAAAGAGCGTCTGGATCTCGGCTGGCGGCTCTTCGCCATCCTGGCCGGCGCTCCTGAACCAGCGTCCCCACTCGGGACCGGGGCCGCCCTGGCCGATGTTGGTGGGGATGAACCAGCGCATTTCGACCGGTAGGAGGGTGTCGGTGCAGCGGTCTGCGTGCCAGCAGCCGCAGTGGATCAGGCCCTGGCTCCAGCGCTCGTTGTAGAGAGAGATCTGGATTTCTTTGGTGGAGGCTTCGATACCGACTTCGCGCCAGAAGGTGACGACGATCTCGGTGAACTCGTGGGTGGCGACGCCGACACGCGGTCCGGCGTGCTCGATGTTGAACTTGAGCACTTCGCCGTCGGGGCGCAGGCGGAAGCCGTCGCTGTTGCGCTCGGTGAGCCCCATCTCATCCAGCATCTGGTTGGCCAGGTCCGGATCGAACTGGGACCAGTTTTCGGCATATTTCGGCTTGTAGTACTGGGAGTTGGGCATCGGCGCCAACTGGCCCATCGTGGCAAGACCGAAGAAGAGATTCTGGTTGATCTCTTCGCGGTCGATGGCGACGTTCAAGGCCTTGACGAAGTTGGGGTGGCGGACAATGTCCCGCAGCACCGGGTCTTCGGTCAGGGTGTGATTGGGATAGAGGGTGTAGCGGTCGGTCATGCAGCTGGTGTAGTCCATGACCTGGTAGTGCTGGTTGGGCTCGTTTTCCTTGTAGAGCGGGAAACGGGCAATCGAGACATCATGCGGGCCGACGTAATCGAGCTCGCCCTGGATCGTTTTCTGGGTAGCGATTTCGTGGTTGGCCACGAAGTCGATGCGCAGATCCTCGACGTAGGGCAGCTGCTGGCCGGAGGTATCGACCTTCCAGTAGTAGGGGTTCCGCATCATCAGCACGAGTCCCTGCTGCGGTTCCTGGTCTACGATCCAGGCGGAGAGCATGGGATACTCGGGTGAGTTGGGCCGTGTGCCCCAGACGCTGCGGCCACTGCGGATATTGCTGAGGAGTTGTACCCAGGTTTCATACTCGGACTCCTCGAGCATGGCGTTGAGGTCGTCCTCGTCGGCGAAGTCGCCGTGGAACTGCTTGAGGTAGTTGCTGGGCAGCAGGAAGTCACCCTGAATACGGCGGGTGAGGTAGGCAGGGAAGTTGCCAAACGGGGCGGCGAAGGTGACGGAGAAGCTGTAGTCGTCGTGAATGTCGACTACCATATTCTCACCGCCGTGGCGGTAGACCCACCAGACGCTGGAGGCGACATCGGGATGGGTGGCAAGCGAGTTCCACCAGAAATCGACGTCGCCGGTTGTGACGAGGTCGCCGGAGGACCAGCGCATGCCCTCGTGCAGGTGGAAGGTGTAGTGGGTGGCGTCGTCACTGATCTCCCAACTGGCGAACAGGTTGGGGATGATGGTCTTGAGATCCTGGTCCGAGTAGGTCAGCATACGTTCGGCGAACCAGCCGTACTGGCTGACGAAGCTGGACGGATCGAGGTGAATCTGGCGTACGAGGCCACCGTATTCGCCGATCGATTCGCGCGGGAGGACCAGCGGCGATACGGGCAGGCGTTCGGTGACGGGGGGCAGATCACCGTTGGCGACCATTTCGGCCAGCCGCGGGGATTCGGAGTACTGGGACGGCGCTTCGGCCTCTTCCATCACGGCCTGTGCGGGCGCCTCTTCCTCGGCCGCGGGGGCGGCAGCGGGTTCTTCGGTTATCACCTCGGGTTCAGGGCCGCCGCAGGCAGCCAGAACGACTGCGGCTGTGGTCGCGCCTGAGAGTTGCAGGAAGCGACGGCGATGGATTTTCCGATTTGTCATGCTCTCCTCCTGAGTCTGTGCGTTGAATAAGTTGAAAAAGATGGATCTAACTATCGGCAAGAACGAGTTGTATGGCCTGTTCACCATGTACGACGACCATCTGGGAAGCAGGCCAGCTGTCTGTCACGCAGTTAGGGCCCTCGTAGTGATTGGCGCTCTGCAGTTGTTGGGCTTCTCCGTTGACGACGAGGGCGCTGTTCCAGTCGAAAGTAACGGTATCACCCTGCAATTGGCGGTATGATACGGAAAGTCGGTCATAGGTAAAGCGGGCTGCGAGGACTCGTTTGCGGAAGTTGGCGAAGGAGTCATAGTCGGCTTTGCGCCCCATTTGGCAGAGCCAGGCGACGTTATGGCCGGTTGCCCGCAGCTCGCGATAGGCGGCCGGGCCCTCTTGAACCAGTTCGATCGGTTCTGAGCAGCCGAGCGCGATGTAGGCGTCGCCTTTGGCGGCGAAGGCCCACTCTTTGCCAAGCTGATGCTCGTCGAAGGCAAAGGTGGGGAAATAGGCGCGGGTGAAGCCGGAGGGATCGGACTCGGGCAGGGCGTAGAGCGCGATGAGGAGGTCGCGGTGCTGGGCGACCCGGGGCAGGAGTCCGCTGCGCCAGTAGCCGCCGCGGCCGGCTTGGTCAAGGTCACCGGCGGCGGGATGGTTGACAAAGACAGTTGCACCGGCGCCGAGGGTCGCCTGCCAGCTTTGGCCGCCCTGGCTGCGCTGACCGGGTTGGAAGTCCTGTGCGCTGCAGAGCAGGTAGTCGGGCGTTCTGTAGATCGCTTTGTGGAGCGTTTGCGGAGGATTGTCTGCGTTCTCTATTGCGACAGGTTGGCGTTCGCTGGCCCACATGCCGGCGGGGTCAGGTTCAGTTGCCAGCGCGGCGATGAGGGGAGGTTGCTGATAGCCCTGGCAACTGCACATGCTGACCGGCGCGGCCAGATGCTGGTTCCAGGCGCCAATGCCCCACATCAGGCGGGCAACTCCGGCGAGGGGCGACACATGTCCGTCGGGGACGACGGCAACGCCATTGGCCGCGATTTGGCCGGCGCCGTATACGCCTTGGAATGAAGCCAAGGACAGTGTCACCAGCACTTTATCGATCACAATTGCGACGAGATCCCAGATCTCTTCGGTGTCGGCCAGGTCGATGAGGTGGGAGAGGGCGGTCAGGATCTGGGCCAGGCTGTGGCTTGACTGGTCGATAAACCCGGCGGTAGCGGCTTGCTGGAGCCAGGGCAGAACGGTTTCTTCGGCGCGTTGGCGGTGCCACTGGCCGGTCTGCCGGCTGGATGGGAAGGAGCGGTCGGGATAGAGTTGCCCGGCCAGGAGTTCGCAGGCGGCGAGGAGGAGTTTATCGGTGTCGCCGAGGGCTTTGCCTGTGTTCTCGGCATAGTCCTGCTCGCGGAAGGGAAAAGCGGTTAGACGGTCGTCAAGCTGTTGTCGAATCTCGGTGGGGAACTCGTCGTGTTGGTGGTAGCGCTCGACCATGCCCAGCAGCGCGATCAGGCGGGCAAGGTGATCTTCTTCGTAGTTCGCGACCCCATCGGCGGCGGCAACTATCTTCTCTGGGTTGATCCGGGTCCACCAGCCCAGGGTCATCTTGGCGATTTCGGAGAAGAGGCCGTCATTAAGGGAGACGGCGTGGCGCAGCAGTTCAATCTGGCGTTCGACATAGGTGCCGTAGGCGGAAGTGCGATAGTCCGACCTTACGACGGACAGCGGGATTTTGCGCTGGAAGCGAACGCCTTGGATGTAGTACTCGTTGGCAGACGGCATCAGGATCAGTTCGTATTCGCCGTCGGGAATCGAGACTGCCGATGTCAGGGTGCGGTCGCCGCAGTCGCCTTCTTTGCCCTCGGCTTCGGCGTAAATGCGGCCGTCGGACAGTTGCAGACGGAAGTTGTAGTCGGCGGGCGCGTCGAGCTTTTTGGGCCAGCGGACGACAATTTGGTCTTCGTAGGCGAAGACATCCTTTTCGAGATACAGCTGATCGAAAAAGGATGCGAAAAGCTGGTAGCGGTCGCTCATCTCTGCGGAGACGGCTTGGGCGTCGGAGGCAGAGGAAAGGGTACTGGAATTGAGCTGATGAGCGTCGTTACTCCGAGTCTTGGTTGACAACAGAACTTTGTCCTATTGGATGGCTCTTGTTGGCAAAGGAAATTCTGGCTGCTGCGCTGCCAGATAAGAGCGCGACGGCGGCCCGGCTTACAGTGAGAAGAGAGGCCAGAGCGCAAAGGGCTCTTGCTGTACCTTTGCACTGCAAGAGATGGGATGGATTCGCTGAATTCGCGCCTGATCGACTGTACTTTATTGCACTGGCGGTGAGGGGGGAGGCTCAATACAGGCACCGATGGCGTAGTATACGCGCTCTGGCGACGAAAGCACAAATTTTAGGGGGCGCTGTCTGAACTGTGATTTTGGGGGGATTTGGGGGATGGGCTGTGATTTTAGGCCTGCCATGAGTTTGGGTTGGGCGAGGTGTTGTCTGAACTGTGATTTGGAGGATTCGGGGGATGGGCTGTGATTTTGCGCCTGCTACGAGTTTGGGTTGGGCGAGGGGTTGTCTGAACTGTGATTTGGGGGATTTGGGGGATGGGCTGTGATTTTGCGCCTGCCGCGAGTTTGGGTT
>Ga0209544_1002159_pt1 | contig 18450 bp, 16 predicted proteins | sample MesohylPK_FD_187297 | JGI IMG/M metagenome (GOLD analysis project Ga0209544, IMG submission 187297) | Host-associated microbial community of the marine sponge Aplysina aerophoba from Gulf of Piran - sponge mesohyl, lysed by proteinase K... | ecosystem: Host-associated > Porifera > Sponge >...
GGCCGGCCCGATATCCAGATCACCTTTCGGCCGCTCAGCTTCGAGCTGCTGCCGGATGGCGGCTGGCGTCCGCATCCCTACCCCGGCGGCACGAGTTCGGTCTGTGCTACCCGGCCCAGGAGCCGTGGCCGAATCACCCTGGAGCGGGACACGGACGGTAGGCGGCGGGTCACCATTCAGCCCAACTACCTCGCCCACGATGAGGACGTGATGAGCCTCGTCCGAGGCGTGCGTATCCTGCGCCGCATCCAGGGGACCGAGCCTTTCGCCTCATGCGTCGAGTCCGAACAGCGGCCGGGCGCGGACGTCGAGAGCGACGAAGCGCTGGCACGCTACGTGCGCGAGACGGCGGGCACGGTCTATCACCCGGTCGGCACCTGCAAGATGGGGAGCGACGCGATGAGCGTCGTCGACGAACGCCTCCGGGTCCACGGCATCGCGGGCCTGCGCGTCGCCGACGCCTCGATCATGCCTGCCATCTCCTCCGGCAACACCAACGCGCCCACCATCATGATCGGCGAGAAGGCGGCCGACATGATCCGCCGCGACCACAATTAGAAGAGTCATGTGGCCGCGAATTGTGCGGTCTTTGTCACGAATTCGTCTCCGCCCGCCGCCTTGCCCCGCCCCAGAGGGGGCGGCATAGTGCTCTCATGGAATGGCGCCATGCAGCGGAAAAGGGTATGCACCGCGAGGCGGAAGAGCCGCCTGTCCGCGTGTGCGAACATCCCGACTGCGACCGTGACGCCGACCACCGCGCCCCTCGGGCGCCCCACGACCTTCGCTCCTGGCGCTGGTTCTGCCTCGACCATGTGCGCGACTACAACCGCTCGTGGAATTACTTCGCGGGCTGGAGCCAGCACGACATCGAACGCTTTCAGCAGAACGACGTAACCGGGCACCGCCCCACCTGGCCCTTCTGCCAGGGACCAGGCGGGCAACGGCGGGAAGACCTGGAGGCGGCGTTCCGCACCTTCGCGCGCGAGTGGCTGAATGGCGAGGAAGCCCCGAACGGACGAAGGCGGACCGGTACGGAAACGATCTCCGAGGCCAGGCTCGAAGCGCTCGCTCTCTTCGACCTCACGCCGCCCCTCGACATCGACACGCTCAAGCGGCGCTACAAGTCGCTGGTCAAGCGGCACCATCCCGATGCCAACGGAGGCTCACGCGAGTCCGAGGAGCTTTTGAAACACATCAATCACGCCTATAACTATCTGAAGAAGGAGTGCTCATAGACGAAGGCGTTGTCGATCGGACTGGCACAGGAGGGCCGCCGATGGCGGCCTTATTTGTGCAGAGGGAAGCGCGCAATGCAGATGAACGAGGCAGGGGCGGCTGTCACCAATGACGGAGTGCCGGACATCCAGGTTTCCGTCAGCCAGACCTTCGGTATCGATACCGACATGGAGGTGCCGGCGTTTTCGGATCCCACGGACCATGTGCCGGACATCGACACCGCTTATCGCTTCGACCGCGACACCACGCTCACCATCCTTGCGGGCTTCGCGCACAACCGCCGGGTGATGATCCAGGGCTATCACGGCACTGGAAAGTCCACCCACATCGAGCAGGTGGCGGCGCGCCTCAACTGGCCCTGCATCCGCATCAATCTCGACAGTCACATCAGCCGTATCGACCTGATCGGCAAGGACGCAATCGTCATCCGCGACGGGGTGCAGGTGACCGAGTTTCGCGAGGGCCTCTTGCCCTGGGCGCTGCAGCATCCGACGGCGCTGGTCTTTGATGAGTACGATGCCGGCCGGCCGGACGTGATGTTCGTGATCCAGCGCATCCTCGAGGTCGACGGCAAGCTCACCCTGCTCGACCAGAACCGGGTGGTGCGGCCGCATCCCGCGTTCCGCATCTTCTCCACCACCAACACCGTCGGCCTCGGCGACACGACGGGCCTCTATCACGGCACGCAGCAGATCAACCAGGGCCAGATGGACCGCTGGAACCTGGTCGCTACGCTGAACTACCTCCACCACGACGAGGAAGTGAAGATCGTGCTGTCGAAGGTACCCTCCTACGAGACCGAGGAGAAGCTCAAGCTGATCCACGCGATGGTCGAGGTGGCGGACCTCTCCCGCTCGGGCTTCATGGCCGGCGACATCTCCACCGTCATGTCGCCGCGCACGGTCATCCACTGGGCCGAGAACGCCGAGATCTTCGGGGATGTGGGCTACGCCTTCCGCACCACCTTCGTGAACAAGTGCGACGAGATGGAGCGGCCGATCATCGCCGAGTATTTCCAGCGCTGCCTCGGCATGGAGCTTCCCGAATCGTCGGCGCCGCTGCAGCCGACCGCCTGAGCCGGAGCACGCCGCGTGCCCCAGGAGGAAACCCCCGTCGAGACCTTCCAGCGCGCCGTCGGCTCGGCGCTGCGGGCCATCGCGGGCGAGGCGGGCGAGGAGCTTCAGGTCTCCTTCGGCGCGGATCAGCCGCAGGTCGCAGGCGATCAGGTTCAGTTGCCCTTCCCCGCGCGCGATCTCAACGCGCTCGACGTGGAGCTCGTGCGCGGCTCGGCCGATGCGCTGGCGCTCCGGCTTCGTTATCACGACCAGGGCGCCCACGTGCGCGAGCAGCCGCGCGGCAAGACGGCGCGCGCGATCTACGACGCGATCGAGCAGACACGGGTCGAGGCGCTGGGCGCAAGCAAGCTGGCAGGCGTCGCGGCAAACCTCGATTCGTCCCTGGAGCAGCGTTGCCGCCGCAAGGGCTACGACAACTGCACGATGCCCGAGGAGGTGCCGATCGCCGAAGCCCTCGCCATGCTCATGCGCGAGAAGCTCACCGGCCGGCACCTGCCGCAATCTGCGCGCCACATGGCCGACCTCTGGCGGCCCTGGTTCGAGACCAAGGGCGCGCGGCACACGACGCAGCTCTTGCGTGCGATCGACGACCAGGACCAGTTCTCCAATCTCTCCCGCCGCCTCATCAAGGAGCTGGACCTGCCCGACGAGGACGCCGAAGACCCGGATGACGCGGAGGATCAGTCGAGTCCCGAGCAGACCGACGATGACGACGCGAGCCAGCCCGGCGATGCCGAGCGCGGCGACGAGATGGATTCGGACAGCGACCGGGAGGCGGATGCGGACGCGGATGCGGATGCAGACGCGCAGGAGGCGGCCGACGAGGACGCCGATGCCTCCATGAGCGAGGGCGAGGACGACGACGAGGAGGCCGGCCGCCGGCGCTTCCATCCCGGCGGCGGACCGGGAAGCAAGGAGCCGGCCTACAAGGCGTACACCACCCAGTTCGACGAGGTCGTCAGCGCCTCGGACCTCTGCGACGCCGAGGAGCTGGCGCGCCTGCGCACCCAGCTCGACCAGCAACTTTCCCAGCTTCACGGCGTCATCAGCCGGCTCGCGAACCGGCTGCAGCGGCGCCTGCTCGCGCGCCAGACCAGGTCCTGGGAGTTCGACCTGGAGGAGGGCCTGCTGGATACCGCGAGGCTCTCCCGCGTCGTCACCAACCCGCTCCATCCGCTCTCCTACAAGATGGAGAAGGAGACCACCTTCCGGGATACGGTGGTGACGCTGCTCATCGACAATTCAGGCTCCATGCGCGGAAGGCCGATCATGGTCGCCGCCATGAGCGGCGACATCCTGGCGCGGACCCTGGAGCGCTGCGGCGTCAAGGTGGAGATCCTGGGTTTCACCACCCGCGCGTGGAAGGGCGGCCAGTCGCGCGAGCGTTGGCTGGCCGAAGGGCGCGCGCGCAATCCGGGACGCCTCAACGACCTCCGCCACATCATCTACAAGAACGCCGACGAGCCCTGGCGCCGGGCGCGGAAGAGCCTCGGCCTCATGCTGCGCGAGGGTCTGCTCAAAGAGAATATCGACGGCGAGGCACTGCTTTGGGCACACGAGCGCCTGCTGGGCAGGACAGAAGAGCGGCGCATCCTGATGGTGATCTCCGACGGTGCTCCGGTCGACGACAGCACGCTCTCGGTCAACGCGCGCAACTATCTGGAGCGGCACCTGCGCTCGGTCATCGACTGGGTCGAAACCTTCTCGCCGGTCCAGTTGCTGGCCGTCGGCATCGGGCACGACGTGACGCGCTATTACCGCCGCGCAGTCACCCTTACCGATGCCGAGCAGCTCGGCGGCACCATGACCGAAAAACTCGCCGAGCTCTTCGACGAGACGCCGCGCGACGAGCGCGCCTTCGAGTCCCGCCCGCGGCTCAGGAGCGGCTGACCCCTTTTCTCGCTACGGCCGCGACCTGCGTCACGGCCCGCGCATCGCGCGGGATATGGCGGGACAAAGCGGGATTTCTCGGTACGAGCGGCGGCCGCATTCGATCGCCGTGCCGATGACGGCGAAGTCTGCGGTCTGTAGTTGCCGTTGCGGAGAGTACCTGACTTCCCGCCTCCTCCTGCGGCGGCCCCTTTGCTCTCGCACTGCATGGCGCGATGATGGCGCGCCCGGCACACGCAGTGCATCGCACCATGGTCCGGGGCCCAGCCCGCGTCCTTCAAAGGAGAACGCGGCCGAGGCCAGGCGGGTCTCCTACACCAGATGAGCGTCGAAAAAAGCCAGGGTCCGATCCCAAGCGAGCGCCGCGTCTTCCTCGTCATAGCGGGCGCTGGTGGGGTTGGCGAAGCCGTGGTCGGCCTCGTACCAGTGGTTCTCGGCGCTCTTGCCGGCCGCGGCCAGCTCCGCCTCGAAGCCCTCCACCATCTCCTGGTTGATCCAATTGTCTCGGGTGGCGAAGTGGCCGAGCACCGGTCCGGCCAGCGCCGCGAGGCGCTCCCGCCCCTTCTTCACGTTGCCGTAGTAGATGACGGTGGCATCGACTGGCGCCGCGAGCGAGGCATTGAGCGACCAGCCGCCGCCGAAGCACCAGCCCACGGTGCCCACCTTGCCGGAGCCATTCTGGTGGTCTCGCAGCCAGTTGACCCACGAAGCGCAGGTGTCGGTCGCTGCCGCACCATCCACCGCGCCCACCAGCCCGCGCGCAGTCTGCGGATCGTCGGTCACCTGGCCGTCGTAGAGATCGATGGCGAGCGCCAGATAGCCGGTGTCCGCCAGCGCGGAGGCGACCGACTTGATCTGATCGTTCAGCCCCCACCATTCGTGAATCAGCATGACCGCTGGCGCCGGCAGCGCGGCAGGCACACCGAGTGCGGCCGTCACCTGGCGTCCGCCGGCGGTGGTGATGGTGACGGTCTCGAGGCTGGCGGCGGCGGCGCGGGCAAGCCGCTTGTCTGCGAGGACCGCCGCGAGCGGCAGCCCGGCGAGGCCGATAAGGAGGTCACGTCTTGCGAGTCCCATGGCACCTGCTCCTTGGTTGCAAGTGGCGTTGCCGCCCCGGCCACATCGTGGCCCGGTGGGCAGCAATCGTTACAGCCATGGTCGGGCGCGGGAGGCCCCGACGCAAGGCGGTATCCGGAGGAGCTATCCAGCCGCATGAACCCGCCTCCTGCCGCATCCGGTTGTTGCCGGCGTTTCTCCGACGTCGGCGAAAGCGAGCCAGGACCGATGCCTCAGAGGGTCGTGTGATCCGGGATCGGGTGCTGTTCTGGACAAACGATTGCACGGGGCCGATAGTGCCAGCCGGTTGTCTTGGAGGATGTGGATGTACCAAAAGGAAACGCGCGCGATTGAAATTACGGTCAAGCCGTTCTATTTGGAGGAGCAGTCCGAGCCCGACGACAGCCATTTCGTGTTCGCCTATCACATCCGGATTCAGAACAACGGCGGGGATGTGGTGCAGCTCTTGAACCGCCACTGGCAAATCACCGACGGCCTTGGCCGCATCCAGGAGGTGCGCGGGCCCGGAGTCGTCGGCGAGCAACCGGTGCTGCGGCCGGGGGAGGCGTTCGAGTACACGAGCGGCTGCCCGCTCAACACTTCCACCGGGATCATGGTCGGCACCTATGAGATGGAAACACTGGACGGCGAGCGCTTCGATGTGGATATTCCCGCATTCTCGCTCGACTCGCCGGATGCGCCCGTGCAGCTTAATTGAGGCCGCGCAGCCGCCGGCGCACTGATCAAACAACCGAACGACGCCGAGACCGCCTCGCTGCGCTCTCGTAGTACCGTAGAGCCGGCCCAGAGCCGGAGAAGGAGACTGCCTGTGGACGACAGCCAGCCCGCGCCGCTCGCCGGCGCCAATGACGACACGACCGAAGGCGCGGTCGCGCGACCGACGAGGGACGAGGCGGAGCAGGCAGTGCGCGTGCTGCTCCGATGGGCCGGTGACGACCCCGAGCGCGAGGGGCTGCTCGATACGCCCAAGCGTGTCGCGCGCGCCTACGAGGAATACTTCAGGGGCTATGGCCAGGACCCCTATGCGATCCTGCGCCGCACCTTCGAGGAGACCAACGGCTACGACGAGATGGTCGTTCTCCGCGACATCGACTTCCGCTCGCACTGCGAGCACCATGTGGCGCCGATCGTTGGCCGCGCCCACATTGGCTACTTGCCGGACCACCGGGTGATCGGGATCAGCAAGCTCGCGCGCGTGGTCGACGTGTACGCCCGGCGTCTGCAGATTCAGGAGAAGCTCACCGCCGAGATCGCCGACGCTATCGAGGCGGTCTTGCAGCCGCGTGGCGTCGGGGTCGTGGTCGAGGCGGCGCACCACTGCATGACGACCCGGGGCGTGTCCAAGGAGGGAGTCCTCATGGTGACGAGCCGGATGCTCGGCTCTTTTCGCACGGATCCGAAGACCCGCCGCGAGTTTCTCAGCATGATCGGGAACCCGGCGGCCTCGGTACCGCGCTAGGACGCCCGGCCCGGTCGCACCGCCGGGCAGCTGCCAAGGCTCACGAGCCGCCCGATGGGCTCCGTCAGAGACTTCCGGCCGGTTCTCTTCGTGGTCGGCATTCTGCTGATCACGCTCTCGCTCGCGATGGCGCTGCCCGCTATCGCCGATGCGGTGACGGGCGATCCCCACTGGCGGGTCTTTCTCGCGGCCAGCGTCTTCACGCTCTTCATCGGCACCTGCCTGGTGCTCTCCAACAGGATGCGGGAGCCAAGGCTGACGGTGCGTCAGGCCTTTGTTCTCACCACCCTGAGCTGGGTCGTCGTCGCGGCCTTCGCGGCCCTTCCCTTCGCCTTTTCGGACCTCAACCTCAGCTATACCGACGGCTATTTCGAGGCGATGTCCGGGCTCACCACCACGGGCTCCACTGTCATCGTCGGGCTCGACCAGGCGCCGACCGGAATTCTGCTGTGGCGTGCGCTCCTGCAATGGCTCGGCGGCATCGGCATCATCGTCACGGCCATCGCGATCCTGCCGATGCTCCGGATCGGCGGCATGCAGCTCTTCCACACCGAATCCTCGGACAGCTCCGAGAAGGTGCTGCCACGCGCGGCCCAGCTCGCCGGCGCCATCGGCCTGGTTTACCTCGGGCTCACGGTCAGCAACGGAATCGCCTACTGGGCCGCCGGCATGACGCCCTTCGAGGCGGCGTGCCACGCGATGACGACCATCGCCACCGGCGGCTTTTCGACCTCGGACTCCTCGCTCGGCCACTTCAAGAACGACGCCATCGAGGGCATCGCCACCATATACATGGTGCTGGGCTCTCTCCCCTTCGTGCTCTACCTGCAGGCCGCGCGCGGCGGCTGGGGAGCGCTCGTGCGCGACACGCAGGTGCGCTGGTTCTTCGGGCTGATTCTCTTCGCCTTGCTCTCGCTCGCCGGCTGGCTGATGGTGGCCAACGACGCCGCGCCGACCGATGCGTTTCGCGAGGCGGCCTTCAACGGCATCTCGATACTGACCGGCACCGGCTATTCCACCGCCGACTTCTCCGCCTGGGGCACCTTTGCGCTTCCTGTCTTCACTCTCCTCATGTTCATCGGCGGCTGCACGGGCTCGACCACGGGCGGTGTGAAGGTCTTCCGAATGCAGGTTCTGGCGTCCACGTCTCTCTCGCAGATTCGCCAGCTCATCCAGCCTCACGGCGTCTTCATAAGCAAGTTCAACAGGCGGCCGATTCCGGCAAGCGTATCGCCGGCGGTGATGGGGTTCTTCTTCCTCTTCGTGGTGAGCTTCGGGCTGATCGCGATGGGGCTGGCGCTGATGGGCCTCGACTACGTGACCAGCGTGAGCGGCGCCGCCACGGCGATCGCCAACGTGGGCCCCGGCCTTGGCGAGACCATCGGCCCTGCCGGCTCCTTCCAGCCCCTGCCGGAGCCGGCCAAATGGCTGCTGTCGGCCGCCATGCTGCTCGGCCGGCTCGAGCTCTTCACGGTGCTGGTGCTTTTCGTCCCCCGCTTCTGGCGGGATTAGAGCGTTTCCGTTTCACACGGAAACGCTCTACCTGTTTGTCGCTCACGGCAGCCGGCCTGCGGCCGGCGCCTGCGCGAGCGCGCCGCAGGAGCGGCGGGCCGCGGTCGCGGCCTGTCGCGAGTCCGTCAAGGACGGTCTCGCTCCGAGGGTGAGCAGCCGGTCCGCAATCACCCCTTCTCCGCCAGCATGCCGCCGTCCACCGGCAGGACGTGGCCGGTGACGAAGCTCGCCTTGTCCGAGAGCAGCCAGACGACCGCGTCCGCGACCTCCTCGGGCCGGCCGATCCGGCCCATCGGCACACGGCCAGAAGCGTTGGCGGGGTCGTTGTCCCAGCCGCGCAGCAGCAGCGGGGTCAGGATCGGCCCCGGCGCCACCGCGTTCACCCGAATGCCGTCCTTGGCGTAATCGAGCGCCGCCGCCCTGGTCATGCCGGAGACCGCGTGCTTCGCGGTCATGTAGGGCGACCAGAGCGGAAATGCCGCGAGCCCCCACATGGAGCCCGCATTGACGATGGCGCCGCCGCCCGACTCCAGCATCGCCGGAATCTCCGCCTGCATGCAGAGGTAGACGCCTTCGATCATGACCGCGAAGACGTGCTGAACCGCGGCCATGTCCTGCTCGGCCAGCAGCGCTTGCGGGCCTTCGATGCCGGCGTTGTTGTAGGCGAGGTCGAGCCGGCCGAAGTCGCTGAGCGCCCGGTCGACGAGGGCCTCGACCTGCTTCGCCTCGGCCACGTCCACGGCCATGAAGGCGGCCGTGCCGCCGGCATCGCGGACCTCCGCAGCCACAGCCTCGCCGCCAGCCTCGTCGATATCCGAGACCAGCACCGCCGCACCCTCGGCGGCCAGCGCCAGCACCGTCGCCTGCCCGATGCCCGAGCCGCCGCCGGTTACGATCGCCACGCGTCCATCAAACAGCATCGCCGCGTCCTCCCCCGTCTCGGTCCCCGGTCAGTGCCCCGGATCGATGACCCGATCGGGCGGCTTGTGCCCGTCGGCAAATGTCTGAATGTTGATCAGCACCTTCTCGCCCATGTCGAGGCGCCCCTCGATCGTGGCCGAGCCGATATGGGGGAGCGCCACCACGTTGTCCAGAGTGAGCAGCTTGGGCGTGACCAGCGGCTCGTTCTCGTAGACGTCGAGCCCGGCGCCTGCGATCTTGCCGGCCTCGAGCAGGCGCACCAGGGCCGCCTCGTCGATGGCATGGCCGCGCGAGGTGTTGATGACATAGGCTTGCGGACGCAGCAGGCCGAGGCGGCGCGCCGAGAGCAGGTGATAGGTCGCCGGCGTGCTCGGGCAATGAATGGAAATGAAATCCATGTGCGCCAGCATCTGGTCCAGGCTTTGCCACCACGTCGCTTCGAGCTCGGCTTCGGTCTCATCGTCGACGCGGTTGCGGTTGTGGTAGTGGATGGAGAGGCCGAAGCCGCGCGCCCGGCGGGCGACAGCCTGTCCGATCCGCCCCATGCCGATGATGCCGAGGCGCTTGCCCCAGATTCGGTGGCCCAGCATGGTGGTGGGCGCCCAGCCCTGCCAGTCTCCGCCCCGCAGCAGGCGCTCGCCCTCGGAGAGCCGGCGCGGCACCGCGAGGATCAGCGCCATGGTCATGTCCGCCGTGTCCTCGGTCAGCACGCCCGGCGTATTGGTCACCAGGATGCCGGCCTCCTTGGCCGCAGCGAGGTCGATGTGATCGACGCCGGTGCCGAAGCTCGCGATCAGCTTGAGGTCCGGGCCGGCGTGGCCGATGAGGTCGGCGTCGATGGTGTCCGTCACCGTCGGCACGAGTACATCCGCCTCGGCCATGGCGAGCGCCAGGGCCTCGCGATCGAGCGGCCGATCGTCCTCATTGAGTCGGGTGTCGAAAAGCTCCATCATGCGCGCCTCGATCTCCCGGGGGAGACGTCGCGTCACGATCACCTTGAGCTTTCTGTCAGGCCTCATCGACCCTCCGCGCGCGGCTCGGCGGGCGCGATCCGACCGCAATCGGCAGCCTGTTTAGCAAACGCCCCATGACGACTCAAACCGCAGTGCGGGCGTCGGTGCCCGCCATGACTACGCGTCGAGACCAACAACGCGGCCAATGCCCGCCGCGCGGCGCCCTGCGCGCGACCGCGCGCCTCTTCGCGGCTGTGCGCGCGCTCGCCCTCGCCGCAGTGCTCGCGGCTCTCTTCACCGCCGTCGCCGCGGCCCTGGGACCGCAGGTCCACGCCCAGGAGGACACGCGCTTCGTCTCCCTCAAGGCGGAGCGCGCCAACCTCCGGGTCGGCCCCGGCCGGCGCTATCCCATCGACTGGGTCTACACGCGCCCGGGCCTGCCGCTGCTGGTGGTCGCGCAATTCGATCAATGGCGCTGGGTGCTCGACCACGAGGGCACCAAGGGCTGGATGCACAAGTCGCTGCTGTCGACCCGCCGCACGGTCGTCATCATGGGAGGCGTGCAGACCATCCGCGAGCGCCCCTTGACCGGCTCGCCGGCGTTGCTCCGGGCCGAAGCCGGTGTGGTCGCCGATCTGCTCAACTGCGAGGAGGGCTGGTGCCGAATCGGGCTCGCCGGAGAGGAGGGCTGGGTGCCCGAGAACGCCCTCTGGGGCGTGAGGCCGCCCGTACCTTAACCCTGAGTTCTCGCGAGGGTCGCGACCCTCACCTTGTCCGTTTACAGCGCGTCGCACGGGGACGCGCGCAGGCACCTGATCGACCACGGCCTCGGAATCAAAGTGAGATTCTGCGAGACAAAGTGAGATTTCGTGAGACAAAGTAGAAATTCCCGGCAGATGTAGTTGCGACGACGAGGTCAGGGCACGTCCGTCTTTGATGGACGCTCGACAGGCCGCGCTCGCCGCCCGCTTTCTCTTGCCCATCATGGAGCGGGGACTGCACGCCTTGCATCGCACCATGGTCCGGGGAAGCGAATGGCTCGGGCCTTGAGCGCGGCCGGATATCCAGGTTAGCGGCCGTCGTCCAGGTCTTCGGCGAGGGCGGCGCGGGTTTCTTCCGGCATGACCGCGAGGTGGCCGTAGGCAGGGTGCTCGATGCCGAGCAGGACACGTGTCCCTGGCGTGCGGAACTGCGCGGCCTCTGCCTTCGCGAAGGGGAAGCGGAGGAAATGGATGGAGGAGGTCTTTCCGTCCTCGGTCGTGCGCGCGACCTCGTCCTCGATCGGCTGGGCGGAGACGACGTTCCCGCCGACCTCCAGCTTGATGGTGTCCTCGATCCCGGCCAGCCGATAGAGCTCGCGCTCCCTGCGCGCCGGGTCGTCGATCTCCAGCATCATCGTCGCGATCAGGGCGTCGCCGCGCGGGACTAGAGGATTGTAGGCCTCGAGCTCGCCCGCGATCTGCTCCTCCCCGCCGCGCTCGATATAAAGCATCTCGTGGACCTGCATCCACATGGTCTCGAAGCATTCGAAATGGAAGGTGGCGAAGGGGCCGACGGCGAGTCTGCGGTTGCGCTTCAGCGCCGTGACCGCGGCGCGGCGCTCCTTGCGGACCGTGGCGTAGTCCGCCATGTCCATGATGTCGTCGCGGGTGAGCGCGCGGCGCTGCTGGCTCATCGTCTCAGGCGAGGCCATAGGCGCGGGCCAGCAGCTCGATCGGGTGATGGGCGCGGCCGGCGGTGGGCGCGCCGGCGGCGGGATCGCCGTCCTTGGCCGCCTGGCGGGCCATCCCGTTCATGATGTGGGCGCCGGCGAGCGGACATTCGGAGGCGAGATAGGGGTTCGCCGCCTCGCGCGCGCGGCGCGCGGTGGTCCGGCCGACCTTCAGCGCGGTCTCGTGGAAGCCCTTGGTGACGCCGATGGAGCCGCCGTGGCCGGAGCAGCGCTCGATGATGGAGACCTCGGTGTCCGGCACCAGTGCCAGCATGTCCGCCGACTTGCGCCCGACATTCTGAGCCCGTTCGTGGCAGGGCAGGTGGAGCGTGATGCCGCCGTCGATGGGCGCAAGGCCCGGCGCCAGCCCCTCCGAGCGCGAGATGCCGACCATGTATTCACAAATGTCATAGCTGTGCGCGGCGAGCCGCTCGACCGCCGGGTCGTCCGGCAGGATCAGCGGCCATTCGAGCTTGAGCATGAGCGCACAGCTCGCGACCAGCCCGATCACGTCGTAGCCCTTGTCGATCCACTCGCCGAGCGCCGCCGCCACATGCCGCGCATTGTCGGCGACGCGCTCGATATCGCCTTCTTCCAACTGCGGCATGCCGCAGCAGCGGGGATAGACGACGGCGGTCTCGACGCCGTTGTGTGCCAGCACCTTGCGGGCCGCCGCGCCGACCTCCGGCTGGTTGTAGTTGGCGAAGCAGGTGGCGTAGATCACCGCCTTGCGCCCATTCGCCGGCGCTTGCCGGTTGACCGCCGGCCCTCCCTTGGCCGCACGGTCGAGCATGGTGCGGCGGTGGTAGCGCGGCAGCGGCGCCTCCCTGTGGACGCCGGCAGCAGCCTCCATCAGCGGCCGGGTGAGGCGGTTGTCCCGGTCGGAGCCCCAGTTCATGACCGGCGCGAAGGTGCGGGCGAGGCGGCCGTTGCGGTCGGTCTCCGCGAGGCGTTTGGACGCGGTGGTATGGCGCCGGCCCGCGCGCCGGTCGGCGGCGCGGTGGCGCAGCATGAGATGGGGAAAGTCGACGTCCCACTCGTGCGGCGGTGTGTAGGGGCACATGGTCATGAAGCACATGTCGCAGAGCGTGCAGGCGTCCACGACCGACTTGAAGCCCGACGAATCGACGGAATCGAGCTCGCCCGTCTCGGACTCGTCGATCAGGTCGAAGAGCCGCGGGAAGGAATCGCAGAGGCTGAAGCAGCGCCGGCAGCCGTGGCAGATGTCGAAGACCCGGCGGGTCTCCCGCTCCAGCGCCTCGCTGTCGTAGAATTCCGGGTTTCGCCAGTCTATCGGATGGCGGAAGGGCGCACCCTCGTCGGCCATCAGGGCGGCAGCGTTACCGGCACGAACCGCAGAGACGGTTGCCCGGCCCTGCGCTATCGAAGAGGCGGCTACAGCGCAGGCAGCGGCGCTGGCTCTCTTGCGCTTCCAGGCGATCGAGCTCTGCGAGTTCGTCGGAGAGCGAGATCATCCCGGGTCCGCGATCTACATTCCTGGCGGCTTCACGCCGCGCATCCCATTTGGTCCGTCGTTGAGGCTCGAGCGACATCATTTAGCGCAAGTTCCCTGGCGAGGTTGTCGGTGAATAGCCCGGTAGGACCATTGTAGCGGAACACGGCGTCCGATCTAAGCCGAAATTTCATATCGGGTGCCCAAAAACAGACATCCAAAGCCCTGTGGGGGGCTATTCGGCGGCTTCAGTGCTTCCTGCGGGCGTGCGGAAGGCCGGAATCACGGCCTCGGCGAAAAGCCGCAGGCTTTTCAACAGATTATCCGCTCCATAGTAGGGCGGATAATGGAGCAGCAGGGAATCGAGTCCGGTGGCGGCGCGCAGCGCCCGGATGCGGGCGATCACGGTCTCGGGCGAGCCGTGGATCAGGGTGGTCTCCAGCAGCGTGTCGTAGTCGAACGCCGTAGCGCTTTCCTTCTCCGAGACGTTGCCGAGGTAGCCCGCGGTCTTCTTGCCGAGGAAGGCTTCGAGGTGGCGGATGATCCCTGCCTCGCTCTCCTCCCGCGCCTTGGCGTCGGTCTCGGCCACGTAGATCCAGCGGGCGATATTGATGGAGCCGAAGGCGGGATTGGCGTTCCAGGGTGCCGGGGCGTGGGCCATGGTCTCGCGATAGAGTGCGATCTGCCCGGCGAGGGTCTCGAACGAGGGCAGGGTGGAGAGCATCAGGCCGAAGCCGTGGCGCGCCGCAATTTCGATCGAACGGTTGGTGCCCGCAGCCATGTAGAAGGGCGGATGCGGCTGCTGCACGCTCACGGGGTAGATCTCGTAGTCGCCTTCGACCCGGTGCTGGAAGTGGGCGCCCTCATGGCTGACCTTCCGGGTATGGAAGGCGTCCAGAATCAGGGGGATGGCCTCTTCCTGAATGTCGTGGCGCGCGTCGAAGGGGATCCCGAATCCCTCGTACTCGTAGGGACGATAGCCGGAACCGAGGCCCAGGCTGAGCCGCCCATTGCTCAAGATGTCCACGAAGGCTGCGTTCTCGACGATCCGAAGCGGGTTGTGGAGCGGGAGCGTCATCACCGCAGTGCCGAGTCCGATGCGGCTGGTCTTGGGCGCCAGATAGGCCAGATAGACGAAGGGGTCCGGCAGCACGCCATACTGGTTGGAGAAGTGGTGTTCGGCGATCCAGGCGGTGTCGTAGCCGAGCCGGTCCGCCTCCACGATTTCGCGGGTCACCCGCGCGTGCACCGCGCGGTGCGGATAAGGCTCAACATCGAGATTGGGCTGCGAAGTCACAAGAACGCCGAATTTCATCATTCACTCCACGGGCCGCCCGCAGCGGGAGCAGCGCCTATTCTCGAAAAACTGTTCACGCGCCGTGCTCGCCGGTCGGCAGACCCCCGCCCGGCGCAGGGGGCGTAAACCGGTTTCCACGTTGGGCTATTCCCCGACCGGCGCCGCGACCCGCGCCCGCAGGTCGCCCAGCAGACCGTCGATCCCCTTGCGGTTGACCACCGAGGCGAACTCGACCCGATGGGTATGCAGCATGCTGATGCCTTCGACGCTCACGTCGATGACCTTGTAGCCTTCGTCCCGCTTCCGCACGCGAAAATCGACGTCGATCGGATTGCCGCCGGAGGGCCGCACGATCTGCGCCCGCACGATCTTGTCGCCGCTCTCGTCGTTGATCACCGAGCGCGCCGTGAACTGCTCGCCGCCATAGGAATCGAAGCGGCTGGCGTACACGCGGACGATGAATTCGACGAAGATCGCCCGGTATTCCTTGCGCTGCTCCTTGGTCGCCGTTTTCCAGTGCCGCCCGAGCACGAAACGGCTGACGATCGGGATGTCGAAGCCCGCCACCATGACCTCGCGGAACGCCGCCTCCCGCTCATCGAATGTCGAGTTGGCCTTGTCCTTGAGGACCGCGATGGCCTGGTCGCCGAGCCCCTGAATGAAGGTCAGCGCCGGGTCGTCGGAGGCGGAGGCCCGCTCTGCGCCGATCGCGGATACCAATACGGCCGCAGCGAGGGCAGCGGCCGCGAAGAAGCGTCGAGAGATGAAGATGCTCATGGCCAATCTTCTCCGCTTCAGCCGAGTGCGCCGCGCACGAAGCTCTTCCCCGGATCACTCCTCATCGAAATCCTCGTCGAAGTCGAAGTCGGGGATTTCCATCGCGGGCGGCGGCGCACCGTCCCTGATCTCCGTCGCACGATACTGCCGGTATAGCTCACGCAATGCAGCATAATAATCGACCGAAGTGGCTTCCAGCGTTTCGAGCTCTTCCAGGTACTGGGCACGCTGGGAGACGCCGCTCGTCACGCTGCGGGCGAGCCCGGCCTCGGCCGGCAGAATATAGCTGTAGGGATCCACGATCCAATCGACCACGAAGGCCGACGCGTCGCGGGGATTGGTCGGTCCCAGCAGCGGCAACATGAGGAAGGGCTCGCCGCCAACGCCCCATTCCGCGAGAGTCTGCCCGAAGTCCTCGGGCGCGCGTTCGTACCCCAGGTCTGCAGCCACATCGAAGATGCCGGCAACACCCACGGTGGAGTTGAGCGTGAATCGCATGAGCGTCGAGCCTGCCCGTTCGAACTTGCCCTGGGCCGCGTTGTTCACCAGGTTGAGCGGCTCTGCAAGATTGCCGAGAACATTGGCGATTCTGTGGCGAACCTCGTTCGGAAAGATGAACACGTAGGCTTCCGCCACCGGCTTCAGCAGGAAACGGTCGATCGTCTGGTTGACGTCGAACATCACCCGGTTGAAGTCCTCGAGAGGATCGTTCTCGCCGTAAGGATCCTGCGCGCGGCCGTCGGTGGCGACGACGATCAGCGCGCCCGCGATCAGAAGGATCGCCAGCAGGCGCTGCGGGGCGGCCAGGAGGCCGGTGGCGCGGGGCGGAGCGGGCTGTCGCGGAAGGCTCTCGCTCATGCCAGGTGTCAGTCGTCCTCCTTCGCTGCGGCGAGCACATCGTCGGCGAGCCGCCCGGTGAGCTCCTGAAGGCGGTCGAACTGGGATTCGAAGATGCCGACCCCGAGGGTGAGCGAGCGGAGCTCGATAATCAGGTCGTGCATCTCCGATTGGGGCATCTGGCTCGTCAGCTCGTCCCAGCCGGACCAGTCCTCGCGCGCCTGGTAGCCCAGCATCTGACCGCGCCGGCCGGTCACCAGGCGCTGGACGTTTGGCGTGAACTCACTCGGCACCGAGATCCTGACCTCGCAGATGGGCTCCAGCAGCACCGGGTTGCACTTGGGCAGCGCTTCGGCCATCGCCATGCGGCCCGCGGTCTTGAAGGCCATCTCCGAGCTGTCGACGGAATGGTGCTTGCCGTCGGTCAGCGTCACCGAGACGTCGACGACCGGGAAGCCGAGCGGCCCGCTGGTCAGATAGTCGCGCACGCCGGCCTCCACCGCGGGGATGTACTGGCGCGGCACGGCGCCGCCCACGACCTTATCCTGAAACTCGAAGCCGGTGCCGCGCGGCAGCGGCTTCACCTCGATATGCACGTCGCCGAACTGGCCGTGACCGCCGGTCTGCTTCTTGTAGCGCGCGCGCTGGGAGACCGGCTTACGGATCGCCTCCTTATAGGCAACACTCGGTCTGTCTGTCTGCATGGTGAGCCCGTACTTGCCGGCGAGCCGGTCCAGCGCGACCTTCAGATGCATCTCGCCCTGGCCCCAAAGCACCGCCTCCTGGGTGTCGGGATTGGGCTGGAAGCTCAGCGACGGGTCCTCCATGGCGAGGCGGCTCATCGCGCCCGAGACCTTGACCTCGTCCTCGCGCCGGCTCGCCCGCACCGAGAAGGCGTAGACCGAGGAGGGCAGCTCGGCGCGCGGCAGGGGCTCGACCTCGGGCCCGTCGACGGGAGCGACCGTATCCCCGGTGACGACGGAGTCGAGCCGCCCGAGGCCGACGATATCGCCGGCGTGCGCCTTGTCGATCTTGCCCTGCTGGTGACCCTGCATCCGGTACATTCCGCCGATGCGCTCGCCGTCGTTGAGCGTCATGCCGTCTTCGATGGTCCCCGCCCAGATCCGCGCGAGCGAAACCTTGCCGCCGTGCTGGGTCATGTAGGTCTTGATGACCTGGCCGACCGTTGCGCCCTCGGCTCCGGTCGGCAGCCGCCGCGCCGCGAGCGCGTCGCCGGGCGCAAAGTCGATCAGCGATTCCAGCAGGCGGCGCACGCCCCAGTCCCGCTCCGCCGAGCCCATCATCACCGGCACCACGCCCGCATCGGCCAGCACACCGCGCAGGTAGGCCCGAATCTCTTCGGGCTCGGGTATCTCGTCTTCGAGCAGGCTCTCCAGGAGCGTGTCGTCGAAGTCCGCCAGGCTCTCGAGAAGCTGCGTGCGCGCGTCCTCCCGGCGCTCCGAGACTGCTTCGGGTGCGTCGACGCCGACAGCCCCTTCACTGTCGCGATATTCGTAGGCCTTGCCGCTGATCAGATCGATGTAGCCCGTGACGTTGTCGCCATCCCGGATCGCGACCTGGCAAGGCACCAGCGGCCGGTCGCTGACCGGCTCCATCGCCTCGATCAGCTCGGCGACCCGCACCGCGGTCTCATCCATGCGGTTGGCGAAGAGGACATGCGGGATCTCGTGCTGGGTCAGGAACTTGAGCAGCCGCCCCATGGTCCAGACCCGGTTCAGGTCGGGCGTGCAGACGATGACGGCAAGATCGACGCCCATGAGCGCATTGGCGGTCTCGGCGAAGAACTCGATCGAGCCCGGACAGTCCAGGATCGTGAAGCGGCGGTCCCGGAACTCGAATGAGGCGGCGTTGACCTCCACACTCGACTGGCGACCGCGCGCCTCGTCGGACCAGTCGCCTACCGTGTTGCCGTCCGTGACCTTGCCCTTGCGGCCGATCGCTCCGGCGACGAACAACATGCTTTCCAGAAGCGTGGTCTTGCCGCTCGTATAGGGGCCGACAAGCGCAACGTTCAGCGCTCCGGTCGAATCGCTCATGCTATCTCCCTTTACCCAGAACCGCGCCGGCGGGCTTCGTCCCGCGGTCGCGGGGCCGGCATGTTTCCAGTGCCCCGGCCGGAATGCAACCGCGATTAGCATTCGTCTGTCGCCGGGGCCTCCTGGTCAAGGCGCCCAGTCTGGCGTGGGTGCGGTGGGGCCGGTATGGTGATCAGGGTCAGGCTGCGAGGGCG
>Ga0209544_1002172_pt1 | contig 18357 bp, 10 predicted proteins | sample MesohylPK_FD_187297 | JGI IMG/M metagenome (GOLD analysis project Ga0209544, IMG submission 187297) | Host-associated microbial community of the marine sponge Aplysina aerophoba from Gulf of Piran - sponge mesohyl, lysed by proteinase K... | ecosystem: Host-associated > Porifera > Sponge >...
GGGCGACATGGCCGGGTTCCTTGAATTCTACGAGGCTAGGCGAGCGCGATTACAGGATCACATTTCGGAATTGGTAAACTCGGTGTGACGAAACCCCTACCCGCCGGTGCCAATCGCCACCGCAAAGGGGAAGGGGTGCGGCCGCCCGGGTCCGCAGCGCCACCGGATAACACGAGCGCTTGGGACGGCCCGACGAACAAGGTGAGGCTTCGTATTGCGTCATTCGCGGATGCTGTTCAGCGTTCCACTGCTTGCCTCACCTCAAATTTCTCCAGCAATAGTGTCGGGAGCTGCGAATAGACGGCTTGACACAACGACCGCCAAGAGGTTGGCGGCGGCGAGCCGGCTAGGCGAGCACCCTCCCCCAGGGATCGCGTGTCCGTTACGGTGGTGGTTCCTGACTTCGGGGAGCGACGACGCATGCCAGAGCCCGTACAGACCGACGAACCTGCCTCGCAGCGGCAGCACAACGAGGATCGCATGCGCCGCGCCTATACCTGGCTCGAGCGGAGCGAGAGGACGGGGACGGAAGATATCGAACGGTTCGTGTTCCTGTGGATCGCGTTCAACGCTGCCTACGGGGACGAGTCGGCGCTGCGGGAGTTCGTCGAGGGCGGGGAAGCCAGGGAAACCGAGCCGGATCGCTTCAGGACCTTCCTCGGGAATATCGTTCAACAGGACGAGGCAGGCGTTCTCGAGAGAATCGTCTGGGACGAGTTCCCCGGTCCGATCCGGATCCTGCTGTCGAACCGATATGTGTACCGTCCCTTCTGGCTGGCCGCGTGGGGTTCTGAACGTGGCGCCGACTGGAGACGCCGCTTCGATGCCAGCACGAGGATCGCGTTGGCGGCCTTGTCGAACCGCAACGTCTCCACCGTGCTGTCAGTCGTGTTCGACCGGCTCTACACCCTGCGCAACCAGATATTCCACGGCGGCACGACCTATCCCAGTGGCTTCGGCCGGGACCAGATCCGGGACGGAAGCGGCATCATGGCGTCTCTTGTGCCGGCCATTCTCGAAATCATGCAGCAAGACATAGATGCCAACTCGGACTCGGAACTTTGGGGCAAGGTTGCATTCCCGCGCATCGAAGCCGAGCCGAAATAGGCCAATGGAGAGGATCGTGAAAATAAGCCGGGCACCCGCCCGTGCTCCGGCCCGTCGGCCGCCCGGCCGGTCGAGAAACCGACAACGCGTACGCAGTGGAATTGGCCCAGCCGGTGACGTTGATGAGGGGAGCCCCACATTCAGATCGGAGAGGGACCGTCGAACATGAGTTCGGGCGAGAGCGGGGCCGACAGAATCAGACGACATGTTCGGGCCCGATACCTCGACCCGGCATGGCGCGACGGCAGGAATACGGTGACCATCCGTGCCGGCGATGTGGCCCACGATTTGCACTTGGGGAACCGCGTCCCCGCCGTCTGTAGCGCGCTTGGATCGAAACTACTGCTTGAGCAATCCGGGCTGCGGCTGATGGAACGGAGAGGTCCCCGTCAGAGCACCACGACGGAGTTTCGCTATGCGTTTGCCGGCGGAAGCACGGAAAGCGGCACGGAAGAAGTAGGGGTGAGAAACTCCGCTCCTCGGCTGCGGGGGTCTGTGGACAACGCGCCAAAGGAGCCGGCCCCGCCAGCGGCATCAGGAGCTCGACACACGCTCTACCTGGTCTCGTGCGTCAAGACGAAGCGCAACATTCTTGCACCTGCGAAGGATTTGTACGTGTCGCCGTGGTTCCGGAAGGCGAGGGCTTTCGTCGAGGGGACCGGCGATCCATGGCACATATTGTCGGCGGAGTACGGTCTGCTCCATCCGGACGAAGAAGTCCGGCCCTATGAACGAACGCTGAACGCGATGGGTGTCAAGGAACGACGTGCGTGGGCGGAGGGCGTTTTGGCGCACATCGAGACCCGCCTCAATGGCGTCGATACGATCGTTTTCTTCGCCGGCCGGCGGTATCGGGAGTTTCTCGAACCGGCATTGCGCAGCCGGGGTCTTGCAGTGAGCGTTTCCATGATCGGGCTGAGCCAGGGACGGCAGATGCGATGGCTCAACGCCCATCTCCATGGTTGACCGGCTCTCCGACACGCTGCGATTCTATGAGTTGATGGACCGGCTGGAGGGACGAGTCTGCGGAACGCGTTTCCTCGCCGAATGCACCGGCGGCATGGGCTGGCCTAGGCGCGGGCTCTATTTCTTCTTGGAATCAGGAGAGACGCGGTCCCGCTCGGATGCCGGTCTCCGCGTCGTGCGTGTCGGTACACACGCACTAAAGGCAGGAAGCAAGAGCACTCTGTGGGGCCGGCTCTCGCAGCACCGCGGCACGGCGCGCGCCGGCGGCGGGAACCATCGGGGGTCGATATTCCGACTGCTGGTGGGCATCGCTCTGGCGCACCGGTCTGGCATTCCCCTTCCGCCATCTTGGGGTTTGGGCGGAGATCCGGGAACTGCCGCAAGGCGGCTCGGGATGGAGGGCGCCGAAGTGAGGCGGAGCGAGGCGGAACTCGAAGCGTCGGTGAGCCGCTACATCGGCGCCATGCCTTTCCTGTTTCTGGGCGTAAAGGACGAGCCTGGTCCCGCAAGCGAACGCGGTTTCATCGAGCGCAACGCCATCGCCCTCTTGAGCGCCTACCGCGAAGCGTCGCCGGACCCGGCTTTGACAGGCTGGCTGGGCCGTTCGAGTAACCGAGAGCGCGTGCGCCTCTCCGGTCTGTGGAACAACAATCACGTGGATGAGGCCTATGACCCTTCATTTCTTGATCTGATCGAAATACGCATCGACCAGGCTACATCTCCGTGAGGCAAACCAGCGGGCACCCGGCGCTCCGGTCGAAGAGAACCGCGTGTGACGGGCGAGACCTTCACGCGCGACCCGGGGTTCCTTCGGCGGCTTCCAGGAGAGGCCGGTGGACGTGGTGCTGCGTTTCGCCGCCGGGGCGATGCGGGACGCATCCGGGTTCCTCTTCGACCCCGGTCAATCCATCGAGGAGATCGTATTCCGCGAGGAACGACCCTGCCGTCGCGGACTTGTGCATCCATCGATCGTCTGGCAACAGAAGGCGCCATCGCCGTGAACCCGCCGCGACCGGGATATGTGACGTGAATATCGAGGAATCGCCGCGCCGAACGGTCGTCGCTCACAGCCGGCTCAGGATGCGGGAGCTGCGGCTGGAGGCGGCCCGGAACCGATGGCACGGGCTCCGGATCGTGACCTTCGAGCAGCTCGCGGCGCGGCTCGCGGGGGGGCTGACACTGCCCGTCGACGACGATGCCCTCCGGGAAGCCATCGTGGCTGTCCTGCCGGAGACGGGTCTCGGCGAGCTGGACGGGATCAAGACGCTACCCGGCATGGTGGGAGCCGCCGCCGACACGCTACGCAAGGCGTGGCGGGCCGACCTCGACCTTCAGGCCCGGGCCGGCGAGCATCCGCGCCTCGGGTCCATCGCGGGCCTTGAGAATGCGGTCGTGGCGGCGTTGCCGCCGTCGATGATGAGGCCCGCCGATCTGGTCGCCGCAGGGCTTGATCGGCTGGATCACGCGGCGGCGCTGTTCGGACCCATCGAGATCGTCGGCATCACTGAACTCTCGCCAGTCTGGCGCCCGCTGCTGCACGCCCTTGCCCGCCGTGTGCCGGTGCACTGGAACGCGGGCCCCCGGCCGGTGCCTGACTGGCTCGATGACGAGGCAGTCGAGATCGTGCGCGACGAGGTGAATTCACCGGACATCTCCGCCGTGAGCGCCGCCACGGCCTATCACGAAGCGGTCGAGGCCATGCGCTGGGCGCGCGAGCTGCTCGCGTCCGGCAGGGCGAAGCCCGCCGACATCGCCATCGCCTCGGCCACGCCCGGCGAGTATGACGACCACCTGCTCGCGCTCCGCGCCGACGCCAATCTCGATTTGCATTTCGTGCACGGCGTCACGGTCACGGCCAGCCGGGAGGGGCAGGCGGCGGCGGCGCTCGCCGACATCCTGCTGCGCGGCCTCTCCCAGACGCGGATGCGACGTCTGAACACGCTGTTGAGGGCGCATGCCGGCCCGTTCGCGGACCTGCCGGAGGGCTGGACGCGCGTCCTGCCGGCCGGCGCGCCGCTTTCGTCTCGCGAGGCCTGGACGCGCCTGATCGATGGGCTGGAAGCTAGGGACTGGATGGACGGGAACGACCACGGCCCGGCGCTCGCCAGCATCGTCGACCTGCTGTCCCGGGGCATCGAGGCCGCCGATGACGCGGGCGAGACGCTGCTGCGCGGGCACGCACGCGATATCTGGCGAAGGGCGCTCGCGGAAGGTCCTGCCGCTTCGCTCGACCTCACCCTGGAGACGCTCAGGCAGGACGACGGCATCGATCCCTGCGTTTCGGCCTGCTGGATGCCCGCGAACGTGCTCGCCGCATCGCCCCGTCGCTTCGTCTGGCTGCTCGGCCTCAACTCCGCGCGCTGGCCGCGCGCCATGGTGGAGGACCGCCTTCTCTCCGATCACATCGTCCCCACCGCAGAGCTCGATCCGCTTCCCGTCGCTGCCGCCGACCGCCGCGACTTCGCGACCATCCTGGCGACGACAGAGCGCGAAATCGTGCTGTCCCGCGCCCGGCGCGGCGAGGACGGCCGGCTGCTCGGCCGCAGCACCCTTCTTCTCCAGGTCGAGGCAGACGAAGCCTATGTTCCGCGTAATCGCACGCCCGTGCACGCCTTCAGCGAGACTGACCGATTGACGGCGCGGCCCGACGAGTTCCGTCTCCTGCCCCAGGCGGTGGCCGCGTCTGACTGCTGGTTCGACTGGCTGCGCGCGGAGATCACGCCGCACGACGGCGCCGTTTGCCCCGACCACCCGGTGATCCGGGCCATCCTCGGACGCACCCAGTCGGCGAGCTCGCTGCGCACGCTCCTGCGCAACCCGCTCGGCTTCGTCTGGCGCTACGGACTCCGCTGGCGCGCGCCCGAGAGCGGGGAGGATCCGCTGGTCCTCGATTCCCTCACCATTGGCGATCTCGTTCACCAGACTCTCGATCGGGCCCTTCGCACGCTGGAAGAGGACGGCGGTCTCGCCGGTGCCTCGGAAAGGCGGATCGGCGCGGCCATGGATATCGCCGCCACCGAGATCGCGGCATCCTGGGAAGCCGCGCAGGCCGTGCCCCCGCCCGTCATCTGGCGCCGCACGCTCGACGGGGTGCGCGAGCTGGGCGGCCGGGCACTCAGCTTCCGCGACGTGGATCTGGCGGATGCCCGAGCCTATGGCGAGGTCCCGTTCGGCGGGTCGGAACCGAAGACCGACGGGGCGATCCCGTGGGATGCCGGGGCCGCCGTCGAGATTGCCGGTACCGGGTTCGGTATCGCGGGGTACATCGACCGCCTGGACATTTCCGCGGATGGCCGCCGCGCGCTGGTGCGCGACTACAAGACCGGACGTGTCCCCAAGGACGACATCGTCCTCGACGGCGGCAAGGAATTGCAGCGCTGCCTCTACGCCTTCGCCGTGAGGGCGCTCCTGGGCGACGAGGTGTCCATCGCGGCGTCGCTCCTCTATCCGCACGAAGAGTTGGACTTGCGGCTCGACGACCCCGACGGCGTGCTAGACACGCTCGCTGGCCACCTGCGGGCGGCGCGCGCCAGTCTCGTTTCCGGCGGTGCGGTCATGGGCGTAGACACCGGCGAGAAGCATGACGACCTCGCCTTCGCCCTTCCGGCCAACGCCGGCGCTGTCTACCGCGTTCGGAAGGAGTCGGCCGCGAACGCACTCCTCGGCGATGCGACCCATGTGTGGGACACGCCGTGATGGCGAACGGGCGACTTGCACTCTCCGACGATGCCGCGAGGCGCGAGGCCGTCGCGGTCCGCGACCGCTCGCTCCTGGTCGAGGCCGGCGCGGGATCGGGCAAGACAGCGGTTCTGGCGGGCCGGATCGCGATGCTGTTGGCGGCTGGCGTCGCGCCTAGGTCCATTGCCGCCGTGACGTTCACCGAGTTCGCCGCGAGCGAGCTTCTCATACGGGTGCGTGCGTTCGTGAGCGCGCTTGCGGCCGATGATATTCCGGTCGAGCTTCGGTCCGCGGTGCCGGACGGCCTGTCGGAAGAGCAGCGCGGCAACCTCGCCCGGGCCGACGCGGCGCTCGACGAGATGACCTGCTCGACCATCCACGGCTTCTGCCAGCGGCTCATCACACCCTATCCGGTCGAGGCCGACATCGACCCCGGGGCCTCCGTGATGGACCGTGACCAGGCGGAGCTCGCCTTCGGCGAGATCGTCGACAACTGGCTGCGGGAAGAACTCGCCAGCGAGGAAGGCGGCCTGCTGGCTGAGCTGGTTCTGCACGATCCCAACGCGGCCATCGCGCTGATCCGCACCGTCCTCGAGCATCTTTGCCGGCATCGGGAGTTCGCTCCCTACGAGCTACAGGACCTCGATCTGCTCGCTGCCGGGTTCCGGGAAGCGGTGGACGGTTTCGGTGTATTCCTGGACGAGGCGGAGGCGGAGGAACCTGAAACCGTCGCCATCGCCGGTCGGTTTGGAGAGCTCGCCGAAGAGATCGGTAGGGCCCTCCCCGCCGACACGCCCGCCGCGCTCGTCTCGCTGCTGGTGATGGCGCCCCACCCCGATCTATGCACCGGATCGGGCGCATTTCGGGCGTATCGCAAGAAGGGGAAGTGGGTAGCGGCCGCAAAGCGCGCGGGCCTGGCCAAGGCCGAGGCGGAGCGGCTGGACGACACGGCCAGTGCTCAATACGCCCTTTGCTGCGGGACTTGGACAGCCTTCAAGCAAGCCGTCGCCACCCATGTGCTGGCCGGTCTCGTGCCCCTGGTCGCGCCCGTCATGGACCTGTTTCGCGAGCACAAGCGCGCCGCCGCGCTGCTGGACTTCGACGACCTGATATTCTCGGCGCGCGATCTCCTGCGCGACCATGACGACGTGCGCTGCGCGCTCTCCGCACGGTTCCGCCACGTCCTCGTTGACGAGTTCCAGGATACCGACCCGCTTCAGACCGAGATATTCTGGCGCCTCTGCGGCGAGCCGCCGGGAGGCGGCGATGGCACCGACTGGGCGGCATTCGCGCTTCGGCCGGGCGCGCTGTTCCTGGTCGGCGATCCCAAGCAGGCGATCTACCGCTTCCGCGGCGCCGACATCGCGGCCTATGTCCGGGCGCGCGAAGCGTTCCACGCGGGGGACGCGGACGCCGTGCTCTCGATCGCCACCAACTTCCGCTCCCGCGCGCCGATCATGGAATACGTGAACGCGCGCTTCGAGGCCGCGCTCTCCGAGGAGAACGGCCAGCCCGGGTTCCAGGCCCTCGTCCCCTTCCGGCCGGCACGGGACGGGGGACCCTCGGTCGCCGCCCTCGATGTCGCGGTGGCCGACGAGGACGGCAAGGCCAATGCGCAGCAACAGCGCGACGGGGAGGCCGAAGTCGTCGCCGAACTGTGCGCGCGTATGATCGGCAGCGAACCGATCCCTGACCCCGCGAACGGCGGGCTGCGCCCGTGCCGGGCCGGAGACATCGCCCTGCTGGCGCCGACCGGCAGCGAGCTCTGGCGCTACGAGGAGGCGCTGGAAGAGCGCGGCATCCCCGTCGCCACCCAGGCCGGCAAGGGCCTCTACAGGCGCCAGGAGATTCAGGACCTCATCGCGGTCACCCGCGTCTTGGCCGACCGGCGCGATACGCTCGCTCTCGGTGCGCTGCTGCGCGGGCCGCTGGTGGGGCTGACGGAGGAGGAGCTGCTCGACATCGTCTGGTCGCTGCCGCGCACCGAAGGCGCACCCGACGATCTGCCGCGGCTCGATCTGGGTGTCGCGCCGGAGGAGATGGCGAACCCTCTCGCGCGGGATATCGTCGAGAAACTTCAGGCGCTCCAACGCCGGGCGAATGCGACAACGCCGCATGCGCTTCTCTCCCAGGCCATCGACGTGCTCCGGGTTCGCCCCATCCTGCTGCGGCGCCATCGCGCCCAGGCGGAACGCGCATTGGCCAATGTCGATCTCTACCTCGGCTTCAGCCGGGCGTATGCGGTACGGGGGCTGCGTGCCTTCGCCGAGGCGATGACTGCGGCGTGGAGCGACGAGGCCCGCGCCGTGGAGGGCCGACCCGACGCCCAGGAGGAAGCGGTAGCGCTCTACACCATGCACGCTGCCAAGGGGCTGGAGTGGCCCATCGTCGTACCGATCAACACGATGACCCGGGTGATGTCGGCGGAGAGCGCCGTCACCGACCGCGCCAGCAGGCGCTTCTACTGCCGGGTGTTCGGCGTCGAGCCCACCGGATACGAGGCAGCCCGGAACGACGAAAGGGCCGAACTCGATCGCGAGCGCGTTCGCCTCTGGTATGTCGCTACCACCCGGGCGCGGGAACTCGTGGTTCTGCCCCGGCTCGATGTCGATGCCGCGGCCTCGGCCTGGCTTTCCGTCGTCGATCTGGATTTGCCCGGGCTGCCCGCGCTCGATCTCGACCGTCTGCCGGCGGAAGTGGGTGCAGGCGAGCCCGTGACGGAGAACGCGCAGACCCGCGAGATATTTGCCAGCGAGGCGGCAGGGATCGCGGACCGCACGCGCAGCATCGTCTGGAGGACGCCGAGCCGAGACGAGGGTGCGGCCCATCCGGTGCCCAGGGAGGAAACGCCCACGATCCTCGTCACGGACGGCGACGGCGCGCCGACCGATGGCGCCGCCGCAGCCGCGATCCAGGGCGGGCGCGAGCGCGGCCTCATCCTTCACAAGCTGATCGAGGAGGTGCTTACGGGCGAGACGCCGGAGAACCTGCCGGAACTGAGCGCCCGCGCCGAGGTTCTGATCCGCGTTCTGGACCGGCCCTTGATGGACGATCCCGCGGAGGGGCTCGCGCCGGCCGAGCTCGCCGACCGCGTGGTTCGTGCACTGTCACTCCCCGAAATAGCCGCCCTTAGACCCAGGCTCGTGCCGGAGTTCTCGGTCTATGCGGCATCGGATATGGGCGCGCACGAAGAGGCTGCCGCGGGTATCGTCGACGCCATTACCTTCGGTGCCGACGGCAAGCCAGAGGTGGTGATCGACTGGAAGAGCGACGTCGACCCCACGCCCGAGACCGTCGCGCATTACCGCGCCCAGATCCGTGCCTATCTCGACATGACCGGTGCGGAGCGTGGCCTGGTTGTGTTCATGACGTCTGGAGTCGTCGACCCGATCATGCGGAAAGACGGAGGGTCCGGACATTGAGCAAGAATATCCCGAAGCAGCGTCCAGGTTCCAGTTCAAGACTCAAGCCCGGTTAGAACGAGCGAACCTCAGACTAAGAGGGCACGACCATGCCTGTAGCGCAACGCTCCTACACCACGGTGGGAGATACGATCAGGTGGCGAATGACAGTAATGCAAGCCGTGAAATTTGGCTCTGAATACTGAAGGTCCCGACGATGTTCTTCACTCTGGAAGACCCTAACGCAAAGATTAAGGGGTCGCGAGATCCGCTCGGAGCTCAACCCATCTGGACGGCATTTGGACGACACGTCGTCACAAACCTTACGACTCAGTCAAATTCTGCGCGCGGATTTACAATCTTGCTGTTGGGGCGCTATTTGGCCGATCGAGCAATCGAGGATGGTCGGATCAGCCGTGATCTGGCGCTCGACGCATTCCTGCGATTCGAGCAGATTGGGGCGTACGTGCGTCACGTAGCGCACGACGTGGGGGGAGACATCCGCGGCATCGAGCGCGTGCGGTCCAAGGCGGAGGAGCACAGTGGATTGGTGCCGATCCGAGCGGACTCCGAGGGGCTGATCCTCGGCGACCAGAAAGTCAACGGATTGTGGGGATTGTTTTCTGTCCCGGCCCGGGTTTCTTGCCTCATTCCGGATGGTGCAGTCGGATTGACATCTGAGACGACCGAATTCATCGAGCGAGAATATCTTCCGATCTTGCAGCCCATAATCGAGCGGCTGTCGCGTCTAGTTGCAGAGAACGGGCAGTTCGATACTGGTGCACCTGATGCGATGTTCTCCGCACTGAGCCAAGTCTTGTCGGAGACCTTTACGGACGAGGAACAGCGCTTCTACGGAGAGTATCTTCGCGACGGGCTCCATGTGAAAAAGGCACGAACTGGGAGCCAGCAGACGTTTAGGGAGTTACTGGTTCATAACACAAGACTCGACGAGTGGACCGATCGAGAGGAAATCTTGGCATTGCGCGACGAAGCCCGGTCGGTCGATGCCGAGCTTGCTATCCGCCTCGACCGGATCGGCCGGATCGAAGCCGTACTCGCTCCCTCGATGTCGCTCTTTGATTTCATGCTGACTCGCAATCGGCGAGAGCTTGATGAATTGGCGGAAGAGCTGGCGGAGCGATGGGGCGACTCTGTACCCAACATCGATGCGGAGAAGAACCAGGACTTGCTCGACGATGTCGGTTCGATCTGGTCCGTCGCGGTTGGCGGATGCTTCGACCGCGTTCAGCGGGGACTTTCTGGCGGAAGTTACCGGCAAGGGCTGAGTGCTCTGCTTGAGTGGCACAAGACGGTCATGAACAGCAGGGGCGGAGCGTCATGGGTTCAGGTCGGCGAGGACGGGAAGCTGGACGTGCGATATCGGGGAGCGGAGCAGGAGCTGCCGTCCGGGGATGATCTGCCGGAATTGTGGCGCAATGGCTACTTCATCGATTCGCTGAAAGCCATCACCCGACAGCTTGGGGACACTGCATGACCGAAGTGGCGGGGTGGCCGGAGGCAGTACTGTCCAGGCGGCTCAGCGAGGCCATACGGGGGCGATCTGTCCGGAGTGCGGTATTCACGACGTTCAACTTCGATCCTGGGTTCTTCGAGTTGCAGGTGCTGCCGTTGCTCTTCTCCCAGAGCTTCAGCCAAGTGGACAAGGTGAAATTGCTGCAGCTCGAAGATGCGCTGCGTGATGTGGACCATGTGGCGGTGTACTATGATCGACGTGCGCTCTCCCAGGACGCGGAGCCAGCGCGCTTGGATTACGGCCGTATCGACGTTCGCCGGAGAACTGGGGTGTTTCACCCCAAGCTCGCGTTCATACTGGTGGACGAGCCCATGGAGTCGGATGATGATGCGGTTGCGGTGTACCATTCACTGGTGGTGGCCTGCCTCTCGGCGAATTTGAGCCGTGCGGGCTGGTGGGAAAACGTCGAGTGCGCTCACATCGAGGAAATCCGGGATAGGGATTTCGGGTCCACACGGGTTCCTTACCGGAGCGATCTCCTGGCGATTCTGAGGCGTATCCGCGCTTGCGCACCGAAGGATGACGACCATCACGCGCTTGATGCGATACACGAATTTCTACGCCAGCGGGTACCACGTGGGAGATATTCAAACGCGCGGGCGGGCGGACGCTGGCATACACGCTTGTTCGGTGGCGAAGGCAACCTGGATTTCGCAAACTGGTTAGCCGAACTCCGTCTCGGGGGGCGCGATTGGAACCTTGAGGTGATCTCACCATATTTCGATGCGCGTGGAGCGGGGCCGCTCAAACAGTTAGTCGAGGTCGTGGAGCCTCGGAAAACGCGCGTTTACCTGCCACGAGATGCGGACGGCTCGGCGCTGGTGACGGCCGACGCGTACAAAGCTGCCGGCGCGCTGGACGGCGTACGATGGGCAGAGTTGCCAGACGAAATCACCCGGCGCTCGGGCGGAGCGTCAGGAGAACGGCTCGCCCCACGGCGCGTCCACGCGAAGGTGTACCGCCTGTGGCGCAAGGACGGTGGAGACGTCGTCATTGTGGGCTCGGTCAACTGTACGAGTCCGGCGCATCGCCACGGTGGCGCGGGTAATCTCGAAGCAGCGTTTCTTGTCGATATCTCCGGTCTGAACTTGCCCAAGCGTTGGTGGCTGAGGCCACTTGAGCGGAAAGACGGCCATCGATTTTCTGAAACGGCGCCGGATGAGGGCGACGGGCTGGACGTCCAGCCGTTCGGCGTTTCCATGCGGTATCATTGGGGCGATGGAGCACTTGCGGTGCGCCTTGAAAGGGAGATGGCGTTACCGATTGACGTAATGGATATCTCTGGCCGGCACCTGTTCGCGATCAAGAATGGCGACGTAGAACAATGGAGGGCTTGCGACAAGAAGGCGGCGGATGCAGTGCGCGAGAGCCTTCCATCGAGCAGCTTCGTCGTGCTCCGTCGCGACGATTCCCACTGGCGGGTGCTGGTGCGCGAGGAAGGAATGGCGCATCGTCCTTCCATACTGAGTGAGCTGAGGCCCGACGAGATTTTGGAGTACTGGTCGCTGCTTTCGGCCGAAGAGCGCGCCGACTTTATCCAGCTCCGCGCCGCACCTGACGAGGACCTTGACGAGGATATTGAAGGGCTTCCATCTGCAGTACCGAGCGATACGCTCGCGAATGGAAACACCTTGTTCGATCGCTTCGCGGGTGTTTTCCATGCCTTCGGCTGCTTCCGCCGAAACATAGAGGTGGCGCTTGAAAACGAACGCCACGAGGACGCGGAGATGCGTTTGCTTGGAGCGAAATACGATTCCCTGCCCGAACTACTCCGAAAGTTACTTGAGGGAAAAGATGGCGATCCGATCCTCGCCTACGTCACGTTTCTGACGGCGAAGCAGGTTCGAAATTCGCTCCGCAAGCGCGACCCGCAGTTCTTTCGAGACCGCAGATCTCTGGTGCGAAAACTCGACCGGCTGATTGCAGAAGGGATTAAACGCCGCGACCGAATATTTCCCGGCGAGGATGTGCAGTCGAGCGCATTTATAGAGTGGTTCGAACCTGTTTTCCTCAAGGACTTGGGGCACCTGTGATGCGCCGGATTACCCGCGAGTTCCTCGACGAGTTGATTGACTTCGCGCCTTCAGGCGCGGACCGAGACAAGGCGTTCGGGTGCCAACAGCGTGACGGCACGGTCGCCGCGTTCAATATGCTGGCGCGAAATGGATGTGCGTACCTGGCCGACGAGGTGGGTATGGGCAAGACATACATCGCGCTGGGGGTGATGAGCCTGTTGCGCTATTTCGATCCTCACGCGCGCATCGTTGTGATCGCGCCGCGCGAGAACATTCAGAGAAAGTGGGTGAAGGAGCTGCACCACTTCGTCGGGCGCAACTGGCGTGTTGTTGGCAACCGGGTGAAATCGCTCCAAGGCGGACCGGTGTGGGAGCCCGTGGTTTGCAACTCGCTCGTCGAGTTCGCTCACGAAGCACTTGTCAATCAGGACCGAGATTTCTTCCTGCGCATGACGAGCTTCAGCATTCGACTATCGGATTCCGAAGATCGGAGCAAGACGCGGTCCGCCCTACTGGACGCGGTACCCTGGCTGGAACGGCACGATGTGCCGAATTACAATCGCGAGAGGTTTCGAGATGCGTTCGCGGTCGCCCTGAACGGTGCGGTTCCTCAAGCAGACTTGGTTATCTTCGATGAGGCACACAATCTGAAACATGGATTTCGCGTTGATGGCAGCACCCGCAACCGGGTGATGGGGCTAGCGTTCGGCCACCCGGATGGCGAGTTGTGCGGACAGCCGTGGTTCACGAAGAAAGCCAAGCGCGTGCTGTTCCTCTCGGCGACCCCGTTCGAGGATGATTATGCTGCGATTCAGCGTCAGCTCGCGGTCTTCGGGTTCGGTGCCACGGAACTGGAAGGCGCAAATGGCGAGCCCGGCATTAGCGTGGCGACTCTGGCGGACGATGAGGCCCCCGAAGATGAGAAGCGGCGCGTGGCGCAAAGGCTCCTCATTCGCCGCGTCTCGGGTCTAAACATCGCGGGCCAGTTGCACACCAAGAATATGTACCGGCGCGAGTGGCGACGCGGCGGGCTCGAACGTCATGATGAGGCCATTGAAATCGTAGATCCGAAGCAACGCCTCATCGTGGCGCTGATGCAAAAGAAGGTGGCGGAGATACTGCAAACGGAACGCTTCAACAACCAATTCCAGATTGGCATGTTGTCCTCGTTCGAGAGTTTCCTGCAATCGGTCGAGACCGCGCGTCGTGGAGACACGGACGAACCGGCGTTCGATGGTGAAGAGCAGCGTCGCGGCCTGAGCGACCGTGAGCGCAATGGCATCGACACGATGGCAATTGGCAAAGTTGTACACTCCTACCGTCAGGCCTTCGGCAGTACGCTGCCTCATCCGAAACTCGATGCCACGTCGGCTGCTCTTTCAGGCGCGTTCGAGACAGGCGAAAAGGCACTCACATTCGTGCGCCGCGTCGCCACGGTTGACGAATTGGCGGCAAAGCTCGACGAGAGTTTCGACGATTGGGTCCGGGCGCGGATGGAGTTGCGCCTGCCAAAGCTGCGCGATGAGATTGCTGCATTGTTCGAGCGCTATTCGAGCGAGCGTCTGCGGCGGCCGGACGAGATTGACGCAGGCGATTATGACGAAGCAGACATTTCCAGCGAACAGGAACGGATCGACAGGCGGGACGATCTCCAAGAAGAAGACCAAGGAGGAGCGGAGAGCTTTTTCGCCTGGTTCTTCCGTGGAAACGGTCCGCCGGGGGTGCTCTCCGGAGCTGCCTTTCAGAAGAATCGCCTGTCGTCGACCAGTTCGGTCTATGCCACCTTGTTTGAGGATGACTACGTTGCAAGCCTGCTCGGCGTCCAAGCCGGTGAGGTTCTTGATTCGCTCGCACGGGTGATAGGCCGACCACTGGAGCACTGCACTGAACGCCTGCGGCGCCTTGCTTTCGGGTTTTTCCATGAACGAAGCCGGCAGCGTGACGGTTATCCGCGCCTATATGTGTTCGAGGGATACCAGGCGGCCGGCCTAACGCTCCTTTGCGAGTGCGACGGCGAGATCGGGAAGAGGGCCCGGGTGTTGTTCGATGAACGGTTCCGGGATGTTCGTCCAACCGAACTGGAACCTCCTGCCGGGTTTCCCGGGCCGGACGCAGGGCTCGACAGTACCACGGTGTTCACCGAGCTTCGGCGCCACCCGGCGCTGCGGGAATCGCTCTGGCCGGAAGAAGAGATCAATGACAATGAAGACTTCCGGGCCTCCTTTCGTCGCCTTGAGCAGCGCCGTGAACTTCTGAGCGCAATGGCGCGGCTCGGTGCCGCCTATATCGATCTTTATCTGTTGGCGATTGCGCGTATCGGATCCTTCAGGCTCCGTCAGCGGCGCGAGGCCGAGTCCGCTGCGGGGCTGGCCGTGGACTTCGTCGCGCTGCTTGAAGACCAGATGAATGAACCAGGCTTTGACGCCTTCCAGGAGCTATCTCAGGCAGCGGAAGCGTTCGACCACATCGTGTCAGTCAACTTCCCCGAAGCGTTGTCCTGTCCTTTGCCCGAACTTGCACGACTCTACGGGATCACGCTGCAGAAACAGGTGCCGGTCGGCCGGATGTCAGGCGGTGTCAATCAGCGGCTGGTGCGTCAGTTCCGGATGCCCGGTTTTCCGCTGGTGCTGGTCACCACCGACGTGCTGCAGGAAGGCGAAGATCTGCACACCTTCTGTCGGCGCGTCGTGCATTACGGTATTGCGTGGACGCCATCGGCCATTGAGCAGCGCACTGGACGGGTGGACCGTATCGGGGGCTTGGTGCAACGCCGTCTGGACGGCTCGTCAATACAGCCCGAGGCCGACGATCTAATTCAGGTCTATTATCCGCACTTGCAGGACACCGTTGAACTGCTACAGGTGCGCCGTGTTCTGCGACGTCTCAACAAATTCTTGCGGCTCATCCATCGCGGTGACAGCGCGGTCGGGCCAGAGGTGCGTGCGATCGAGGCGGGACGTGCGCTGCTGGACGAGATTGAGGACATCCCACCGATAGAGGGAAAGCTCGAGTCCGCGTTTCCGATTGCGCCTGGTTGGTTTGAGGGCGAATTGGGTGCCGACGATGTGAGTTCACCCGATTGGGAAAGACAGTACCGTCATTTAGGTCGGCTTTGGCAGGAACTCTGCAAGCATTATCCAATCGTCGAGCGAGAGGTTGGCGCCCGGCGCTTGCGCTGCGGAGAAATCCCGAGCGGAGCAGCAGGTCTGACCGGCGCCGGAGAAGGGAATGCAGTAGTGTCCACCAGAATGCAGCCGTTCACGCTGGGACTTCGCTCGCAGGTGGCGGGGGACGAGTCTCTCATCGAATGTGAGAGTTTAGTCGGGCTTGTAGATATGCAGGACGATGCGGTCGTCGACGCCTTGATGGACGCGCTCGACGGGCGTGGCACGGTAAAGCTCTGCGTCGAGCCCCGTGTGAGTAAGCATCAAGATCGAATCTACATCCGTCGTGAGCTGCTGTTCGATCCGGATGTCACCGAGTTCGCTGACATCCGTGCGATGTTCGAAAACAGCCTCTGCCCGGCTATCCACCTGCACAGTGCCCTCGACGATGCCGGCCTGCTCGGCACGAGCGGTGACTGATGGAAGAGCTGCTTTCCTGGATCGACGACCTGGTTGCCGTCGAGCGACTCCCGTGGCGTCGCAAGGGTAGGCGGGTCCGGATTTCGCTCTCTCGCGACGGCCGTTCGCAGATTGTACATCTCGCTCGGCAGAGAGATCGCTACGTCCTTTCTTCGGTTATCGCCCATGTAAGTGCAGTGAACGAGGACCGCCGCTCGCTTGCGTACCGGCTGTGGCGGCGGAACGCGCTGAAGGCTGTCGTAACGTTCTTGATCGATCACCGGGAGCGCGTGGTCGGTCGCATCGAACAGCCTATCGAAAGCTTGCACGACAAGGAGCTCAAGTTCTACCTTGAGACGCTGGCTCGGGAGTGCGACCGGCTTGAGTACATTTTGACAGGAGCGGATACGCGGTGAGGTGGACGGGGTGCTTGGGACAAGTTTCGCAAAGTTGATGCTGGAACGAATCGCAAAAGGTCAGCGGATAACCCTCCTTCGGCCGGACGGTGTTGGCTCAACCATGGCACTGGGTAGGGCGACTGTCATTCTTGCGCCGCCATCTGCCGGCGGGCGAACGGTTTCGAGATTTTTTTCGATCATACGTCAGGCGCCGCATGTCACTCCTTGCGCCCCCTGAGCTACTCAAGTGTATGATTCCATGCAGGAAACCCCCTACCTGTCCCGTTTGACATGGCCGAATCGCGGGGCCAAATCGACTCCCGGGAGCGTATTGTTGCGGGAGTTGCTGAGAGATGCCGGAGAACGAGGATCGCGGGATTGCCGTCATGCGCGGCGTGGCGGCGAACGACAACCCCGGCTCGGGAGCCTGCCCCGGACGCGATCCGGGGGCCGGGGCATGTGGCGGGGCGGAGACGCGGATCGATTCCGCCGTGGTGACGCTGGCCCGACTGATCGGCCGGCGCATCGCGCGCGAGGAACTGGACAGGCTCGACGCCGCAAACGACAACGCGCCGGGGAAGGATGCCGGCGAGAAATAGGAGACCGGAAGCCATGACCCTGCGCTGCGCGCTCTATGCCCGCTACTCGTCCGATCAGCAGCGGGCGGCATCGATCGAGGACCAGTTCCGGGTCTGCCGCGAGCGCGCCGAGCGCGAGGGCTGGAAGATCGCCGGCGCGTACAAGGACTCCGCCGTCTCCGGCGCCAGCATGATCCTGCGTCCCGGCATCCAGGCTCTGCTGGACGACGCGCGGCGGGGAATGTTCGAAATTGTGGTCGCCGAGGCGCTCGACCGGGTGAGCCGCGACCAGGCGGACGTGGCGACGCTCTACAAGCACCTGAAGTTCGCGGGCGTGATGATCGTCACCCTGTCGGAAGGCGAGATCGACGAGCTTCACGTGGGCCTCAAGGGCACCATGAACGCGCTGTTCCTGAAGGACCTCGCGGCGAAGACCCACCGGGGCCTCCGGGGCCGGGTCGAGCAGGGCCGCTCGGGTGGCGGGCTCTGCTACGGATACGACGTGGTGAAGTCGCTCGACGGCTCGGGCGATCCGGTTCGCGGCGGACGCACGATCAACGAAACCGAGGCCGAAGTCGTGCGCCGGGTGTTCCGGGAGTTCGCCGACGGCGCGAGCCCGCGCGCGATCGCGCGGCGGCTGAACGGGGAAGGCATCCCCGGCCCCTCCGGCAAGCTCTGGATGGATACCACCATCCGGGGCCACGCGAAGCGGGGCACCGGCCTGATCAACAACGAGCTCTACATCGGCAGGCTGGTGTGGAACCGGCTGCGCTACGTCAAGAACCCGGAGACCGGCAAGCGGGTGTCGCGGATCAACCCGCCGGAGGAGTGGATCGTTGCCGAAGTCCCCGAGCTTCGCATCGTCGACGATGCGCTGTGGAAGGCGGTCAAGGAGCGCCAAGGGGAAATCACGGAGCAATACGCCACCGTCATCGAGGCCATGCAATCCGCCCGGGGCAACCGGCTGAACGGCGCCCACCGGCCCCGCCACCTGCTCTCGGGCCTGCTCGAATGCGGCGTCTGCGGCGGCCCCTATTCCATGCGCGGACAGGACCGCTACGGCTGCTCGAACCACATCATGACCGGCACCTGCTCGAACGGCAGGGGCATCCGC
>Ga0209544_1002176_pt1 | contig 18353 bp, 10 predicted proteins | sample MesohylPK_FD_187297 | JGI IMG/M metagenome (GOLD analysis project Ga0209544, IMG submission 187297) | Host-associated microbial community of the marine sponge Aplysina aerophoba from Gulf of Piran - sponge mesohyl, lysed by proteinase K... | ecosystem: Host-associated > Porifera > Sponge >...
GGCCCGCTCGATCGGGTCTGTGGCTGCATTGGGCGCCGGCGCCCAGGGCGGCGCGGCGGCGCGGTCGGCAGTTGCACAGCAACGTGCCGGGGGGACCTCGGGCGTGGGCGGGGCGACCCGCTCGGCGGCTGAACTCTCGACGCCTGCCTCGGGCGGCGAGCCAGCCGGTCGGGGACCCCGGAGCAGGAGCGAGTAGCGGATCCAGGCGACCCGCACGAACGGAGGCATGCCATGTGCTGACGACTTCCAGGTCCCGTACGGGACATGACGACAACCGCATGCGCCCCGGAACCGATCCGGGGCAGGTTCCCAGAAAGGAACACCACCTATGGGTGATCTGACTCAAACCATCTCCAACCTCGTCGGCATTCTCTTGGGCGTGGTCGGGGCGGTCGGCGTGGGCTACTTCGTCTTCGGCGCCTACCAGTACCTGACCGCCTCCGGCGCTCCGCATCAGATGGAGCGCGGCAAGACGGCGATGCTCACGGCGCTGGCCGGGATCGTGCTCGCGATGGTCGCGTTCGGCGTGGTCGAACTGGTGATTGACGCGGTCGCCAACCCGGTCGTTGAGATCGAAGCACCGCCCAACCCAGGCGGCAGCGGCAGCGCCGACGGCGGCGGCGATACCGGATAGCCCGGCAATAGAAAGGAGGCCGCCTCATGGATGAGCATGAGGTGCCGACCCACGTGCAGGCCGAGGACCGCGTCCTGCTCTGGTTCACCTTCCCGCAGATCGTGGCCCTGACCGCCGTGGCCGCCCTGGCCTACGGCGTGTACCAGGTAGCGCCGTTCGGTCCCGAGGCGGTGCGACTGGGGCTCGGCCTGTTCTTCGCCCTGGTCGGCGTGGCGCTGGTCGTGGGTCGGGTCGGCGGCCGCCGTTTACCGGCGGTCGCGGCCGACCTGCTGCGCTTCGGCTTCGGCGCCCGGCGTTACGCCGGGCTGCCGGCCCAACTGGTGCGAGCCGAGCCGCTCGCGCCGCCGGCCAAGCGCCGGAGTACGGCAGCCGAACGCGACGCTGCCGGCAGTGTGGCGCCGCCGCCAACCGAGCGCACGGACGGAGCGGCAGACCACGCCGTTCAGAAGTCAGCCTCGGATCCCGGACGCTTGCGTCGCGGGGCGCGCAAGCTGGCCGGGCTAAAGCCCGAGAAGCGTCCGCGCACCAGGGGCGAGCGGATGCCGCTGCGGCCGCGCAACTGGTTCCGCAAGCGCGACCGGCGGCGTGAGTCGAAGCAAGAGTTCGAAGAAGCTCGCCAGTCTGTTGCCCGGGAGCGGCAGGACCATCGTTTCGTGCGCTGGTCCCCGCTCCTGGGCGGGGCGGCCGCCCTGGCCGTGGTCGCCTCGGTCGCGGTCTGCACGCCGCCGCATGCGCTGGCGGACGAGGGCGAACCGGAGACCTGGACGTCGGACGAGATCGAGTTCGATCCGCCGCCCCTGATTCCCGGGCGGCGGCTGTTCATCGAGCGCCTGACCGTGACCGCCTCGGCGGCCACGGTCGTGCTCAAGGCGGCCGCCAACCTGGAGGTCGAGGCCCGCGCGTTCGGCGGCGCCGACGGACGCGAGCCCAAGTTCCGGCGCGAGAACACGCTGGGCCGGGGCGGGCGTACGAGCTACCTGATGCCGCTCGACGGACCGGCGCCCTCGTTCACGTTCGCGTGGCGAGACGAACACGGTCAGGCCGGCGCACTCTCGCTGAGCGGGGACCAGATTCCGTATCCGCTGCCGGCGATTGAGGGCGAACTCTGCGACCTGCAACTCGTCTCGTTGGTCTGGCGTGCGGACCGGATCGAGGGCGGCCTGCGCTCCGACTGCGTCAACGAGTTGGAGCAGCCGGTCGAACTGCAGACCGCCTCGGGCCACGCCGAGCTGAGCCAGACGGCGCTGCTGCGGGCCGAAGTGACCCGGGTCTCGGGAAGCTTGACCGTGACAGTCGCTGACCGCGAGACCAGCGCGGCGTTCGCCCCAGGCGGCGAGACGCGGTTCACGCTGGCGCAGACGGCTGAAGCCGGGATCCAGGCAGTCGAGATCGCAGCGGCGCTGACCGCCGACCTGCGGATCGCGCTGCCGGACCTGGCCCGGCTGATCCACCATCCGCGCCGGGTCGAGCGGCGCACCGAGACCGTCACTCTGACGCGTCCCGGTACCGGTCAGACCGTCTCTGAGACGGTCAGCTGGACTGATGGGGAGGGCAACACATCCTCGCACACGCTCTCGGCCTATCTCTCGATCCCTTCGGCCCAGGTGCAGAAGCAGGTGACCCTGGAGATCGTGCACCCGGAGCACGTGCGGGCCGAGCTGGTCCCGCGGCCGGCGCTGATCCAGACCCGCTCAGAGTCGCTGTCGCTGGCTTCGGCCGTCGCCGCCGACGACGCCTACCGCGCCCTGGTCGTGCCAGAGCGTGAGGAACGCCCGCGCTCGGTCCAGACCCGCGTCTCGGAGCCCGACCTCGCCGACCTGTTCGCCATGCTCGGTTGGGAGTAGCGCCATGAGACGATTCGCAACCATCATCGCGCTCGGCGCGGCGGCCCTGCTGGTCAGCGCCGCCGCGCCGGCAGAGGCCGAGCAGGAGGCGATGCTCGACGCGTTCGACGCCGCGCTGACCGCGGTCGCCTACGCCGCCTCGGGCTTGGCCCTGTTCGGTCTGGTCTGGGCCGGCTTCCTGCTGATGGCCGACGGCGCCGACGAGCGCGGCCGGCGGGCCCGCTCGGCCGTCTTCCTGACTATCGCGGGGCTGGCGCTGGCGCTCTCGGCCAAGGGCTTGGCGGCGTTGATCTCGAACGGCGTCATCCCCATCCCTGTCCCAGGGATCTAACCAGTGATCTAAGGAGTCCAATGACATGAGACGACTGTTTCCCACTCTGCAATCTCCCGGCCGGCCGGCGGCGTCACCCATTCCCGGCGCCGTCGCCGTGTCGCAACCTGCGGCGGAGGGCGAACCTCCGCCGCTGCCCCAGCTCCCGCTCTGCTTCATGCTCTCGCACCTCGAGCCGGACGGCCCGGTCCGCCTGGACGGGGTCCAGCTCTGTGTGACCGAGCTGATGGGGCTCGAACTGGACGCGCCCAAGCTGGGCACGTTCGCGGGCATGCTCAACGCCTGCGACTTTCCCTTGCAGCTCTTGGTTCGCCAGCACCCGCCCGACCTGGAGCGGATGCGGAACGAGTTAGAGCAAGCGCAACCCGATGACCTGCCGCAGCAGACTAAGGAGGCAGCCGAGTCGCAACGCCGGCTGCTCTCTGAGCTGGAGTCGCGTGAGGGCATCCTCGACCGGCGCTTCTACGCCGTCACGGAGCAGGAACACGCGCTGGAACTGCGCGGATTGCTCTCGCGCTCGGGTCTCACGATCCACCCGCTCGAAGGCGAGACACTCGAGCGCCTCATGATCGCCGCGGCGCTGGGCGGCTCGCCGGCGCGTGGCGGCCGCGATGAGCCGGTCGAGGTCGAGGTCAACCAACGTGATGTCCGGCTGGCAGGTCGCCTGAACGACCGCTGGGCCCGCTCGCTGCACCTGACCAAGTGGCCGCGCTCGCTGGCGCCCGGGTTCCTGCAGCAGTTGATGGCGACCGGCGCGCCGATGGACATCGCCCTGCACCTGGGGCCGATCCCTTCGGAGCAGGCGGCGCGGCAGCTGGAATGGCAGAAGGTCCGGTTCGAGTCGGCCCGCTCGCTCTCGTTCCGGCGCGGCAAGTCGCTCTCGCCCGAAGCGGAGATCGCGCTGGAGGACGTGAGCCGGCTCAGGGACGACGTCCAGCGCGGGCGCGAACGGCTGTTCCATGTCTCGCTCTCACTGACCCTGCACGCCGACGACCCGGAGACGCTGACCGAGCTGACCCAGCGCGCCTCGGCTCACTTCGCCGCGGCCCTGGGCAAGCTCGATCCGCTGCCCTTCCGCCAGCGCGAAGGTCTGCTCTCGACCCAGCCGCTGGCGCTCAACGCGGTCGCCGCCTGGCGCACGCTGGACACCTCGTCGGTCGCGCGCTGCTTCCCGTTCTCGCCGCCCGACCTCGACACGCGCTCGGGCGCGCTCTACGGCATCGACATGCGCGCCTGCGCCCCGATCGTGTACGACCCCTGGGACGGGACGCATCTTAACGCCAATACGGCGGTGCTGGCGCGCTCGGGCTCGGGCAAGTCGTTCGCGACCAAGCTGGGCGTCTTGCGCGGCATCTGCCGCGGCGTCGTCGCCTATGTGATCGACCCCGAGGGCGAGTACGCCGACATGGCCCGCTCGGCCGGCGGCCGGGTGCTCTCGCCCGGCGTTGCCGGACAGGGCATGAACCCGTTCGTGCTCGATCAATCGGATCCCGAGGAACTGCTCCAGCGGATCGGTTCCTTGCGCCGCTTGATCGAGGTGATGGTGGGCGAGCGGCTGGGCGCCGAACGCCGCGCGGCGCTGGATCACGCCCTGGCCGGTTACTACGCCGAGCCGCGAGAGCGGACCGGGTTCCGCGACTTCTATTCGTTCCTGGAGGAGAACGATCCCGAGGGCCTGGCCAAGCTGTTGCGCCCGTTCGCGACGGGCAGCCTCAGGCACCTGCTCTCGGATGAGGGCGACGACCTGTTGCACAACGAGGCGCTGGTCACGGTCTTCGACCTGCGCTTGCTGGAACCGGAACTGCGGCCGGCGGCGGCCATGGTCTGCACCGAGACGGTCTGGGCGTCGGCCGCCCGCGACCCCAGGCCGCGCCTGCTGGTTGTGGACGAGGTCTGGTCGATCATGCAGCACCCCGAGGGCGCCGCGTTCATGGTCTCGATGGCCAAGCGGGCCCGCAAACACCAACTCGGCCTGCAGTTCATCACCCAGGACGTGCAGGACCTGCTCTCCGAGGACCACTCGCGCACGATCACCGGCCACTCCGGTCGGGCGCTCCTGCAGAACGCCGCGTTCAAGCTCTTGCTGCAGCAGGACGCGGCTGCCATCTCCACGGTCGCCGACGCGTTCGACCTGCCTGAGGACCTGCAGCGCTGGCTGGTCTCCTGCCCGCGCGGCGACGGGCTGCTCCTGGCTAAGGGCGAGCGCTTCCCGATCCGGATCGAGGCGACGCCTGAGGAGACCGAACTGATCGAGTGGCGGCCTGGCCGCCACTGAGCGGCCCGTTCCACCAATCCCAGAACCACCAACTGAAAGCAAACACACCATGAGACTCAACCCATTCACATCGTTCGGCCGCCGCGCCCAGGCCTCCGGGCCAGTGTTGTTGGCGGTCACTCCGCCACGCACGGGCGAGCGCACACTGGTCGGGGTCGAGAACCTGCTCCAGTCGATCGCCGTGCCCGAACCGTTCTCGCTGGAACTGGCCGGCGACCACGAAGGCGTATCCCTGATGGCGCGCTGCCTTGACGGCGAAGTGGTGCGCGGCCAGATCGGCGTCCACTACCCCCAGGCCCGGATCCGTGAACTCGACCCGGCCGACGACCCGCTGCGGATCTCGGAGGGCGAACAGGGCTGGCGCATGACGCTGCGCTCTTCGGGCCCCGACTACGTGCCCCTGCGCGTGTTCCGCGACGACGACGTGCTCGACCCCGGCTCCGATCCGCTGCTCGCGCCCTTGGGCGCGCTGACCGGGCTCAAACCGGGCGAGCGGGTCGTGGCCAGGCTGCTGCTGCGTTCGCTTGGTCCCGACTGGTCGCACGCATACCAGGACAAGGCGCAGGAACGTCCCGGCCAGCCGGAACGGGCGCCGTCCAATGCTCAGCGGCCAACGACGGAGGGTGTTGACCCGCTGGCGCTGAGCGTGCTCGGCCTGCTCGGGCTGGCCGCCTTCCAGGGCTACACCTGGCTCCAGGCCGGCGAGATCTGGAATCTGGTCGGGCTCTGCGCCGGGGCTGCCGTCGCGCTGGTCGGCGGGAGCTGGGTCTGGCGGCGCTGGAAGCAGTCGCGCGACCGCTACTTCGACCCGCAACTGATCAAGGAGAAAGTCTCGCGGGTCGCGTTCGCGGGCGAACTGGAACTCGCGTCGATCCTGCCTCGAACCGCCGAACCCGAACGGGCGGCGGAACTGCTGGAGCAGGCCGCCGCCGCTTACCGCCACTACGACCATCCCGGCGGCGCCCGGTTCACGGCCGGCAAGCTGCGTCCGTTCGAACCGGGACCGGTATCGCTGCAGCCGCGTCCGGCCGGTCTGTTCGCACGGCGCAGCGTACTCGGCGTGCGCGAGGTCGCCGCGCTCTGGCATCCGCCCGGCGCCTCCGACGAGACGCACGAGGTCGAGCGCGCCGGATCGAAGGCTTTGCCGCCGCCCGCGCGTGCGCTGGGGGAGGGAGCCTATGTGGGCGAGACGACCGCCGACCAGCCGCGCAAGATCTACTTCCCCGACGACCTCTTGCGCCGCCACCACCTCTACGTAGCTCGCACGCGGATGGGCAAGTCGACCCTGATGCGTCACATCGTCGCGCACAAGCTCGGGGAGAAGGCAGCCGGACGCGACGGCGATGCGATCGTCGTGATCGATCCGCACGCCGACCTCGTCGCCTCGCTCTTAGAACAGGTGCCGGAGTCGCTGGCCGACGACGTGCGGCTGATCGACCTGGCCGACGAACGCGGCGCGCCGGGCATCAACGTGCTCGACACCCGCATCTTCGCGGACCGTGACCGGACCGCCGACTCCGTCGTCCGCGTCGCCCGCGGTCTGTGGGAGCAGTGGGGGCCGAGGATGCAGTCGATCCTCGAACAGACCGTCAAGACCCTGCACGAGGCCAACAGTCATCCCCAGGTCGAGGCCGAGGATCAGTACACGATCCTGGACGGACTGCGGCTACTCAGCGATGAGAAGTTCCGCGCTCCGGTGCTGGCCCGGCTGCGCGATCCGTACCTGCTCGAGTGGTGGGCGCGAGACTTCGGCGGCTGGCGCCGGGAGTACCGGGCCGAGGCGCTGGCCCCGGTCCAGACCCGGCTGACCTACTACGCGTCTTCGCTGCGGGCGCGGGCGATCCTGGGGCAATCGCGTTCCACGATCGACCTCAGGCGGACGATCCTCGAGGGCGGCATCCTGCTCGTCTCGACCGCCCAGGGCACGGTCGGCCGCGACGTGGCCGCGCTGGTCGGCGCATCGCTGCTCAACCTGGTCGATTCGGCCATCCGCGAGCAGGAGCGGCTGCCCCACGATCAGCGCCGCGGCGCGTTGGTCGTGGTCGATGAGATGCAGACCATCCCCGGCGTCGAGTTCGAGTCGATGCTCTCCGAACTGGGCAAGTACGGCGCCTCGTTCGTGCTCGCCACGCAGAGCCTGCGCAAGCTCGACGATCTTTCCCCCACCATGCGCGACACGCTGCTGGCCAACGTCGGCTGCCTGGCCGCCTTCCAGGTCTCGGGCCGCGACGCGCGCGAACTGGTCTGGGAACTGGGCCGCGAGCGGCTCGCCGAGGACGACATCGTCGGTCAGCCGGTGCACCACTGCTACCTCCGCGCTTCGGTCGGCGCCGAGCGCCTGCCGGCCTTCTCGATGACCGTGCGCAAGCCCCAGTTCGGCGACCCCGAGCGCGCCGCCCGGATCCGCGCTGCGGCCTCCGCCTACGTCACGCCAACGGAAACGATCGAGGCGCAGCATGCCGAACGCCAGCGCCGGTTGGCCGCCTACCAGCAGGGGCTAGAGGAGCTGCGCGAGGCCGACGCCGATGCGCCGCCGCCGGGCCCGCAGATGGCCAAACCCAGGCGCTCGAAACAGCGCAGCAGAAGGCAGGGGGACGCCGGATGAGCCGCTCGCGCTGCCGAACCGAGCTGATGCGGCGGCTAGCCGAACTGCCGTTCCTCGACCGGCTCGAACTGGTCGCCGTCTCGGGCTGGTCGCGCGGCGCCGTCTATCCCACGCTGCACGTGCTGCAGCGCGAGGGGTTGGTCGGCTCGCTGCCTCACTCCACCTCATCGACGCCGCGCACCACGCGGTTCTATCTCACCAGGCAGGGGCTGCGCCGGCTCGCGCGAGACGAGGGCGCCAGCTTCGCGGACCAGATCCGGCGATATCCCGTCTCCCAACAGGAGCGGCGCCTGCTGCTCGAGCGCCTGGACGGCGGATCGAGCATCTACCGTCTAACCTCCGCCCTGGCCGATGTCGCGCATCCGCTCCGCTTCCGCTGGTACCGCGCCCACCCGCTGGATGCGGCGATCACGCTGCCCGACGGCCGCAGCGTCGGCATCATCCGGCGCGGACTCACGGCCGAACGAACGGCGTTCGCCAAGCGCCTGCGCCGGCTCTGGGAGGGCGATCTGCCCGGCCTCCTGCTGCTGCTGGCGCCGGACGAGATCAGGCTCAGGCAGGCGCGCCGTCTGCTCCAGGGCGCGCCCGTGTTCTGCGCGCTGGCGCTGGAAGCCGAAGCGATCCAGGCCGGTGCGGGCGATCCGATCTGGCGGCTGACCTCAGGCTCGGCCCGGCTCAGCCTCCCAGAAGCGCTCGGCCATGCCGGCCCCGCGCGCGAGTGGCCGCGCGAGCGCCCGCTCTCGAAGCGCCGGCTTGCGCCGGATCTCTGCGCAACCAACAGGCCGCTCACCTCACGGCTCACGGCCGCTGAGAAGCGCACGCTCGAGCTGATCGGCGACTGGCCCTGGATCGCTCCCGCTCAGCTTGGGCCGCTGCTGGGCGTGGAGCGCGCCCGTCTCGCGCAACTCCTCGGCTGGCTCGCTGACCTCGAACTGGTAGCCACACACCGGCTTGGTGGACGCTCACGGTTGGCGCTCAGCGACCGCGGCATCGCCTACCTCGCCCGCCGCGACCGGGCCGCCGTCGGCGCGGCCCGCCAACGCTGGAGCACCAAGCCAAGAGACCCGAATGCGCCGTTCGATTGGCGCAACGTCTCGGGCGCCCGCAGCCGCCAGCTCTTGCGCCACCTCGACCACACCGAATCCGTACACGAGTTCATCGCAGCCCTGGCCGAACAATCCCGCGCCAACTCCTGGCGGCTGGAGCAACTCGACCCGCCCCACCGCGCCTCCCGCTACTTCCGCCACAACGACGGAAGCATCCGCTCAATCCAGCCCGACGCGTTCGCGGTCGTGCGGCGGGAGGGCCAAGCCGAGGCGCTGTTCCTCGAGTGGGAGCGGCGCGCCGTCCGCCCAACCACCATGACGGCCCGGCTCGCACCCTATCTGCGCTACTACTGCAGCCCCCGCCCGACCGACGACCATGGGGTTCAGCCGACGCTGCTGGTCGTGTTCGAGGACGAACTGGCTGCCGATCACTTTCTGCGTGTCGCTGAACAGGCGATGTCCCGGGCCCGGGTATTGATTCCTCTGAAGGTTTCGGACAGCGTAAGGCTTGAGCGACTCGGTCCATTTGGACCGACTTGGCGATCCTTGGCTAGGACGGGTGAAAACTCCATGCTCACCATTCCCAATGAACAGGAGTCGGCAACTGTGCTCTCAAATGGCTGTGTGTGGAGGTCGCAAAGGAGATCATGCGACACTGAGCTATGACAATCAGGTCTTGAAGCCAGAACGGACGGCGCGAGATCGGAATCCACAAAAGTTTCCAAAGCTAAGCTCATACGCTGTGTCCGTATGACCTCCTTGTCAGGGCACTGTCAAAGTCCGCAACGGTCCCTCTACTCCGAACGACAGTTGCCCGAGCGGTGAACGCAACGAATCTGAGCGCCTCTTCGGCCGGCTCGAGCAATTCCGACGGATCGCCACCCGCTACGAAGAGCCGGACGTGATCTTCCTCAGCGGGATCTACCTTGCCCTGATCTACGACTTGATAAAGTCGATGCGAGCAGGCCCTTGTCCGATTTCATTCTCCATTGACACCGACGGCTCGACAAAAGCGATTGGCGGCACTATGCGGGCAATGATAGGGAGTCTTCTACGCCCAACTTCGCTGAGATTGAGTCGAAGACTTTCGAGATCATACTTGACGCTCCTCCATTGAACCACACAGGCCCGCCACCCTTAAGGACTTCGCATATCGCCTCTGTCGCCGGATGTTTTGCTGATGACCAGTCGACGACCATGACATCAGCACGCGCCGCAAACTGACGTAGTTGAGGCGACGACACATGGTCCTCACGCCACTCAACCCTCGCCTTGGGCATCCGTAGCCTAAGCGCGTCTACGACGCGCGACTTCATGGCTGTGCGAAGCGAATAGATGCCGATCATGCCGTCCCAAGAAGAAAGGGGATCGCGGGACTCGATTTCCCGCGCAGGTATCTCAAACGATGCTGGAACACTCATCGCTTCGCAAATTTCGTTCATCACCACAGCCTGCGAGATCGTCATACGCGAATGGAATCGGTGCAAGTGGAACTCCAGCTTCTCCCAGAGTAACTGCTGGGCAGCCTTGTCGGGCGCCGGGTGGAAGACAAGACACTCGGCTAGATCGATGAAGAGGTTGATGGCACTCTGCGACGCCAGTGCATCAAGGGCGCCTCGAATGTCCGCAAGCAACTCGCTGTAGTCAGATGCTCTGGGACCCGTCGAGAGCCATCCTTCGAAAAGAGTCAAGGCCAATGCCAAACTTCCTGTTGTATGCATATCGAAGATCAAAAGGTAAGTCACGAGCGACTTGTACAGCGACGCAAAGTCCGCGTTCGGCCACCCTGCATCTGACTGAAGCCAACGAACAATGTGCGGGAGCGCCTGAACGGCCGATTCCTCGTCATTTGAGAGAGCGACTTCAAGCGCCTCTGCGAAGTGCTCGACAGCCTTGTCAGACTCCAAGGTAGCTCGCACATCCACTTCGTCCGCTAGTCGCTCCGCTAGTTCACGTGCTCTGCGGTGACTCAATCCTGGCAAAGCACTGAACCAACCATCCCAGCTGCTCGTCGTCCAGTCGTCCTGGAACTTAACTGAGGATTTTCTGGACGGACCTTCCTCTGCTGGATACACATCGGCTTGCCCACTCACCAGAGCGGTACCTAACTCGACCACATTGAGCGCCGCGCCACCCTCTTCAATCAGTTGCCGAACGGCGATGCGTTCGGCGTCTGTCAGCGGTGGACCGTTGGCAAGTCTGAGGAGGGTTTGGATCGGTGCCTGCTCAGCAGTAACTGCTGATGATGAGCTTGACGACTCTCCTAACGCCAGCACTGCTTCGAGCGCGCTCCGCTCCGACGGCTCCCAATCATAGGTATTGATTTGGACTAACGCCGCTATGCGTTCGTAGTCGCCTTTGGCAGAAGCGTCCAATGCGAACATAATTGCCGTCTTGGCATCTGGTTCCGGCAACAACTCGCGGAAGAGGCCTGCTGCGTCGTTACCGACCCGTTGTTGGAATCGTTCACTCAATGCACTCGGGTTGGACAGCAGTTCCGCCCCGTTGAGTTGGACTTCGAAGATTGCACGCAGCAATGCGGCGGTAACTCTAGGAGGTCTACGCGTCCGGCAAAGATCCAGGAACCAGTGCTCGTCGAGCAATTGCTGCCACTCTCGGAACATCGCATGCCATCGGACGGCAAGGAAACGGAGATTTAATGTGTCAACGACTCGACGCTGTTCAAGTTCCCGCAATCGATCAAACGATGTATCACGGTCGCCGCTTTGTAACGCGACATCGAACTCATGCAGTAGCTGTGGCGCACTGCGTGGAAGATCTCGGGGAGGCACAGGCATCGTCTGCAGCGTGTGGATGAGGCGCTGGAGCGCGTCAACGGCTTTCCCTGCAGCCTTGCGGTCGCCAACTCGGGTCTTGAACGACTTGTACACAAGTCCGTGCTCTGTCAGAAGGATTCCGACTTGGTCATCCGTGACAGCCGGTATCCCGTCGAAGTCCGTGAGCGTAACGCCAACTGCGGCCATCGTGAGCGGAGCGAGGCGCCGCCAGTCGGCGGGAGTGTCTGCAACAGCGACGAAAGCCATATGGCTGTCGCGAACTAGTGGAATCAATGCTCCGGGTACCTGCGGATCTTCCACTGAAGAGTATATTTTCCTGAGTCTGTCAATCTTCGTATCATCGCTGGCTGGATCCCAGCGGAGAAGCGGAGTCAGTTCACTGAGTAGTAAATCGCGTTCTGGGAGGTTAGCAACGATCACAGTTGTCCACCCCAGTGTTGCTGCAAATCGACTCGCCACTCGTGGATTCGAGTCGGATCGGTGTCGTATTGCAAGTGCTCGTCATTCCTGTACACGCCGCTATGGGTTAGGTTCATCGATCCCGTGACCATGAATCGTTCGCCGACTATGCCCTTCGTGTGCACGTGCTCATCGCGAATGAACCTGAGTTGCGGGTCGAAAAGGGCGTGTATCCGACGTTCAATGTCGTCGTTATGTTTTGAATGGTTAGTGATGATGACGATGCTTCCACCCCGATCTGTGATGGCGCTGAGGACAGAGAGGAGCCTGATGTTTGCGTTCGGCCAACCAGGCTCGATCGCAGAGAATCTCCCACCGTGGTTGTCGATCAGCTCCACATCGCTGATCCAAGGAGAGATGATCCAAAGTGGGTTGCTTGGTGCCAGCAATTCGAGAGCGAAGAGCGACTGCAGCACATCTCGCGGAACATCCTGGGTTCTCCGTGTGGCGATATCCCTGCGGGGATAGGAATTGGTCAAACCACACCTCGCAGCACGATCGTGGCCACGTAATCGCGCCCTTGGCGGCGTAGTTGTTCGATGCTCGGATAGAGTTGCAGAAATCCCACATCCACGGCTTCCCCAACCAATCGAAACAGGAGGGTCTGCATCTCGCCAAGTTCGTCCGCGCCCGCACGAAACCGGATTACTCCTGACTGAGCTAGGGCCTCGATCGACGCCTCCCGCGCGTTTGGCTCGGCCAAATGGATCTCCTGCACGCGCTCCGTCAACAGCAATTCTCGGACCAGAGCAGGGTCGCAGAAACCCGCTTCCCGAAACGGTGACCATGATTGCAAGGAATGGCGGCGGGCTTCGTGAGCGCGTGGCCAAAGCAAACCCATGAGTACCCCGGCGCGCTCGGCTGGGCTGAGACTGTTACCAGCGCGGTCTTCAAGAAACTGTGCAAGTGTCCCGGCGGTCAACTCTGGACCGAGTTCGGCAGAGTTGACGACGACGCTGCAAAAGACACGAAGATCGAGCCCGATGCCATGCGTGCCTTCGATTTCGTGCCAAAGGGTCACGAGCCCGTGGATCAGGAGGTATGCGTCGTCGGTCAGACCGGGACGAAGCAATCGCTGATTGAGTGACACAAGCTGTGTGTGGCCAGGCGTGATTCCGCGAGACTGGAGACACGAAGCCAATTCCCGCATGCGACTTTCGCGCTCATCGTGGCTCCTTGCGTCTCGCGCCTCGGCGACTGCCTCTCGCAGTTCGTCATCGACTGTGGCGAGTCGCACCGTGGTGTCAAGATCAAGCGAGGTCAATTCGAATTCTCCAGGCAGTAGTTCGAATTCAAGCGCGCGGAAAAATGCTCGTGGCTCTGCGGCATACTCCGCCGCAATGGCCTCGATGACTCCCGTCCCACCGATCGATGACTCAGTGATCCATGCCTCGTGCGCCTGCCCAGATCCTTCTGTTTCCTCTCGCACCACATCAAGAAGGACTGATTCCTCTGAGACGTGTTCTGGGGCGGTTGAAAGTGCCGCAGAGCGGGCGGCCTCCGCTAACGTCGTGTTCAACGCGCTGTCCAACCAGGTTTCCCATTGTGTCGTATCAGGTGACCAGCACTCCTGAAACAAGTCGCTGAGCCGGCTTCGAATAGCCTCGTCAGCAAGAAGTCCGAGCAGTCGGTCACGCAATCTGCTATCGCGTATCGAGGATGTGCCATTTCCCCCGTCCCCGCCATCGGCGTCTCCTCCAAGATCGCTCTCGCTGTCCGAGGCTTCTTCCGGCCGCTCGGCCTGACGTTCGAGGTGCAAGAAGCCCCTTAGCAATCGATCGAATTCTCCCAAGTAGGTATCGGAGCGCAGCAACTGGTTAGCCGCGCTGGCATGAATTTCCAGATCAATGGCCGTTTTGACGACTGTCGCCATGTAGAGGTCGAACAGCCAATCTCGGAGGAAACTACCTGGTTGGGTCGGCAATTCTTGGTCCTGACGAACGAGTTCGCGGACGTATGCAGTACGCCACACCGGAAGCGATGAAGCGCTCTCAGCCCGATCGACGATATCGCTGCGATCCAGTCTTCGAAAGCACACAGTCATGCCGTCGACTTCAGCCTCATAGCCGACGGCCGCATACCGACTGGGATCTTCGGGATCACGGAGCAGAACACGCAGCGTGTGATCGACAGGACCTGTACCGTGCCCTCCTCGTTCGCGCAGGCGGAGTTCGGCAACGGCTTCCGCCGCGAAGCGACGCACAGTGAGCGGTGATCGTTGATCGTGAAGAAAAAACTCAAGGCGGTCAACAAACTTGCTCCACACAGGATCGTGAGTCGCCTCGATGCTCAAAGGAGCACCTTGCGGCATGATTTGTGAATGCCATACATATCTGGAGTTTGACGATGGAAGCACGTTGCCCCCACCCTGTGAAAGCTTCGACGTTGGAGCGTTCGCTACCGAAATCTCCCAGGGCCGGTACACAGTCAGTTCGTGGGAACTTCCATTAATCTCCACCGTCACCTCGGCGACTGCTTGCGAGCGGGGGACAAACTCGCTGATCGGGAGTTCGCATTGCGTGGTTTGGTCAATCGGTACTGGCACCCAGTGATAGGTACCCGCAAACCCAGGCGCAAACCTTCGAGTCACTCGCCCAGGGGGAAGGTGGCGCAACGCCTGCTCAACAAGCAATGTAGCGTCCGACCCGATCTCATTGCCTCGGATACTAACCTCGGGCAAATTCAGGTCGCTGAACAAATTCGGTGGCAGGAATTCTGGGAGTGGGCGCGGGTATGGGCTGTCGGATAGGCCGTCGCTTGTCCCAGCTGGGCCCTTTGGGTTTACAGTCTTCCAACCTGTCGCAAGTCGACGAGAGAGCGTTGGAAGCACTTCGAGCATCAGCGAGCGCGGCGGCTGCCATAGAACAGCGTCTAGGTCTGCATCATCGAGATCGAGTGCTCCACGCAGATGTCGCCTCAGCAATGCAAGTTCCGCAGGGTCCCGATCTAGTAGCTTTTCAATGACTGCTGTGAGTTGCCTCCGTTGAGTCTCATCACTTCGATTTCGACCTGGTCCATTAATCGTCCACCACCACCACCCAGGAGACTCCGAGCGCACTGCAAGCCAATCAACAAACGCGAAACCGGCGTGAATCCGCTTCACGTAACCGTTCTTAATGGGCAATTGCAGCGGATCCACGATCGGGTCGAAAAGGCGATCATAAGACTGATACGTGAGGCGATCGCGACCGTAGTCGCTCAAAACCGTCACCGTCCATGGTCGCATCCGGCGAGTTCGACCCGCGCGACCCTTGCGCTGGACGAATGACGATGCTCGGCGCGGCGATTTGTGCTGCACGATAGCCCCGACGCGGTCGTCATTAAAGCCCACTTCGAGCGATGAGGTGGCCACAACAAGCTGGCTTGAGGCACTTACTCCGGCGTCCTGCGAACTGGTCCGAGAGACTGTGAGGGGCAGACTCAAGTCCCAGCCGATTTCCTCAACGATCCGCCACTGTTGACCAGAAGAAAAAGCGTGCTGCCCTTTCGCTTGATCAACCGAGCGCTGGCGAGCGAGTCGTTGCCGTTCCGCGTCTCGCAAGTCGTGGAATAGGCGGTTAGTAACATCCAGGTCGTCCGTAAAGGCGAACGTACGATGTCCCACTCGTCCATGTGACGGCGCATCCTCGGGGTCCAGGAGCCTCGTCAAAAGGAAACTTGTCTGGATTGAAGTCGAGAGCAGCGACGCTTGGGACAGCGGGTCTCCGCGCAGAATCAACTGATACTCGGCTGCTAGTGTCTCGTGTTCGTCATCCGCTGGCGACACTTCCTCGACAGCCGATTCTAGGAGCCCGGTAAGTTGGCTGAAGAACGCTGGTCCCTCACGCAATGTCGCACTGAGTCCGACCCAGCGCACAGGAGCGCTTATGCCATGTTTCCAGCGACGGAACACCATCGCCGCTTGAGCGCCTGCTATACCCTCGTACGTATGCGCCTCATCAAGAAGCATGAAGAGTGGACGGTGTTTGGGAGGTACGCCGAGGCCGAGAGCGCCTCGTGTGGCCGGGTCGCTCATGCGCTGGTTCAGCATCTCTGCGGTCACAAAGAGAAGATCGGGTGGTGTTTGGCGCACGGCGCGCCTAGTCAATAGAACTTGCGTGGGATCTGTCTCAAAGTCACAACTGTGTTTGTGGCCGACCTTGCGCTCGCATGTCAGCGCTTCTCGTTTCATGGCGAGGTCAGACCGCAGCCACAAGAGGCGGCTATCGCACTCAGGGCACGTTGCGAATGGGCAGATATAGCCCAAAGTTGTGCCGCGAGAAGGGAATGCGTCCCACTTTTGCTTTATTGAGTTGATAGAAGCATCGTTTGGCGTTGGACCAAAGAGGGCACCAATTGCCACTGGGCAGGATAAAATGTCGTTCAGCCGACGCACGTATCGAAGAACTTCAGCAAACTGATCTTTGAGCAGTTCGTTTCGTGGGTAGACGGATATCGCCTTCGTCCAGTGGGCGTTGGCCCGCACCTCGCGCGCAATTCGAACAATGACGGGCAGATAGTATGCCAACGTCTTTCCAGCTCCGGTTCCTGCTGCGATCACCACGCCGCGACCCTCAACCGCAGGCCTAAGCACTGCTTCCGCAGTGCGTTCTTGGAATGCCGACAGCCTCAGACCGGACACCAACGCAGTGGCCACGGCGACATCCTGCGACGTCCAATTCAGATTGCCTGCTAGCCGATCGAACACCTCGTTCGCCGGTTGATCTCGCTTCGGAAAGCGTCGTTCGCGAAGATCCACTCGGAAGTCTGCAACGAGGCTCGGAGCAGCTTCCCAGGGTCTGCCCGGGAAGAGTTGGCGTAGCGATGCCATTAGACGCACGCCCTCGCCGAATCGGGAACGGTAGGATATCCCGCCGCCCGGAGTAGGAACCTGAAAAAGTAGCCGCCGATCGAGCAGTTCCGCGGCTGCTTCCTCTGAATCAGCGTTCACGTACTGGGACGCGAGGGCGACCAAATCATCCTCGAGTAGGGCTGCGTTGGTCGAACCCCAACGCAAAGACCGCGCTTCGCGCTGTTCGATCGCAAGCAGGAGTTGATCTAACTGCTGCTCGGTCGCTCTGGCGTTCACTGATGGCTTCTCAGTACGTAGCGGACAGAACCGATAAGCCCATTCTGTTCAAGCCAAGCGTGAACGGTCGGGGAGAAGGCATCCAGCGTCGCTCCGTCGGTTGACGCCCGAATCAAAAAGTCGCGAACCTCTTCAGGAATCTCGGTGAGAGATTGCCACAAGCATTTCAGTTCGGAAGCCATGACTTGAACTGACGCAAAGTCGCCGGCGTTGTTCGGCCTGTGCGATCGCGCTTCAATAAGGTGCTCCTCCAACTCACGCATTCGTGCGACATCCTTTGCTAGTACGCGGGCTTGAGCCAGAACGATTAACTGTTCATTCAACCCAGGCGGGATCAGCAAATCTACGAACTCCTGCCAGGACTGATCCAGAGAACGCTCTATCGAACGGTTCAAGATACGCAGTTCTTCGCGATACTTCCACTTCATCCCTGAGTCCTCAGGATCCGCCGAGATCGAGGATGGATCTTCCTCGAATCTGGTCCGGTACGAACGCGTCGTGGAGAGCAGTGAAGCAATCCGGTCGTGCGACACAAAGGGATCGATGCCTTGATCGCGAAACAATTGCAGCCGAGCAGTCTGAGACTTTAGCTCCGACGCCAGCTTCTCCAACTGGTCCGCGCGCGTAGCAACCGCTTGTCCGTTGTTGGCTGCTTGCCTGAGCGACGGGAGTTGCTCAACTTCGATCCGCATCTTGCGTGCCTGTTCTGCGATTCCGTTCACAGTCATGAGCTTGCTGCCTTCTCGAGGTCCAACTCCAGGCTTGCGAGTGCCGTGCCAACTCGCGAGTACTGTTGCGCGAGTTCCTGAACCCCACCGACTTTCTCTCGCTCTGATTGAATCTTGCTCTCTACATCGCCCAACAGTCGCACAATGGGTTCGCGAAACTCTTCCCAAGCTCGCATAGCGTTGCCGCTCCGATGGCTGGCCAAGCGAGGCAACAACTCGTATGCAGGTACGTCGGTTCCTACCATTTCCTGGCTGATACGTATTGCCTCATCGAGTTGGACGACTCGGAATACACCAAGGACCTCTACAAGCTTTTCGTGATAGTCGCTCCGCACAGGCACTCCTTCGGCATTGATTGCGTCTAGCAGTTGCTCAACTGCCTCAACGACTTCCCGCCGCCCCACATTGTCAGGAATATACGCGCGTAACGCATCGAGCCAAGCCACTCGCAAGGCACGCTCGTCCTCGGTCACACTCGGAAGCGCTTCTGCGACCTGGCCATGCAAGTCAGCGAGTCTTCGGTAGCGATGTGGCAGGTCGGCTTCAGCCAGTTGATTTGGAGGGA
>Ga0209544_1002177_pt1 | contig 18350 bp, 16 predicted proteins | sample MesohylPK_FD_187297 | JGI IMG/M metagenome (GOLD analysis project Ga0209544, IMG submission 187297) | Host-associated microbial community of the marine sponge Aplysina aerophoba from Gulf of Piran - sponge mesohyl, lysed by proteinase K... | ecosystem: Host-associated > Porifera > Sponge >...
ATTTTTGTTTTGCGGCAGGCGGCGGCGCTGGGTACGACCGACACAGCCAGCATAGTCATTTTTCAAGCGTTCAAACGGGATACGCGCTATGGCTATGCCTCTGCTCTGGCCATTCTGCTCTTGATCATTATTATGGTGATTACGCTGATCAACAACCGGATCGCCAGCCGGAGGGTCTTCTATGGTTGAGGCGGTAGTGGGCGGCACAACCGTTACTACTCGGCAGGCAGATCCGGCGACGCGGCGGGCGGCGCTGAACAGGGCGGTCATCTATTCCGTGCTGATCATTGGGGCGGCCGCCGCTATTCTCCCATTTCTCTATACGGTCAGCGTCTCGTTGATGAATCTCACCGAAGCCACCGGGGGGCGGGCTCTTCCTGCCACCCCGCAGTGGAGCAATTACACTGAGGCCTGGCGCGACGCGCAGTTCTCGCTCTACTTTATGAACAGCGTCAAGATTACGCTAATTTCGGTTGGAGGTGCGGTAGTTTTCTGCGCGCTGGCGGCTTACGCGTTTGCGCAGATGGAGTTTCCCGGAAAGGGCTTTTTGTTCACGCTGATGCTCTCGACGTTAATGTTGCCGGAGGCGATAACCTGGGTGCCGAATTTCATCACGGTTTCCTGGTTAGGCCGCATAAGTCCGGTGCCGTGGCTAAACAACTGGCCATCGTTGACGATCCCGTTTATGGCGAGCGCTTTTGGGATTTTCCTGCTACGCCAGTTTTTCCAGCAGATTCCTCGCGAACTTTGGGACTCGGCGCAGATAGATGGATCAGGGCATCTGCGCTATTTAATTACTGTTGTTCTACCCCTTTCCAGTGCAGCGGTAATGACTCTGGTGTTGTTCGGATTTGTCGGCGCCTGGAATGCGCTGGCCTGGCCGATTTTGGTAACGACGACGCCGGACTGGCGGCCGATTTCCTATGGTTTGCTTTCTTTTCTGGACGAGGCAGGTGCACTGCTGCATTTGCAGATGGCCGGGGCAATAATCACAATGCTGCCAATCGTCATCCTGTATTTCTTTACACAACGCCATTTCATCGAGGGGATCGCCACGACTGGCCTCAAGGGGTAGAAAGCTCTTTCCTGGCCAGGCATGGAAGGGAGAAGGGTATCGACATTTCGGTAACAGATTTCAGTATTTTGTTTTCCTTTTCGGTATTCAGACACAACAGGAGACCCAACCTAATGAATTCAAAACGGATGTGGATGCTGGCAACGCTTTTGGTCGCCGCACTGATGCTGGCTGCTTGCCCGGCGCCGGTGACAGAGGCTCCGGCGGCGATGGAGGAGGAATCTTCTGGCGGCGAGGCGATGGAAGAGGGGCCATGCGCTCCTGCAATGGATGGCCCGCTGGCCGGCATCGACCCGCGCGGTCAGACAATCGTCTGGTGGCACCAGCACAGTGGCTCACGTGAGGAGAAGCTGGCAGTAATTGTCGAGGACTTTAACGCGAACAATGAGTGCGGAATTGTCCTGGACGCGCAGAACCAGGGCGGCTACAACGATATCCGCGACAAGGTGAACGCAAGCACGGCATCGGGCGAGCAGCCTGCGAGTCTGATTGTTGGTTATCAGAACGATCAGGCATTCTATCAGCTGAACGAAGTACTGGCAGACTTCAACACGTATATCGATGATCCTTACTGGGGTTTGTCGGCGGAAGAAAGGGCCGACTACTTTGCCAGTTTCGTTGAGCAGGGCGTCCACCCGGTTTTCGACAACCAGCGCCTGGGCTTCCCGCCCAACCGCTCGATGGAAGTTCTGTATTACAATCTGACGTGGCTAGAAGAGTTGGGTTTTGCGGGACCGCCGACGACACCGACGGAGTTTGAAGAGATGGCCTGCGCTGCGGCCGAAGCGAACGGCGATGGCACTGGCGGCTACATCCTGCGCGACGACGCCTCTGCGTTGGCTTCGTGGACATTCGCCTTAGGCGGAGATGTGCTGAATGAAGACAACACGGGCTATGTCTATAACGGACAGGCCACAATTGACGCGATGACGATATTGAAGCGCATGCTGGACAACGGCTGCGCCTATTTCTTCACCGAGGGCTATCCGAATCCTGAGTTTGCGGCGCGGCGGGCGAGTTTCACCCAGGGCTCCAGTTCAGGCCTGCCCTTCTATGCCAACGACATGGTTACGATCGCGGAAGAACAGGGACGTGACGTGGACGTGTGGGGCGTATCCGCGATTCCGCATACGACTGAGAATCCGGTGCAGAATATCTACGGCGCCGACGTAATGATCACGGCCGGCCCGCCGGAGCAGGAGTTGGCCGCGTGGCTGTTCATCAAGTGGTTCACGTCGCCGGAAGTACAGGCCCGTTGGGTAGAGGCCAGCAACTACTTCCCGACGCGTGCGGCAACTGAGGCGCATCTGAGCGGATATGTAGAGGAGAACCCGCAGTATGGCGAGGCTCTGGCCCTGTTGGGTTACGGCGCATATGAACCGCAACTCATCTCCTACCAGGCTGTACGCGACGCCGCGGAAACGGCCTTCAATGAGATATTGCAGGGCGCAGATATTCAGGCGACGCTCGATGGGTTGACGGATACAGCCAATGAACTGCAGGAAGAGTTGATGGGTGAGGTTCAGTAAGAGGAAGGCTCAGATGCTGTAACGGCATCGAGCAGACATAATCGAAGGGTTTACATAGAGTGGAGGGGTTGCCCCTCCACTTTTTTTTTTCAGCTTGACGACTTTTCGGTAGTCTTGTCCTTATTGGCAGGCCCTCTACGCGGGCGGCTGCGGAAGTCCAGTTGCTGGAATCGCTCGTAGTGGCGTTTACTGCCGTCTTCCTGTTCCTCCCCACCCCATTCTCGCATGCGTTTCTCGGTGGCCTCGAGGTCGTCGAACTGGCTTTCGTGGCAGAGAATCGACTTGATCTTCAGTTCCAGGTCGTCTGTGATGTCTACTTCAACGTCGGCCTCTTCGGCATGGCTGATGTAGAGCTGGCTGATATTGTGGGGAGGATAGCCCTCGTTCGTCAGGTCGGGATAGAACATCGGGTTGTCGGCTGCTGGGAAGATCGCTTCGAGCGCGATGATTCCGGCGTTGCGATGGTCGGGATGGTTGATGTAGCCGCGCCCGGAGACGTAGCGGTCGGGGCTGTTTGTAATAATCAACTGAGGCCGAAGGCGGCGGATTTCACGGCATACCCGTTTGCGGATCTCTGGCGTTGGGCGCAGGAACCCATCTTCCTCATCCATAAACAGGACATGCTTGACGCCGGAGAGCGCGGCCGCCTTGCGCTGCTCCTCTTTTCGCATGAGTATGAGCTGACGGCGAGTGATAAGCGGATTGTGGTTGCCCTTGTCGCCGTTGGTCAGGATCATATAAGTGACCTCGATGCCCTGGCGTGCCATTTGGATAGCGGAACCGGCACAGGAGAAGTCGGGGTCGTCGGGATGCGCCATGATTACCATAGCGCGCTCCACCTCCGACCAATCCGGTGGTTTCAATTCGCGGGATTCGGACATTGCGTTTGCCTCCTGAGACAACAAGAGAGTCTGCGGACAGAAAAGCCCCTGCAGGCGCAGGGGCAAGGTTTCAAAAATCGATCGAACTGGCCTTTAAACAGTAGATCCTGCCGTTAGTGCATTCAGCGCAGAATCTTCTGCCACTTCTCCTTATCCGATGGAAGGAGGTCAGGCGAGTCAGGCCGGCAGGATGGACCACAAGTTCGCTCGAGAAAGGTGCGAAGGATCAGACCATGTCGAGAGCTGCGTAACCGGGTCCTTCTTCGAAGTACATGGCGTTCAGTTCGGTTGTGTAGGCATATTCTTCCGGCAAGTCTTCTTCGGCCAGAATAGCATCGGTCGGACATTCGGGTACACATGCACCGCAATCGATGCAGGTTTCAGGATCGATATAGTACCAGGGCCATTCCTCTTCCGGCATACCTGGGATTATGCATTCCACCGGGCAGACCTCTACGCAGGCACCGTCCCGTATGCACAAATCAAAGATAACATGGGTCATTGGATTGACTCCTCCATCAAGCTAGAGTAAGACAGAATGTGAATCGCTAACGTTAGAGCACATTTGCTAGCAATTCAAAGTCACCATACAACAGATATGATAGCCAGTGCAAATCTTTTTGCAGTTAATTTTGTTAAATCTTCCATGTAGCTGAAATGGTTTCAGTCACCGACCGTTGAATCCCACTGCGAAACAATTTTTTGACCCCGCAATGCGAGGCAATTTGATTGCGACTCGACCGTTTTAGATCGGCCAAGGTGTGAGGCTGGGTTGAGTCAGTCGTCGCGTTCGGCAAGGGGGAACCTGGGCTCCACCTCGGGATTGACAATGTTTTCGGGAGGAGGCCAAAACCCACTCAGCACTGCCACGGCATTGGCAATGCCGCCGTCGGATACGTCCTGCATCGCCTGAACCGAGATGGCGCCGACGTGGGGGGTGAGAATCACATTGTCGAGTGACAGCAGGGGGTGGTCCGGGGGCCTCTCTTCCTGGACAAATACGTCTATGCCTTCGAACGTGTCGATTCCGGCTCCTGCCAGGACACCTTCGCGCAGTAGTTCCACCAATGCCGTCTCATCCACGATGGCCCCGCGCGAAGTGTTGATCAGGTAGGCCCCGGGCTTCATTGTGCGTAACCTGGCCTCATCGAGGAGATGATGGGTCTCTTCGATCAGAGGGAGGTGAAGGGACAGATAGTCCGACTGCGCCAGGACTTCCTCCAGGCCCATCATTGCCACGCCCAACTCGTCGGCGTCTTCTGTGGGCGCGTCCATATTGCGACGGGTTGCGATGACTCGCAGCCCGAAGCCCTGCGCCCGCCGAGCGACGGCCTTGGCAGAGTTGCCGAAGCCGATCAGACCGAGAACGCTGCCGGCAAGACGTTGATTGGTGGAGGCCTGGCTACGCCCCTTGCTCCAGGCGCCTTCAGACATGGCCTGCGACATCTGCGGCAGTTTGCGTGCGAGGGCAAGCAGCAACGCCATCGTATGGTCGGCCTGCTCTTCGACGCAGAAAGTAGGAACATTGGTAACGAGTATACCTTTGCGGGTCGCGGCAGCGACATCGATCTTGTCGGTTCCCGTTCCGAGGCGCGAGATTACGCGGCAGCGGCTCAGGCTTTCGATTACGCCTTCAGGCAGTGCGGTCGAGACTACAAAGATAGCGTCATGGTCGGCGACGCGAGGGACAATCGTGTCGGGCGTGTTGGCTTCCACTTCACAGGGGTGGAGGTGGTGCTCGTGAAAGAGATCCCTTTCGTATTGGGACATCGGTGAAAGCTCGGCGTTCAGACGAACCACGCGGAAGTCTTGTAGATGATTCCAGTCGGGCATGGGATGGCCTCTTGCTGTTTACTCCGCGTTTTGACGTTCCCTAAGCCTGCTTTGACACCAATCGGAAGGCCAGTACAGGGAGAGTCCGTGGCGTATGCGGGTCGAGGCTAAGAGCCTTCTTACGCACAAAATCCGCTTTCGAACTCACTGGGGTTGTGCTACGATTTCGACTAGAGAAAGTATACTGTCAATTGTTTTCGCCTGTCAATCAGGTAGTGATCATCGCTGGCCCTCTTCGGTTCCGGATTCCTGACTTCGGCGACGCGCGGGCGCGACTTCCAGCAGTTACTGATCTTTCTGCCCGTGGTCGTCTAGTTGGCGGCGATTTCGTTTCTATTCAAGACGGAGTTGAACCCCCAACTCGGCCAGATTAGTCAGATTCTGAAATCATTGGGAATCCCGCCATAATAGTTCCTCATCAGCCGCGAGACTGTGCTTTACACGGTGATCGGGGTGGACATCTGAAAGGTGCTTGGCTTTTACGTAGTGGTCCTGCGTGCGGCATTTGGCACTGCCCGCAAGAGATGTATGATGCGCCCAAGGTGGAGCTATTGAACGCAGTCGGTTAACGGAGCCGGGAAGCGAGATCGTACCGATAGTGAAACGGCAGTGCATTTCCAGCTTATGAAGAGCGACTATACGGCCACAAGTTCCAGACATCGGATGGCGACCCTTCTCGAAAAGGTTCGCGTTGCGGTGATTCATCTGGTACTGCTGGCGTTCGCCTTCACTTCGGTCATGCCGTTCGTGTGGATGTTCTTCGGCTCGTTCAAGTCGTATGTCGAACTCACCAGCGGTGAAAGCCTCGTGCCGCAGGTCTGGACGTTGGACAATTACCGCACCATCATCTTCCGGGCGAACTTCCCAAAGGCGTTTTGGAACAGTGCAGTCGTATCGTTGGTCGTATCGGGCTGCGTGGTGCTGACTTCGGCGGCGGCGGCCTACGTCTTCGCCAAATACCGCTTCTGGGGAAAAGAGCAACTATTCATCGTAATCCTCTCTACGATGATGGTCCCGTTTGCGGTCGTCCTGGTGCCCCTCTACGTGACCATCGCCGACATTGGGTTGTACAACAAGCTGGGAGGGGTGATCGTACCGGTCCTGTTCTCCACGTTTGGCATCTTTCTGATGCGCCAGTTTCTGGAGGGGATCCCCTCCGATCTGATCGATGCCGGCCGCATTGACGGTGCCTCGGAATGGTGGATCTTCAGCCGCATCATTATCCCGCTTTCCACGGCGCCGATGGCAGCTTTGGCCGTCTTCACCTTTCTATTCAACTGGGACAACTTTCTGTGGCCGTCAGTGGTTCTGACAAGTCCGCAGTCGCAAACGTTGCCCCTCGTCCTGGCCGGGCTGCGCAGCCTCTATCTGGACCGCTATGAGATGTGGTCGGCCGGCTCCATGCTAACCGTGGCTCCGGTCATGCTGCTTTACGCGGTGGCGCAAAAGCAGTTCATTCGGGGCATCACCATGACCGGGCTGAAAGCGTAGGAGGAAGACTTGAAGATCCAGGAACTGGTGTACAACTGGTCTGATTGACAGTAAGACACTTTCTGACTACGCCTTCACACCGACGAGGGGCGGGGAGGGTTGGGCGAAACATACTATTTGTTGCGCGGTGGCGGTGGTGATACATGATGTCTTTGCCAACCTGCTGGTAAGGCGCTTTATTCTCGATATCGAAAACCATTGGAGCAACTTGCTCGCCACAGTGAACTTCTTCAGCTTCGCCCGTGCCAAAATGCGCGCAATCCCGACTGTTCAAGTGGCTCTGTGTGATCTGCTCGGACGGTACACGGGCCAGCCCATTTACCTCCTTTTGGGCGGGCACAGCGGTGACCACTTCTTAGTTTTTGAGTAACTGCAAAGCCACAGTAGTTGACCAGCCAGTCATCTCGGGAACCATTCAGGTTCTTGGTGACGCAACTGGTGTACAGCCACGGCCATGCTCGCCAGCCGACACGTTGCGAAGAAGGCACACGGTCGGTGAGGGATGGTCTTGGAGGGGGGCGTTGCGGGGGCGCAGCCCCTGCACAAGGGAGGGCCGAAGGCCCGACCGCCCAGAATACAACAATGAGGGGAGAAAAACACCTTTGCTCCCCTCGTTCAGGGTTGCGAATCAGTTGCGGCTGAGTAGTTGCGTTTTTGACACCTGTGTAAGCCATGGCCCCCAAATGGACTACCACGCCTGGATGGAGGGACGGGTAGGCGACTTGGTGCAGGAGCTGCTGGCAACAGGTGGCCGGGTAATGAAAATCTGGCCATGGGATCAGTTCGGCGGTCAAACGCACCATGAGGAATTCTTTTGGATGACACAATTCAGACTTGGGATGTCCTGCTGCTATCAACACTCCAGTGCCGCATTCTCAAAGCCTGCTAAGACTCCCTGCGGAAGGGGAGTTTAGGCGAGTCCGAGGCGTATGCGGAGTCGCGGGTGAGAGCCCTTTTTTTGCAAAAAAACTGCTTGCGAACTCACTGGGGTTGTGCTACGATATTGCCTGGAACAAATATATTGTCAATTGTTTTTGCCTGTCAAACAAGTGGCGATCTTCTCCTATCTTTCAGGAGAATAGGTCATCAACCCAAGTCTATTCTTTTACCCCTTCGATTCGGTCAGATCATAGGCATCTGATTCCTTTTCCATAAGGGGCTTCGACGCCCTGCAGCTTGCTGATTATCCCGTCCGACCCACGTGGTGGATGGCCTTTCCTAATGTGAGGGCGGCAAGAGATCCCTTGGGACAGCCCAACTGGCCAAATTAGAGCCCAACGCGAGTTCTCGTAGCCATTTTGCACTAGCATCCCATGCAGTTTCTGAACGTCACGTTACCACTCTGAAAGGAGAAAAGACGATGAATCACAGAGCTATGAGCAGGCGATCATTTTTGCGGCTCGGCGGCATTGCCGTTGTTGGCGGCGCGTTGGCGGCTTGCGCGCCAGCCACGCCAGCGCAGGAGAGTTCAGGGGGAGAGTCCGCCGCGTCTGAGACGCAGGCTGGCATTGAGGGCAGGGAGTATATCTTGTGGGGATTGCAGTATGACCCCCACGTAGAGCGTTACCACATGCTGTCTGATGCCTTTAAGGAAGTGTCCGGCGCAGTGGCGGTTGTGGAGCCGCAGGCGTGGCCGCTGGAGACCAAAGTAATCTCGGCCATGGCCGCGGGTACGGTTCCCGACGTGACCTGCATCATGGGCAAACAGCTTGTGCCCTTGCTGGAACAGGGGGCCTTGATACCGATGGCAGAGGCAGTATTCGAGCCTGCCGGCATCGATCCTGATGAGTTCTTCAATCCCGGCGCGATCGGCGCATACTTCTACGACGGACACCATTGGGGTATCCCGGTCGAGGACAATAACGTGGGGCAGGCGGTCGGCGTGCGCACTGATTGGGTCGAGGAGGCCGGCGACGAGGCCATGGAAATATGGAACACCGCGCTGGAGTTGGGTTGGTTTGACAGTTTCGAGTCGGTCTGGCATTTGGCAGAGATTCTTCAGCAGACCGACGACGACGGCAATGTCAAGGTCTGGGGCTTGAACGGCCAGGGTTGGGACAACCGCACCTGGATGGGCATCATGCGCGACCTGGGGCAGGACTGGTGGGACTCCGCCAACCAGGAGTTTTTCCTCAATAGTGAAGCGGCTATGGAGGCCCTCAGGATCTATGTAGACGAGCCCATCTTCCAACGCGGGATCGAGGCACACTTGGATACGTCTCACTTCAATGCTCTCTTGGCTGGGCGAGTTGCCGTGGCGATGGGGAACAACGCGATGGCCGGCGAGGGGGCCAAGATCGGCCTGCCAATCGAAGCGGTAGCAAGACCGCCTACTACACTGGGACAGGATCCGCTTTTCGTCGGTGAAGGCGGTTGGGGGTTCGAGGTGCCAAAGGAAGCGGAGAGTCAAGACGTAGGGATTGAGTTCCTGCGCTATATGTGTACTTATGATGCGCAGTATATCTTTTCGGGAATCTACGGTGGTAGTATGCCTGCTGCTGTCGAAGTGATGCACTCCGACATTTACGAGGGCGATAACCCTGTTAAGCGCAGCGTACGTCGCAGCGTAAATGTGTTAACCAACACGGTGTACTATGGCTGGGGATTCGGAATCCCCTCCGAGATGGAGCGGATCACGTCAACGGCGATCACACAGGTGCGCACGGGCGAGTTGGTCATCGCCGAGGCGTGTGATCAGATGCAGGCCGAGATGATTCAACATCACGAGCAATGGCTGGAAGCCCAGTCATAAGCACCGCGTAAACGACGGAAGGAATGGAGCAGGTTTCCACGCAGATTTGGGAACCTGCTCGCCCCTTTGGAGAATAGAATGAATAGGCCTTGTCCGGTGATTCTGCCTTCGGGGGAGTCAGAGTGATGGTTAGACAGCCTGGTGACCGGCTTACGGAAACGCGCCGAATTTTGCGCAAGCCTCAATTCTGGTTCGGCCTGGCCGTGCTGTCCCCGCTGATCATCTGGTACGTCTGGTTCGCTTTTTCGCCGATCCTGCGCGCTTTCTGGATGGCAGTGGTCGAGTACAAGATCCTGCAGCCCGATCAGAGTCCCTTCGTCGGTCTGCGGCATTTCCGAATGCTGTTCGAATACAATTTGTTCTGGGTTTCGATCCGCAACACGCTCGTCTATGCGGCGGTCTTCTATGCTGGCATGGTTCCGCTGGCCCTCTTCGTTTCCGCCTGCCTGACTTCGGTGACGCGCGGGCGCAACTTTTATCAATTCGTAATCTTCCTGCCCGTGGTCGTCTCGCTGGTGGCGATCTCGCTCCTGTTCAAGATGCTGATGAACCCCCAACTCGGTCAGATCAATCAGATTCTGAAATCAGTGGGAATCCCGCCAAGCCAGTTCCTCACCAGCCACGAGACTGCGCTATATTCGGTGATCGGCGTGGACATCTGGAAGGCGCTCGGCTTCTACGTGGTGATTCTGACCGCGGGCATGTTGAACATCCCGGAAGAGATGTATGACGCGGCCAAGGTGGACGGGGCGGGCATCTGGCAACGGTTCTGGCGTGTAACTCTGCCGCTGCTGGGGCATACGCTAACGCTGGTCAGTGTTCTGATCGTGATGCACGGTTTGCAGGTATTCACCCAAGTAGTGGTCATGCCCTCACAAGCGGGCGGGCCGGGCAATGCCACTTACGTAATGAACTTGCTCGTATACAACGAAGCCTTCACCAATCTTCGCTTTGGTTTCGCCACCGCGACTGCCTTTACTCTCTTTATCTTCGTATTCGTGATCACCGTTGTGCAGTTGCGGATTCTGCGGCCAAGTTGGAGCTATTGAACGAAGGCGGTTAGCGGGGGCGGGAAGCAAGATCGGTCCGGCAGCGAAACGGCAGTGCATTTACAACATATGAAAAGCGACAACACCGTTACAATTTCCAGATACCGGATGGCGACCCTGATCGAGCAGGCCCGCTTTGCCTTGATCCATGCAATTCTGCTGGCTATCGCCTTTGTTTCGGTCATGCCGTTCGTGTGGATGTTCTTCGGCTCCTTCAAGTCGTATGTCGAACTCACCAGCGGTGAAAGCCTTGTGCCGCTGGCCTGGACTGTGGACAACTACCGTGCAATCCTCTTCCGGGCGAACTTCCCACAGGCTTTTTGGAACAGCACGATCGTATCTCTGATAGTAACGGGCTGCGTGGTGCTGACTTCGGCGGCGGCGGCCTACGTCTTCGCCAAGTACCGATTTTGGGGAAAAGAGCAACTCTTCATCGTGATCCTCTCAACGATGATGGTCCCGTTTGCGGTCGTCCTGGTGCCCCTCTACGTGACTATCGCCGACATCGGGCTGAACAACAAGCTGGGCGGGGTGATTGTACCGGTGCTGTTTTCCACGTTTGGCATCTTTCTGATGCGCCAGTTTCTGGAGGGGATCCCCTCCGATCTGATCGATGCCGGCCGCATTGACGGCGCGTCGGAATGGTGGATCTTCAGCCGCATCATCATACCACTTTCCACGGCGCCGATGGCAGCTTTGGCCGTCTTCACCTTTCTATTCAATTGGGACAACTTCCTGTGGCCGTTGGTGGTCCTGACAAGTCCAAAGTCGCAGACGTTGCCCCTCGTCCTGGCCGGGCTGCGCAGCCTTTATTGGGAGCGTTATGATATGTGGGCGGCCGGCTCCATGCTGACCGTGGCTCCGGTCATGCTACTTTACGCCGTGGCGCAGAAACAGTTCATTCGGGGCATCACCATGACCGGGCTGAAAGCGTAGGAGGAAGAGTTGAAGATCCAGAAACTGGAGACGATCTGGTTTGAAGAGCAGTTCAATACGCTCTGGCTGCGCATTCACACCGACGAGGGACTTATAGGGCTAGGCGAGACTTATTACGTGCCGCGCGCGGTGGCGGCGGTGATACATGATGTCTTTGCCAATCTGCTGGTGGGCCGCTCTGTTTTTGACATCGAGAGCCACTGGAGCAACATGTTCGCCACGGTGAATTTCTTCGGCTTTGCCGGCGCGGAGACGCGCGCCATTTCGACGGTTGACGTGGCACTGTGGGACTTGCTGGGGCAGTATACAGGACAACCCATCTACAACCTGCTGGGCGGGCGCAGCCGCGACCGCATCTCCATCTATAACACTTGTGTCAGCCACGGCCCCCATATGGACTACCACGCCTGGAGTGAAGGAAGGGCAGGCGAACTGGCGCAGGAGTTGCTGGCTACGGGGACCAAAGCGATGAAACTCTGGCCCTGGGATCAGTTTGGCGTTTCGCTGGGCGGGCCTGTTGGCCAGCGCGCCGGCGTCAGCGCGGTGGGGCCTGTCGGTCATTACCTGGATCCTGAAGACCTCAGGCGCGGCCTTGAACCGGTCCAACAGATCCGGGAGGCGGTGGGAGACAAGATGCAGATTGCGATTGAGGGGCACGCGCGTTGGAACCTGCCAATCGCTATTGATATAGGCCGTGCGCTGGAACCTTACGACATAATGTGGCTGGAAGAGATCATCCCCGCCGACAATGTCGATTCATACGCCCGTTTAGCTGCGGCGACAAAGGTGCCGCTGTGCGTGAGCGAACGCCTTTTCACCCGGTTCGGCTTCCGGCAAGTCGTGGAGAAGAATGCGGCCCACATCATAATGCCGGACATGGCCTGGACCGGCGGCCTGACCGAGACTCGCAAGATCGTTTCCCTGGCGGATACATACTACCTGCCCTTTACCACGCATGACACGATCGGCCCGGTGGCGTTGTGGTCGGCCGCCCATCTGGCGGCGCACGCGCCCAATGCCATGATCATGGAGACGGTACGCGCCTACACCGAGGGCTGGTACAATGATGTGATGACCGAACAGTTGGTTATCCGCGACGGCCATCTGGAGTTTCCGGACCGGCCCGGCCTGGGCACGGCGCTGCGGCCGGAGGTGCTGGCGCGTGGTGATGTCCACATTGAGGTCAGCGACGCGTCGAGTCTTAAGGATGTCTCAGGGGGATAGGTGAGACTTTTTCTGGTAATCGTGCGGCCCCACGTTTTGAATTCGTCGTTGGCGCAGAGGGACTAGCAACGCTCTTGCGAGAAGCCGGTCTTAAATCAACGGCGCTACCTACTGTTTGACCCACTTGAGACCTAAACGCTGCAATTCCCTGCGGAGAGGGTTGGCGCCCTCGAACTCAGGATGCAGATCGCGTTCTCGTCGTGGTTTCATTTTGCCTTTGATTCGGAAAAGAGACGTAATTCCTCCCACCGTCAAAGACTAGACAGCATTCTTGGTGCATCAGGGCCTTTTTGGACCGTTTCAAGCTTGCAATATGTATATTTATGCATAATAGTTCACTGACGGGAGTTGAATAATCCGAGGCAATGCGAATTTCCTATCTTGGCAAGCACCACCTGGACTTTGTTGATGCGAGAGTAGTCCCTGAACTAGCAATCATTTCATTTGAGAACGACAGATGTGATTGGAAAAGGAGTGTTGAAAGGGACTGTGGAGGTTATTGCTAATACTGAGAAAGAAGACGCAATTCGAGTTATTTCAATGAGATAGGCAACGAACAGTGAACGAAAAAACTACCCTGGAGAGTTCGCATACGAATTGGGAAGTTCTGGAAGAATTGAAAGATGAGGATATCGATCTTAGCGAGATCCCTGAAGTTACTGCAGAACAGATAGCTCGCTCCTCACTACGCGTTGGGGGTGAACCTATTTCAAGACGCAAGGTGCGGGTCAATATCTATCTGGACGCTGATATTGTAGCGTACTTTAAGGCACAAGCAGGAGGCCGAGGCTATCAAACATTGGTCAATGAGGCTTTCAAGGACAACATCAGGATGAAAGGCATCGGGTCGCTTCTGCGGCAGGTTATATGAGAGGAAATGAATCCAGTCGCAAACACAGTGTGAGACCCTTAGGCCTTCGCTGGAAATGTTGGACTGAGAGTAGCGCTATCCCTTTGGAGGCACACTCAGAGAAACACTCAGAACATTGGCACTCTTCACTTGAACGAAATAACTTTCTCCAATGAGACAATAGAGAAGAATCCATGAACATGAGAGTCGTGATTGCATACCCCGGATTCGGGGATATCGAAATTGAAAAAGAGATACTCAGCGCGGCCGGCCTGGAGATTGAGCATGTCGGGAATCTGGATACAGAACAGGCCTGGGAAGCTGCACGGCGCTGCGATGCTCTGATGGTTACTATCCAGCCAGTTGAAAGGGCTCTCATCCAGAGCCTGGAACGATGCCGTCTGATTTGCCGCGTGGGCACGGGACTGGACGCCATCGACATTGCTGCCGCTAGCGATCGCGGCATCTGGGTGACATATGCGCCCGACTATTCGATTGATGAGGTCTCAACCCACGCGATTGCGCTGGTACTGGCCCAGGCGCGTGGGCTTCCCGGTCTTCTTGGCGCAACACGCCAGGGAATCTGGAACAGTGAAACCGGCGGCACTCTTTACCGGCTCAGTAACCAGACGCTGGGCGTGGTCGGTTGCGGCCGGATTGGCCAAGCGACTGCTTCAAAGGGACGCGGGTTGGGGCTTAGAGTACTGGCCTACGACCCTTACGTGGACGGGGCGGCGATGGAGGAACTGGGTGTACAGGTCGTTGATTTGGAGACGGTGCTGCGCCAGTCTGACTATATTTCGCTGCATTCACCCCTGACGGATGAGACCAGCCGCCTGATCAACGCTGAGACACTTGCGCTGATGAAGCCGACGGCCTACCTGGTTAACGCGGCGCGCGGTGGTTTGATCGATGAGGACGCGCTGCTGGCGGCGGTGCAGGGAGGCCAGATTGCGGGCGCCGCGCTGGACGTTTTGGCGGTCGAACCGGTGGCGGCAGACCATCCTTTTCTGGAGGAAGAACGCATCTTGCTCACGCCCCATGCCGGATGGTATTCTGAGGAATCCAAGGTGGATGTGCGCGTGCAGGGAGCTGAAGAGGTGGTACGCGTTCTGCGCGGCGAGCGGCCGCGTGCGCCGGTCAATGACATCCCAGAAAAATAGCAGTTGCAGAGGAGAACGAGCGCAATGACCCACCCACTCTTTGATCTGACAGGCCGCGTGGCTGTTGTTTCGGGCGCGGCAAGCGGCATGGGCCGACTCACTTCATTAGCCTTCGCCGAAGTCGGCGCGGATGTTGTGCTGCTGGACATCAACGAGGCCGGTGCGCAGGAGACCGCGCATGAGATTGAAAAGTTAGGCCGCAGGGCCCTCCCACTCAACTGTGACATTTCGAACGCGGACCAGATCCGGGCCGCGTACGAACGGGTCGACAACGAGTTGGGCAGAGTAGATGTCCTCAGCAACATTGCCGGCGAAGGCATCCGCAACGACCCTCTTGAACTGACCGAGGACGAAATTCAACAGGTGATGCAGAACCTGGTTGTCGGCCGCTATATTTGCACGCAGGAAGCGGCCAAGCGGATGATGGCGCAAGGGCGGGGCAGCATTTTCAGCATCGTTTCCATCGCCGGATTGAGCGCACTGGGCCGCAACCATATTGCCTACAGCATGGCGATGGGCGCGGTTGCGGCGATGACACGGGAATTGAGCACTGAGTGGAGCAGCCTGGGCGTACGCGTCAACGCCATTGTATGCGCCCAGATTATGAACGAGGACTTGCGGGTAAGGATCGCGGCGGACCCGGTTCTTGGGGCTTCCTACTTGCGCGGCTTGCCGATCGGCCGCATGGGTGATCCCAGTGACATCAAAGGGCCGGCGATATTTCTTGCCTCCGATGCCTCCGGCTGGATGACAGGCGCGTTGATTCCGCTGGATGGCGGCAATCTGGCCAAAAATGTCAGCGGTTCACATCCGGGAATGCCTGCCGCGGTGCCGAACTGATCTCAATCCGGCCAGCTGCAGAATGTCACGCAGGGGGAAGCAGGCTGCAGATGTCCGACCAACTCGTCACACGGGAGGTGGATGGAATGCCCCAATCAGAGCAACTCCTCGCGCTCTACAGGCAGATGATAAATATTCGCTACACTGAGGAGCAGTTGGCCCGATCGCACCAGATGGGTCTGGTTCACGGCGCCTGCCATACTTATGTCGGTGAAGAGGCGATTGCGACGGGGGTGTGCGCACACCTCCGCCCCGACGATGCCGTCTTCAGCACGCACCGCGGGCACGGTCATGCTCTGGCGAAGGGAGTCAGCCCCCACGAAGTGATTGCCGAGCTTTTCGGGCGCGCGACCGGCTGCTCGCAAGGAAGGGGAGGAAGCATGCACCTCTTCAAGCCCGAGGTTGGGATGATGGGGACGAGCGGCATCGTTGGCCCCTGTATCCTGCAAGCAACCGGCGCCGGCTATTCGTTCAAGCTACTCAAAACCGACCAGGTCGGCGTCGCCTTTTTTGGCGACGGCGCGGTCAATAACGGCGCCTTTCACGAGGGGCTGAACCTGGCCAGCATCTGGAAATTGCCGACGCTGTTTGTGTGCGAGAACAATTTGTATGCAACCGAGGTGCCCTTCGCCTACTCCGCCGGTAATCCCAACGTAGGCAACCGCGGACCTGCCTACGGCATGGAAAGTGTCACCGTGGACGGCAACGACGTGTTGGCCGTTTATGACGCGGCGGAGGAAGCGGTGCAGCGGGCACGCGGGGGTAAAGGCCCCACCTTGATTGAGTGCCGCACATATCGCACACGCGCCCATTCGGAAGGTATGCGAGACGCTGGCTACCGCACTCAGGAAGAGGTCGAGGAGTGGAAGGAGCGCGACCCGATAAAGCGCTACAACGAATGGCTGCTGGAGAATGAGGAGGCCGGCCCTGAAACGCTCGCCGCAATCGAGGCCGAGGTGAGGGCGACGGTGGCGGACGCGGAAGAATTTGCCCGTAACAGTCCTTGGCCGGAGCCTGATACGGTCAGCGATCACATATTCAGCCAGGAGTGAAGGCCATGCGAGAACTGACCTACGTTGAAGCAACGGTGGAGGCACTTGACAGCGCCATGGCCCGCGATCCTTCGATTTTCGTTGTAGGAGAGGGGATTGGAGAACGAGGGGGCAACTTCAATACCACGGTTGGCCTTTTCGCAAAGTACGGCCCCGAGCGACTGTGCGACACGCCGATAAGTGAACGCGGTTTTGTTGGCATGTGCGCGGGCGCGGCCATGACCGGTACACGCCCCGTTGTAGATTTCATGTTTTTCGACTTTATTCTTGACGCTTTTGGTGAACTGGTCAATCAGATCGCCAAGATGCAGTACATGAGCAGTGGCCGCCTCAAGATGCCGATCCTTTTGCGCGGCGCGATAGGGATTGGCCACTCGGCTGCGACTCATCATTCGGGCAGCTACTATCCGATCTTTGCGCATCTGCCGGGATTTCGTGTTGTGGTTCCTGCTACTCCCAGCGACGCCAAGGGTCTCTTCGCCACTGCGCTGCAGAGCGAGGATCCAGTGCTCTTCTTGGAACATAAGTCGCTGCTCTTCAATCGCGGCGATGTGCCCGAGGGTGACTACGCGATCCCATTTGGAGAGGCACGCACTGCTCGCGAAGGAACTGACTGCACACTCGTCGCAATTGGTTCGATGGTGGATAAGTCGCTCACTGCGTGCGAAAAGTTGGCAGAGGAAGGGATCTCAACCGAGGTAATCGACCCGCGCACAATCGCGCCGCTGGATATGGAGACGATACTGGCGTCCGTTCACAGGACCGGGCGGCTCCTGATCGTCGATGAAACCTTTCAGCCTTGTGGCGTGGGCGCCGAAATCGCGGCACAGGTTATTGACCAGGGGTTTGACGATTTGGACGCGCCGATACGCCGCCTGAACGGCGCACATGTGCCGACGCCATACAGCCCAACGCTGGAAGAGGCCATTACGCCGGAAGCGGCCGACATCGAACAGAGCATACGCGATCTGCTGGCCGAGTAATAGAATTGAATCACTTTCAGAAACCACGCTTCCATCACCACTTCCATTGCGAGAACTGTTCAATAGGGGAGATCCGATGGCCTACGAAGTGACAATGCCGCGCCTGGGTTGGACGATGGAAGAAGGCGTTTTCGGCGAATGGCTGAAACAGGATGGAGACGAAGTCCAGGCCGGCGACCTGCTCTTTACGGTTGAGGGCGACAAGGCGACGCAGGAGGTCGAAGTGTTCGAGGCCGGCATCCTGCGCCTCCCAGCCAATGCACCGGCACCGGGTGATGTCATTCCCGTCGGCGCGCGGCTTGCCTATATCGTGCAGGAGGGGGAAGCCTTGCCGGTGGAAAGTGGCCAGGCAGAATCTTCGAGTCAGGTCGCCCCGGCGGCTTCCCCTTCACAGAGCGGTTCTGTTTCGCGCCCGCTTGCCGCAGACGGCCGCGGATCTCCAGCGATCAGCCCGCGGGCGCGGCGGGTGGCGGGCGAGTTGGACGTGGACTGGACAGTTTTGACAGGCAGCGGCCGCACCGGTCGGATCGTCGAACGGGACGTGCGCGCGGCCGCGGAGATTCGGCCAGCAGTGATGGTCGTTGACGCCACACCGGTTGCGCGCCGACTTGCGGCGGAGGCTGGAGTCGATCTGGCGGATGTGACGGTAAGCCGGCCAGGCGGCCGCATTCAGCGCGAGGATGTGGAGGCAG